>OJXT01000002.1_pt1 | contig 339054 bp, 270 predicted proteins | sample 1600741 | NCBI WGS metagenome assembly OJXT01 (sample SAMN04436840, study PRJEB24849) | human gut metagenome | biome: human gut; feature: NICU; material: stool | host: Homo sapiens | place: USA: Saint Louis, MO | collected 2011-10-03 | reverse complement strand
GCTGTGGTACGGATGACCCGCGCCGCCCGCACAAAATCCGGATACGAATCATATGTGTCCCGCGGCGCATAGTTCACTGCTTTCACAAGAGATCCGTCGTCAAGCATCGGCCCCAATCCCACCTGTTTCCCGCAGTTGACATACTCAGGCGAAAAAATACGACAGGCCATCTCCGCCATCATCATGGCCACATCCTCATCATCCTCGTCCACATTGGCCGGTGCTCTTCTCCCCCCTGCCGCGAAGCGAAACAAGTTCTCCTGCTTGTCATAATCACTCGCGCTGACGTTCACGCGAAGAGGACCCTGCGGGGCCCAGATAGAGGCCAAGCCCCCGTCGGCCACGAGATTTCGGACCAACTCGTGCTCGGTCACCACTGGGGTGGCCAACGCCGCCCGTTTCGAGTCTGCGGTAAATCGCCATTCACTCAACTCAGGATAAAGACCACCTACCTGGTTACACCACTCAACCACACGTGCAGCAACATCCTCCATCTCCCACGAAGACGGCCGCCAACCACACCTCAATGACCACATCACACATCATCTCCTGTTCACAACAACGAAACTACCGAAGAAAAGGCACATGACTGATCTTAATCTTCGCAGGAATGATCTCACTCGCCTCCCGAGCAGCCTCTTCTTCGGCAAATATCCAATGGATGGGCGTTGACCCCGCCGCCTCTAGCTGGCGGTCAGCAGCATCCTCGAGCTGTTTAGCGGCCGTACTCCACTCCGCGGGTATTAGGTTCGCATATCCGAGCCCCTTGGCATCAAGAAGTTCTCCATTCTGGTAACCGTCAAACTCGACACCATTGACATAGTAGCCTTCAGGCCGACCCGTGATCTGCAACTCATAGGCTCGAGCATTCGCACTGCCGTGATTCTTCGATGGCCCCCACTCCCCAGGCCCACCGAGACCACAACCGGTAGCGGTTCCGTTGTGTGCTAGGACCCAGCTGCTGTCGTCGGCTACGTAGTAGTTGTGCAGGTCTTTGACTGTGACGTTGTAGACCGTGGCGATCTGGCCGGTGGCCTGGATCGACACGACGGTCACGAGACTACCAGTCTCGTCGTAGAGCTGGTCGCCGGCTCGTAGATCCTGGGCCTCGACCCAGCCCTTACCATCGACGTAGAACGGGTGCACGGCGGTGGTGGTCACCGTGCCCGACTCAGTCGTCACCTGCCAGGTCGCGACCTGGTCATGAATGTAGGTGTCAGTGACCTCACCGGGCTCAGCCTGGCCCGTTTCCGGGTTGTACGCGGCGACCATGTCACCGGCAACAACATCTTCGATGTTCTTCGAGGTGCCATCAGCCATCAACACCTGGGTACCGGCCACGAAACAGCCGTGCCGGGACACATCGGTCACCGTGGACAGGGCACCCGCGCCACCACCCACCAGGCCCCCACCAGCAGCACCGACCGCCACAGCCTTCAAACCGCCACGCAGGGTATGGGGGCCAGGGCCGGCCCAGTAGGCCCCAGCCTGGCCGATACCACCGTCGATAGCACCTTCCGTCAGACCAGAAACCACGTTCTTACCCAGACACGTCGCCGCCTTACCGGCGGCCCACTTGCCAGCTGCAGCCCCCAACCCGCCACCGACCAGGCCGACAGCACCCGAGACCGCAACCTCGCCCCACGTGACAGACCCCGTGGTAGCTTTCTGCGCGATCGTGTCGATACCAGCACCCAGCAAGACACCGCCCAGCGGCCCGCCCACACCCGTGGCCATGAGCACACCACCGGCAGCAACCATCGCGCCACCAGCAACGTATTCCCAGTTGTTCTTCAACCAGCCACCAGCAGCATCCGCAGCCTTGGCCAACGGAGACCGGGCCGCATCGCGATAACCCTTAAGATCTTCATCAGTGAGCGGGCGAAGCCCTAACGGGTCAGAAAAATTAACCGGATCATTACCGGCAAACGCATACGGATTACCCGACCAGCCGGCACCAGCCACACCCGGCAACGGATCAGTCGACAAAAACCCACGCGTGGCCGGATCATAGACACGCGCCTGCATCCACTCCATGCCCTGGACCAGCAACGACCCCTGAGCAGACACCCCCACGTTCGTCGCGACCGCCCACGGATCCATCGGGTTGCCGCCGTGGTCACGCGCCGACCACTGCGGCGGAAGCCACGAGGCGTCAGGGCCATCGACCATGCCAGTGACACCAGCCTCGGTAACCACCGAGCGCGCCCCGTACTGGACCAGCGTCGGCATGAACGACGACGAGTCCCACCACACGCTGTCCTGATCGACGCGAGCAAGCTCACCCAGCGCGTCGACCCACAGCCGCTGTGTCTGCGCGGCGACCTTGTCGCCGTCATGGTTGATCTGCGTGATCGAATCCAAGAAACCACGCGGATCCCACGTGAAACGACGCTCACCTGCCGGCCCCTGCTCACGCACACGACGACCGGCATCGTCATAAGCGTAGGTGGTCGTGCCGTCAGGATTGGTCACCGACACCAGCTGCGAGGCGGCATCATAGGTGAACCGCGACACCGTCCCAGCCGCATCCTCGACAACCATCCGGCCGTTAGCGTCATACTCCCACGTGGTGACCAAGCCCTCGCTGGTCTGGGCCCGAACCAGCTGACCGGTCTGGTCGTAGGAGTAGAAAGTCGTGATGCCGTCAGTCTTGTCTGCCACGACCCGACCGTTCTCGTCACGGGTGATCACCGACTCGCTGATGAAGCCGTTGCGCTCTACACGCTGGCGCACCACGGCACCGTCGGCATACTCCCATGAGGCATACAGCCCATCAGCGAAGACGCTGACGATGCGTCCCAGCGAATCACGGTCGATGACCACCCGACCCAGCCCCTCCTGGATGAAGGCGCTGACCCGATTGTTCGCATCATACTCGTACGACGTGGACTGCCCATTCGGGCGGATCATGCAGGTACGACGACTATTCTGGTCATACTCCCAGCGCACCCCCTGGTCGCCGCGACCACGCCACAGCAGGTTACCGCGGACATCGAAGCGCAACTCGTGGCGGGCATCACCCTCCACGATCGTCGTCGTACGACCGACGAAATCACGGGTGGTGGCAGCCAGCAGCGTGTCATTGACCCACTCCTCGACCCGGCGACCAGCCGAATCGTAGACCCACGACATCGACGCCCCCGCACCATCAACACGCCGAGTGACGCGGCCAGCCGCATCGTAGGAGTACCGCGTGACCCGCCCCAGCGGATCGGTGCTGGTCAGCAAACGACCCATCGGATCGTAGGTGTGCCGGGTCACCCCGCCCATCGGATCGGTGACCTCGCCGATGCGGCCCAGCTCATCGTAGGCGAAGTGGGTCACACCACCGGCGGCGTTAACAACCTCACTCATCTGGCCCGCCGCGTCGTAGCGGAAGCGACGCGTGCCGTACCAGGAATCCTGCGACCACACGACCCGGCCCAGCTTGTCGTACTTCAACCGCGTCAAGCCGCGCCCTGGCTCCCGACGCGCCACCGCACGACCACACTCGTCGAAGGTTGTCGTGACGCGCTCACCAGTCGGCCAGACCTCACCCTCGATACGACCGTCGGCGTCGTAGATCATCTCGTAGCGGTCACCGCCAGTCGAGATCGTCGCAGCCCAGCGACCACACTCGTCGTACTCGTAACGGAAAGTCTGGCCCATCGGCTGGGTGACGGCTACAGGACGACCGGCAAGGTCACGCTCAATCGAGGTGACACCGCCCGCCTCGTCAATGATCTCGACAGGTAGACCCGCCAGGTCGTAGCGGGTCTTAGTGGACGTGGCATCGGCGTTGATATGGCAGACCATGCGCCCGAGACGATCATAGACCGCCTCTTCGCGCTTGCCGTCATCAAGGTAGGCGGTCGGCAGGGCCATCTGGTTAGTTTCATAGCGCCGCACACCGCCAGTGGCATCGGTGGTGGCCTTCAACGTGCCCTCAGCGTCGTAGGAGAACTGCCACACCCCACCAGAAGCATCCTTCATGGACTGCATCCGCGACATCGCGTCGTAGGAGAACTGCCAGGCCGAACCATCCGGCAACTCGACCCTGGTCAAGTTACCCAGATCGTCAACCCGACGCTCCACTCGCCGTCCCAGCTCGTCGATCGTGGCCGACTCCTCGCCAGCCTCGTCACGCTCAACCTCCACACGCCCACCCAGCGGATCGACCGTCGCCAACAGCCGGCCACCAGCGGAATATTCGAAACGCCACACCGCGCCGTCGGGATCGATGCGCTCGACGCACATGCCGCGCTCGTCGTAGCGGTAACGGGTGGTATGCCCCAGCGGCGTGATCGCCGCCACGACCCGGCCCTGTTCGTCGCGCTCCAACCGTGCGGTGTGACCCGCAGCATTCGTAGTAGAGACCAGGTCACCGTGGGCGTCGTAGCCCATCGTCAAGGTCACACCGGTGGGATCAACAACCTTGGTCAGCAGCGAACCGTCCCATTCCAGCACCGTGACCCCGCCGACCGGGTCAACGATACGCGCCGGGTTCCGGTTATCGCCCTGATAGACCATCTCGGTCACCGAAACCTGATCGTCGTTGATGACGCGGACCTCGATGAGGCGGTCCTGCTCGTCAAAGTCCTGTTCGATGCGGGCACCCGACACGGTCTGCTCAGCGATGACATGTCCCCGAGTGTCAAAACTACGCACCACGGTACGACCCTCACGGTCAGTGACCATGACCTGATTACCAAAGCGATCCCACGACGCCGACTGGCGGTGATCCTCAGCGTCAACGACGCCGACCAGGCGACCCTTACCATCGTGGACATAGGTGTTAGCGCGCGCACCGTCCTCGTCACAGACCACAGTCACCCGGCCCCCCAAATAGGAGTAGCGCGAGAGGCGACCATGTGGGGAACGCTGAGTGACAACACGGCCCTGCCCGTCATAGGTGTTGTCCACCTCGACCACACCATCAGCATCAACGACACGGCACATCAAGCCTTGTTCGTTCCACTCGTACCGATGCGTAGCGGTATCACCAGTGGACTCAACCAGCCGTTCCTGCTCATCGTAGACATAGCCGACCCGGCGACCATCACTGGCCAATGCCTCGACAACGCGGCGACCATCCTGGCTCCACACCAGTTCGACTGCCCGACCGAACTCATGCTCCAGGCGAACGAGGCGATCCTCGGAATAAGTGAAGGCAACACGCGAGCCAGGACCCCGATCCTGGAAGACCGGCCGACCCGCCTGACTGAACGCGAAACTCCCGCCATCATTGTCACGGATAAGGAAAGCCACGCCACCCATGCCAGTCGGCTGCTCAAGCCACAAATTCTCACACTGGGCGCGCCCCCAGCCCTCACCCATGCGACCAAACACGATATGACGCCCGTCAGCCTGGACCCAACGCGCCGACTCGTCCGTAACCACCAAGCGAGACTCAGCCAGGCTCGACCAGCCAGGACCAAAAGCCCCACACACCTGCGACATAGAGTTATACACACGGCCCCACTCAAGGGTCGCCGACCCACCAGTGAAACCCAAATCCACCTGCGGCTCAACAAAATTCCCCGTCGCCGCATTAACCGGATCATCAGCAAACCCCGACGTCGGCTGGCCACCCATAGCGGTGGGAGGATCGACGACGATGTCGTCGCGAGACGACGAGATGCCGCTAGCCTGCAGAGCCGCATCCAGCGCACTATTGGGCACCGCCATGCCCGTGCCGCCAGCATTCACAAAAAGCTCGCGCACCCTGTCGGCCCACGTGATCTCGTCAACGTTCGCCTTGTTCCACGCGGTAAGAGCGGCGGCGACACTAGAAGCATCAAAAGTCACCCACGAGCAGGATCGTGCAAAGGCGGCCAGCGCCGCATCTACCTTCCCCGGGTGGGGAAGCATCGAGTCATTCAGGCTGGCAGTCTGCCTGCTAAAGGACTGCAAATTGTCGGTGTTACCCGCAGATGTCCCATATGCACTACGTTGACCCTCAAGCGCCTTTCGCGGCGGCGGCGGCGTAGCCGGCGCCCAGGCCGTTGGACCGTCCAGCTTCTCAGAGAAGTTAGGCTCAGGCATGTCGTCAGTGTGGAGAACATCAGTGAAGAACTGGGCAAAGTCGCCTCGGTCCTTGCGACGCTGCGCCCAAGCGGCGGCGTCGGCACGGCGCTTGTTTTCGTCGCGGGCCGCCTGATCTAAGGTATCGATTTTAGTAGCCGCATCGTCGAGGTTGCTAGCGATCTCGTCGAGGTCATTCAACTGCTGGGTCCCGTTGGCCTCGAAAAGTTCTGCGTAATACCCTTCGAAGCCCTCAGAACCCTTGTTACGCGCAGCTGCCCGTGCCCCCCGCTGGCCGCGGAGCGCCGATGCGGCAGCACGCAGCACCGAGCGAGTCTCAGACGCGACGCCAAAGTCATAGGCGACGGGCGACATGCCGGACAACTTGTCGAGATCGTAGTCGTCGGAATTGGCCATGGTTCAGCCTCTCGGGTGGGACACTAGAGTGTTGACGAAATACCAGGAAGCAATCTAACGCCTCAGAAGCTCACGCCAGCAGGCTTTCCCTGAGGTTATCGATGTCAGAAGGTGCTGCCGGTAGGCGACATCGCCTGGATAAGTGCCCCCTGGCCGCCCATGCATGCGTAGCCTCGGCCAGAACTGATCCGCACCGGGGCCGAGCGTGGGACCGTGATGCCCAAGAGTTCACCATCGTAGTCACGATTGGGGACCAGCAAGACCCCGCAACGAGACTTACGCACGACCTTCGTCCAATGCGAGTACAGACTACGCAAGTCGTCTGAACGTCCCGCGGCGATCACATGGACGTGCGGCAGATTTGATCCCACCAGGTCCGTGATGGATTGATCTGCATCGTCGAAGCGCTCGGCGTCATCGATGAGCAGGGCTAAGGGCGCTGTCCGCATACGCGCGGCCGCCACCAGCGCCGGAATCTCGTCGGGGCCAACCGCCACGTTGTCAAGATCGGAAGAAGCGATGGGGGAACGCTTGGAGCCGATACCCCACACAGCCAGGTCGGTCCCTTCTGCCACCGCGCTCGTACGCAGCGACTCGGCAAGGCCCATCAGCAATGTCGACTTGCCCGATCGAGCGGGGCCGGCGATGAGCATGTGCTCACCTTCGTAGAGCTCGAGATACTGCGGGGCCATGTCTGCTTCCCGGAGACCGATAGGGATCCGCCAGGGCTCATCGCCCAAGTGCGCTACCGCGTCTAGTTCAGTCACGCTGACGTGGTCGGGCAGTTCCCGAACCACCTGCTCCTTATTGGGTGCGCCCCAGCGGTTCACAATGACTGCCACCGCGTCAGACAGCGGAACAGAAGGGGTTGCGACGTGCGTCTGCAGCTTGGTCACACTAGGCACGCAGCGGCCGGGAACCGGCGACGGGGCCTCAGCGGGTTTCAGGCCACCTGTGCTGTAGTCATAGGGGTCAGCTAGGCGGAACATCCACTTCTGAGTGGTGACCTCGTCGATGGCGGAAGGGATAGCGCGTGCCCGGCTGGTCGTGATGACAAAGTGCATGTTGAGATCTGGGCCGTCAGCGTAGGCGCGGTACATCCCCTCCAGCAGAGCCATGCCTTCGAAATCTTGGTACTCGTCACGCAGGGCGGCCAACCCGTCGATGATGACAACCATGCGCCGGTACGGCCCCGAGGTGGCCCGACGGGTCTCAAGCTCCTGCCGGAGGAAGCGCAGGAGGCGCATCTGCTTCTCACGTCCGCCTGCTCCGGAGCCGACATAGGCCGACGTATGGGGCAACTTCTCAAGGGGCTCGAGGTCGCGGGCACCCATGTCGAGCACGATCAGGTCAAGATCCTTCGGGGCGTAATGCTGCGCCAAGGTCAGCGCGACTGTCGCGCAGGCCGTCGTAGTGCCAAACCCCGGGATCCCGACCAGCATGAGGTTTCCACCGGCCATATCCCAACCACCAGGGATCTGGCGCTGGCGGTCCGGGTCGTCGGAGACCGCGAAGTTGACCTGCTCTCCAACGACCTCGCCCGCCGTTGGGAGGGGTGGGCGTCCCTCAATTGGCCCTGTCTCGAAGCCTGCTAGATCGACTCGTTCGCCCAGCGCCTCGGGCCACACGGGCCGCGGTGGGGCGTAGCCAGCTTTCTCGTTCGCCTCGACAATCGCGTCGATCAGCAAGTCCAGATCGGACTTAGCGTCCTTGCGCGTGGGCTTGGGAGGGTTGGGGATCGGCACACCGTCGCGTAGCTCTTGGATCTCGATCGCGTTGTCCTGGTCATTCTGCGCCGCACCTGTAACCAAGGCGGTCTGGACCGGAGTGATGTCGTCCTGGCCGAGCTTTACGTATGCGCGCCCCTTCTGCGCATTGGCGATAGCGGCAGCGTCGGGAACACCGATAACGTTGTTAGAGTCCTCGCGGCTTTGCACACGCAGCGCTACGCGAAGGTTGGTGTTAGCGAGGATGTCGTCGTTGACAACCCCGGCAGGGCGCTGAGTGGCAAGGATCATGTGGACGCCCAGAGTTCGCCCGACCGTGGCGACGCGCACCAGTGAACTCAGTACTTCCGGAAAGTCCTTGGCCAGCATGGCGAACTCGTCGACGACGAGCAGAAGGCGCGGAAGCGGCTCTGAAGGCTTAGCCCGGATGTAAGCGTCGAGGTTGTCGACTCCCTCGCCAGCCGCAGCGAACAGTCGCTGGCGATATTCCATTTCAGCTTCAAGGGCCCGTAAGGCACGGTTGGCCAACTGCTCGTCGAGGTTGGAGATCGTTCCGATGGTGTGCGGCAGGCGCTCACAGGCAGCGAAGGCCGCACCGCCCTTGAAGTCGATTAAGATGAAGGTGAGTTTCGTCGGCGCGTTGCAGGCTGCCAGGCCAGCTACCATTGATCGAAGGAACTCCGACTTGCCGGAACCCGTCGTTCCGCCAACCAGACCATGCGGGCCGTCCTTGACGATATCGAGGCTGTAGACGCCGTTCTCGCCAACCCCCACCGGGGTGGATACTCCCCGGGAAGTCTCCCAGGCGTGGAGGATCTTGCCGGCCGTCGGGGCCTCCAGGTCGATGAGGGGCGGTAGTCGCACCAGGCTGGGTAGGGCGGCACCCGGAGTCTTGAGTTCAGGGTCTTCAAAACGCGCAAGGTCGAGGGCGCAGCGCTGGGCGCGTTCCAAGGTCACACCTGCGAGGACCACGTCGTCGACCTTCTTGAGATCATCCGGGCGGGTCACTGTCGCGGCTGCGTCATCAGCCACAGTCACGACGACCGTACAGGCCGCAGGAAGTTGATCTTCCGCCGCTGCGATAACAATCCCCGAAACCTCCCGGGACATCTCACGTGCGGAAGAAGCCTGCTTATTCATATGACGCCCAAACCCCAGCAGCGATCGGGCGGGAGACTCGCGGCCCTCCGTGAGGACATCGGAGTCGAGGACAAGCAATACCGACATCGTCGGATGGGATTGGATCTCGTCACGCAAGCCACGCAGCATTTCGTTGGAACGCTGTCGAGCGTGCGAAAACCAGCGATCAGCCGAGGCGTTGCCGAGGCGCCGCGTGTGCGGCAGCCATGTTGTCCACTCCCAATCGGTTTCACGGCCCTGGTCGCAGAAGACGCCGATCGTGATATCAGCCGGGCCAGAATGAACCGCGGCTTGGCACACGAGGCTGCGTGCAAGAGCGAGAGCTCCGTCACGGTCGCCGACGATGCCGACGACTCCAGCGTCGCTGAGGTTGACCTCGACAGGCGAGCACGGAATCATGCTGGCCGCAATGACCTTGCGAACTCGCTCATCAGGCCTGCCTGCCCCAGAGCGTTCAACGGGCGGATCCCATGGCACAGCGCCCATCCCTGCGTGGAGACTAAGGAAGTCGTGGGCACCAAAGCGGCGCTGCCACAACTGGGTGGTGGGGATCGCCGCAACACGAAGTGTCGTCGCTGGGTCTGGGCACTCGACGCGCCGCCGCGCGGCTTCTTCGGATGCAGCCTTGGCCAGGTCCCGACGCAGCGTCTCGAGGGCGAGCGCAAAGCGCTTGTCCTCAGACTTGCGTTCCTGCTTACGGCGCGACTTCTGCTCATACCACGAGCCGACGGCCATCACCGGGCTCAGAACCGCAAACATGGCGTACATGGGGTTTTTCATCACCACGACCATGGCGACCGCCATGACCAGCGGCACGACCACCGCAATGATGTTGAACTTTGCGCCGTCAGGGATTTCCTTGGGCTCGGGGCAGACAATCGGATCCGGCCGTGGAGGCTGGCCAGGGCGCGGAGGCCGGTTAAACGGCGCCGTACCTGCTGGGGTGACATTGTGCAGCGATCCAGCGCGCGGCGCGGGATTCTCCTGAAGGCTCTCGCGCAACAGCAGGGTCGAGCCGCCCACGGCCAACGTGGTATCGACGGCGACAGACTGTCCTGTGGATGAGTCCACCTTAAGCCCGTCGACCTCCGAGGAATACGCAAAGGTGCCGTTCGTAGAACCCTGATCGATGACTCGAAGACCAACATCGTCACGCTGGATGTGAACGTGATCCCATGAAACGCTGGCGGAAGCGATCGAGAGGTCGGCTTGGGGAGAACGACCAATGGCCAACGGTCGGTCAACGGGAGGCTGCAAGACACCGCCAGCCTCCAAGCCTCCAGCCTGGGTGATACTCCACCCCTTCAGAGGAAGCGCCGGACGCAAGGGTTCGCGAGAGATACGCATGCCATCGAGCAACTCCAGCCGAGCAAGCAAACTGTCGGCGCGGACCTCTCGGTCGTCAAGCCACAGAGTACTATCCGCAGCCGGACGTGTGCCGGTCACATTCTCGACCAAGTCAGCCAGGGTAGCCTTCGCGGAGAAGCGAGCCACATCTAGGTCGCGCTGGACTGAGTCGAGATTGAACTGAAGGCGCACGCCTACTCCTTCTACATGGTTGTCAGAGATGGTGGAGCTCGACCCCGAGGGACGCTTACGAACGCTATGGCCGAGCAGGGAACCACACAAGCGGAGCCACCCCCGACGCCGGAGCTGGCCGTAGCCCAAGTGTGTCTTGTCCGGAACTGAGGGGAACTACGCGGTCCTTCGGGAACGCCGCCGGGCGCGTGAAGTCCAGCGGGCTCCCAGTAATTCCCTGGTCATATCCAACGGTCATGTTGGCAAGACTGGCCGACACTGCCCCAGAGTCCTTCACCTGTGCCTTCTCCACTGCGCGAACCAACGCCACGACGGCGTCGTGGCTACGGCTATCGGCTACTGCGGCGACAGTGCTGAAGGAGTCATCCCCTACCGGGTTCTTGGCACCGGGGTCGGCAGCCAGCAGACGCAGTCCGGCGAGATAAGCTGACATGGATCGGGCCGCTTCGTCGGTGCCCAGGCTCTGTGCGTCACCGCTCGCCGCTCCGACGGAGAAGAGCTCGGTGGAAGCAGTGCCATTGGCCTTCACAAGCCCCTGGTAGAAGCCGGGGCTAAGCGCCTCAGGCGTCAGCACGACGGGAACGTGGGAGCCGACGCCCTGGATTAGTGCGACGGTCTGGCCCAGCGTGAGAGCCGGGCCCGCAGCGACGATCCCCTGCGGCTTACTCCGGCCGAGAGTCTTTGATAGGACCTTGGCAGAAACGCTGCGGTCGATCTTCGGGTCGAGCGGCAGCATTCGGGCACCCTCGATCCCCTGCGGGATCTTCCCGCCGGCATTGATAGTCAGCAGAGGATCCAACTTTTGCTGCGTGATCAAGTTGGCCATCACCGCAGCGATGTCCTCGTCACTCGGCCCGGTGCTCCACGCGCCGGTCGGCAACGACGCTACATCGGAGTAGTACGGCAAAAGCACTGGGGTGCCGCTGTGAGCCGCAGCCTTCACACCCGCAAGGAGATGATCGCCGGTTGATGCATATACGATACCGCTGACGCGGGCCTTGCGAGCCTTCGCGACAGCCTCCGCCGAGCCTGACGCGGTCCCGTGATCGTCGAAAACCGTCAGACTGATCTTTGTCCCCGACATCGCGAACCGATGGATGGCAACTTCGGCGCCAGCGGCAGCATCGCGCCACTCGCTGCCTTGCCCGGGATCAGAGGACAGCGTCAAGATCAGCGCAATGCTCGTGTCCTTCGGCACGTCGGCATGCAACTGAACAGGTACTGAAGCGGCCGGTGGTTGCGGCTTTTCCCGGTGCTGCATGCTCCACACCCCCCAACCGGTTACGGCGACAACAAGAACTGCTGCTGCGATGAGAAGGGCGTAAAGACGCTTACTCACTTGGTGGGTCCGATCGTGAAGTTGTAAACCGTTTGGGCGTCGGCACCAGCAGGAACCTTGGCACGGAATGCGGGAAGCTCGCCCTGAGACTCCGTAGCCGCCTTCAACTGGGCCTGACGCAACAGAAGTGTATCGATGTCGCGGCCTCGCACCGAGGCATACTCCGTCGCCGCCCCCGAGGCCATGGCTAACTGGTAGTCGGCAGAGCCGACCTTGGCTGAACTAGTAGCCATGGCACCGAGCAGACCGCGACCCTTGACCTTGCGATCGCCGAGGTCCAGCAACACCTTGTTCAGGTCAGCCTGAAGTAGAGCACCAGCGCCAGACAAGTCACGCGAAGAACGCGAGAAACTTGACGCGATGTCAGCCAGATTGGTTTCGACCATCTCGTCAATGGCTTCTCCCAACTTGGCACTGGATCCAGCCAGTTGGGCGTCTTCCTCCCTAATACTCTTTGTTCCGTTGCGGGAGATAGTCACGCTGGCGGAGTTGAGGCCCTTAACCGACGCAACGAACATGCTGCTGACGCCTGATGCATCAACCAAGGTGTCCTCGACCACGCGTCGCTGAGTCTGGGTCATGGACTTGGCAAGGTCCGTGCGTGCGTTTGCCGTGGCGCGACTGAAGCCTTCCGTAATTGCGGCGCTCAGACCTTCCTGTTGCGCCTGGAGCGCCGTCAGACGGGGGCCCATGTGATCCCGGCCTTCAGCCAGGCTGGCAACCGCCGCCTTCAGTTCCTGACTATACGAATCGCTGAAGGTATGGCCTTCTTTCAACGCAGCGATGCCATCGTCGATCCACTTGATGCCGAGGTTAAAGGCGTGATAAGTGGTGGGGTCGTCATCCGGAGCATCTACCACAGTCCAGTTGATGACCTCTTGCCATGCTGCAGACTGCTTCTCGAGCAGGCTAATGGCCGCATCAATCCCTGCCAGCTGATCGGTCAAGCGCGTCCGCATGTCATCGGTGGCCTTCCACTTGGCCGGGCGCTGGGACGCGCGGGTCCTCCGGCCAGTGCACGTCGTCCCTGTCGACATCGCGCGCAACTGGTCGCGCGTGTAGGGGGCAGAGGGGGCTGCCGGAGCCGGGGTTGGGGTTATCGGAGTCGGGATTGGGGTTGTCGGAGCTGGGGTCGGATCAGGGCTAGCCGAGGGGTCCGGGGTGGCCGACGCCGAGGCGCTGGGGCTGCTCGTTAGGCTGGCAGTGGGCCCCAACTCACAGACGCCGTCGGCAATGGCCTCCATTTGAGCCAGCATGCCGGTGGCGGGGTCGGCGATCTCAGTCCTCTGGGCCCGCAGCCTTGCCAATGCCGCATCCACGTCGGACTTTTCGCTCTCGGCGTGGCTGTGGAGGGTAGTCATTCCATCCTCAATGCGGCCCTTCGCGGTTCGAAGGTCGTGCAACGCTTCAGCGTAGTGACCATCCATTACTCCACCAGGACCAGCGAGGGTCTCCAAGCCCTTCACACCACTGTTAAGTTCTTGAAAGCCGGTTATAGCATCATTTACGGCCGTCGGATCCAGGCTCGCGACGAGTTTCTGCCCCTCCTCGTTGATCCTGAGTAGCGAGTTGTCCATCGTCATTTGGGTCGTGCGCAGGCCACACGTGACCGAGCCCGACGCACGAGGGTCCATGCACTGCTCCGCAGTCGGGGTAGGCGGGCCGACGGTCAACAACAGCTGTCTCACCACCTGCGCCCGGCATTTATCGGTTGCGGTCGCATAGCCGTTCAACTGGCTAGAGACTTGCATGAGGTTGCCGTAGACGCTCGTGGCAGCGTGAGGAGTTGCCACAGTCGACGCGCAGCCCTTCGAGTCGACACTCGGGGTGGGCGGCGTAGCTGTCGTATCGCCGAGCATGGCGTCCATCATGGCCACCGTCGACTGCATCTTGGAGAGCAGCATAGAGCGGCTGCTATTGAGAGTCGTAGACAACTGCTGATTGAGGCTCTTGAGTTGCTGGTCAAGGTACTTGACCGATGCCGCGACGGACGTCGTTGAGCTGTTCAACTCGGCAATGGACTTGTCGCCCAGTGTCTTGGACGAGGCATCAAGATTAGAGCGAACATCGCCGATGGTCTTAGACGAGCGCGCCAGAACTTCATTGACCTGGCCGATGAGTTCGATGGTCTTGCGTTGCAACTCAATCTCGGAACCGGTGTCCTGATTAAACGACGAGTCGAGCAGAGAGGCGACAGAAGGATCAGTGATTAGGCCAGGCTGGACCGAAACGTTGAAGGTGGGGGTCTCAAAGTCCTTGACGTCGGCGACCATGCGCAGAGTGGCGTTGGCATTCAACTGTGGCGGCGCCAGGATGGTCGCCCACTGCACGGTGGCCATTCCCCGCGAGTTGCGGCTAAGAAGCCCGTTTGTAACTTTGGCGTCGGTGAGGTCACCTGTGACAACGCCACCCGCAGGAGTGTTGTTCAAGACAGTGGAAGCGACAACTGTCATTGGAGCGCCAATGAGTGCAGTACGGGTTTTACGGACGCCTGCGACGTCGTAGGCGACCTCGCGGGGTTTGACAGTGAGGTTCTCTACGGCCAGATCAATCTCGACTCGGCCACTGTAGCCCTTGAGTTCGTCAAGGTTGGTGCCCGACCTATCCTTCGTTCGATAGGCGGTCTGAACGCGTATTGGCAGGTCACCTACGACCTCGCGTGGAGGGAAGGACGTTTTTACCGTGTTGGCCTTGGCAGGATCATCGGCAACCGACACGGTGGTGCTGCCGATGGTCTGGATCGACGCATCAGCCCGCATTCCCACCTCGACTGACTGCAGGACTTTGTGGACCGGTCCTTGACTCACGTCCTTGGCATTGCACCCAGTACCTGTGGCCATCAAAGCGATTGCTACAGCACCTGCGACAAGTCTGCTGCGTAGCGATGATCGTCCAGAGTCCTGTGAAGTCATACCGGTCCCTTCCAGATGCCAAAATCCCCGCTAAAGCATAGGCCCTGGAGGTTCACCGCCACACGATAGTCTGAGGCGCGACAGGATTTCGGGCCGGCATCGGCATCGTGAGGATGAAGAACATGGAGTTCACTGCCCCTTTGGGGGCCAACTACCGCCTCGGGGACACACTGGGCCGTGGTGCGGCTGGTGAGGTACGGCTAGCCCAAGACGCCCGCACTGGCGAGGTGTTGGCGGCGAAACTCTTACACCGCGAACATGCGCAGGACCCTAAGTTGGTTGAGCGCTTTGTCCGAGAACGCTCGCTGCTCATGAACCTTCATCACCCGAACGTCGTCGCGATCCACGACCTTGTCGTCGAGGGCGAGCAGTTGGCCATCGTGATGGATTACATGGACGGCGGCTCCCTGCGCGATGTTCTACAGCATCGTCGAACCCTTCCCCCGGCACTCGCTCTGGTTGTCATGTCGCAGGTCTTTGACGCCATGGCAGCAGCTCACGCTCAAGGCATAATTCATCGCGACATCAAGCCGGACAACGTGCTGTTGGAGAAGGGCTGGGAAGATCTCCCCGGCGACGCAATCAAGGTCAGCGACTTTGGTATTGCTAGCATCCTGACTGCTCGTGTTCGCACTACCACAGGCCTCCTCGGGACGCCGGAGTACATGGCACCTGAGATGATAACGACGGGCGAAGGTGGCGCAGCAGCAGACGTCTACGCGGCTGGCGTCATGCTCTACGAGTTACTGGGGGGTCGCACCCCATTCGCCGGGCCCGGAACAGACTTTGCCGTCGCATACCGGCATGTGAGTGCCCTCGTGCCGCCCTTGCCGGTTTCTGAGGAGGTGGCGTCTCTTCTTACCGGGCTCCTTGACAAGGCGCCCGCCAACCGTCCCACCGCCAGTCAGGCTGCGGCGGCGCTGCGGAACGCTTCGGCCCACTGCCAGAACCAACCTGCGCTAACGCCGATAAGTGGCCCCGAAGACTTCGTGATGGAAGAACGGCCAGCAACCGCAGTTCGTGGCATCGTCACGGAGCGGCCCGCTGAGTCGCATGCGCCCATCACAATGGGAGAGGCACCCGATGTCGGACGCGCCGAGGGTGCAACGATGCTTCGGTCTATGACCCCAACCCGAGCGCCGGAGCCCATCGCTGACCAGCCAGAACCCGCCCTGGTACTCGAGGACAACGAAGCCCCTTGGTACAAGAAGCCACAGCAACTCATCAGCGTGATTCTCGGGACTGTGCTGGTGGTAGGTGGTCTTGTGTGGCTGTCAATGACCATGAACAATCATGGCGACAAGCCGACCAACACGGTCAGCGCGAAGGCGGCTTCCGTCGATACCACGCTACCCAGCGGCCTGACCGTGCAGCGGTCCGCTGAGTCCAATGAATCTGGTGGGGCCGTCCTCACTTTTACCTTCTCCGCTCAGAAGGCTGAACTGCACGGACCGATTCTCCAAGTCATCGGACCTTTAGAACAGGGCAAGCCCTGCCCGACCCTGTCATGGCAGGAAGATGTCAAGGCGACCCCCCACAAGGCGTCAACTACTGGCATCCAGGCCACGTGCGGCTGGAGTATCGATGATCTCACCATCCATAAAGGGGCCAGCGTCACCGTGAAGGCGGTGATCCTACCGGAGAATGGCTCAGCTCAGGACCTCCAAAAGTGGCTCGATGATCAGGCTACGGCTACGCAGAAAGCGATCACTGACGCGGAAACCAAGTCGGTGGCCTACCCTGTCCAGCGCCTCACTGATATCCAATTGATCGTCCCGAAACGCGCGGTTGGAGGCGAGATGATCCGCATCAGTCTAGTGCCTGTGTGGCCGAGCGGACCTGACCAGTTGAACGTGCTCTATCGCAGTCCCGCAATGGGGGAGGCCTCGACGATGCTCCAGACGGTGGGCGGCGAGAACACTGTTCGATTTGTGGATGGATGTGGCGGGGCTGTCAACGTCTCCGCCGATGGCCTCGTCGTCACAGCGGTCAACCCGAATCCCAAGTGTACGGTGCGAGCCAGCGTGGGTAACTTCACTGACCTCACGTCGCCTGAGTTTGCGATCGTCCCTCGAGGCGGCTAACGGGTAGTTATTGGGGAAGGCGAACCGGTTGAACCATCTCCCTGATAACGTCCTGCTTGTCTCACGCAGTTGGCTTTCCTACCGGGTAGGCCCTCCGCTAGACGTACATCATTAGCCCCGGCCCCACGGCCATCTAACCCAGGAGCAAAGAATGTCCCGAGTTCTTTCTACGGAAGAGGCCAAGTCGGCCATCAGCCAGATCCAGAGAATCATCCAGGGTGGTCTCAACGACCAGATCCAGGCGCTCGACGTCCAGGGCCAGATCCTGAGCCAGCCGAATGTCTGGGACGGCCCCCTGGCCCAGCAGTTCCGCTCAGAGACGTGGCCGCAGACCAAGTCCGCCCTTGACAAGGCCCAGCAGGAACTCGAGGAGTTGCGTGCCCAGTTGGAGAAGATCTCTCGCGACATCTTCACTGCTGGCGGCGGCGCCTGAGCGACGCACCTCACGCTACTCGGCGTCGGCGGCCCGCTGGACCGTCGACGCCTTTTGTTATTGCCCATCATCGGCCCTTGGACCGCCTGTACGTCTGGCGCCAATCACGGATGGACACGTGCTCTGCCGTACAAGGAGTTCCAAGCCCGACGATGAGATGGACCTTGCGTAGCTGAGCCCTCACACTACCCCCTGGGAACAGTGTGAGGGCTCAACTCCTATGCGCGACTTGATCGAGTATGCCCACCCAATACTGCGGGCGTTATCCACCATTGCACTCGCAATATCGACCCGCGGATTCTCGCGCCTATGAGCTGCAGATCGCAGGCCGGGCTGACGGCTGCTGAGGCGGCGCGTCGGTTGGTTCCTATGAAGATTAAGATCAGTCATATCCTTGTATTCGATAATCACGTTTCCGTGAAAAGGAGATGATCTTTGATGTGGTCACTAGAGTGTGCTTGGCGGCCATCTTCTCCAGGGATGGAGGATGTTGCTGCGCGCGTGGTTGAGTGGTGTAGCCAGGTGGGTGGTTTTTATCCTGAGTTGAGCGAATGGCGATTCACCGCAGACTCGAAACGGGCGGCGTTAGCCACACAATTGGCTACCGAGCATGAGTTGGTCCGAAGTCTCGTGGCCGACGGGGGTATCGCCTCTATCTGGGCCCCGCAGGGTCATCTCCGCGTGGACGTCAGCGCGGATGAGTACGCCAAGCAGAAGAATTTGTTTCGCCTTGTGGCAATGGGGAGATCACCGGCCAATGTGGACGAGAATGATGAGGATGTGGCCATGATGATGACAGAGATGGCCTGTCGCATTTTTTCGCCTGAGTATGTCAACTGCGGGAACGCGAAAGCGGAGCCGATGATTGACGACGATGCTCTTGTGTCAGCGGTGAACTATGCGCGTCGAGACATATATGATTCGTATCCAGATTTTGTGCGGGCGGCGCGGGTCATACGTACCACAGCGGAGGGAGTGTTCTTCGCTCGCCCCGAGGAGGACTAGCAGGTACTCGCGGATTGAAGGCCTCGACACCCTCATCTGTGAAAAGCCCATATACCGCGCAATACATACCTTTTCCCACCGCACCGCAAACGTGAATGCCGCGGCCACAATGGGCCGCGGCATTCACATCGTCAGAACGTACAATGATCACATTCGGTCGGGAGCGTCAATACCCAACAAGTCCAGACCGCGCCCCAAGACTCGACGGGTGGCGGCGCACAGAGCCAGGCGGGACCCGCGCACCTCACCGGTACTACGAAGCACCGGACACTGCTCGTAGAAGACTGAATAGGCGCCAGCCAGCTCGTAGAGGTAGGTGCACAACTTGTGCGGGGTCAGGTCGTTGGCGACGACCTCGACAACCTCACCGAAGCGAGACAACAGCAGGGCCAGTTGCTGCTCTGCTGGCTCGTCGAGGACGCTGATGCGTCCCCACACCATGGATTCCAGGTCGGCCTCGGGGTCGACGTTCGGGTTCGCCTCGGCGGCAGCCTTGCGCAGGATCTGGGAGACGCGGGCGTGGGCGTACTGCAGGTAGGGGCCGGTGTCGCCGGTGGTCTGCACCATCCGCTCGGCGTCGAAGACGTAGTCCTTCTGCAAACCGTTGGACAGATCAGCGTACTTGATGGCGGCCAGGGCGATGTTCGGCGCGGCGTGGGTCTCCGCCTCGTCGAGAAGACTGGCGAGGGTGACAGTGCCACCCTCGCGGGTCTTGAATGGGCGGCCGTCGGGGCCAAGGACCATGCCATAGCCGACATGCTGGGCCTCGACGTCGTCAGGCAGGAATCCGGCCATCCGGGCGACCTGGAAGAGTATCTCGAAGTGATGGCTCTGGCGGACGTCGGTGACGTAGATGATGCGGTCGGCCTTGAGCTTGCCGACACGACGACGGATGGCGGCGAGGTCGGTGGCGTCGTATCCGAAACCGCCGTCCTTCTTGCGGACGATCATCGGGGCGTCCTGACCCTCGACGAAGACGCACAGGGCACCGTTGTCCTCGACAGCCAGGCCGTCGGCCTCGAGCTCGTCGACGACCTTCGGCAGGTCGTCATTGTAGGTGGACTCACCGGCGAGGTCCTCGTCGGTCAGCAACACCGAAAGGCGAGCGTAGTTGGCGTTGAATCCCTCCAGGGATACGTCAATGAGGGTGCGCCAGATGCGCAGAGTCTCCTCGTCGCCACTCTGCAGCTTGACGACACGACGACGGGCGCGGTCGGCAAACTCCGGGTCGGCGTCGAAGGTCTTCTTGGAGTCCTTGTAGAGCTGCTCGACCTCGGGCAGGTCGAACTCGGAGACGTCCATCCGGTTCTCGACGATGTACTGGACGAGCATGCCGAACTGGGTGCCCCAGTCACCCAGGTGGTTCTGCGGGATGACGGTGTGCCCTTGGGAGCTGAGCACTCGGTTGAAGCAGTCGCCGATGATGGTCGAACGCAGGTGACCGACGTGCATCTGCTTGGCGACGTTGGGGGCCGAGTAGTCGATGACGACCCGCTGAGGCTGCTCGACCTGGGCAATACCGACGTTGGGGTCGGTGATGAGGTCGGAGGCGACGCGGGCCAGCACGTCGGAACGCAGGCGCAAGTTGATGAATCCCGGACCAGCAATGTCAGGGGTCTCGCACAGATCCTCGACATCGAGCTTCGCGACGATGTCGGCGGCAACGTCGCGAGGTGGACGTCCTTCCTCCTTGGCCAGCCTCAGGGCGACATTGGACTGGAAGTGCCCGAACTGTGGCTTCGTGGCGGGACGCAACTGGGGATCGGTACCGGTGACGGCCTGGATCCGGGCAGCAAGCTGAGAAGGAAGAGACGACATGACGGCATTCTGTCACGATGTCCAGCCACCTTCACAGTCGTAGGGCAGCAGCGGCATGCCATCTGGGTGGAAAACTGGGCCGACGTCACCGTCGGGGAACAAATGAGACCGACCTCACGTTGTCCCCCTTGAACGACCAACCACGCGATCACCGATTCGCAAGGAGGATCCATGAGCGTTCCCACCATCGCCCTCAATGACGGCGTCACCATCCCGCAGCTCGGCTTCGGCACCTGGCAGGTACCCGCCGATGAGGCCGAGAAGGCCGTCAGCTCTGCCCTGGAGGCGGGCTTCCGTCACATCGACACTGCCGCCATCTACGGCAACGAGGAGGGCGTCGGACGCGCTCTCGCCGCCTCCGGTCTGGATCGCAAGGACCTCTTCGTCACCACCAAGCTGTGGAATGACGCCCACCACACCGACGACGCCCGCAAGGCCATCGAGACCAGCCTGTCCAAGCTCGGCCTCGATCACGTCGATCTGTACCTCATCCACTGGCCGGCCAACGTCAAGTACGGTGACGCCTACGTGGAGGCCTGGAATGCCCTGCAGGAGTTCAAGTCCGAGGGACTGACCCGTTCCATCGGCGTCTCCAACTTCAAGACCGAGCACCTGGACGCCATCGAGGGAGCCACCCCGAGCGTCGACCAGATCGAGATGCACCCGTCCTTCAACCAGGCGAGCTTCCGCAAGGTGCTGGCTGACCGCGGCATCAACCCAGAGGCGTGGAGTCCGCTCGGCCAGTCGAAGGACCTCGACACCCCGGTGCTCGCCGACATCTCCAGGGCGACCGGCAAGTCCCCGGCTCAGGTCGTCATCCGCTGGCACCTACAGATCGGCAACATCGTGTTCCCGAAGTCGGTGACCCCGTCGCGCATCGTCGAGAACTTCGACGTCTTCGACTTCGAGCTGTCTGACGAGCAGATCGCCGCGATCGACGGTCTGGATCGTGGCAACCGCATTGGCGGGGACCCGACTACTGCCGATTTCTGATCCGCCACGACACGGAGCATGACGACGCGGGGACGATTCGTCCCCGCGTCGTTGTCGTTGGTAGACCTGTTAGCGCGGCGGTTCCGCATGTGACGGTTCCGCGTCAGGCTGCCTTGAGGGCTTTCTCCACACCGTCCTCGGGCTTGCCCAGGACCGGGTCGCGGTGAGAGACGACGTCGGTGATCATCTTTCCGCGCGCCCCGAACTCGCGGGCCCATCCCTTCCACCACACCTTGTCGTGAACCTGGGAACGGTCAGGGGTGCCAGTGGCGTCCAGACCGGTCATCCGGCACGTCGCGACGCTACGAATCTCGTGGTAGTCCTGCGTCACCATGATGGCCTGATTGACCCCGAAGATGCGTCGAGCCCGAACACAGGTGTCGTAGGTGTCGAGTCCGGCGAGGTCCTCCACGATCTTGGCCTCCGGAATCCCCTTGCTGACAAGGTACTTCTTCATCACCTTGGGCTCGTTGTAATGGGCCTCTCGGTTGTCCCCGGACACCAGGATGACCTTGGCCTTGCCGCTGCGGTACAGATCTGCGGCAACATCGAGACGTCCTCGCAAATAGGGCGACGGAGTGCCCGAAGACAGCACCTGAGCGCCGAGGACGATGGCGACGTCGCGCGGTTCAGTGTCGGCGACGTCGTGGATACGCCCGGCGCTGAGTCCTCCCGCGAGGGCCCACGGGCCGAGTAGTCCGACGGCGACGACCAGCCCACATGCTCGCACCGTCCCCCGAATGTGTCGCATTGCCATGGCCGCAAGCCTAGGTCATGACCGTGAACGACGGATGACAAGCCACATCGTGCCGGCGACGACCACCGCCACTGCGATCCCGAGCCCGACCCAAGCCCCCGTGTGGCGGCGTGGTTCGACGACCGGCTGGGTCGACGGGACCGCTTGAGCCGGTGTGGGTGTGGTCGACACCGAGGCGTGACGTCTTGGCGACGCAGAAGCCACCGGCCTCTCAAATTCCGCGCGGAACTGCTCAGGCGTGGTGATGAGGACAGTTCCGACGTCAACCGGTTCTCCCCACACTGTTGGCGTCAGGGTGAAGCCAACCGGGGCCTTCGCGTCCTTCCACTCCTTGGACGTGCTGTCGCGGCCCACGACGATGTAGTGCATCCCGGCGATCCCGTAGGACTCGTCAGGCGTGTCGAGGTGCTGGGGCAGGATCGGACGTTCCAACCTGCCATCCGTTCTCGCCCCGATCTCGCTGAGAGTCATCGTCGACTCGCCCCAGCTCAGCGTCTCGCGCAGGGGGTTGAGAGCCACTACCGAGACCCCCGCAAGCGTCGGCTTCTGCCTTTGGCCGTCTCGCGGCAGTTCGGCGCGGACATCGAGGTTCTGGCCGTAGCGCACCGGCACCTTGAAATAGCGCCTTTCATTAGTGTTGACGTCGTCGCTGATCGTTTCACCAGGCTGCAGCACCGGAGCGTCGTTGAAACTGCTCCCACCCGTGACCGATCGCGGCTCAGCGACGGCAGCCGGGCTGGCGGAACCAGGGTCCGCCGCTGCGTGCAGCCCTGACACGGCCTCCTTGCGCATCGTCACCGTGATCTCGACATCGAGTTCCTGGTCCGCCCATCCCTTTCCGTGCCGGTTGACGCCGACGATCCACCACGGGGAGTTGCCACACTGACTTGCCAAGACGTCCTCGTCCAGATCGGTGATTGACGTCGGGTCGACAGCAGAGGACGTCATCGCGTCCGTCCCCGTCGTTCCCATCGAAGCGCACTTGGCGCCGCCCTCGGAAGCGACCCGGACGACGTCAAGGTGGGCGTCGAGATTCGTCTCCGCATACCTCGTCGTCGTCGGCCGAACCAAGGTTGCGGTCACGATGGTGCGCCACCCCTGCCGATGTGGGACCGAGAAGTATCGACGATTCGGATACGCGACGGTGGTGTCGTCATATGCCCTTCTCATCGGCCCACCGGGCATCCTGGTGACGTACTGGCCCACCTCAAGCCGCTCCGCCGTCGTCTCGGTCGGCCCGCCACGAACCCTCGTTCCGGCGACCTCATACCCTTCCAAGGCGCGATAAGTCTGTGACGTCAGGGCGCGTTGTAACTGGCTGGCGTCATCAGCGTCTGTGTAGGTACCGCCGGTGGCATCGGCAATGCAGCGCAGCATCGAGGTGGCCTTGTCGTTCCCGGCCAACCGGAAGCCAATGGTGTGAACCTTGACGTCGACCCCCTGCGATGCGAGTATCTTCGCCTCGTCGCACGGATCGGGTGGGGTGCAGTTCGCCTCCCCGTCGGAGACGAGGATGATCGAGCGGGGCCCGTCCACTCCCTTCAACTCATCAGCCGCGTGCTTGAGCGCCGGCCCGATGGGGGTGTTCCCGACCGCCTTCAGACCATTGACCTTGGCCGTCAGCGCCTTTGCGTCGAACGGGCCCACCGGGTTGAGGGTCTGGACGTCTCCGCAGGAGGAGTCCCTGGCACCGAACACCATCAATCCGAGGTCAGAGTCCTTGGGAGCCGAACTCAACACCGTGCCCACGACAGACTTCGCCGCAGCCAAACGTGTCGTCTTGTGGGAGTCGGCGTCGGCCTTGTTCATCGACCCCGAGAAGTCCATCACCACGACGGCTGGTTGCCGGGACTCCGTCGTCCCCTCGCCGCGGGCCTGCGTCGGCACAGCCCCCGCAACGAGCAGAAAGCTGGCCACCATGGCCACGACTCTGATCCTCGTCCTCATGCCTCACCTTCCGATCGGCTGCAGCCGCATCCCTTGCGGCTATTCGCGCCTTGCAGATCAGAACGGTAATGACGGTGATCTTCGCTTGAGAACCCTTGACAAGCATGGTTTTTTGGCAAGTTTTTCGCGACCTCGCCGACCCGCCCCCTACCGCGTCCGCTAGCACCCACGCCCCGGGCAACGAAAACGCCTCCCCCGAAGGGGAGGCGTCGTCGTCAGATGACTCAGTTGCGGTGATCGCGGTACCAGGTCACCAGGGAGGCGGTGGAGGAATCCTGGGACTCCAGGGCCTTCTGGTCACCGGAGACGGCCGGGGCGATCTGGAGGGCGAGCTTCTTGCCGAGCTCGACACCCCACTGGTCGAAGGAATCGATGCCCCATACAACGCCCTGCACGAAGGTGATGTGCTCGTACAAAGCGATGAGTTCTCCGAGGATCTTCGGGGAGAGTTCGTCGGCCATGATCGACGTCGTCGGACGGTCTCCGGGGAAGACCCGTGCTGGCACAATGGCCTCGTCGGTGCCCTCGGCGCGCACCTCGTCAGCGGTCTTGCCGAACGCCAACGCAGCGGTCTGGGCGAAGAAGTTGCTGAGGAACAGCTCGTGGACATCGGTCTCGCCGTCCCTGGTCGGGTGGGCCGGGTTGGCCACCGCGATGAAGTCGGCGGGGATGAGGCGGGTGCCCTGGTGGATGAGCTGATAGAAGGCGTGCTGACCGTTGGTGCCCGGCTCGCCCCAGAAGACCTCTCCAGTATCGGTGGTCACCGCCGAGCCGTCCCAACGCACCGACTTGCCGTTGGACTCCATGGTCAGCTGCTGCAGGTAGGCCGGGAAGCGGTGCAGGTACTGGGCGTACGGCAGCACGGCGTGCGAGTCGGCCTTCCAGAAGTTGACGTACCAGATGTTCAACATGCCCATGAGCAGCGGGACGTTCCGCTCCGGTGCGGCAGCGGCGAAGTGCTCGTCGACGGCGTGGAAGCCAGCCAGGAACTCCTCGAATCCCTTCGGGCCGATGGCCACGGCCAGAGAGGTGCCGACGGCCGAGTCGACCGAGTAGCGGCCGCCGACCCAACTCCAGAACCCGAACGCATTGACGGGGTCGATGCCGAACTCCTCGACCTTGTCCAGAGCGGTCGAGACGGCGACGAAGTGCTTGGCGACGGCTCCACGGCGGGCCTCCTCGGTGTCCTCGATGGCACCGGCGGCGACCAGACCGTCAAGCAGCCAGGCACGCACGCACCGGGCGTTGGTCAGGGTCTCGAGGGTGGTGAAGGTCTTGGAGGCGATGATGACCAGGGTGGTCTCGGGGTCGAGATCAGCGGTCTTGACGGCGGCATCCGTCGGATCGATGTTGGAGATGAAACGGCACTCCAGACCCTCCTGGACGTAGGGTTTGAGGGCCTCGTAGGCCATCACGGGGCCGAGATCGGAACCACCGATGCCAACGTTGATGACGGTACGGATCGGCTTGCCCGTGACTCCCTTCCACTCCCCGGAACGGACCTTGTCGGCGAAGTCGTAGACCTTCTTGAGGACCTCGTGGACGTCGACGACGGCGTCCCCACCGTCAACGGTGAGGGAGTCGGACTCCGGGCGACGCAGGGCGGTGTGGAGGACGGCGCGGTCCTCGGTGACGTTGATGTGCTCTCCGGAGTACATGGCGTCGCGACGCTCGGCGACCTTGGTCTGGTCGGCCAGGTCGAGAAGGGCGTCACGAATCTCGTCCGTGAGGAGATTCTTGGACAGGTCGACGTGCAGGTCGGCGACGTCGAGGGTGTAGCGCTCGGCACGCCTCGGATCAGCGTCGAACAAACGGCGCAGCTTGTGCGGTCCGTCGACAAAGGTGGACCTCAGATCAGTGAGCTTTCCCCAAGCGGGAGTCCTCGTGGCATCAATGGGAGTCTGCATGTTCCCAGCCTAGGAGATGGGGTGGAACCCGTGTCATCGGCGCCTGTCATCAGGAGGTCTCGCCTATCATGTTCGCGATCGACCGAAGGAGGACGCGTGACCGCGAAGCATTGTCGGGCTCTGGCCCTGACGTCGGTTCTCGTCGCCTCCATGATGTTGATGCTGACCCCGTCGGCATGTCCGATACAAACACCCTGGTCGACGTCAACGGCCTACGCCGTTCCTCCGGGAGCCACCCCACCCGGCGACCTGTCGATGAGCGCGACGCTCGACCGCTCAGACACCGTGAAGACCAAGGGAACCCTGCGTACCCAGACCGGACAACTTGTTTCAGGTGCTCTCATCAATCTTGCGGTGGATGGGAAGCTGCTCGCCGTCGCGATGACGGACAACAACGGCACCTGGTCCAGTACCTTGCGGCTTCCGTCCTCGGTCCAAGGCGGAGATCATGAGTTGTCCGCGACGTTCGATGGTACTGGAGGGGTCGGGGCAGCATCGGCGCGCGGCACCTTTTCGATCACCCCGCAGGCCACCGTCCTGACAGCGGCTGTGAAACCGACGGTGGCGGCTCCCGGAGCGTTGCTCAACGTCAACGGGACGGTGACCCTTTCACATCGTCATCCCGTCACCGACAGCCAGGTGGCGATCTGGCTCGGCAATGACGGCGATGCCGCTCTCACCACTCCCACCGATCCGCACGGCAACTTCCAGGCCACGATCCAGGTGCCGTTGGATGTGTCGAATGGGCCTTTCACGATCACAGTCAAGCTCGTCGACTCCCGTTATGGGACCTCTCAGAAGACCTTGACGATTCAGGTGAAGGCATCGACGCCCACTCCAACCCCCAGCCCCACTCCAACTCTGACACCGTCATCTGCCTCCCCAACCCCGTCCCCCACACCGGCTCCCACTCCCGACGAGAGCGGGGAGTCGCAGGACGGCCGGATTCCGCAGATGTCCACCAGCCCAGTCCCCGTCGCGCAGCGCAACCTTCTGGATTCCTTCGGCGGGCGCAAGCCACTACTGATCTTCGCAGCGGTTCTCGGCGTCCTGGTACTCGGGGTTCTCGTCGGATCAATCACTCGCCATCACGGCAGACGGGACAAGGGCCGTCCTGAAACCGATGACGATGCCGATTCCCTCTTCGAGGACTGGGATCAGTCAGACCGACGCCGAGTATAAGTGCCGTCTCGGGATTCTCAAGGCGTCAGACGAATCAGGCGTCCGCGTCGGCGACAACCTGCAGAACCGAACGGCAGCGCTCTCGCAGCGCCGAGACGACTCCGTCCTCGCAGGCATCCCCCACGAGGACGTCGTCCAGGCAGACCGCCAGGGCACCAGCTGCCAACCAGCGACGCATCGCATAAGACCCGATCCCGCCGCGCGGGATGAGGGCAGCCCCGGGTGCCATCCGGGTGAGGATGTCGCCGTAACTGGCAGAACCCATGTCAGCCGGGGCAACCTGGACGGCATCGGCTCCGGCACCCCATGCGGCCCGGACCTCAGTGGGCGTCAGGGCGTCAGGGGCGGCTGGGATGCCAGCTTGACGCAGGGCGTCGAGCAGGTCGGGAGTGGCGGCCACCGGAAGGGCGAAGGCAACCTTGTCATCGACCAGGCCCTGGACGTCGTCGACGGCCATGACGCCATGAACACCAATGACGGCACGACGACGGTAGATCTTGAGCACGGCACGACGGCGGTCTGCGTCGGCGACGGGGAGGGTGAAGACGCGGACCTTCTCCTGAATCATGGCCTCGATCGGTGCCATGAGATCCGATGCCGGAACGTCGGGCAGAACAGCGATGACCTTGGACGACAGCACCTCGCTCGGGAACACCAGCCGACCATCGCTGGGGGCATCGATGGGACCAGACTCGTCAGTCTCTGCGCTCATAGGTCACATCATGCCGCATGTGGGCGTCGGCCCGGTGCCCACCGCCCGACAGGACGCCTGGAGCCCAGGTGTACCGACAGGTTTTCGTCCACTGTGGAATAACTGAAGTTCGGCGACTGTTCCCCACGTGTACGCCGGTGGCCGTCACTCGGTCACCACGAACGAAGGAGATTTCGCATGGCTGACACCGTGAACGTTCCAGCCCCTGCCGGGCAGACCACCACCAAGCTCGAGAACGCCGAGGCCGGCTTCAAGGCCTCCAAGACCCTCTCCGCGAACCTCCAGAAGGTTCTCGTCGACTTCATCGCGCTGGAGCTGGTCGGCAAACATGCCCACTGGAATATCGTCGGCCCGAACTTCCGTGACCTCCACCTGAACCTTGACGAAGTCGTCGGGATCGCCCGCGAGGGTGCCGACGAGGTGGCCGAGCGCATGCGTGCGCTCCACGCTTCCCCGGACGGCCGTCCCGCCGTGGTCGCTGCCAGCACCACCCTTCCTGAGTCCCCCCAGGGAGAGGTTCTGACCCATGACGCAATCAAGGTCATCACCGCTTCAATCGAGGCCGTGACCGGCACCATGCGCGAGGTCCACGACCAGATTGACGAGGAGGATCCCACCTCTGCCGACATCCTGCACGGCTTCATCCAACAGCTCGAGCAGCAGGCCTGGTTCATCAGCGCCGAGACCCGCACCCCGTCCGCTCGCTGATTCGTCGGTTCGCTTCCAGACAATCCATCGTTCAACACACCGCGGGCCCCGAGATCACCTCGGGGCCCGCGGTGATGTGTGTCATGTGGGGGTGTGAATCAGCGGTCCTGGCCATCCATGCGGGTGAGACACAGCTGGCGCAGCTGGGACGACAGCAACAGCCAACCAACCACGGGCGAACACGACCAACACCGGTCACGTCCGAGCCCACCACTACATTGGAAACCGTTCTGGCCGCCCCGATACGAGGAGACACCGTGCACCTGGCCGAAGCCCTTGACGACATGGTCGACGGTCGTGCCCCGGTCACCACCGACCGCGGGGAGCGCCAACCGGGCTGGGACTCCCCCGGCGCCCGTCCTCTCGACGCCGACATGGCCCTGGACCACATCGAGCGAGCCGTTGCCCGGGACGGCATCTCCATGTACGAGCACCAGGAGGAGGCGATCCTCGAGATCCTGTCGGGCAACCACGTCATCGTCACCACCCCGACCGGGTCCGGGAAATCCCTCATCGCCACCGCAGCCCACTTCGCCTGCGTGGCTGCGGGAGGACGCTCCTACTACACCGCCCCCATCAAAGCCCTCGTCAGCGAGAAGTTCTTCAGCCTCTGCGAGATCTTCGGAGCCACCAATGTCGGCATGGTCACCGGCGACGCCTCCGTCAACTCCGATGCCCCCATCATCTGCTGCACCGCCGAGATCCTTGCCAACATCGCCCTGCGCGAGGGTCGCCATGCCAACGTCGACCAGGTCGTCATGGACGAGTTCCACTTCATCGGCGACCCCGACCGGGGCTGGGCCTGGCAGGTGCCGCTGTCCGAACTCCCGCAGGCCCAGCAGATCGTCATGAGCGCCACCCTCGGTGACGTCACCGACCTGTCCGAGGGCCTCACCACCATCACCGGACGCCCCACCAGCGTCATCACCGGAGTCGTCCGCCCCGTCCCGCTGCAGTACTCCTGGTCGATGAAACCCGACCACGAGGCCATCGAGGAACTCGTCGAGGAGCAGAAGGCCCCGGTCTACATCGTCCATCCCTCCCAGAAGCAGGCTCTGGAACGCGCCCAGTCCATGACGTCGATGAAGTTGGTGAGCACCGAGGAACGTCACGGCATCGCCGCCGAGATCGCCGACTTCCGCTTCTCCAAGGGATTCGGCTCAACGGTGCGCAAGTTCATCACCTCGGGCATCGGGGTCCACCACGCCGGGATGCTTCCGAAGTACCGACGCCTCGTCGAAACCCTCGCCCAACAGGGCAAGCTCAAGGTCATTTGTGGCACCGACACCCTCGGCGTCGGCATCAACGTGCCGATCCGCACCGTCATGTTCACCTCCCTGACGAAGTTCGACGGTCGACGCACCCGAGTCCTGAAGTCCCGAGAGTTCCACCAGATCGCCGGTCGCGCGGGTCGGGCCGGATTCGACACCGTCGGCTACGTCGTCGCCCAGGCACCCGAGCACGTCATCGCCAACGAGAAGGCCCTTGCCAAGGCCGGGGACGGCCCCAAGAAGCGTCGCAAGGTGCAGCGTCACAAGCCACCGGAGGGGTTCGTCAACTACTCCGAGGAGACCTTCACCAAACTCATCGAGTCCGCCCCGGAGACCCTGCACGCTCGGATGAGGATCACCGAGGCGATGCTGCTCAACCTGCTGCAGCGTGACGAGGACACCGCCCGGGCGGTCCAGCACCTCGTCGACTCCTCCACCCCGGTCGTCGCCGAACGACGTCGCCTCTACCGCCGCGCCGTGCAGATCGGGCTGTCCCTGCTGCGCTCCGAGGTCGTCCACCGTCTCGACGAGCCCACCCCCGGTGGCCGCAAGTTCGCGATGAACGAGGCCCTGCAGGACGACTTCGCCCTCAATCAGCCGCTGTCGGCCTTCGCCAGCGAGGCCGTCGCGACCCTCGACCCGGAGTCCCCCACCCACGCCCTCGACGTCGTCAGCGTCATCGAGGCCACCCTCGACAATCCGATGAGCGTCCTCATAGCCCAGCAGCATGCCGCGCGTGGCGAGGCCATCGCGCGCATGAAGGAGGACGGCTACGACTACGAGGATCGGATGGCCGCCGTCGAGGAGATCGAGTGGCCACGCCCGCTCGAGGAGACCCTCGACGCCTTGTTCGAGATCTTCGCCCCAAGCCACCCGTGGATTCCCTCCGACGCCCTGCAGCCCAAGTCGGTCGTGCGCGACATGTACGAACGCGCCATGACCTTCGGCGAGTTCTGCGCCCACTACAAGGTGCAACGCAGCGAAGGTCTGGTGCTGCGCTATCTGACCGATGCCTACCGTGCGCTGCGTCAGACAGTCCCCGAGTCCGAGCGGACCGAGGAGCTTGCCGACGTCATCTCCTGGCTGGGCGAGGTCGTCCGCTCCACCGACTCCTCCCTCATCGACGAGTGGGAGGAACTCACCCATCCCGTCGATGAGGAACCCGAAGAGGTCCGTCCGGTACGGACCTTCACCTCCAACCAGCGGGCCTTCACCGTCATGGTGCGCAATGCCTTGTTCCGCAAGGTGATCCTGGCCGCAGACGACGACTTCGAGGCCCTGGGAGCCCTCGAGCCCGACAGTTCTGCCATGACGACCAATGCCTGGGAGGACACCCTGGGCGACTACTGGGACGAGCACGACGAGATCAACGACGGCCCGGACGCCCGCGCCCCCGGTCTGTTCATGATCGAGAAGGAGTCGGGACGCCGCGACGCCCGGGTCTGGTTGGTTCGTCAGATCATCGACGACCCTGCCGGTAACCACGACTGGTCGATCACCGCGACCGTCGACCTCGACGAGTGTGACGAGGCCGAGGACCTGGTACTTCGGACAAGGGCCTTCAGCCGGCTGGACTGACGGATTCCCACTCCACCACTCGCCCCTCGCGCAGGGTCGCGGGGAGGTCGATGATCCGCTGGTTACCGCTTCCCCGCCACGGCAGGGTGAGGGTGCGTCGTGCCAGCTGGAAAGGTCCGTCGACCAGGACGTCCACCTGGTCCAGCATCTCGGCCAGCTCTGGGCTGTGCCGGGCCTGACGCAGCAGGGCATCCATGGTGAATCCGGACCATGCCCAGACGTCCCACCCCATCTCGTGGGCAGCACGGGCCAACCTCGCGCAATCTCCAGGCTGACGACTCGCCTCACCGCCCGAGAGCGTCAATCCGGACGCCAACACCGACAATCCCATCGCGGTGATGATCTCCTCGACGTCGATCTCCTGGCCACCGCAGGGGTCCCAGGTACCAGGGTTCTGGCACCCGGGACACTTCAGCGGGCATCCCTGCGCGAAGACCGTGAAGCGGATGCCGGGACCATCGACAATCGACTCCGGCTCGATCCCGGCAACCCTCATCCTCGCTCCGGCCTCATCCGTGCTTGACGCGGTCGCGGACCTCGGCCCGCTTGGCGTCGTTGAATCGGTCCAGCCCACCGACGAGGTAGCCGGTGATGCGGCGAATCCGGTCGAAGGACCCGGAATCCTCGTGACGGCCGCACTTGGGGCACTCGTCGTCGATGATCCCGGTGTAGCCGCACTGAGGATCCCGGTCGACCGGGTGGTTGATGGACCCGTACCCGATGCCGCTGGCAGCCATGTACCGCACGAGGGTCTCGAAGGCGTCGACGTTGCGTGCCGGGTCCCCCGACAGCTCGACGTACGAGATGTGACCGCCGTTGGTGAAGGCGTGATAAGGAGCCTCAATGCGGATCTTGTCCGCAGCACCGATGTGGTACCAGACCGGCACGTGGAAGCTGTTGGTGTAGTACTCCCGGTCGGTGACTCCCGGGATCGACCCGTAACGCTGACGATCCATCCGCACGAATCGCCCCGACAGTCCCTCCGCCGGTGTGGCCAGGGCCGAGAAGTTCAACCCGGTGCGCTCGGCCGCCTCGTCCATCCTCTCTCGCAGGTGGCCGACGATCCGTAGGCCGAGTTGCTGGGCCTCCTCCGACTCACCGTGGTGGACGCCGACCAAGGCCGTCAGGGTCTCGGCCAGCCCGATGAACCCCACCGACAGGGTCCCGTGCTCGAGCACCTCGGCGACGGCATCATCAGGCCCCAAGTTCTCCGAACCGATCCAGACCCCCTGCCCCATGAGGAAGGGGAAGTTTCGCACCAGCTTGTGGGACTGGATCTTGAGCCGGTCGAGCAACTGGTCGATGACGAGGTCGATCATCCGGTCGAAGGAGGTGAAGAAAGCATTGACGTCGTGGTTGGCCTCGATCGCCAGCCTCGGCAGGTTGATCGAGGTGAAGGAGAGGTTCCCGCGTCCCCAGGTCTGGGCCCGCGAGGGGTCATGGACGTTCGACATCACCCGGGTGCGGCAGCCCATGTAGGCGATCTCGGTCTCGGGATGGCCGGGCACGTAGTACTCGGCGTTGAACGGGGCGTCCTGGAAGGAGAAGTTCGGGAAGAGGCGCTTGGCACTCACCCGGCAGGCCAGCCGGAACAGGTCGTGGTTGGGGTCGTCGTCGTCGAGATTGACGCCCTTCTGCACCCGGAAGATCTGGATCGGGAAGATCGCGGTCTCCCCGCCGCCCAGACCGGCTTCGGTAGCCTCCAGCAGGCAATGCATCACCATCCGCGCCTCCGGGCTGGTGTCGGTGCCGTAATTGATCGACGAGAACGGGGTCTGCGCCCCGGCTCGCGAATTCATGGTGTTGAGGTTGGCGATGAGGGCCTCCATCGCCTGGTAGGTCTGACGACGCGTCTCCTCGACAGCCTGGCGACGGACTCTGTCGGCGACCCGGTCGGTGTCGTCGATGAGCCCGGCGAACAGTTTCGCCACCTGCTCCTTCTCATGGGCCAGCGCGGCGCCATCCGGCTCCAGCACCCACCCGGAGGCCGCCTCGCGCACCTCGTCGAGATACTCCTCGTCACCACCGAGGACCTCGAAGGTCCTCGTCAGACCGGTTTGGGCGGCCTTGACGAAGGTCTTGGCGACCCCCGGCGCCATGTCTCGGTCAAAGTTCGGCACCGCCTGGCCACCGTGTTGGTCATTCTGGTTGGACTGGATCGCAATGCAGGCCAGGGCCGCATACGATCCGATCGATTGCGGGGCTCGCAGCACGCCGTGGCCGGTGGAGAAGCCGTGCTCGAAGAGATCGGTGAGGTTGATCTGGCAACAGGTGGTCGTCAGGGTGAGGAAGTCGAGGTCGTGGATGTGGATGTCCCCGTCACGATGGGCGGCGGCATGGGTGGGGTCGAGCACCTCGAGCAGGTTGAACTGCTTGGCCGACTCGGTTCCGTAGCGCAGCATCGACCCCATTGCGGAGTTGCCGTCGACGTTGGCGTTCTCCCGCTTGGCGTCAGCCTCCTCGGCGGAGGCGAAGGTGATCTCGCGCAGGGTGCGCATGAGGGCGGACTGCTGGTCGCGGGCGACGGTGCGACGCTGACGGTAGAGGATGTAGGCCTTGGCGACGTCGTCATGTCCCTGATCCATGAGGGCCTTCTCGACGAGGTCCTGGATGGCCTCGACATCAGGGGTGTCCTCACCCATCTCGCTCAGTCGGGAGAGCACCTCGAGGGCGACCTCGGAGGCCAGGAGTTCGGGGGCGTCGATGCCGCAGGCGACGAAGGCCTTGCGGACGGCCTCGACGATCTTCGTCGAGTCGAATCCGATGACCCGCCCGTCCCTCTTGCGGATGGATGCTGGTACTGCTCGCTGCTGGCTGATGGACACCGGATGACTGATGGACACCGGATGACTGATGGACACCGGATGAAGGGTGGTCGACATGCTCTCTCCTCGAAGCAGCGCACGAGTGGAGCAAGTTCGCCCCGGGTCGTCCCGCGCGCCCGTAGTCGTACCGGGTCGCTGACCCGGGCACTGGCAGGTCTTCGGACTTCAGGGCTTTCCGTCGCCAGACGGGTTCCTACCGAGCGACGCTTCCCAGCCGGATGGCCAGTGCGTGTGTCGCCGTCGTTCCCTGTCACCGCTGCGGGGCAGTTCCGGTTTCCCACCGGATTCCCTCTTTCCTCCCATCACCGCCAGATGTCGAGAAACCCCTACATCTGGTGTTCCGTGATGGAAACCAGCACAAGATGAAGGGTATACGCGTCTCGAAGCATCCGCACACCCGCCCCCTCGTCTCGCCGTGGCGGGCGCGCTCCCCCGCGATCAGAGCCAGTTGCCACGCCCTTCGGATCGCACATCAGGCTGGCATCATGGACACACGCCCAGGGAAAGGACACAACCCATGGAGATCACCAGCACGTCCATCAAGGAAGGCCAGCCGATCGCCCTGGCCTACGCCCACACCGATGCGGGCGGCAAGAACGTCAGCCCGCAGCTGAGCTGGACGCCCGGCCCAGAGGGCACCAAGTCCTACGCGATCACCATCTACGACCCCGACGCCCCCACTGGTTCCGGCTTCTGGCACTGGATCCTCGCCGACATCCCGGCCGACGTCACCTCCCTCGACGAAGGCGGCCCGCTGCCCTCCGGCGTGCGCGAGTGGACCAACGACTACCAGGAGGACGGCTACTCCGGCGCCTGCCCGCCGCCCGGACCGGCCCACCGCTACATCCACACCGTCCATGCCATGCCGAGCGAGCATCTCGACATTCCTGACGACGCCGCCAACGTCCAGGTCCGCTTCGCCATACACACCAGCGAGCTGGACTCCGCGTCGATCACCGGAACCTTCCAGCAGTCCTGACGATAATCAGAGCCGCCGACCACGTGTCGGCGGTTCCTGCTTGACTGGCGTCGTGAAGCTCCGGCAGACATTGCTCACCCTCCTCGTCGCCCTCGGCCTGGTATCGATGCCGTTTTCCGCCAGTGCTGAGTCAGCAACCCCCACGCCGACGACCACCAGCACCAGCTATGCCAGCGAATCCGCGGACTCCCCCAAACCTGCCGCGCCCATCACTCCCGGAGCAGGAATGGGCTGGGGCTCAGACCCGGTGTCCTCAGAACAGGCATCCCAGATGGAGTGTGCCTCCGTGATGTTCGTCGGCGTTCGCGGCTCCGGGGAAACCCCTCCCTATGGCGAGACCATCACGTCGATCCGTGACGCTGTGGCCCAGAAGTGGAAGGGCAAGGGAACCGTCCGTCAGGTCTACCTGGACTACCCTGCGGCTGACCCTCACACCCTGCAACAGGCATCGATGAGCAGTCTCCTCTTCGACGCAACCATGCCGTCGACGGAGTACTTCGACTCTGCGGCTCTGGGAGCCAAGAAACTCACCGCCCTCCTCAACGCCGAGAAGAAGCAGTGCCCCAAGGAGTGGGTCATCCTCGCCGGATTCTCCCAAGGTTCCCAGGCCATCACCCAGGCCCTCGCCCAGACCGACACCCCTCAGCGCCTGGCAGGTGCCATCCTGGCCGGGAATCCAGACCACTACCCAGGGCAGAACGTCCAGGAACTCAGTGGAGATGCCGACCGGTCAGCCATCGGAATGGCTGCCATCCTCTACTACTTGCGAGAGCGCGCCCATGCGGCCCCCGGGGCCAACCGTGACACCCAGATGCGGGCCATCATCAAGGCCACCCTCAGTCTGAGTCAGGAATCCCTTGATCAGAAATCTCTGGACGCTGACATGGTCAAGGCCGGGGCGGCGATTCCTCCCGAGGCCTACCCAGAAACCTATTCGGTGTGCTTGAAGGGTGATCCGGTCTGCGACACCGCGCCAGCCCTGACGCGCATCCTCACCTTGCAGTCAACCTGGCAGGACGAGCTCAACCAAGGCCGTCCCGTCCACATGGGGTACACCCGAAGCGTCCTGGAGGCTTCCCTGAATCGCATCGCCCAGCGCGCGAATGCCGTGGGAGCCGCCGAGGCCAAGGGTGCTCCCATCCCTCATGGACAGACGGTGACGGTCGCGACTCGCGAATGGGGCCCGTTGCAGATCGCCGTTGCGGTCGGTGCTGGAGTGCTCGGTCTGGCACTGGGCTGGTTCCTGGGACGAGCCGGACGACGTCGTCAGCGTCATCACCGCTGGCACTGAGACCTCACAGCTCGAAGAACCACTGCCCAGTAGTCAGCACGCCGATGACGTCGGCCAGCAGAAGGCCTCCAAACGCAGCGAGCATCGCTGAGATACCGCGATGAACAGCGACGGCGTGGTCCTCGCGGATGCTCGTCACCATTCGGGTGACGCGGTCAGGCCCACCGATGAGGTAGGCGATGACGAGGACGATGAGCAGGCTGTGACTGCAGACAACCCAGATGAGGGACTCGGTGACGGCCCAGCTGACATGCGGAAGGTGCGCGGCATGGACGAGCATCGCCCAGAATGCCGGGTCGATGAGCGAGGACAGGCCCACCAGGAGACCGCTGACGGCCAGAGCCCCGGGCGCCGTCGAACGCGGTGCAGCTGAGGTGTCCTCGTCCAGTTCCTTCGTCGCCACCCCGGGACGCAGTCGCCATGCCGCCCAACCCAGGAAGGCCACGCCAAGGATCGCCACCACCCACACCCAGACCAGGTGCGGAACATGTAGTCCATGAATTCCCAGCCGGGTGAGCAAGGCTCCCAGACCGAGCACTCCGGCAACCCCGAAGATGGCGGAGGTTCCCACCGAGGTGAGCAACACCATGACGACGCCGCGACGTCTGACGCCCAGACCGAGGGCCGCCAACAGCACGAAGGACCCCAGGGGGTCGAAACCGGCGATGCCCAAGGCGAAGGCCGCGGCGAGGAAGGACAGCACGGGGCAAGGCTACTCGGTACGCAAGTGACGCCCTGTCGGCCCCGTCATGACGCAGCGGGACAGTCTCGATTTCACTTCGATTCCCAATCCGTGCTACCGTCTCCGAGTTGGGTCCGCCAGACGGACCCGATGCGCGAGTGGCGGAATGGCAGACGCGCTGGCTTCAGGTGCCAGTGTCCCTTGGGACGTGGAGGTTCAACTCCTCTCTCGCGCACAACTTCACGTGAGCCCGATAACTTCACGCAACTCCCGGTCAGAGATCATCTGGCCGGGAATTTTCGCGTTCTGCGTGGATCTTCTGTTCACCGAAACCTCCACCATTGATCTGGGGGCGCAGGCTCACTTGGGGACGTCGCTGTCCACCAAGGGGACCGGCCCCTGCGCACGCACATCATGCCAAGTCATCGGCGAGGCGATCCTTGGCGCGGATACCCCGCAACCCCATCAACGGACCAATCAATGCCAGCAGACCGAGTACAGCCACCCAACCCAGGACCCAGTCATGTGGGACCGACAAGTGAAGCGAGTGGGACATTCCGTGCGCGAGGACCACGGGTCCTATAGCTACGAGGCTTGCAAGAAGTCCGCAGGTCGCCACCAGTAGCAGGCTCTGGATGATGGGAACCTTACGGCAGAACTTTGGTGGCAGGCCGATGGCCAGGAGCTGTCGACTCTGACCCCGCGCCGTCTCGCCAAAGGAAGAACACACACCCATGGTGATGGTGACTCCGATGACAAGCAGCGCCAAGCACACAGCCCACAAACTGGGGGGAAGTTCCGGCTTCGGCGGGGCTTTGTAGTAGGTCAGAACACGCGGGTCCAACTTCTGAGTGTGAACGAACTCGATTGCTTTCGCGATCTGGGCCTCGTCAACACCGACGTACACCCACCGGTCGGGCATGGATGCTGCATGCAGTGCTTTGACAGAACTCTCCAGCAAGACTCCGCCATATATGAAACTCCATGTCGGAGGAACCTCCACATGCCGAGTCGGCACGCCAACGCGACGCCCGCTGTCCAAGGAAAGTTCCACGGTGCCGGGGAATTCATCGAAGCCCAACATCGCACCGTCCTGCAATGCGGCGCGTTGCCCTTGGTCCAACGTGACGCCAAGAACACGTTCAGCTTCTGATGGCTGGGCAACTACCATGACCCCCTGCGCCCCCGGAGTTCCGGTGGGGGAAATCTGACCCTCCAGGATGTGGACCGCCAGGGGTGCGGGAAGCCCCGCACCGGCTTGTATCCGCTGCGGCAGATTCTTTGGCAACGGTTGGCCACTGGGAGACTGGACAACCAACTGTCCGGGGATCGCCATGCTGAGCGCGGCACTGGAACTCAGGTAGGACGCCATGATCACAGTGACGCTCGCAGGGATCGCAAGGCACATGCACAGAGCTGATCCCAGGGCCCGGACCCTGGGCCGATCGGCGCGCACATTGGTCAGCGCCAGCAGCCCGGACAGGGATGGCAGATGTAGCACGGCGATGAGTCCTGTGAGGATGTCGGGCACGACCAGGGCCAGACCCAGAGCACTGAGGACAACGCTTTTGACGGCACCATCGAGCTGACGTGCACCATAGACAGTGATCAAGGCAGTCATCAGCAGCCTCACTGCCCCAATCCGTCGGCCCCAACTCAAGAGCGAGGCAAATCGGGCGGACCCCTGCCCCGGACGCCACGATACGTTCTGGAAGATGGCGATACTCAGCAGCGAAAGAATGACGGTGAGCCCCAAGAGTGACAATCCCAGAAGAATCACCGGGGCTGCGGGGCTGAGTGGCTGGGTCATGAAGTGCGGCAAAACGGCGGACCGTATCACTTGCCCGGCGAGCCAGCCGATTCCGACACCAACCAGGCAGGCTCCGAGACAGACGAGTAGAACGACACCGAGAGTGGGGAGCAGGGTCGCCGACATGGGGATACCCATGCGAAGCATTGCGGCGCGCTCTACCTGGAGAGACCTCGACAGTCGAGTGGTCGTGGTCAGCTGAACGGCACCACACAGGAGAAGACAGGGGATCACGATCAGGTATGAACTATGCGCGAACAAGGACCGCTGGGCGTGGCCCTGCAGGAACGCACGATCCAAAGCCCCCGCGTGCAGGTCATCGACTGACGTACCAGATGCTTGTGCGATCACAGGAATCATGGCGTCCAGCTCAACCCCGTCCCACAGGTACTGGGTCGTAGAGGTGAGGTCGGGGTACCCCGTTGACGCGGCGGCCGACATCTGCCGCCAAGTCCCAGGTGCGCCCACAACCTCCAGCCCCTTGGTGGCATAGACATCCCGAAAGGTTCTGACCACGGCAAGACGAGTGGAGTTGCTGAAGGCCCTGATGGTGGAGGGATTACCAAGACGCACCGAGAGCGTCTCCGACAGCATGACTTCACCGGATCGACTGGGCCACCGTCCCACCGCAAGCGCGTAGCGGGAGGGCTTGCTCCCCTGCTGCCACTCCATGTATTCGAGACGATCCTGCGGACCGGTGGACAGACCCGTGGAGCGAAAGCCGTCGATCTGGAGATCTGATCCGTATACGGCAACGCGCACATTCTTGGCGCCGGCCGCCGTCATCGCATCCAGAACGGCGCGATCCGGGTAGCAGGTAGCCTGTTGTTGATGGACGACCACGGAGGCGCCACTTGGGCCAAGCTCGCGATCCGCAACCTGAGCACCACTGAGCGCGAAAGACGACACAGCGATGTACAACGCCACGACCGCTGCCATCACAGCCAGCAACGGCACTGCCGCGGTGAAGCGGCTGCGGTTGCGACTCCAAATCCTCAACAGTGCGATGTTCAGACTGTGACTCACTTGATGATCTGCCCATCGCGCAGCACTGTCATTGAGTCGCAGAATCGGCCCGCGATCGGGTCATGGGTGGCAACCACCACACACATTGACCGTTCGTGCGCCAGAGCGGCGAAGAGCTTGAAGAGCTCCTGCGAGTTAGCCGAGTCCAGCGCCCCGGTTGGTTCGTCGGCCAACAGAACTCGTTGCCCCCAGCCAACGCACGGGCGACACGCACAACTCGAACGGCGAGAGGAAATCCGCGCCCGTTGCCCCCAGCCAACGCACGGGCGACACCCACGCGCTGGCGCTGACCCCCCGACACCTCTGACGGCCGACGGTCACCCAGTTGGTCAATCCCAAGGCGGGCCAAGGCGTCCTCAGCAGCCCTGCGACCTTGGGCACGGTTTTGGCCACGTGCCCACAGTGGTAAGGCCACATTTTCGATGTTTGTCATCTCCGCGATGAGATTGTTGTCTTGGAAAATGACCGACACATGTTCAAGCCGGTGCCGAGCCCGTGCCGCCTCATCCAATTCGGAGACACGTTTACGGTTCACCTCAATTTCCCCGGCATCGGGGACGTCCAGACCGGCGAGCAGATTGATCAGCGTGCTCTTCCCCGATCCGCTCTCCCCCATGAGGGCGTGTAGACCCGACGACGAAAACTCAATATCTACGCTTCGAAGCGCTTCAACCCGACCCGCACCAACACCGAAGGATTTGGACACTCCAACCGCAGCAATCATTCTCGTCCCTTCGAAACCTGTTCAGCAGGAACCGTTCGTGGCTCAGAAATATAGCAGCCAGCCCCAACGCCATGGAGGACGACCTTATCCACCTTCACAATTCTCTCTTTCTAGGGAATCCCATTGATGAGAATGGCCTTCTCCCATACGCAGAGCTTAATAGAACACCCTCACCCTGAAAGTGAGAGATTTTGATATATATCCGAAAATACAACGATATGCGTCCGAAAGTACAGAACAGAGCATGCTTAGCTACTACTGAGCACGACAAAACACATCCTGACGTACGGCCAGGACACATCATTCCAGTTTCATGATCTCTTGTTTCTACAATTTTTTCGGTAGACACGGAATATCGGAAGAATCCATCTTTCCGCCACTGCCACTTGGAGCGAGCGAGACGAGCAGATAGTTGCCGACCCGGATATAACATGTGAATGATCCCCGGTAGGGCTACTGGGTGATTTTGATCTCCATCCGCGAGCGCACATAGATACTCCTGCAGCGAGGACAAATAGTTAGAGTCGCCCGACAAAACAAGACGAAGTCGCCCGGTGGCGACATCACATTCAACCGATGCTGCGAGATCAGATGATCCATCGACATTCTTGAGTGGTTTTTTGCACGCAGCCAACGATTCGAAACGATCCATTCCCCTTTGATACTTGGCAGGAAGGGTGACCTCTGTCCCGTCATGGGCGCCCCCGTATACGTACGTCCCACTTCCAGTCACAACGACCGCCAGCCCCAGGGCACCAATCAGGTCCATCCGGCAACGGTGCGCTGAGGGAAATATGAGCTACATCCTCCGTGGCCTACCCACAACACTCTTTGCCATGAGGGTTCTTCAAACGGGATCAGGGAAGATCGGCCAGAAAGGCACGAAAGGCCTCCAACCCCTCTGGCCGCACCGTGAAATGAGCCCATCGTCCCCGCATTTCCTTGTCGACGAGCCCCGCTTCCACGAGTTTTTTGAGGTGATGGGACAGCGTCGGCTGACTCACCCCGAACAGGCCATCGAGATGGCAGGCGCACACACTGGCGCCACTGTTCGCCGCGATGTGGTGGAAGACGCGCAACCGCACTGGATCCGACAACGCCTTTGCCACGACGGAGAGCTCCTCGGCACGCGAAACCGGCAGAGGTGACGAGTCGGGCTCACACACATCGTCGGCCGACACAACTGGAAGCGTCGTCTTCATGCCGATAATCCTACCGTCGCCATATTGACACCCATCAATACGACCTCCTACTATCAACATATAGACGTTCATCAATGTGATCGCAGGAGGTCCAGATGCCCACCATCCGTGTCTACGAGCCCGCACTGTGTTGCAACACCGGGGTATGCGGCGCCGATGTCGACCAGGAACTCGTGACCTTCACCGCCGATGTCAACGCCCTCCAGGCACAGGGAATCGACGTGCAGCGAGCCAACCTCGCCACCGACTCAACTCGGTTCACCGAGAACCCAGTCGTCGTCACTTTCCTCCAGACCGCAGGTTCCGAGGCCCTCCCCCTCACCCTCGTCGACGACGTCACCGTCCTCACCGGTCGTCACCCCAGCCGGGACGAGATGCTGCGCTGGGCCGGCCACACTGACAACTCGCCACACGTCGAGCTTCCCGTCATTGAGGACTGCTGCTCAGATCACGGCACATCCACGTCCTGCTGCGGGGACTCTCAGCGGTCGTCCGGTTGCTGCTGACAGTACGCGAGCCTCAGGAGTTCCCCATGATCCAATTCATCGAAGACGCACCGCGCCACTTCTTCTTCACCGGCAAAGGAGGAGTGGGGAAGACGAGCGTCGCGTGTGCCACCGCGGTCGAACTGACACGCCGGGGCAAACGAGTCCTCATCGTCAGCACCGACCCTGCCAGCAATGTCGGCCACGTCTTTGGCCAGACGATCGGCAACCGCATCACCCCCATCGACGCCGTCCCCCGACTCGACGCCCTCGAGATTGATCCGGAGCAAGCGGCCGAGGCCTACCGCAATCGGATCATTGACCCGGTGCGCGCCATCCTTCCCCCCAGCGAGATCGCCACGATCACCGAACAGCTCTCCGGGTCATGCACTGTTGAGATCGCGTCGTTCAACGAGTTCACCAACCTGCTGGTTGATCCGTCTCGTACCGCGGGCTACGACCACGTCATCTTCGACACCGCACCCACCGGCCACACCATTCGCCTCCTCCAGCTACCCGGCGACTGGACCGCCTACCTTGATGCCGGCAAGGGCGATGCCTCCTGCCTGGGCCCGATGTCTGGTCTGGACAAGAGCAAAAACACCTACCGAGCTGCAGTCGAGGCCCTCACGGACTCAAACGTCACCCGACTTGTCCTCGTGGCACGCGCCCAGCCGTCAAGCCTGCGCGAAACGAACCGCACTCTCGCAGAGCTCGCTGAGATCGGTATCCAGGCTTCCCATCTCGTCATCAACGGCCTTCTCCCCCATGCCGACGACGCCGATCCCCTCCACCACGCCATTGAGGAACGCGAACACGCGGCCCTGGAGGCCATGCCAGCCGGTCTCGCTGCCCTTCGACGCGACGACATACCCCTCAAGGCGACGACCATGATCGGCGTCGACGCTCTTTCCCGCATGTTCACCAGCGACGAGGCCCATCGCTCCCCCGACGACGTCATCGTCGACCTGCCCGAGCAGCCTGGTCTCGACGAACTCGTCGACGACCTCGCCAGCCAGGATCACGGCCTCGTCATGACGATGGGCAAGGGCGGTGTCGGAAAGACGACGATCGCTGCCGCCATCGCGACGGAACTGGCTCGTCGTGGGAAGAAGGTCCTTCTCACGACGAGTGACCCAGCAACTCATCTTGCCGCGACACTGGATGGAGAGATGGCTGGCTTGACGGTTGACTCCATTGACCCCGAAAGGGCGACCCAGGCCTATCGCGAGCGCGTCATGGCAACCCGAGGAAGCAGCCTCGACGAGGAGGGACGAGCCGCACTTGCCGAGGACCTACGCAGCCCCTGCACCGAGGAAATCGCGGTCTTCCAGGAGTTCAGCCACGCTGTCAACACGGCCCGTCATCAGTTCGTCATCATGGACACCGCCCCAACCGGCCACACCCTTCTCCTCATGGACGCCACCGGCTCGTATCACCGGGACGTCCTGCGTCACATGGATTCCGCGCAGCGTCTCCATACGACGACCCCACTCATGTGCCTGCAGGATCCAGAGCACACCAAGATCATTATCGTCACCCTGCCGGACACCACACCTGTCCTCGAGGCGACATCTCTCGTGACGGATCTTGCTCGCGCCGACATCCACCCCTGGGCATGGGTCGTCAACAACTCGCTGGCAGCCGCCCACCCCACGAGCGCCCTCCTGGGACGTCGGGCCCGCGACGAAGTGACCCAGATTGAGAACGTGACCGCACAGGCCACCCGCTGGGCTGTCGTACCAGCCCTCGCCAACGAACCCATTGGCCAGGCACACCTCGCGGCTCTCGCTTCAGGGACGGAGGATCCTTCCTGACGGCCACTTGTCCAGGTTCCCCATCACAGTGACCATTCGTTTCCTTTCATCAGACGAAAGTGCAACAACCTCGCCGCGCGGTGGACCGACTGGGGCGTGACTTCTTACCTTTTTGTTGTCAGCCGGACTCAGCCGGCACATGCACCCCCACCAGGTGCCGACCAACGCAAGGAGGACACCCATGATCAAGAATCGCCTCGTCGCCGCTAGCGCAGCTGCCGCCCTCGCCACCGGAACCGCTCTCATGGCCGCCCCGGCCCACGCGGCCGACGCCACCCCCGCCCCGACCCCTGCTCCGTCCGCCACCGCCATCGACACCTCGAAGCTGCCAGTCCAGATCGACTTCGACTGCCTCAAGAACAACGCCCACGAGCGTCACCAGACCGAGATCAAGATCGCCAAGATCCTCATCGAGAATGGCACCGCCAAGACCAAGGCCGTGGCCGTCGACTCCGCCAAGGAGATCGTCAGCACCGTTCTGAAGAACCCGGCTCTGCTGACCGACAAGACCGCCCTTGTCAAGAAGGTCGTCAAGATCGTCGCCGACAATGCGCGCAAGGCCTTCGGCGACACCTCCGACCTTGGCGACCTGAAGCCGCTGGCTCAGGAGATCGTCGCCAACCTCAAGAAGGCCAAGGTCTGCTTCACCATCAACCTGCCCGGCAAGACCAAGCACGTCGGCCACCTCGGTGACATCCAGACCGCTGCCTGGGTTCCCGCCAACCAGGTGCGCTGAATCCAAACTGTGAATAACTTGAGCCAGGCAACCGTGTGACTCATGTCGCCTGGCATTAATGGGGCTGCAGGATCATCCTGTAGCCCCATCTGGTCGCATCACCACCCGTTGCCATCGACGATATCGTCGCCCCGATCCACCATCCCCGCCCGCCAAGGGCTCAACCGTCCAGCGTCCGCACGGCTGTGCACGAATCACATTTGCTCCGCGACCATCTGACCAATTCCAGACGTGCACACGTTCACAGGTCTGCCGAATGGACCCGCGCCCCCTAGTCTCACGACACGAGCCGTACGGCTAGCCATTTCAGAGCAAAGGAGCTTGGACATGATCTTTATGAAGAAAATGAGCGCATTGGCCATCGCCGGCACCATAGCCATCACCGGGGTCTCCATGACGGCGTCTCCCGCCCTCGCTGCCGACAATGCCTCGACCCCGGTGGCCGCGGTCTCCGCCCAGCCGAAGCTCATCACCGGCTACGTCACCAGCACCGATCACTGGGGTACCAAGCTCTTCTTCCGCAAGAACATCGTCCCGAACGCCAAGGGAGCAGTCGTCATCGTCCATGGTGCCGCTGAGCACTCCGGCCGTTATGACTACCTGGCCAAACGCCTCAATGACGCCGGCTACTCGACCTACCGCTTCGACCACCGCGGACACGGACGCAGCGCTCGTCCCTACGTCGACAACACCATCCCGCGCGGCAACATCGACGACTGGCACAACCTCGTCAATGACGTCCACCAGTTCGTCAGCACTGCCCACCAGGAGAACCAGGGCAAGAAAGTCTTCCTCTTCGGCCACTCGATGGGTGGTTTCGCCGTTCAGTCCTACGGTGCCAAGTACCCGGGAACCGTTGACGGCATCGTCAGCAACGGTGGCGGCATCGCCGTCAACCCGTGGGGCCATGACACCGAGGAGCCCGAGATCATCACGGCTCACGACCTCACCGAGGCTGAGAAGAACGCCGATCCGACCATCAGTCAGAAGCTGCCCATGGAGAAGCTCACCAGCTTCAACGGCATCCTGCTGACCCAGGCCGTGCGCAACCCGAAGGCGATTCACCTGCCCTCGACCGTCGCTGAGGCCTTCATCCAGTTCACGAACCCGCTGTCGAGCGGCGTCTGCACCGACCCGGCCGTTGTCGAGGACTACAAGAAGGATCCGTACAACAACAAGTACCTGAGCCTCGGCATGGTCAAGCAGATGGGCGTGGGCCAGGTCTACAACGCCTTCAACGCCCCGTCCTTCACCGAACCGACCCTCATCATGCACGGTGCCAATGACGGCCTTGTCCCGGCCTACTTCGACACCAACTGGTACAACGCCATTGGTTCCAAGGACAAGAGGATCATCCAGTGGAAGGGCCTGATGCACGAGACCATCAACGAGCCCGTCAAGGATCAGGTCGACGACACGATCATCAACTGGATCGACGCCCACAACAAGTGACCTTCATCCTGTGATTTCCTGACAGCGGTTGGGCCGGAACAAGACCGACCCAACCGCTGTGTCTGTGCAGCCCATAAGTCAGTGACGGATTACCCTCACAGTGGCGTCACAGCGCAGTCTGGTCCTTTTCCCTCGCGACACGGCAAGCCCATTTTCGGGGATCCGAACATACGCTGTAAGGTCTCCCTCATGTTGCTGAAGCCTTCCCTTACTCGGAGAGTCGCTGCCGTCGCACTCACGGCATGCCTGACCCTGAGTGCCTGCTCCTCGAACGATGGGCCCAAGGATTCTGCCCAGTCAGGAGGATCCCCGAGCTCCGGCTCGGTCGACGCCACCTTGACGAAGATCCCCGCAGCACGGGCCGGCGCAACTGACATCACCTTCAAGGCCGCCCCGGAGAAGGTCAGGGCCACCTACCCCCGCTTCGCGAAGGCACGGAACCTCAGCATGGCGGTCGAGGTCATCAAGGGCCGTATGCTGCGCGATGCCTGGCAGCAGGACGCCTCTGACGTCAACGTCACCTCCCAGATCATCGCCTCCAGTGAGGCCGTCCTGGGGGTTCTGGTGACCAACACGACGACCGTCAAGGGAAAGAAGCAGACGATCCCGGCGAGCGTCTGGTACTCGACTGGGGCCAAGCAGTCGTACTCCTCCCCGGCACTCATCGAGGCTGACCAGTGGGCCAACCTGACGCCGGCCCTGCAGGAAGCTGGCAAGGACCAGTCCCTCGACGGCGGCAAGATCGCCGCGGCCGCCAAGGCCAAGTCCGCCCCGTACGGCAACGGCCCCGCCCTCGGCTTCGACCATGACGGTGACCTCCTGGCCACCTTCGCCTCAGGCGTCCTCAGCGACCATCCCATCACCCTCGTCATACCGTCTGACAAGGCCAGGGGAATGCTCAGCAGCTTCGGCACCCAGGCCCAGAAGGCATCAACGAATCCCGGCAAGTTCACTGGGACGACGTCGCAGCCAGTCGACGAGTCCCTCAAGTCCACCGACACCTCGACTCGCCCCTCTACGGCCGTCGGTCCGGACTGTCGGGTACTGCACTGCGTCGCCGTCACCTACGACGACGGGCCCAGCGCGATGACCCCGGAACTCCTCGACACCATCAAGAAGTTCAAGCTCTCGATCACCTTCTTCCAGATGGGCAACAGCATCAAGGCCTTCCCGGAAACTGCACAAAAGGTGGCCGCCGCCGGCATGGAGATCGGCAACCACACAGTAACCCACCCGAATCTTCCGGTGAAGACCCCCGACCGTATTCGTCGCGAGTTGGAGCACAACTCCCGGCTCATCAAGGAGTTCACGGGTGCCACCCCGCTGCTCTTCCGTCCGCCTTACGGCGCCCACAACGACACCGTTGACGAGGTCGCCAAGGAGAACGGCATGGCGATCATGCAATGGCAGATCGACAGCGAGGACTGGAAGAACCGTAACCCTGGCATGACGTACAAGAATGTCATGACGGCTCTGCCCTACACCGCACCCATCGTCCTCGAGCACGACATCCAGAAGGCATCGATTGACGCCGCCCCGCGGATCTACAAGGATCTGGAGGCCAAGGGCAAGACGATGGTCAGCGTCAGCGAGATCTCCCTCAACACCGGCGGCTACCAGGCTGGCCATGCCTACTGCAACGGCACGGTCAAGGAACAGAGCGGCTACAACTGCAAGGGATGAGAATCCAACCGGGAGCGCGCACGGCTTGGGAGGGCCTCGCCCTGCTGGCCTGTGCCGCGCTCGGATTCCAGCTGCTCATCAGTGGCCGCGTGCACCTCTTCGTGGGCACCATCATCACCACGTTGCTGTGGATCGCATGCCCCATCCTGACGATCATGGGTTTGTGGACCCTCGTCCGGGCAGTGCGCCACCCGAACACTGCCGGGCACCACAGAAATCGGATCGGCATGCTCATCGTCGCCCCCGTCGCGCTGGGGATGTTCGTCCCGCTGCAGCCGCTGTCCTTGCTGGGGGCCGCCAGTTACCGTCCGGCAGTCCGCGGTGCCAGCCCGTCCCCGGACCAAGATTTCTCGGACTCGTGGAACGACGGACCGCCCAAGACACCCAAGTCGGTATCCCCGGTGGCCATCGATCCCAAGACCGGAAAAACCGTCGGCGGATACGACAACGGCGGCGACAACATCGACTCGGACCGTAACGGCCCGATGGGCCCACCGCCACAGCACTGGCCTGCTCTCAAGGGCAATCCGGCCGAGCTCACCATCTATGACTACGTGCAACGAGCTGACGATTCTCGCGGCATCGCCACTCTCAAGGGCCGCAAGCTGACGATGATCGGCTTCGTCAGCGCCGCACCTGAGGACCCCGACCACGCCTGGGTCCTCGCCCGGCTCAAGATGTGGTGCTGCGTCGCCGACGCCCTGCCCTTCATGACGACGATGGTCGATGCCCCGTCGCGTCCTGCCGGCGGCTCGTGGATCCGCGTCACCGGCACCTATCTGCCCAGTTCTGCCAACGGTGACACCCGTTTCAAAGTGGATCGCTTCGAGAAGATCCCCGTTCCGGAGAACCCCTACATATGAGCGAGCTGCCACCCCAGGCCAATGCCTGGCTCGTCATCTTCGTCGGCATCTGGCTGCAGGCGCTGCCCTTCCTGCTGCTCGGGACGGTCATCTCGTCGACGCTGACGGCCTTCCTCAAACCACACACCCTGGCCCGTTTCCTGCCACGCCGCACCGCCATGGCCGTTCCGGTCGCTGGTCTCGCCGGTATTGCTCTTCCTGCCTGTGAGTGCGCTTCCGTACCCATGACCAGGTCCCTGGTGAGGGCAGGGGTCCCGACCGCCGCCGCGCTGACCTTCATGGTGGCCTCCCCCGCCATCAACCCAGTCGTCATCACCGCAACCGCGATTGCCTACACCGTCACCCCCAAGATGGCCCTGGCTCGATTCATGGCCGGGCTGCTGGCTGCCGTCCTCATCGGCCTGGGATGGATCTGGTTGGGACGTCCACTACGCGGAGTCGACGACGGGTCAGCAGGATCAGCTGTGGAGGTAGCCTCCTGCGGAATCCATGGCCATGCCCCGGAACGTCGCACACTGTCGACGATGACCGAGACCTTCCGCAGCGAGTTGGCCCATGACTTCATCCAGTCGTGCGGATTCCTCGTCATCGGCGCCGCCATCGCCGCCACCGTCAAGGTCTTCGTCCCGACTGCCTGGATGCAGGCCCTGACGAGCAATGTCCTGCTCGAGGCTGCTGTGCTAAGCCTGTTGGCCGTCATCGTCGCACTGTGTTCGGAGGCCGACGCCTTCATGGCCGTCTCCCTGACGAGCTTCTCCCCCACCGCTCAGCTGGCCTTCCTGGCCATCGGGCCGGTCGTTGACGTCAAACTCATGGCGGTGGAGGGTGGAGCCTTCGGAGCCGGGTTCCTGAGACGGTTCGTCCCCCTCGCAACATGCTGCTGCTTCCTCTCGGCCCTCCTCATCGGCACAGTGATCTTTCCCTCCTGAAGGTCCTGCACTGATGCTCACACCCTCCTCTTCCGAACGGGACGCCGTGCAGCAGGAGGCGCGATCAGCTGAGAATCCGAAGAACTCACCCAGAATGTCAGGCACGCCCGGCGTTGTGTTTCTTTCCCGCATGAAGTCCGCCCTAATCTAAGACCGTGAGTGCCTCCCCGCGCCGCTCGATTCGAGCCCTGGCCATCGCCTTGGTGGTCCTGTTCCCTCTTGGAGCCTGCTCTCACGATGACGGGACACCCGAGTCCTCACCCTCGGGCGTCCGTTCCAGCTTGAGGTCCACCTCAATCGCCACCGGCAACGTGTCGGGGGCGTCAATGACGACGACGTCCTTGGAGAAACCGTCCGAGATTTCCGTCAAGGTGCCCACCATCACCAAGGCGCGCAATCTCAACCAGGCCATCGAGGTCGTCCGGGAGCGCACCCTGCGCGGATCCGCCTGGCAGTCAGCCTCCAAGGTGACCATGACCGGTCATTTCATCTCGTCGACGACTGATCTGCTCGGAGTGGAACTCCAAGCTGAGATCACCAAGGACAACAAGACCTCCAAGGCAACGACGACCCTGTGGTACGACGCCACGATGAAGCAAACCCTGTCGGCCAGTGCTCTCATCTCCTGGCCCGATTGGCCAAAGTTCAGTCAGCAGGTCGTCAAGGTAGCCAAGGCTGACGGGCTCGACGCGACGAAGGCAGAGGCCGCCCTTCAGCAGCCGCAGGCTCCCTACGGGACTGGGCCTGCCCTGTCCTTCGACAGCAGGGGAGACATGCTCGTCCGCTTCCCCGCCGGAGCCCTTGACGCAGTGCAGCGCACCGTCATGATCAACTCCAAGACGATCTCCCCGATGCTCAGCGGGCTCGGCCAGAAGGCGTTGGGAGCATCCCTGCACCCGACCCCCTTCACCGGCACGGCGTCCGCGGACGTGACCTGGTTCGCCAAGCTCAAGACCAGCCCGAAGCCGGCTGATTCCCCCAACACCAAACCCCTTCCGGGCGGCCCGGGCACCAAGTCGACCGGTACGCCCACGCATCCTTCGACGGCGATCGGCGTCGACTGCATCGTCGAGAAGTGCGTCGCACTGACCTACGACGACGGCCCCGCCGACACCACGGACAAGGTCGCGAACAGCTTGTCGTCAGCGAAGGCGACAGCCACCTTCTTCCAACTGGGAACCAACGTCGACGCGCACCCGGACACCACCAAACTCCTTGCCGGTTCAGGTTTTGAGGTCGGCAGCCACTCGACGAGCAACCAGACCCTGACGAAGCTCGGTCCCAAGGGACGAGCCTCCGAGATCACTGACGCGGCAACCTCCCTCGGCAAGCTCACCGGCCGTCCGACGATGCTCTTTCGTCCTCCGTACGGCGCGCACAACGAGCGGGTCGATGCGACCATGGCCGAGCAGAACCTCGCAATGGTCAACTGGACGGCGGACTCCAACGACTGGAAGGACCGCGACGCGACCAGGATCACCAAGACCGTGACCGAATATGCGACCACGTACACCCAGCCGATCATCGTGCTTCACGACACGTATTCCTCGACGGCTGACGCCACCAGCGGCCTCATCGACGCCCTGCGCAAGAAGGGCATGACCCTCGTCACCGTCTCCGAGCTGACGGTCAACACCGGTGGCCTGGAGGCCGGCAAGACCTACTGCCGAGGCACTGCCGTCAACCAGAGCGGTTTCGGCTGCGCAGCCTCTTAAGGCACAGACCACCATCAACCGCTGGTTGAGGCCATGAATCTCTGAGGCGCGAGTCTTCGGATTCCCTCACACCCTCTGATCCGCTCAGGCCTTGCGGAGAACCTTGTGCACGACCGGCCTGAGCAGGTCCATGACCTCGTCAATGTGCAGCACCTTCGCCATCCCGAGAACGATGGCGACGAAGAGCACCCCACCAACGAAAGTTCCACCGGCATGGCCAATCCAGGCGCCGTGTCCGGCAGCGTCAATGCCATGGGCGACGAAGTAGGTCGGGATGGCGGCAATGATGGAGGCCAGGGACAGCCTGAGCCACAGTCGGTGAACCTCTCCCATGCCAATCCCGCCAAGCTGACGAGAGGCGACGACGATCCACGCCGTCGCTCCCACGAGGTTGGCGATGGTCTGGGCCGCTGCCACGACGAGCAGGGCTCCCTGCGGCGGGAAGATGAACATCGTCACCAGGATGACGAGCTGGGTGACGGTGGTGACTGTCTGCATGATGAGGTTGAGCTTGCCGTCCTCACGGGCGAAGCAGTAGCGCTGCTGCAGGGTCGTGATACCAAAGGGCAACAGGCCAATACCCATGATCGCCACGGCCCAGGCGAGCGCATCGATCTGGCTGGGTTCCAGGGAGAAGACCGTCTGGGTACCGGGGCGAGCCAGCACGACCATCGCCAGGGAACACGGAATGATCGCCAGGGCCGGCATCTCCAATCCCTGTCGCAGCAGCTTCTTCATAGCGGTGTCATTGCCATCGGCATTGGCCCGGCTCATCCGCGGGAACAGAGCGGTGAGAATCGACGTCGTGATGAAGCTCTGCGGCAGCATGAAGATGAGGAAGGCGTTGTCGTAGGCACTGATCGACGACGACACTTCGGGGTGCACCAGGCGCACATGGGACAGCATCTTCTTCATGATGATGCCGGCAAGCTGGGCGATCACCAGTGCTGTGAAGGTCCACACCGTGATACGAGCGGCCGCTCCCAGCCCGTAGCCACGAACACCCCAGCGAGGCCGCCAGCGGAAACCACCGCGGTGCAACGGGATGATGAGGAACAACCCTTGAATGACGATGCCCAGGGTCGTCGTACCAGCCAGCACCCAGACCATCTCCGACGTCCAGGTGGCCGGATCCGGGTGAGCACCAAACTGCACCAGGAACCACACCAGACCAGCGATCTGCACCACATTCGCCAGCACCGGGCTCCACATGAACGCGGCGAACTGGTTTCGCGCGTTGAGGACCTGCCCGAGGATCGCGTAAAGGCCGTAGAAGAAGATCTGCGGCATACAGATGAAGCCGAAGAAGACCGTCAGGTGGCGAGTCGCCCCGCTGGAGGAGAAGTAGAGATCCAGCAGCCACGGCGAGGCCACGGTTGCCAACACCGTGACGACGAGGACCGACGCGAATGACACCGTCAGCAATCGGTCGACGAATTCCTGGCCACCGTCAGGCTGCTTCATGGCCTTGGTGATCTGCGGAATGAGGATGGCGTTGAGAACTCCTGCGCTGAGCAGGATGAACACCACATTCGGCAGTGTGTTGGCGGCCTGGAAGGCGTCAAGAGCCAGTGAGGTGCCAGCGGCGATGACGGTGAGCAGGTAGGTACGCACGAATCCGAGGACTCGCGAGACCATCGTCCCGGCCGCCATCACCATGCTGGCGCGACGCAGCGACCCCTCGGCGGGGACATTGCCGGTGGCAGGTCGAACCTGGGCGTCGATCCGAGGAATGGCTCGAGTGCGATCGACGTCCTCATCGGCGTCCAGATGGGTCAGTGCGCGGGTCGAAACATCGGCGCCGAAGGTGACGGCGTCGATGTCGAGACTGTCATAGACGTCGACCGGCGGGGCTGCCTCCGGAAGGTGGAGAAGATCGTAAACGTCGTCGTGGGGTTGGGGCATCGTCGCCTCAGCGGCCGGTCCCGGCATAGACGACGGCTTCACCCTCAGTGTCCAGTCCGAAAGCAGTGTGGGCAACGCGAACGGCCTCGTCGACCTGATCGGCATCGACGACCACCGAGATCCGAATCTCGGAGGTCGAGATCATCTGCAGGTTGATGCCGGAGTCGGCCAAGGCACGGAAGAAGGTCGAGGTGACGCCGGGGTGGGACCTCATGCCCACGCCGACCACGGACACCTTGCCGATCTGGTCGTTGTAGAGGATCTGCTCGTACCCGATCTCGTCCTTGGCAGCCGTCAGCGCATGGACGGCGGTCGGGCCATCACTCATCGGCAGGGTGAACGACAGGTCGGTGCGACCGTTCATCACTCGCGAGGCGTTCTGGACGATCATGTCGATGTTGATGTCGGCGCGCGCGACGATGTCGAAGATCTGGGCAGCCCGACCCACCGCGTCAGGGATCCCGGCGACGGTGATCTTGGCCTCCGATCGGTCGTGGGACACACCCGAGATGATGGCCTCTTCCATGTCAGATCCCTTCGTGATGTCGGCAAGGTCCTTGACCCAGGTGCCGGGTTTGTCGGAGAACGAGGAGCGCACGTGAACCGGTACGTCCTCACGGCGGGCGTACTCGACGCAACGCAGGTGGAGAATCTTCGCGCCACAGGCGGCCATCTCGAGCATCTCCTCGTAGGAGATCTCGGGGATGCGACGAGCCCCCGTGATGATGCGCGGGTCGGCGGTGAACACCCCGTCGACGTCGGAGTAGATCTCGCAGAAATCGGCACCCAGCGAGCTCGCGAGCGCGACCGCGGTGGTGTCGGAGGCTCCACGCCCGAGGGTGGTGACGTCCTTCGTCGTCTGCGAAACACCCTGAAATCCCGCGACGATGACGACGTCACCGGCTTCCAAGGACTTCTCGATGCGTCCAGGAGTGATGTCGATAATGCGGGCATTGCCATGGGCGGCGGTCGTGATGACACCAGCCTGGGAGCCGGTGTACGAGCGGGCCGGGATGCCCAGGTCGGACAGGGCCATGGCCAGCAACGCAGCGGACTGACGCTCACCGGTCGTCAGGAGCATGTCGAGCTCTCGCGGAGCCGGCTGGGGGGAAACCTCAAGGGCCAGATCCATGAGATCGTCAGTGGTGTCACCCATGGCGGAGATGACGACGACGACGTCATTACCAGCCTGCTTGGTTGCGGCAATCCGGCGCGCCACGCGCTTGATCGATGCTGCGTCGGCCACCGAGGACCCACCGAATTTCTGGACGACTCGCGTCATCAACCCTCCTGCCAGGCTCGGCAGACCAAAGTCTAACCGGCGTCAGATAGCGACCCCTCCGTGGTCAGGACGGGAGCGCCCCGGCCTGCTGCTGGACCACCGTGACGAGACCGGGACCGTCAGGCGCGACTGCCACGATAGTAGGAGCACAGGGGTAAACCAGCGAAGGACCGGCCTGTGGAGCGGCATCGAGGCGGCATCGCATCCCAAGCCCCCTCCAATGCAGTCCGCAACGTCACAATTCACAGCCTCACCACATCGTCAACACCACCGCAACGGCCTGTGCCGCTCGGGTATGTCCGGACCCTCACGTATCCTTGGGGCCATGCGCTCAGACAGGCACGGCAAGCTCTACCCCTTAGCCATGTTCGGAATCGTCAGCATCCTGGCCGGATTGCTGATAGCCGGATTCGTCGTGCCCGTCGCTGCTCTGACCGGTGGCACCGCGACGATGGTGGCTGACAGCATGGAGGACCTGCCTGCGGAATTGATGAGTACCCCGCAGGCCCAGAAGTCCCACATCCTCATGGCAGATGGGTCGGTACTGGCCACCTTCTACGACGAGAACCGCGAGTACGTCCCGTTGTCGAAGATCTCCAAGGAGATGCAGACCGCCCAGGTGGCCATTGAGGACAACCGCTTCTTCTCCCATGGCGCGATCGACCTCAAGGGCACCGCGCGAGCCCTGGTGGGCAATGTCTCCGGATCAGCTCGTCAGGGCGGTTCGACCCTGACCCAGCAGTACGTCAAGCAGATCCGCATCGAGGCCGCCGTCGCAGCTGGCAACGAGGCGGGCGCGCAGGCTGCCCAGGAGCCGACGATCACCCGAAAGGTACAGGAACTGCGCTACGCGGTGGCGATGGAGAAGAAGCTCTCCAAGAAGCAAATCCTGGAGCGGTACCTCAACATCGCCTATTACGGTGACGGCGCATACGGCGTCGAGTCCGCGGCCCGTCACTACTTCGGGACGACGGCCGCCAACCTCGATCTCGCACAGTCGGCGATGCTCGCCGGCCTGGTGCAGAACCCAGTCGCCTATGACCCGGTGAACCATCCTGAGGCCGCCATGAACCGCCGGAACATCGTGCTTGGCCGGATGGCTCAGCTCAACCTCATCAGCGCTAACGAGGCCCGGAAGACGGAGGCAGTCGTCTTCGACAAGTCGAAGGTCGTCTACCCGAAGAATGGCTGCATCTCCTCGAAGTACCCGTTCATCTGCGACTACGCCTACCGGAGCCTGCTCCAAATGCCGAGCCTGGGCAAGAACCCGTCCGAACGGGCCAAGATGGTCAAGCGTGGCGGACTGACGATTCAGACGAATATCGACCCAAAGGTCCAAGACGCTGCTCAGAAGGCTGTTTCCGACGTCGTCGGCCCGAAGGATCCAGTACTCGCCGGAACCGCGATCGTCCAGCCTGGCACCGGCTTGCTCCTGGCGATGGCGCAGTCGCGTCCTGTCATGGGCGACAAGTCCGGCCAGACCTATTACAACTACATGGCGCCCGCCTCGATGGGTGGCGCCACTGGTTTCCAGGCAGGTTCGATCTTCAAGGCCTTCACGACAGCCGCAGCCCTCGAGAAGGGCATTGCCATCAACAAGCACTACACCGCGTCGTCCCCCATGGACTTCACGGGAGAGAGGTTCACCAACTGCAAGGGCGCCTTCAAGTCAGGCCCCTTCCGGGTACGCAACTCCACCGGTCACTCGTGGAACATCGGTTTGCGTGAGGCCGCGGCATGGTCGGTGAACACCTACTTCGTCCAGCTGGAGCAGGACGTCGGCATGTGTGAGGTCACCAAGATGACCCAAAACGCAGGAGTCAAGCTCTCCAGCGGCAAGGACATCGTGACCGCCTTCCAGCACGTTCCGTCGTTCACCCTCGGTACTGCGTACGTCTCCCCGCTGTCGATGGCCTCGGCCTACGCAACCTTCGCGTCTCGAGGTGTCCGGTGCGATCCGATCATCCTCAAATCGATCAAGAACCGTAACGGCTCTGCCATCAAGGTGCCGACCGGCAACTGCAAGCGGGTCATGCCGCAGAAAGTCGCCGACGGCGTCAACTCAGTGCTGTCCGGGGTGATGGACGCCACCGGCATGCCTGCCACCATTCCCGGGGGCTACCCGCAGGCCGGTAAGACCGGTACGACCGACGCCCACGAGGCTGCTTGGTTCGACGGTTACACCCCACAGGCCGCTGGTGTGGCGATGATCGCCGCTGACGGCAGCAACCCCTACTTCCGCGGCGACAAGTCTCGTTCCATCAAGGGAATCCGGACCTCCACCGGGGTGTACCTCAATGGTTCCGGTGGTAGCGACGCCGGCAAGATCTATCGCGCCGCTATGGCAGGCGCCCTCAAAGACAAGCCTCCGACGGACTTCGTCTCACCGACGGACGAGATCCGTTATGGCAAGCTCATCCAGATCCCGAACACCGACGGCATGACCTATTCCCAGGCCAAGGCTGCCATTCGCAAGGCTGGATTCCGTACCAAGATGTGGCGTGTCTGGGACGACTCGGAGCCGGGGACCTATCTCGGCTCGGATCCTGAGGGCAAGGCCCATTCCGGAGAAGCCGTCGCGCTGAAGGTGTCGAAGGGTCCCGAGCCCGCACCTGAGCCAGCCTATGCTCCGCCGCCACCGCAACAGAATCAGCCGAACAACCCGGGCGACAACCAGCCCGGAAATCGACAGAACCCGAATCCGCCGCGCGATCAGAACCAGCCCGGAGACAACACCGGTGGCAGCAATGGGCGGGGACATGGCGGCGGTCAGCAGAACCCACCTGGTACGACGAGGCCTCGCTGACATGAAAACCTTCATGAAGGCAGCTGTTGGGGTCCTTGGAGTCGGCGTTGCCGGACTGACCTATGGCGTCATTGAGGCCCGTCGGTTCACGGTACGCCACGTCGAGGTACCGGTGCTCAAGCCCGGCAGCTCGCCGCTGAGGGTGTTACACCTCTCGGACTTCCACATGCTGGCTCACCAGAAGGCCAAGCGGGAGTTCATCCGTGGACTGGCTGACCTCGAGCCGGATCTCGTGATCGACACCGGTGACAATTTCTGTTCGGCTGACTCCCTGCAGCCCCTCCTCGAGGACATGGCAGGGCTGCTGGAACGTCCGGGAGCCTTCGTCTTCGGGTCGAATGACTACTTGATGCCGGCTTTCACGAACCCGTTCTCGTATCTGCTGCTGGGACGTTCACACGCTTCGGAGGGGCCCGTTCCGGAGCTTCCCCACGAGGAGTTGAGGCAGGCGTTCATCTCGGCAGGGTGGCTGGACCTCAACGACAAGTCGGGAACGTTGGAGGTGACTGGTCATCGGCTGGTCTTCCGCGGAACTGACGACGCCCACCACGACCGTGACCATTACGAGGAGGTCGCTGGACCTGCAGATGATGACGCAGACCTCAACATCGGCGTCACCCATGCGCCCTACCTCAAGATCCTCGACGCCATGGTCAGCGATGGCATGGACATCGTGTTCGCAGGCCACACCCATGGTGGCCAGGTGTGCCTTCCCGTTAAGGGCGCCATCATCACCAACTGTGACCTCGACACGGACCGCGTCAAGGGGCTGTCACGGCACAGCAGCGGTGGGCGCACCGGATGGCTTCATGTCTCGGCCGGAGTAGGGTCCTCCCCTTTCGCCCCGTACCGGACATTCTGCCAGCCGGAAGTGACGCTGTTGACGCTTGTCCCCCGGTCCTGACGGGGATCGGCTTGGCGCTTTCGATCAAGCTGCGTTAGAGTATCCGTCGGTCCTCCTGTTGAGGAGGATGACCGTGGTCGCGGGGTGTGGCGCAGCTTGGTAGCGCGCTTCGTTCGGGACGAAGAGGTCGCAGGTTCAAATCCTGTCACCCCGACCATCCGGTTTCTTCCCCTGACAATGATCGTCAGTACGTATCCTCTCCCATCCTCTGATCGTGGGTCACTTTTCACCGTAGCCCAGACGGGTTCCCCCCAGAACGTCCTTTCACATGCCGCAATCCGTGGATTTGCACAACAGTTTTGGGTTGCACGGTTTCCGGTCTCGCATGAACAGATGCCCAGCGCTGAACACCTGCCCGTGACCGTCCCCACGCTCCAGGTCACCGAACCGCCCCAGGGTGGCACGTTTGTTTTCCAACCCCTCGGAATACTTCGGCCCCCGGAGTTGTTCCACCACTGGACGCAACTGAAGGAGGACAAACATGGCTGCACGCGCACTCATTGCCGTCACCGACTTCGGAGTTGAGGAGGCCGAGATCGTCGAGCCCCTCAACGCCCTCAAGAAGGCTGGTATCGAGGTGACCGTCGCCTCCAACAGCGGCGAAGCCATTCAGGCCGTCACCGGCGACAAGGACTGGGCGTCCAAGGTTGACGCCGATTCCAAGCTGGCTGACGCCAAGGCAGCCGACTACGACCTGCTCGTCATCCCTGGTGGCACCGTCAATGCGGACACCCTGCGTGTCGACGAGGACGGTCGTCGCTTGGTCAAGGAGTTCTCATCCGCAGGCAAGCCGGTCGGAGCGATCTGTCACGGGCCGTGGGTTCTCATCGACGCCGGCGTGGCCAAGGGCAAGAAGATGACCTCCTACATCTCCATCCGTCCGGATCTCGAGAATGCCGGGGCCAACTGGGTGGACGAGGAGCTCGTCCGCTGCCCGGGCAACGACTGGGTGCTCATCACCTCGCGCAACCCCAACGATCTCCCGACCTTCACCAAGGCGCTCGTTGACGAGGTCGCCTGATCCTCACATCAGCTTCGTGGCAAGGGCCCTCACCCTCGGGTAGGGCCCTTGCTGCGTCCATTCTGGCGGCACGGCGAGGGAGGAAACCGCGTCAGACAGCGGTCCACAGGCCCCACTCTCGCCGCATCGTGAGACTCGCGTCCACTTATGAGGACGACTCTGCCTATGTTTCAATTTGGTCACGATGTCGTCTCACCGTCATGAGACGAGCGCTGAATGGGTCTCACGGGTGGCATGGTGTCCCGAACAACCTGGGATCGTCGGGTAACTGCCGACGAGACGTGAGAAGGAGGCACCATGCGTCGAATGAGCCCACTCATTGCGCTGTCCCTCGCAGGCTTGATGGCATTGTCAGCTTGTGGCGAGGACGTTGCGGCCAAGGATGACTCGGCCGCTGGTTCGTCGGCGACGGGAGGCAGCAACAACAGCGCCCCCGCCAAGGATGGGGGTTCGATCACCGTTCGCGGCTGCACCCCGCAGAATCCGCTCATTCCGTCCAACACCAACGAGACCTGCGGCGGAAACGTCCTCGACGCCGTCACCGCTCGTCTCATCCACTACAACTCCGACACCGCCAAGCCGGAGATGGACATCGCCGAGTCCATCGAGACCAAGGACAACCAGAACTTCACCGTCAAGATCAAGCCTGGATACAAGTTCTCCGACGGCACCGAGGTCAAGGCCAAGAACTTCGTCGACGGCTGGAACTGGGCTGCCTACGGCCCGAACGCCCAGCAGTCCGGCTACTTCTTCGAGCCGATCGAGGGCTACGCCGACGAGCAGTGTGACGATGAAGCCTGCAAGACCAAGCCGAAGTCCACGACGATGAGCGGCCTCAAGGTCGTCGACGACCACACCTTCACCATCAAGACCACCGAGAGGGTCTCGAACCTCGAGGTGCGTCTGGGCTACACCGCCTTCGCCCCGCTGCCGGATGCCTTCCTCAAGGATCCGACCGCCAAGAAGTGGGAGAAGATGCCGATCGGCGCCGGACCGTACAAGGTCACCGAGAACACGGCCACGGCCATCACCGTCTCGAAGAACGACCACTACGCCGGCAAGTACAAGGGCCACGTCGACAAGGTCACCTTCAAGATCTACAACGACGCCAGCCCGGCCTACAACGACACCGTCGCCAACCACCTCGACGTCAACGACCTCATCCCGACCGACCAGCTCACCAACGACCAGTGGAAGAACGACCTGGCCAACCGTTGGGGCATCCGTCAGTCCGGTGTCACCCAAACCCTGACCTACTCCGGCAAGGACAAGCAGCTGGCCGACAACAAGGACCTCGTCAAGGCCCTTGCCATGGACATCGACCGCGAAACGATCACCAAGCAGATTTTCGCCAGCTCCCGCACCCCCGCCGACGGCTGGGTCTCCCCCGTGGTTGATGGGTACAAGAAGGACCAGTGCGGCGAGATGTGCAAGTACGACAAGGACAAGGCTCTCGAGCTCTACAAGAAGTCCGGCGGGTACAAGGGCGTCCTGACCATTGCGGTCAACGGTGACGGCGACCACAAGGCCTGGTCGCAAGCCATCTGCAACGGGTGGAAGAACGACCTCGGTCTGAAGTGCCAGCTCAAGGTCACCCCGGATTTCAAGACCCTGCGCGACATGGTCAACAAGCGGTCCGTCGACGGCTTCTTCCGTACCGGATGGCAGATGGACTACCCGTCCATCGAGAACTTCCTGACGCCGATGTACGCCACCGGCGCCTCCAGCAATGACAACGACTACTCGAACAAGGCCTTCGACGCCAAGCTCAAGGAAGCCGCTGCCGCTACGGACTCCCAGCAGGCCAACAAGCTCTACCAGGAGGCCGAGAAGATGCTGGCGGACACCCCGCCGACCGTCCCGCTGTGGACGACCTCGATCCCGTTCGCGTGGTCGGACAAGGTCGCCAACGTCAAGCTCACTCCGTTCGGCTCGATTGACCTTCAGTCGGTCAGCGTGAAGTGATCCATCCCTGATGACGCATCCGTCGGTCCGCTGAAGTTGCCCAGCGGACCGACGGTGTCGTGAGGAACACCATGTTCAGATATATCGTCAGACGCACACTTCAGATGATCCCGGTGCTTATCGGGACGACGTTCATCATCTTCTGTCTGGTCTTCGCCTTGCCGGGCGACCCGACGGCCGGTCGATGTGGTGAACGTCCTTGTCCGCCCGCCTATGTCGCGGCCTTCCGAGCCGAGTACAACCTCGACAAGCCACTCCTCGTCCAGTACGGCCTGTACTTGTCGAAGCTGTTGCACGGCGATCTCGGCGTTGACTATTACGGCAACACCGTCGTCTCCGAGCTCGGTGCTCGCTACCCCGTGACGATCAAGCTGGCTCTCATCGCCGTGCTCATCGAGATCATCGTCGGCATCCTGGCCGGTGTGTGGGCCGGTGTGCGACGCGGCAAGTTCGTCGACTACTTCGTCCTCGTGTCCTCCCTGATCGTCATCTCCATCCCGATCTTCGTCATCGGTTCGCTGGCCCAGCTCATCTTCGGCCTGCGACTCGGGTGGTTCCCGGTGACGGCCGGCGACGGATCGTGGGGTGAACTCATCTTGCCGGGCCTGGTGCTGGGAGCGTTGTCGGTGGCCTATGTGGCGCGTCTGACGAGGTCGAACCTGCTGGAGAATCAGCGAGCCGACTACGTGCGCACCGCGAAGGCCAAGGGCATGTCACCGGGCCGCATCGTCAACGTGCACACCTTGCGCAACTCACTCATCCCCGTCATCACGTTCATCGGATACGACTTCGGCGCCCTCATGGGTGGTGCGATCGTCACCGAGCGGATCTTCAACATCAATGGAATCGGCAACTACGTGTATCGATCGATCAACCAGCGCGACGGCGTCTCGGTGGTCGGGTCGGTGACCTGCCTGGTGTTGGTGTATTTGTTCGCAAACCTCCTCGTCGACCTGCTGTACGGGGTGCTCGACCCGAGGATCAGCCATGACTGAACCACGCACGAACCGTCCCGATTCCCCGCTGGGGGCCGACGGCCCAGAGGCCCTGGCCGAGCCGATTGCCGCCCCCCGCGAGAACGACGTCCTCGGCAACTCCAAGCCACGCTCGGTGTGGAATGACGCCTGGGACTCCCTCAAGAGCAATCCGCTGTTCTGGATCTCGGTGACCCTCATCGTCATCTTCTTGTTGATGGCGGCCGTCCCGGCAATCTTCACCTCGAAGAATCCCACCGACTGCAACTTGTCAGCCGCTCGTCACATCCCCTCCGGTGTGCACTGGTTCGGCACTGACATCCAGGGGTGTGACGTCTACGCCCGGACTGTCTACGGAGCCAGATCGTCGATCCTCGTCGGCGTGCTCGCCACCTTGGGGACGACCCTCCTTGGTGCCTTCATCGGCTTGATCGCCGGATTCCGGGGCGGCTGGCTCGACACTCTGCTGAGCCGGACTGGTGACGTCTTCTACGCCATCCCACTGTTGCTCGGCGGCATCATCATTCTGTACACCTTCCCCAATGAGCCGGGCACTCCGTATCTCGTCATGGTGCTCAAAGTGGTGGGAGCCATCGTGATCCTGGGTTGGCCGTCCTTGGCTCGACTCATGAGGTCGTCGGTCTTGCAGGTTCTGCCCCACGATTACATCCAGGCCGCTCGGGCGTTGGGTGCCTCGTCGTGGCGGATCATCCGTCAGCACATCCTGCCCAATGCCATTGCCCCGGTCATCGTGGTGGCCACCATCAACCTGGGCGCCTACATCGCCATCGAGGCGACGCTGAGCTATCTGGGCATCGGTCTGCAGGAACCGGCCATCTCGTGGGGTGTGTCGATTTCCGACGCCTCGGGTCTGGGCTACGTCCGATCGGCGCCCTTCATGCTGCTGTTCCCGTCGCTGTTCCTGTCTCTGGCGGTGCTGGCATTCATCTTCCTCGGCGAGGCGGCACAGGACGCCTTCGACCCCAAACAGCACTGAGGTTTCGACATGGCACGAAAGACACTCACCAGCGCCCGTCTTCACCTGGAGCCGGTCGACGGGCTGCTTCTCAACGTCGACGACTTACACGTGGAGTTCCGCACCCGAGACGGTGTCGCCAAGGCCATCAACGGCACGAGCTTCACCCTGTCCGAACGGGAAACCCTCGCGATTCTCGGCGAGTCCGGGTCGGGCAAGTCCGTGACGGCCCAGGCGATCATGGGAATCCTCGACTCCCCTCCGGCCAAGATCACCGGCGGAAAGATCGAGTACTGCGGGGTTGACCTGCTGACGATGCCCGAAAAGAAGCGTCGTCAGATCCGCGGCGAGCACATCTCGATGATCTTCCAGGACGCCTTGTCGTCACTGAATCCGGTTTTCCCGGTCGGGTGGCAGATCGCCGAGATGTTCCGTATTCACCGCGGTATGAACCGCTCCGACTCGATGTCCGAGGCCATCCGCCTCATGGAGAGGGTGCACATTCCGGCGGCCAAGGAGCGCGCCGACAACTACCCGCACCAATTCTCCGGCGGTATGCGTCAGCGCATCATGATCGCGATGGCCATCGCGCTCAACCCGTGGGTGCTCATCGCCGATGAACCGACGACTGCCCTCGACGTCACCGTCCAGGCACAAATCATGACCCTGCTCAAGGAGCTCCAGGACGAGTCCGGGATGGGTCTGATCCTCATCACTCACGACCTCGGCGTCGTGGCGGACGTGGCTGACGACATCGCGGTGATGTACTGCGGCCGGTTCGTCGAGCATGCTGACGTCCACCGTCTCTATGACAACCCGGCTCACCCGTACACCGTGGGTTTGCTGGACTCGATTCCGCGTCTGGACCAGAGGGGCAGCGAGTTGTATGCCATCGGCGGCCTGCCGCCATCCCTGACGAATCTGCCGTCGGGGTGTTCCTTCCACCCACGTTGCCGCTGGGCCACCGACGAATGCCGCGCAGGCAGTGCACCGAAGTTCGTCGAGGTCGAGCCCGGACGTTGGGCTGCCTGCCACCACACCGAGGAGGTGCTCCACCGTGACCGCTGAGACGACGACCTCGACCAGCGCAACCGCTGCGACGAGGCCAGAACCCATCCTGTCAGTTCGCGACCTCACCAAGCATTACCCGCTGAAGTCCGGGGTGGTGCGTCACACCGTCGGCCATGTCAAGGCCGTCGACGGCGTGAGTTTCGATCTCTACCCCGGCGAGACCCTCGGTGTTGTCGGGGAGTCCGGCTGCGGAAAGTCCACCCTGGGGCGGCTGTTGGTGGCCCTCGAACCACCGACCTCCGGGACGATCACCTTCGAGGGGCGTGACGTCACCCACCTCAGGGGATCGGAGATGCGCAAGCTGCGCCGTGACATCCAGATCGTCTTCCAGGATCCGTACACCTCGTTGGATCCGCGTATGACGGTCGGAGACATCGTCAGCGAGCCCTTCCGCATCCACCCTGACGCCGTTCCGCGCGGCAAGAGGACCGAGAGGGTCAAGGAACTGCTGGACCTCGTCGGCCTCAACCCCGAGCACATCAACCGCTATCCGCACGAGTTCTCCGGGGGCCAGCGTCAACGCATCGGTATTGCCCGCGGCATCGCGCTGCAGCCCAAGGTACTGGTGTGTGACGAGCCAGTGTCGGCTCTGGACGTCTCGGTGCAGGCCCAGGTCGTCAACCTGTTGCAGAAGCTGCAGCGGGAGTTGGGAATGGCCTACATCTTCATCGCCCACGACCTGTCGGTGGTGCGTCACATCTCCGACCGGGTGGCCGTGATGTACCTCGGGCGGATCATGGAGATGGGTGACGAGGAGCAGATTTACGAGCGCTCCACCCATCCGTATACCCAGGCCTTGCTGTCGGCAGTTCCGGTACCCGACCCGTCCTTGCGCGGGCAGCGGCATCAGATCCTGTTGCACGGAGATGTGCCCTCCCCCGCCAATCCGCCGACCGGCTGCCGCTTCCACACGCGGTGCTGGCGGGCTCAGCCGCTGTGTTCGGAGAAAGAGACCTCCTTGAACATGCACGCCGATGGACAAGGGGAACATGCCTGCCGATGCCATTTCGCGGAGATCTTCGAGAAGGCCTCGGACGACGTCAAACCCGGTGACCTGACCGCCTAGTTGTCCGTTGGCTGGGTCAGCCATCCGGGCTACGACACGCAGTTGCCAAGAACTGCCTGGACGTGGCGATGTCCTCGTCGCCATGGGCTTTTCCTGGCGGCCGGAGGACGCCTGCCGCAGAGACGGGGACGGGTAGCGCGCCGCTATCTGCCAGCTGCGTCTGTTCGGTACAGCTGCGCCGGTTTTATGCAGTTGCGCCACCTCTGGCCAGCTGCGCCGGCATATGCCGCCTGCGCCTCAGCCCGCCGTGGCATCCATGCCGCCAGCCGTCTGCCAGTTGCCCTCCGTCCCCCGCCCCACCCCTACGTCGTCTACCTGCGCCATAAGTGTGCAGTTGCGCCGCGCATACACGGCGCAACTGCACAAAACAGGCGCAACTGGCCTTCAGAGGCCGGGGGAACGACGATGACGGCGCCATTTTCTGGCGCAACTGCACGTACATGTCGCAGCTGGACGGCGGCTTTGGGGCGCAGGTGCTCAGGGATGGCGCAGCTGGGCAGCGGTGGCGCAACTAGCAGCGCCGGCTCCCCCACGACGCCCCACGACGCCCCGCGACACCCCGAGACGCCTCGGAACGCCGAGGATCCCCCACCCCCAAAAATCCAGCGAGTTCTGCCAAGGCCTGGCCTCCGAATCCCAACGGCACCGTCACGACGCCGATTCCTTGACAGAGCTCGTCGACGCCTCCGGATATCACCGCCCGGCTAGGCTGTCTGGGTGCTGACCCTCATCTCTCCCGCCAAGTCTCTGGACCTCGAGAGTCCTGTTCCCAGGAGCCAGTCCACCGAGCCTCGCCTGCTCGACGAGACGGCCAGGCTCGCCGAGATCATGGCCGGCAAATCGGTTGCTGACCTGCGCAAACTCATGGGGGTTTCGGAGGACATCGCCACCCTCAACGTCGAGCGCTACCGCGACTTCCAAACCGGCACCCCCGACACCGCGCGTCCCGCCGGCGTCACCTTCGACGGGGCCGTCTACCGAGGCATGGACCCGCAGTCCTTCGACACCCGCGACTGGACCGAGGCCCAGAAATCACTACGTATCCTGTCCGGTCTCTACGGTGTCCTCCGTCCCCTCGACCGCATCCAGCCCTACCGCCTCGAGATGGGCACCGCCCTGCGTACCCGCCGCGGCAACACCCTGGTGAGCTGGTGGGGAGACCAGATCCGTGATCTCGTCTCCGCCGACCTCCAGGAGTCCCCCGGCCCGAAGGTCATCGTCAATCTGGCCTCGGCCGAGTATTTCCAGGCCGTCGCGGGGATCGACGCGAAGATCATCTCCCCGCGCTTCGAGTCCCGGGACCGTCAAGGACGTTGGAAGGTCATCTCCTTCACCGCCAAGGCGGCCCGCGGCCTCATGGCCGGATGGATGATCCGTAACCGTGTGCGCACGGTCAAGGCACTCACTGATTTCCATGACGGCTGGGAGTACTGCGACGAGGTGTCCTCCTCAGACATCCCCGTCTTCCGCAAGTTCGACTGATCCTGGACCCTGGCAGCCTGATCCACCAACCTGCTGACAACGCGCGGCACCCGCCACCCCAAAGATCACCAGGGTGACGGGTGCCGCGTTCAGGGACCGGACGGATGCCAGGGATCAGGCGGCACATCGATCAGCAACGGCACACTCTTCACTGCCGATCGGGTCCAGGTCGACCTGCGTCATCAGCGAGTCAATGAATCACCCCCAGTTCCAACTCGTTGTTCGTCGTTCATTCCGGGATACGCACTGTGCGCGACCCCGCGGTCTCACTTCTTGCCGTAGCGGCGATTGAACTTCTCGACGCGTCCAGCGGTGTCGACGATCTTGGCCTTGCCCGTGTAGAAGGGGTGGCTGGCCGACGTGATGTCGACGTCGATGACCGGGTAGGTGTTCCCGTCCTCCCACTCAATCTCCTTGGAACTGGTGGCGGTGGACCTCGTCAAAAAGGTCATGTTCGCCGAGATGTCCCTGAAGACCACGGGGTGGTAGTCGGGGTGGATGCCTTGTTTCATCGGTTTCCTTCCGGCCTTGGCGCGTGCCTGTCCAAACGACGAGTTCGCATCTCGTCAGCATCAGTATATAATAATGATTCTCACGTGCAAACCATGACAGGAGATACCCATGTCACGACGCTGCCAGGTCCGCGGCACCAAGCCGGGATTCGGTAACAACGTCTCGCACTCCCAACGCCACACGAAGCGCCGCTGGAATCCGAACATCCAGAAGAAGCGCTACTGGGTGCCGTCGTTGGGTAGGCAAGTCACCCTGACCCTGACCCCGAAGGCGATGAAGGAAATCGATCGCCGTGGCGTCGACGTCGTCATCGCCGAAATGCTCGCTCGAGGAGAGAAGATCTGATGGCCAAGAAGTCCAAGATCGCTGCCCAGAAGAAGCGCGAGAAGTTGGTCGCGCAGTACGCCGAACGGCGCGCCGAGCTCAAGGCCATCATCAAGTCTCCGACCGCCTCATTGGACGAACGCATGGAGGCATCGCGTAAACTGTCTACCCTGCCGCGCGATTCATCCCCCGTGCGGCTGCGTAACCGTGACCAAGTCGACGGACGCCCCCGTGGCTATGTCGGCAAGGCCGGTGTGTCCCGTATCCGTTTCCGTGAGATGGCCCACCGTGGCGAACTCCCCGGAATCACGAAGTCAAGCTGGTGAGACCATGGCAGTACCGAAGCGTAAGAAGTCCCGTTCGACCACGCGTCATAGGCGGGCCCAGTGGAAGACCACGCCAACACAGTTGGTTGAGATCCGCGTTGAGGGCAAGGTCCTGCGGGTCCCCCGAAATCTGGTCAAGGCCTACCACTCTGGGCTGATTGACGCCGAGGACTGAGTCCTCGCACCCTGAGCGGTCCGGCGTGGCCGCTCAGGTCAGTTGATCACTCGAGAAGCCTTGATCCCGTAGGGTTGTCGTCATGAGCAAGCCCGAAGTGACCCTGCCCGATTCCGCCCCCGACGACCTCGTCATCGAGGACATCACGGTCGGCGACGGCCCCGAGGCCTCCGCCGGAAACCTCGTCGAGGTGCATTACGTCGGAGTGGCCCTGAGCAATGGTCGCGAGTTCGATTCCTCGTGGAACCGCGGAGAACCGCTGACCTTCCAGCTGGGACTCGGCCAGGTGATCCCCGGATGGGATGAAGGCGTTCAGGGCATGAAGGTCGGTGGACGACGCAAGCTCGTCATTCCCCACCACCTCGCCTACGGTCCGCAGGGTATTCCCGGCGTGATCGCTGGCGGTGAGACGCTGGTCTTCGTCTGCGACCTCGTCAACGTCATCTGACGGCGTCATTCGACAGCGCCATCTAACGTGACCCCGGATCAAGCAGTCGCTCATGCCCGGGCCCTCGTGGGGTCCGGGCGTCGTTGCATGCTCGGGCTCTGTGGCGAACCAGGAGCTGGCAAGACGACCCTGTCCCACCTTCTGAGCGAGGAATTGGGCGAGACATGCGCCGTCGTCCCCATGGACGGGTTCCACCTCGCTCAGGCCGAGATCGAACGGCTCGGCCGTGCCGACCACAAGGGAGCTCCCGACACCTTCGACGGGTGGGGATTCCTGTCCTTGGTGCGTCGCCTGGCCACCGCCGACGAACCAGTGGTCTACGCACCGATGTACCAACACGGGTTCGGCGAACCCATCGCCGGGGCCATCCCGGTACCACGCCAAGTGCCACTCGTCGTCGTCGAAGGCAACTACCTCCTCCTTGACCAGGAGCCGTGGTCGCTATTGGCGCCGCTGTTCACCCAGACCTGGTACGTCGACGTCGATCCTCAACTACGGATGGAACGACTCGTCCGACGACACGTCGCCGCAGGAAAACCCCCGGAATATGCCCTGACGTGGGCCAACGGCCCCGACGAGCGCAATGCCGCGCTCATTCGCATGACGAAAACTCGTGCCGACGATGTCGTCCTCATGAACTGACGACGACGTCTCACCCTGCGCACCACCCGTGGTGATACCGTCGGTATGTCTCCTTGGCGAGACGGCCCACGGCGATCACACCGACGCGATTCGCCCCAGCCCTGGCAATTGCGCGTGCTCCCTCGCAGGCGTCATCGCGCCATGGCGACACCACATCCGCATGAGTACGCATCTGGGAGCACCACCGATGTACGACAACAGCAGCGCTGCCGCAGCCATGACGATCAAGCTCGACGCCGAGTTCCCACCCGACCCGGTCTTCCATCCCGGCATACGACGAGCACCCTCACGTGGATTCCACCTCACCCCTGATCAGACCAAGATCGCGCTGCGCAATGCCCTGCGTTACCTTCCCCCGGAACTGCACGAGAAGGCCGCACCAGAATTCCTCGAGGAACTTCGCACCTTCGGCCGCATCTACGCCTACCGCTGGCGTCCGGCTGGTCACCTCAAGGGCCGTCCGATCGACGAGTACGAGGGCCGCTGCACCGAGGGCAAGGCCTTCCAAGTGCAGATCGACAACAACCTCGACTTCGACGTCGCCCTCTACCCCTACGAGCTCGTCACCTATGGCGAAACCGGCAGCGTCTGCCAGAACTGGCTGCAGTACCGACTCATCAAGAAATACCTCGCCCAGCTCACCGAGGACACCACCTTGGTCGTCATGAGCGGCCACCCGCTTGGACTGTTTCCCTCCCGCCCGGAGTCACCCCGCGTCATCATCACCAATTCCCTCATGGTCGGCCACTTCGACAACCAGAGGGACTGGGAGATCTGTGAAGAGATGGGAGTCGCCAACTACGGCCAGATGACTGCCGGCGGCTGGATGTACATCGGCCCGCAGGGCATCGTCCACGGCACCTTCAACACCATCCTCAACGCCGGGCGCATCCGTCTCGGGATCCCCGCTGACGGTGACCTCTCAGGAGTGCTCTTCGTGTCGTCGGGACTGGGCGGAATGTCCGGGGCCCAACCCAAGGCTGCCGAGATCGCCCACGCCGTCGGAATCATCGCCGAAGTCGACATGTCGCGCATCCAGACCCGTCTCGACCAGGGCTGGGTGGGTCACGTCTCCGAGGATCTCGACGAGGTGTTCGCCCTGGCCAAGGAGCACATCGACGAGCGCACCCCGATCTCGATCGCCTACCACGGCAACATCGTCGATCTGCTTCAGTACGCCGTTGACAACGACATCGACATCCCGCTGCTGTCCGACCAGACCTCCTGCCATGCCGCCTATGACGGCGGCTACTGCCCGCAGGGCCTGACCTTCGAGGAGCGCACCGAGCTGCTGGCCCGTGACCGTGACGAGTACGCCCGCCGCGTCGACAAGACCCTGCGCAAGCATTTCGAACTCATCCGCACCCTCACCGAGCGTGGCACCTACTTCTTCGACTACGGCAATGCCTTCATGGCGACCGTCTTCGAGTCCGGGGTGACCGAGATCGCCAAGGACGGGGACTCCCGAAATGGGTTCATCTGGCCCTCCTACGTCGAGGACATCATGGGACCCGAGCTCTTCGACTACGGTTACGGCCCCTTCCGCTGGGTCTGTCTTTCCGGCAAGCACGAGGACCTCATCGCCACCGACCATGCCGCCATGGACTGCATCGACCCGAATCGCCGCGGCCAGGATCGCGACAACTACATCTGGATCCGGGACGCCGAGGCCAACGACCTCGTCGTCGGCACCCAGGCGCGCATCCTCTACCAGGACGCCAAGGGCCGTAGGGACATCGCGTTGCGATTCAACGAGATGGTGCGCAACGGCGAGATCGGACCGGTCATGCTCGGGCGGGATCACCATGACGTCTCGGGCACCGACTCCCCCTTCCGCGAGACCGCGAACATCAAGGACGGGTCCAACGTCATGGCGGACATGGCCACCCAGTGCTTCGCTGGCAATGCCGCTCGCGGCATGAGCCTGGTGACCTTGCACAACGGCGGAGGAACCGGCATCGGCAATGCCATCAACGGCGGGTTCGGGCTGGTCCTGGATGGTTCCGAGCGGGTCGACGCCGTCATCCGCAGTTCCTTGCTGTGGGACGTCATGTGCGGTGTGGCCCGACGCGGCTGGGCCCGCAACGACCACTCCATCGAGACGGCCACCGAGTTCAACCAGGAACACGACGACGCCCAGATCACCCTGCCCTACCTGGTCGATGACGCCCTCATCGACGGATTGGTGAAGTGATGACGACCTGGACAGCGGCAGCCCTGCTCGACGAGATCGCCGGGATCGGACGCAACGAAGACGGGTCCTACTCGCGGTTCTGCTTTCGCCCTGACGAGGTGGCCTTGCGGGAATGGTTCGTCGCGAAGGCCACCGAGTTGGCTCTGACGATCGTCACGGACATGAATGCCAACATCTGGGCTTGGTGGGGAACGCCGGGCCCGGAGGCCGTCCTGACGGGGTCCCACCTGGACTCAGTTCCTGGCGGCGGCGCCTATGACGGGCCGCTCGGCGTCGTCTCCCCCCTCGTGGCCGTGGCGAAGATGAAGGAAGCCGGGGTCGAGCCGTCGAAACCCTTTGCCGTCGTCGCCATGGCTGACGAGGAGGGCGCACGATTCGGCATGCCCTGTCTGGGGTCACGCTTGGCCTCGGGCAAGCTCAGCAAGGACGACGCCCGCAGGCTCGTCGCCCGGGACGGACAGAGTCTGCCGGACGCCTGGCGGGAGGCCGGCCTGGATCCTGATCTCATCGAGCCTGACGATGTCCTGCTCGATGCCTCCTGCTTCATCGAGTTGCACGTCGAGCAAGGGCGCGGGCTGGCTGACCTCGGCCACCCGGTCGCGATTGCCACGGCGGTGCGACCGCACGGTCGCTGGCGTGCCGAATTCACCGGGCAGGGGAACCATGCCGGGACCACCCTCATCCCCGATCGCCACGACCCCGTCATCCCAGTGGCCGAAACCATTCTGGCGTCCCGCGAGGCCGCTGAGCGGGAGGGCTGCGTGACGACGGTTGGGCGGATCAACGTCGAGCCAGGCGGGACGAATGTCATCGCCTCGACCACGACGATGTGGCTGGATTGCCGAGCCGAGGACCCCGACACCGTCACCAAGGTCGTCGAGGAGGTTCAGAGGACCTCGGAACAGGCTGCCGACAAGCAGGGATGCCAGGTCGTCTGGGCCCGCGAGTCGTGGACCGACCGCACCGCCTTCGACGACGACCTGCGTCATCGGATGCTGCAGGTCCTCGGTGAGGAGACCCCGCAGCTGTCGACGGGAGCGGGTCACGACGCTGCCACCTTGGCCGCGACGCTACCCACCGGGATGCTCTTCGTCCGCAATCCCACCGGAGCGTCCCACTGCCCGGCCGAATCAGCCAGCGCCGAGGATTGCGAGGCGGGAGCGGAGGCTCTGCGGACCGTGTTGGAGGAGCTGGTCAAGTGAGTGAGTGGTTCTTCCCGAAGGCCCTCGTCGAGGGACGGGTTGCGCACAATGTGCGCGTTTCGAGTGATGCTGGCGTCATCACCGAAGTCACGGTTGACGCCCAGCACGATCGCCACAGCTTCAGCGGAGTTGCTGTTCCCGGATTCGCCAACACGCACTCCCACGTCTTCCACCGCGGACTGCGAGGAGCCGGGGAGGGTGAGGACTTCTGGTCCTGGCGGACCGAGATGTACCGGCTGGCCAACCGCCTCGACCCGGACTCCTACCACCGCCTGGCACGAGCGGCCTTCGCCGAGATGGTGGCTGCCGGGTACACCAGTGTGGGCGAGTTCCACTACGTCCACCACCGGCCCGACGGCACCCCTTACCCGCACCACGACATGGAATTGGCCGTTGTCAACGCCGCCGTCGACGCGGGTATCCGGATCACCCTGCTCGACACCTGCTACCTGCACGCCGGACCGGGAGCTCCACTCGGCGAGGACCAGACGAGGTTTGGTGACGGCAGTGTCAAGGGATGGTTGGAGCGCTGGCACGCTCTCACTGATGCCCTGCCGGACTCCCCCTTGGTGACGCCGGGAGCGGCCCTGCACTCGGTGCGAGCCGTCAGTCCTGACGAGATGGCCACAGCTGTCTCGGGCTTGCCGGACCGCGCCCCGATCCACGTCCATGTCTCCGAGCAGCCCCGTGAGAACGAGGAGTGTCTGGCCGCCCACGGGCTGACGCCCACCGCCGTCCTGGAACGTGCTGGAGCGCTCTCCAATCGCACCACCGTCGTCCACGCCACACACCTGAGCGACGACGACATCGCCATGATTGCTCGCACGGACACCATCGTCTCGCTGTGCCCGACCACCGAGGCCGATCTGGGTGACGGCATCGCGCGGGTCAAGGACCTGCTCGACGCCGAGGCGCGCCTGACGATCGGCACCGACGAGGACGTCGTCACCGACCCCTTCGCCGAGTTGCGCATGCTCGAGTCCACCACTCGGCTGGCCACCGGGACCCGAGGAGTCATCGGCTGCAACTCCCTGTGGAAGATCGGTTCCCGAAACGGGGTGGCGAGCCTGCGCCCGGCAGCGGGACCACGCCCGCACCAAGTTTCCACACCCGCTTCCGACCTCGCCGGGCTGAGCGTGGGTGATCCTGCTGACGTCGTCGTCGTCGATCCGTCGTCGGCTCGCTTGGCCGGGGTGGACCCGACACGCTGGCCGCTGGCGGCAACCGCCGAGGACGCCACCGCCACCATCATCGCGGGCGAGTGGATCCGACGCGACGACGCCACCGCCGAGGATCTGCGCCATGTACTGAACGAGCTGAGAGGTCGTGACTCGTGAGCGTCGTCATCAACAACATCGGTCTGCTGGTCACCAACGATCCATCCGTCGGCGGTGATGGCCTCGGACAGATCCGTGACGCAGCCGTCGTCATCGACGGAGATCGAATCGTCTGGGTGGGGCGCTGTGCCGAGGCTCCCGCAGCCGATTACCAGGCCGACATGACGGGAGCCTGCATCATCCCCGGCTTCGTCGATTCCCACAGCCATCCGGTCTTCGCAGGGGATCGTAGTGACGAGTTCGACGCACGGATGAACGGTCAGAAGTACGAGGCCGGCGGAATCCTGCGCACCGTTCGACGCACCCGGGAGGCGTCCGTCGGGCTGCTCGATGCCGTCATGACCGGGATCCTCGACGAAATGGCGCTCGGTGGAACGACGACTGTTGAGGCCAAGACGGGGTACGGGCTCGACATTGAGACGGAGGTCAAGCTGGCGCGAGTGGCCAGTTCTCACACCGACGAGGTGACCTTCCTGGGCGCCCACGTCGTCGGGCCCGAGTACGAGCCGGACGAGTACGTCCGTCTGGTGTGCGGGGAGATGCTGCAAGCCGTACGTCCCTATGTGCGCTGGATAGACGCCTTCTGCGAGACCGGCGCCTTCGACCCCGACCAAACCATGGAGATCCTGCGCGCAGGCAAGGATGCCGGGTTGGGGCTTCGTCTCCATGCCGCTCAGTTGGGGCCCTCCGAGGTCATTCCGCAGGCCTGCGAGCTGGGTCTGGCTTCAGTAGACCACTGCACGTTTTTGAGCGATGAGGACATCGACGCCATGAAGGCCACCGACACTGTGGCTACTCTGCTTCCGGCCGCCGAGTTCAGCACCAAACAGCCCTACCCCGACGCCAGACGACTCCTCGACGCCGGGGTGACGGTGGCGCTGGCCACCGACTGCAATCCGGGCACCGCCTTCACCTCGTCCATGCCGTTCTGCCTTGCCATCGCGGTGCGGGAGATGGGCATGACGCCGGAGCAGGCCCTCTGGTCGGCGACGGCGGGAGGCGCAGCCGCCCTTCACCGTGACGACGTCGGCGTCATCAAGCCGGGAGCCCGTGCGGATCTGGTGGGTTTGGCGGCCCCGTCGTGGCTGCACCTCATGTACCGCCCAGGAGTCCCTCTCATCGACAAGGTTTGCCGGAGCGGACGACTGCTCACGTTGACCCAACCACGGCTGAGACTCGACGGTTGACCGGCACGACCACCGTCGCCCCTGACCCCATTCGTGCTCAACACGAGGTCAGCCATGGCGACTGCCCAGAAGACATACCCGAATACACGCGATCGCCACGACACCGTGGCACTCACGACAAGGAAGGACGACCATGAATCCAGCCACCATTGACGTCGGTGCCCCGCTCACTCCCCACGACATCATCGCCGTCGCCCGATCAGGAGCCCAGGTGACGGTCGGAGACGACGCGATGGAGCGGGTGAAGCGAGCCTCCGACCTCGTTGAGAGTCTGGCCGACGACCCTGCCCCTCATTACGGGATCTCCACGGGCTTCGGCGCGCTAGCCTCTACCCGAGTGCCCCGTGACCATCGCGTGGCCCTGCAGCACTCCCTCATCCGTTCCCACGCCGCCTCGACCGGGCCACGGGTGGAGACCGAAGTCATCCGCGCCATGATGACTCTGCGTCTCAAGACCATGGCATCTGGCCACACCGGCGTGCGCCCGGAGGTCGTCACTGCCTACGCTGACCTGCTCAACTCTGGGCTGGTGCCGATCGTCGGGGAATACGGGTCCCTTGGGTGTTCGGGCGACCTCGCCCCGCTGGCCCACTGTGCCCTCGTCCTCACCGGGGAAGGGACTGTCCTGACCCCCGACGGTGGTGAGGTCGACGCCGCCACTGGTCTTGCCCAGGCCGGACTGACCCCGATCGCGCTGCGTGAGAAGGAGGGGCTGGCCCTCATCAACGGGACCGACGGTATGCTCGGCCAGCTGATCATGGCCCTCGCCGACCTCGACGTCCTCGTCCCGACGGCTGACCTGGCCACCGCCATGACTGTCCAGGCTCTCTGCGGCATCGACCGAGTTTTCGCCCCCGACCTGCAGGCCTTGCGTCCCCACCCCGGACAGGGGGTTTCAGCTGCCAACATCCTCGCCCTGTTGGAGGGGTCCGACCTCATCCAGGCTGGTCGGGAGGGCGCCGTCAAGCGCGTCCAGGATGCTTACTCGCTGCGGTGCGCCCCGCAGGTTCACGGAGCCGTGCGTGACACCATGGCCCACGCCCTTCAGGTGGCGAAAGTCGAGTTGGCCTCGGCCGTCGACAACCCGGTCATCACCGACGACATGCGCGTGGAGTCCAATGGCAACTTCCACGGTGCGCCGGTGGCATATGTGCTCGATTTCCTGGCGATTGCCGCAGCCGACCTCGCGTCGATGAGCGAGCGCCGCACTGACCGCATGCTCGATCCGGCACGCAACCGCGACCTTCACCCCTTCCTCGCCGACAATCCCGGCGTCGACTCCGGCCACATGATTGCCCAATACACCCAGGCTGGCATCGTCTCTGAGATGAAGCGACTGGCGGTACCGGCGTCGGTGGACTCCATTCCAACCTCAGCCATGCAGGAGGACCACGTCTCGATGGGTTGGTCGGCTGCCCGCAAGCTGCGCCGCGGGATTGACGGCATGGGAGCCGTCATTGGCATCGAGATCCTGACCGCCGCGAGGGCTATTCAGATGCGAGGTCTGGAGCCGTCGAAGCCGGTAGCCGACGTCATTGCTCGGATGCGTCAGACGATCCCTGGCCCCGGACCGGACCGCTTCCTTGCCCCCGAAATCGACGAAGCGCACCGCTTGGTAACTTCCGGTGAGCTCCTCGAGGTCGTGCGTCAGCAGGTGGAGGTGAGTTGACCACGCACGATTCGTGTACATGGCTCCTGTAGCGTGGGGTGTGCTCTGCCCATGCAGAGGTGAGCCATTGTTGGGTTACGTGACGTCCCTACCGGGGGCATCTTCCCCGCCTACGCGGGGGTGAGCCGGGCGGTAAAGGTACAGCCTCCGAGGGTGGGATGTCTTCCCCGCCTACGCGGGGGTGAGCCCGGCTGGAGCAAAATTATAAAAGAAGGACAGGAAATAGTGCTCCTCTGGTAGTATCAAAAGCGGCTATGTGGCTCAAGAGGGTTATTGAGGATGGCAAATTTCCAGAGCCTGAGTATCCGTGTCTTAGCCACGGTGACGTTCACCCGGCCAATCTAGGAATACGTCAGACTACAGGGAAGATGTGGTGTTTTGATTTTGATCAAGCCGGCTGGCGAGATCCAATATTTGATCTGGAAAAGATCTATCTCTATGATTGGCGCACTGACCTTGTTAAACACCGCCAACTTGCGTTTGCGTTATCGCAAGAGTTGAATTTAACCGAACAACAGTTCGAGAGGCGACTTCGCTGCTCGATGGCAATCGAATGCGTTTGGGGACTGGCGTACCATTTGCAATACAAGACGGAAAATGTTGCTGATCGACTGGAGTTTGTAGAGAAAGTAGTATGGATATGAAGGCGAAAGAAATTCGAGTTCGGGCAGCTGGAATAATGCGGACACCAGAGGGTATTCTGTTACAGCGCAAACAAGGTGACAAAGTATGGGCGCTCCCTGGGGGTAGAGTTGAAATAGGAGAGAGAACGGCAGAAGCGCTTGTGCGTGAGTTCGACGAGGAGTTTAGTCTACGGATAACGGTAGGCGAAAGGGTAGCAGTGCTTGAGAATTTGTTCAGTCATAGAGGGGTGGAGTTCCACTCCATAGAATTCTACTATCACGTCACACCCACCGTTTCTCTGATCGAAGGAATCACCGCACAAGAAAGCGACTTGGAAACGGAATTCTGGACACCGAAGTGCGGACTTGAGGTTCGGCCCGTCCAGTGTGTCGAGTTGCTTCGCCGGGGATGGTGAGAGTGAGCGCGGAGAGGGAGATCCGATTCTGCGATACCGGTCCGATCGCTATTATTACAGCTGCTGGAAAGGGGGTGCGAAGTCGAGATATCGGTCAGCCGATCTCCCATCGTTTGCTAACGGTGTCGAAGTAGACCCCAGAATCGGTCTTCCCCGCCTACGCGGGGGTGAGCCGGTCGGCGCACTGGCGACCGCTGCCGCTGAGCTGGCCATTCATCATGACTCCCATCGGATACGAGGCCCGTTGTTGATCGTCATGGTCGTTGCGGTCGCTATCGGAGGGATCACTCAACTGGTTAGCGCACTGCTGTAACTCAGCATCGACAGGAGAAGGACAGGCACAATGAACAGACTTCGGATCATTGGCGGACTCATGGCAGGTATGTGCCTCTTGACCGGATGCTCGCATACGCAGTCCACCCCGGCACCCTCTCCACGCGACCCAGGGCGATCAGCGGCCAGCACTCCCGCTACGGCGGCGAGCAGAAACACCGCGCAGAAGGCGGCACCGTTCAGTGGCGCATGTGTCAAGACCGACAAGATCGACCTCAAACGAGTCTATACAGCTCCCAAGGTTCAGTGGATCAAGGACGGCAAGACAGGAATACCTCTGAAGAGCCCAGGCCCGTTCGAGGTATCCGGCGATGACCAGCGCTGCTTCTCTCCGTCACTGGCTGGTGCCGCAGCGGCAGCCAGTAACTTCTTGGCTCGGGAGGCTGCTACCAGTGACACGATGACGTCGGTCTACACGCACAATGCTCAGCCGGCACAAACCCCAGCCGAGATTGCCACGGCCAAAAGAGGTCCGTGGGTGCAGGTGATGGGATTCAATTTCGCGCAAGTATCAGACGATGGGAAGCACGTCACCGTGCATCTACACATCGCGTGTCCTGATCCGCGAGACCGCAGTCGCGTCGTGGGTCTGACTGATCCTGTCGCGGTGGTATGGGTCGGCAACGACTGGAAGCTCGACATGCCCGCCTATGAGAAGACGACTCCAATTCTGAATTCAAATGAGGAGTTCACGCCATGGCACCAGTAATGAGTACAGTGCTGGCTCCTATGAGCGGTTGGGGAGGTGCATGGGACTGGGCGTCGGGTCACGCGGCGTATCTCGACCCTGTCCATGATGTCGGGTTGCTGTGGGGTGCCGCGAAAAATGACGCCGGTAAAGCGGCGTCTGCTGCCGTTTTACCCGCCTACGCGGGGGTGAGCCGGAGTTACTCACTCAGATGAGGAGGGCGAGATGAGTGAGTTTGTTCCCGACAATGGTGTTCGAGTGACCGACGAGATGGTTCGCCAATGGGCGAGTGAGGCCGAGTCCGGTTTTGAGGGTTGCAGGTCGAGCCGTTCGAGGGCCGAGCTTGGGAGGAAGTGGAGACTGAGCCCCTGGAGCCTCGCACGATCCGGGTGAGTGCCAGCGTGTGGAGGCTGATCGAACGGGACGCGTCTCGGCAGGGCATGACCGTATCCGCGTGGACCCGTCAAGCGCTGACCCGCGAGGTCACCCAGACCCTCAAAGCCAGCTGAGCCCTAAACTGCCGCGCGGCCCTCGGGGCCGCATGCCCTCAAAAAGCCTCTGGGCGTCCTTCCTCACGTGAGCTGGTCACGGAGGGCGCGTTGGGAGGGCGTCAGTAGTGCCTCGGGCATATAGGTGACCTTGAGGGCGTCCAGGGCGGCGCGGTCGTCGGCGCTGATGTGGATTCTGCATGTGGTTGCGTCCGGCTGTCGTAGCAAGTCGGCTGCTGGTCACGTCGGTGCCGACGGCGCCACACACGGGGCATTCCCCCCGCACGCCAGTGCGGGAGCGTAAAACCACAGCGTCGAGCACTTTGCCATCGAGATATTCGCGGCGGAGGCGAGTCCACTCTCGAGCCCACGCTTTCTTCAGATCGCCGTAGGTGCTCATTCAAATCCTGGCAGCATAGGGCCGCGGGGCTTCCTCGGTTTCCCTCGCCCAATCCTTGCGGGCACGTCTTCCCCGCCTACGCGGGGGTGAGCCCTTCGTCGCACTAGGTGCATCTTTCAGAATCGGGGCTTCTCCGCCTACGCGGCGTGGTCGTGGGCCCCTTAGCCTCGGGTGACGTCTTCGTGCCGGGCGACCGACTCGATGCCATGCTGACCGATTGCCCCGATGCGGTCGCCGTTGACATGGAGTCGACGGCGACCGCTCAGATCTGCCGCTCCTTCGATGTCGGCTTCGTATCGACCCGCAGCATCTCCGACCTGTGCGGGCCGGCTGCCAACGAGGAGCACCCTGAACGCGTCGAGGGTGCGAGTGAGCGCGCCGCCAGCATTGTGGTGGAGCCCTTGGAGACCGAGTCCTGACAGGAGGACGCAGCCAGGGCCGACGGCACCACGAGAGCCGCGCACCTGGCGGCACGCGACTCCCGCCCTCCTGGCGCCTCAGCCCTGCTGGGTAAGCTGCTTCACCCACTGGTGGACGTTGGCGATGTCCTCGGCATCGCCCCCGTCTGCACCGGCGATGCCGAGGAAGCCGACGACCTCGTCACCACGCATGAGCGGGGCACCGGCGTCGGACTTCTGCAACTCCATGCCCTGGGGCGCGGAGAACCAACTGATCCAGTGGCCATGGCCCTCGACGGTGGCCTCGGCACGGCCCACTGATGCCAAGTGGCCCGCACCTCGCGGGCCATTGAAGGCGACGACGCTGAGCTTCTCACCCTCGCGGGGGCCTGTGGGCTGAGCTTCGCCACCGGAGTGTCCTTGACCGGGGTGGCCAAGTGAATCAACATGGCCTGGCTCTTGGACGGATCATTGGGGGTGAAGTAGTGGCGCTCGGTGATCGCGGTCCGATGACCGGATCCGTCGACGACCTCGGTGCTCTTCCCGCACCGAGCGCTGTCGGACCAGGTCAGCGCCCATTCGGGGCAACCAGGACCGCGCTGCAGCGATGCTCACCATCGGGCGCACTCAGCGCGACGACGCCCGGGTTGGTAGTGGACTCACCGCCGGTCGCCGCCTGGGCCACCCCACCACCCAGGGGCAGCGAGAGGGCACCGACGACGGGGAGGAACTTACGCATGGACAGACATCCTTTCTTATTGAGAATGATTCTCCGTAGTATTCAGCTATGGATCCCCAGCCAAGTCAAGTGCCCAGCACGTGCTCTGGACAGGTCCTCAGAGCTTCAAGTTGTCCGACAGTTCCAGCGCGTAGCGCACCAGCTCAACCGGATGCCCGACCCGCCTTGGCGATCTTTTACTTCTCCTTCTTGAGGCCATAGGCGCCCGCGGTGCCCCAGTAGCCACTGGACGAGCGCAGTGGCATCCTCGGTGATGACGAGCAGACCCAGAATGGTGTCACTCACCCGGTTGCGGGAATCGACCTAGTGCACTCCCCGCTCTCGCCGATAGTGACAGCGTTGATGGGAGCGTGAACGCGGAGATGTGCGGGCTCATCGTGGCACACGTAGTACACTGTGGTCTGACGTCATTCCACCTCATTCATCCAGTCACAGGAGACCGTCATGGCGCCGACCGCCGCTGCCGCCGATGAACTCGTCAAGACTTACGGAACCGGAGATGCCGTCGTCAAGGCCCTCGACGGGGTGAGCGTCACCGTCGAGGTCGGTGCCCTCACCGCGGTCATGGGTCCGTCGGGATCGGGCAAATCGACGCTCATGCACTGCATGGCCGGGCTCGACCGCCCCACCTCAGGCCGCGCCTTCATCGGCCAGACCGATGTCGCCACCCTCACCGACAGGAAGCTGACGCTGCTGCGACGTGAACGGGTCGGATTCATCTTCCAGCAGTTCAACCTCGTGCCAACTCTCACGGCCCGCGAGAACATCCTCCTGCCCCTGGCCATCGCCGGACGTAAGCCCGACCCGCAGTGGTGGGACACCGTCATCGACGTCGTCGGCCTGGCCGACCGGCTCGACCACAAGCCCTCCGAGCTGTCAGGTGGGCAGCAGCAGCGCGTCGCCTGTGCGCGCGCCCTCGTGGGCCGACCCGAGATCATCTTCGCCGACGAGCCCACCGGCAATCTGGACTCCATGAGTGCCACCGAGGTGCTCGGCTTCCTGCGCCGGTCGGTCGACGAGTTCGGCCAGACCATCGTCATGGTCACCCACGACCCCGTCTCGGCCTCGTATGCCGACCGGGCGCTGTTCCTTGCCGACGGGCGCATCGTCGACGACATCTGTCATCCCACCCATGACGCCGTGCTCACGACGATGAGCCGCCTGGACCCGCGCCGCCACCCGTCGATCGACTCCGGGCCGGATGACGGCCCGTCCCCGCATCGGGCGAAGACAACCGGTGGCGAGCACGTGCCGGCCGCCCGCCGTGTCGAAAGGCCCTGAACCACCATGTGGAAGGCCACCTTCACCTCCCTGTGGAGCCGCAAGCTTCGGCTGTTCATGTCCACCTTGGCCATCGTCCTTGGCGTCGCCTTCGTCTCGGGATCGTTCGTCTTCGGCGACATGCTCCGGTCCACCTTCAACTCCATCGTCTCGGGGTCCGTCTCGGACGTCGAGGTGTCCAAGAACACCGAGGACGCGGTACAGGGCGACGCGACGAAACCGTACCCGTTGACACCGGCCGTCGTCGACAGGATTCGCACGATCGACGGTGTCAAGGACGCCCAGGGCACCGTCACCGAGACGGGAACCGTCCTCATCGACCGCGACGGCAAGGCCATCACCAGTTTCGGGCCGCCCCAGCTGGGCTTCAGCTGGCAGACGACCCCGGCCCTCGGCGGCCAGCAGGGCGTCCACGTCGTGTCGGGCCACGAACCGCGTGCCGACGACGAGGTGGTCGTTGATCCGCAGACTCTCGACAAGTCCGGCCATCATGTCGGCGACAGGGTCAAGGTCATCACGAGCCGAGCCGGCACCGTCCAGGCGAAGCTCGTGGGCACCGCCACCGTCGGTCAGAGTGGGTCCGCCGGGGCCAGCTACGTGTTCTTCACGACGCACCGCGCCCAGCAGCTCTTCCTCAAGGGCCACGACGCGTTCACCGGTGTGGCCACGGTCGTCGAACCGGGCGCCGACCGGGCGACCGTCGCCAAGGCCGTCCAGAAGGTCCTGCCGAAGGGATACCAGGCCAAGGACGGCAAGGTCGTCGCCGATGAGCAGATGAGCGTCATCGGCAAGGCCCTCGGCTTCGTCGACATCTTCCTGCTCGTCTTCGCGGGCATCTCCCTGCTCGTCGCGAGCTTCCTCATCGTCAACACCTTCACCATTCTCGTCGCCCAACGCTCCTCCGAGCTGGCGCTGTACCGGGCCATGGGGGCCAGTCGCGGTCAGATCAGGGCGACCGTCCTGGTCGAGGCCCTCGTCGTGGGCGCCGTCGGGTCAGTGCTGGGTCTGTTCGGCGGCCTCGGTCTGGCCGTGGCCATCAAGGCGATCATGGCCGCAACCGGATGGGACATCGGGCAGACGACGCTCACCCTGGGCGTCAAGGCCATCGTGGCCTCGCTCGTCACCGGCATCCTCGTCACGCTCGTCGCCGCCCTGCTTCCGGCTGCCCGGGCCACCCGCATCTCTCCGGTCCAGGCCATGACCTCGGCCCGAACCGAGTCCGAGGTCGGATTGGGCAAACGGGCCGTCATCGGCTCCGTCATGGCCGCCGTGGGCGTCGTGGGGATCGTTCTGGGGGTGCTCGACGTCGTGGGCAAGCCAGTGGCCTGGGCCGGGGCCGGCATGGCCCTGACGATGATCGGCGTCGCCCTGGCCTCGCCCCTGCTCGGCCGTCCGGTCATCTGGATCGTCGGCAAGGTGTACCGAGCGACCTTCGGCGAGGTCGGCAAATTGGCCGAACTCAACTCGATCCGTCAGCCCCGACGCACTGCCGCGATCGCATCGGCCCTCATGATCGGGCTCACCCTGGTCTCCCTCATGGCCGTCTTCGGGGCCTCCTCGACGCGCTCGGTGACCAGCCAGGTCACCGACACGCTCCGTGGCGACTTTATGGTCGGCCGACAGGGATTCGAGGGGTTTCCCAACCAAGTCCGCACCAAGGTGGCCGCCGTCCCGCAGGTCAAGGACGTCCACGCCATGAAGATGGCGCAGATGCTCGAGATCCCCGCCGGCCACACGACCCCGCCCAAGGAGTACTTCACCGACGCCACGGGACGTCACATGCGCGGCATCGCGGGCATGGAGGCGACCTCGCTGGACAAGATGTCCCCCCAGAAGGTGACGAAGGGACGCATGTTCCGCACCGACGGCGAGATGATCGTCGACGAGAAGGCGGCAGAGAAGAATCACCTGAAGGTGGGGTCGTCCTACCGGTTGTGGTCAGTGGATGCCCAGCGTCCCATGACGCTCACCGTCGTCGGCATCTACACGACCGGCAAGGGACAGCCCATCGCCACCATGTGGGTCTCGACGAGCACCCTCACCTCGGCCGGTCTGGGCGACAAGGACACCTTCCTGTCGATTTACCTCAAGCCGGGCACCGACCACGAGCAGGCCCACAGGGCCCTCGACGCGGCATTGGCCGATATGCCGTTGGTGAGCGTCATGGACGTTGGCCAGTACACCGACCAGATCCTCGTCAACGTCAACCGGACCATGGCACTGCTCTACGCACTGCTGGGACTCAGCATCGTCATCGCCGTGCTCGGCATCGTCAACACCCTGGGTCTGAGCATCATCGAGCGCACCCGGGAACTGGGCCTGTTGCGTGCTATCGCCCTCACCCGCCCGCAGGTGCGCCGGATGATCACCCTGGAGTCGGTCGTCATCGCCTTGCTGGGTGCGGTGGTCGGGGTCGGTCTGGGAACCGTCTTCGGCATGGTGCTGCAACGTCTGCTCGCCGACCAGGGCATCGACAAACTCTCGATCCCGTGGCTGCAACTCGTGGCCTTCCTCGTGGCCGCGGCGCTCGTCGGGGTGCTCGCCGCGCTGTGGCCGGCGCACCGGGCGGCCCGCACGAACATCCTCAAGGCCATCGCCACCGAGTGAGGTCTGCCGGCGGGTCCTCCACACACCTGGCGGCGGTCGCCAGCGGCCCTGTCATCGGCGAGCTTGCCTCAGCAGGGTGCGGACGCGGTCGGGATCGTCGGCCATATCAAGGGTGGCGAAGACGTTGGAGACATCCACCTCGGGACGCTGCCAGCCGATGGTCGCGGCGTGGGCGGCCAGGGCGACGCAAATTTCCTGACAACCGTCGATGATCCACTCGGGGTCGACGTCCGGGTTGACGTGACGGGAGAACTCGGCGGCGTCGTGCTGCTGTGCCGCCAGGATCGCCGACAAACCACTGCGCAGCTGCTCAACGGCCTCCTCCCCCATGGTGGAGACGACGACGGGGTCGGCCATGTCACGACGAACCCGCTCAACCAGCAGGCCGGGGACCTCGTCGGAGGTGAGCCCCTCGTGGTCGAAGAGCCAGTCGGGCAGGTACACCTCGACGGTGTCATCGTCGACCTGTTCGACCCGCTTGACCACGGCGTCGAGCAGGCTGACGCCGAGCATGATCGCGCCCTCGAGCTGACAGAGCGGGGTGAGGGCGATGGCGATCGCGGCTCGTCCGGACTCGAGTGGGTCGATCTGTTCACCCCGCTCCTGGGCTCGCAGCTCCTCTTCGCTGGCCCGGCGCAACACCTCGAAGGACTCGGCCGGCGGAATCTGCACGGATTGCGGATCGGCCTCGACGTCGTCGGTCTCCGGGAGCTCGGCACCGACGGAGTCAGGATCGCACCAGTTGACCGGGAGATCCGGGATGTCGTTCATGGTCATTCGCCTTTCCTGTCATAGACCGATCCGATGACGCGCGCCGGATTGCCGACGGCGATGGATCCGGCCGGGATGTCCTTGGTGACGACCGCTCCGGCTCCGATGACGCTGTCCTCACCGATGGTGACACCGGGGCAGACGATCGCGCCTCCGCCGAGCCAGACATTATTGCCGATCGTGATGGGTTTGGCAGTCTCCAGGCGTTCCCGACGCAGGTCCGGGTCGATGGGGTGGGTGGGAGTCAGCAACTGGACGTTCGGGCCGATCTGACAGTCGGTGCCGATGCGAATCTCGGCGACGTCGAGAGCCGTCAGGTTGTAGTTGGCGAAGCTGCGCGCGCCGAAGTGGATGTTCTCACCGTAGTCGACGTATAGCGGCGGCTTGATGACGGCATCCTCTCCGAGTTCTCCGAGGAGTTCGGCCAGCAGAGGGATGGCGCTGTCCGGATCGTTGAGGAAGGCCCGGTAGTAGGCGTCAGCCAGCCTGGCCCCGCGCTCGGCGATCCGGGAGCTCTCCGGGTCGTCGGCGATGTAGAGGTCCCCGGCGAGCATCCGTTCCCGGTTCGTGCGGGGGTCCCCTGCGAAGTGGTCAGTCATGGGGTCAACGGTATCGGGAGGGTATGAAGGCATCCCCTGAACCTCGAATACCGGCTAGTACTACACGGAGCTGCCAGAAAACCTGGATGGTGACGTTGCCATCGGGTTTTCGGAGCGTTTTTTGGCAGCTCCGTGTAGTGGAAGGCCGTGCAGCGAGGCTGTGAGAGGAATGCGCCCCTGGGATCACCCAGTTGGGCCACCTAGGCCAATCCCCGCCCTGCCACGTCCACCTGTACCAGTTGTGTCCCCTGCGCCAGCAGATCTTGACGGGGGGACACAGCTGGCGCAGCTGAAAATGAAGGTCACGGGAAAAAGGGGCGCCCGGTACCCCGGACGCCCCGCAACCTCACCTGACGAGCTCTCCCTTGACGAGCTTGATGAGACGGTCGAGAACCGCACCGCCTGAGGCATTCGACCCATTGTGCTCATATTCAGTCGTCACCCAGGCATGCATCTGCGGCAGTAAGGCTGCCGTTTCGACGGAAAACTGGCGCGGCACATAGGCGTCGTCGTGGTACACCGCCGCAGCACAGGGCACCTCGGCAGCCCGGAGGGCGTCAGCGTCATACAGCTTCGGCCACGGATGGTTCGCAATGAGATTGGCAACCTCCTTCCACGGCCGCAGCTCCTGGTCGGTGTCGAACCACTCCGGCATGACGTGCTCACCGGTCAACAGGGTCGGATCCTGCTGGAAGTCCTCGGGCAGCATCCGCGCGGCCGACCAGTCGGTGACCACACCGTCGGCATAGGATGACTCGTGGATGACGGCGTACAGCGGGTTGCGTCCGCCAAAAGGCAGCAGCCCGGCAAGATCATGGCGGAACGACCGTGAGGTGTGCGGATACTCCAGCAGGTAATGCAGCTTCTCAGCCCCACCCGAGGCGCCCAGCAGGTGTCCCAACGACCGCAGCCGCGACGGCGTCACGATGTCACCGTTCGGAATGGTGATCTCGCCCTTCTCAGCCAGCGCCATGAGCTCTGCGAACCGCACCCGATCCTCCGGGAATCGCTTGTAGTATTCCAGCGACTTTGCGCGCAGCTGGTCGTAACAGGCGGTGTAGACCTCGTCAGCAGAACGTCCGACTGCCGACAGACCACCCGTGAAGTAACCAGCCGACAGCGACTCCGGGTAGGTGGACAGGTACCTCAGCAGGGTGAATCCGCCGAAGGACTGGCCCAACACCGCCCATTTCTGAACACCAAGGTGACGACGGATGTCCTCACAGTCTTCGACGATCTCGTCGGCACGCAGGTGGGTGAGGTACTCCGCCTGGCTGGCCGGGTCCCCCACTGGCTCACTCACCGGCGAGGACAGTCCAGTGCCGCGCTGGTCCAGCAGCACGAGCTGGTAGTCCTGCAGAGCCCGGGCCAGCCAGCCCGGGAATCCGGGATCCCGCAGCGTCGGACGGGGAGACTCGCACCCCGGGCCACCCTGCAGAAAGACGAGGTACGGCTTGTCGGTGCCGTCAGGAGCAGCGACCAGACGCGCATAAATCTCGACGGTGCGCAGGTCCTCGGGGTTGTTGTGGTCCAACGGGACCCTGAGGCGAATGTCGTCGGTCAGCAAGCCAGGAATGTTGCGGTTCCACGTCATGGCATCAGCCTACGAGGTCCGGAGGCAGACCGAGTCGACTCCGTCGCTCCTCGCCCGGCGGCGCGAGGCTTGCCATATCCAGAACCCTCAGTATTTTCTCAGCTTTCACACGATGTTGTCCCATCCTCCGCAACTACCGTCGCGGCTTGTCCAGAAGATTCGGAGGTCCATCAGCAGCGCATCCCCGAGGTGACACCCACTCATCTATACTGAACCGATTTTGAGAATCTCTCAGGAACACGTACAGTTCAACGAGCCCCTGAACCTGCGGCAACGCTCGGAAGGAACATCACATGACCAACACCTCGACCAACGCCGGGACGGCTCTCAAGCGCACCGTCGCTCTGACCGCTGCGGCCGGACTCGCCGTCATGGGCACCATCGCCGAGGAGGCCCACGCCGCCCCCACCGGTACCCCTGGGGCCCATGCGGAGAAGGCTCCCACCCAGCAGACTAAGAAGGCGCCGACCAAGCAGGCCAAGCGCGCCACCCCGTACACCACCCAGTTCGCGCAGTCCCGCGTCCACCTCAACGTTCGTTCCGGACGTGGCACCGCGTACAAGCGTCACGGTCTCATCCACCCCGGCGACCGTCTCCTCATCGTTGGCAAGGACGTTCAGGGCTGGACCCCCGTCAACTACCGTGGCAAGACCTCCTGGGTCGCCACCCGCTACATCAACAAGGTCACCCGCCCGGTCGGCATCTTCGCCCAGCGAGGCGACCACAATGCCCGCACCAAGGCTGTTCAGCGCGACCTTTCGACCCTCAGCTACTTCCCGGGCAAGTGGGTCGGACTGCCTTACGGCCCATCCACCACCAACGCCGTCAAGGTGTTCCAGAAGGCCAATGCTCTCAAGCAGACCGGCGTCACCGACGCCGTCACCATGAGCCTGCTGCGCTCGAAGGCCAGCTACAAGCGCGCCGCCGAGGCCGAGAAGGCTGCCGAGACCGAGAAGGCAGCTCAGAAGAAGGCCGCCGCTCCGGAGCCGACGCAGCGTCACTCCGAGGAGTCCTCGCGCACCTCCCGTTCCTCCGAGCGCTCGGACCGTAGCGCCGCCGACGTCTCCACCAGTGGCGTCGCCGGAAGCTGCGGGGCCTCCTTCTACACCGATTCGCAGACCGCCTCCGGTGAGCCCTTCAGCTCCTCGGCCATGACGGCTGCCTCCAAGACCTACTCCTTCGGCACCCGCCTCAAGGTGACCAACAGGGCCAACGGACGCTCTACCGTCGTGCGCATCAATGACCGTGGACCCTACGTCTCCGGTCGCTGCCTCGACCTGACTCCGGCCGCCTTCAACCAGATCTCGTCGCCCAGCGCTGGCGTTGCCGACGTCACCTACGAGAAGGTCTCCTGAGCTCACCAGACATCGATCATGACAGCGTCAGCCCCCGATCCACTGCGGATCGGGGGCTGACGTCATGTTCAAGACTTCTCAGGCCAGGCCAAAGATCTCTGGCCCAGGAATCAACCGGCAGGAGCCTCCGGGCCGTCGTTGAACCACCAGGTGGCCTGTCCGGGAACTCCGGCCTTCTTGGCCTCCTCCGGTGCCTCGACCTTGTCGAGCTCGTGGACATTGCCCTCGGCATCCTCCCAGCACACCACCTCGCGGCGCACCGGGATCTGCACGGTCACCAGATCAGTGACGACGTAGCGGCGCAGCTTGGCACCAGCCGGCAGACCCATGGCGGGCACGGGCTCGGCGACCGGGAGAACCTCATCATCAGAGTGTTCCTCGGAGTGATCATCGCTGAGCGCCTCAGGACGGTTCTCGTCGTCCTCCTCGCCATCCTCAGCAACCGGGGAGCCCACGTTGTCCTCGTCACGGGGAGCCGCCGGAACGATGACCGGAGTGACGGTGGTGTCCTGGCCGACCTCGTCATCGTCGACGGGCTGGGTCTCGCCGACCTCCTCGGGGGAGTCGTCGTCAACCTCTGCGGCGTCGACGATGTCAGGATCGCTGTCGGCACCGCGTCCTGGCTGGGCGATGATGATGTCGTCATCATCGATCTCCAGTCCGGAACGACGAGCGGGCTCCATGCCGTAGTGGCCGTAGACCTCGGCCTCACGGTCACGCGAGAGATCGTCCTCCTCGGACGCCTCAGGGGCGGTCTCGATGATGTCGCGGTTGAACGGCACACTGACGTGGCTCGTGGAGTAATCGGCGCCGCGTACCGGAATGAAGTGCTCGTGGCCCTCCGAAAGCACGGTCACGAAAGTCACGGCACCGGTGACCTCGTCGGCAAAGATCTGCTGGATCGTCCCGACCTTCTCACCATCCGGTCCGACGACCTCGGCGTCGAACAGTCCGGGGATGTCCTTGGGATCCATGGCGCTGATGTCCATGTATCGACCTCTCGCTAGGGGGCTGGAACGTACGCGCATACACGCACTCTTCGCTTCAGCTTTTCACAGTGCAGGCGCCAACTGGCGCAATGCATCCGGGCGCGTCTCGAACTGAGCACCTGCCCGGATCGGGTCGACATGCCTTGGCCTGAGGATCAGAGCTCGTCAAGCCAATGGTCTGACGATCAGCAGTCCGAGAGTCAACGGTCGTTGATCGCGCTGACCATCCGGTCGACGGCCTCCTCGAGCAGATAGCGTGGGGTGGCGAAATTGATACGTGCGTGCCCCTCACCCCCGGGCCCGAAGGTGGGACCGTCATTGAGACGGATACGGGCGTGACGCAGCAGCCACTCCCCTGGCGAGGCCGGAAGCTCGTAGGCGGAGAAGTCGAGCCAGCCCAGGTAGGTGCCTTCAGGAATCCGGTAGGACACTCCCGGCAGTTGATCGGCCAAGGTTTCCGACAGCCACACCGCGTTGTCATGGATGTAGCAGTTGGCGGCATCCAACCATTCCTGACCGGAGTCGAAGGCGGCCTTGTTGGCAGCCATGCCGATCGTGGTGGCCCCTTCGGCGTCGAGCGGATGGACCTTCTGATCCCACAGCTTGGCCTGCTCATCGGTGAAGAGGGAGATGAAGGCCGTCATGAGCCCGGGGATGTTAAACGACTTCGACGCCGAGGACACCAGCACCGAGTGAGCGGCCGCTTGCTCGCTGATGCTGGCGTAGGGCACCGAGGCCTTGCGCTTCTCGCAGACCGGGACGAGAGGTCCATGGATCTCGTCGGAGATGACGAACCCGTGGTGACGCTCGACGACCTCGGCCAGTCCGCGCAGCTCGTCCGCAGTGAAGACGCGACCCAGCGGGTTGTAGGGCTGACAGAGGATGATCGACCCGGCACCCTTGGTGAAGGCCGCGTCAATGCCGTCAAGGTCGAGGGTCCAGCCCAGGTCGGAGTCGACCATCGGCACCGAGATGATCTCGCGTCCTTCCAGTCCCGGCACCTTCCAGAACGGCATGTATGCCGGGGAAGGGACGATCACGGGGCTTCCGGGAGCGCTATAGGTGCGGATGGCCAGCTGGACTCCGGACAGGACATTGCGCAGATAACGCACCTTGAGCGGATCGACCGTCAGGCCCTGGACCTTCTTCGCCCATGCCGCCCATGAGTGCCGCAGTCCGTTGTCGCGCGGATATCCGTAGGCGTGCTTCGCAACCATGTCCTCGATGGCCTGCTGGATGGGCGGGGCAACCCGGAAGTCCATCTCGGCCACCCACAGCGGGATGACCTCCTCGGCGACGTCTTCCCACCTGGCCGTTCCGCGTGAACGCAACCACTCGACAGTGGGGCTGTCGAAGTCGAAACCAGTCATTGCCGTCCTTCCATAGTCCTCGACCGGGGCGTTGCCCCGGTGCAACGCCCGTTCACCGGATATGTGGCTGCAGGTCGGTGACATGCAACCACATGCCCTTTCGTCTCAGCTTGTCACATACCACCGGGCACGTCTGCCGGGATTGCCGTCGAGAAGCTTGTAGGATCGTCATGTGATCTTCAAACGTGTCGGTGACTCCCGCCCATACCCTGGCCACGGGTACACGCAGAAGCAGTGGTCCCAGCTGGCACCCGTGCAGGTGCGCCTGGACCAGCTCGTCACGACGAAGAGCAACCTTGACCTGGCGAACCTTCTCGAGGACGACTCCACCTTCTACGGGGACCTCTTCGCCCACGTCGTGGCCTGGCATGGCGACCTCTACCTTGAGGACGGCCTGCACCGCGCGCTTCGTGCTGCCCTTCAGCAGCGTCAGACCCTCCATGCCCGTGTCCTCGAACTGGACTGATGCCCCGTCATGACTCCTGATGAACGTCGCCACTATCTGAGGATGGCAGGTACCCCGATCACCCTGCTGGCCCTCGTCATCCTCATCGCGGTGGCCATCCGCGCCGGATGGAAGGCCGTCAGTGCCCCCGTCCCCCCGCCACCGATCACCCCTTGCGTCAATCAGGACGTCAAGGGCAAGCTGACAACGAAGGACGTCACGGTTTCGGTGTACAACTCCGGTCACACCCGTGGCCTGGCGGGTAGCGTGTCGAAGCAGCTTGCCAACGTCGGGTTCGTCATTGATTCGGTGGCCAACCGTGAGCCCATGGTCAAGGAGGTGACGGTCATCGGCCACAACGCCAAGGATCCTGAGGTGAAGCTGGTTGCCGGCTACTTCCCGGCAGCAGTGTTGAAGTCGGATCCCAAGCGCGTCGATCATGAGGTTGAAGTAGTGCTCGGCGATCGCGACCCGAACTTCAAGACGGATGCACCGAAGTTCGTGAAGGTTGGTGAGCCCGTGTGTCTGCCGTCACCGTCACCGACCCCATCGATGCTGGCGACGCCAGGGGAAAAGCAGCCCTGACCATCAACCAGCCCGTTAAGGCCACGGATCCATCTGGGTCCGTGGCCTTCCCATTCGTCTTCTTAGTCAGCCGGGTTGGTTGGCCTGCCCAGTCGGTTTTGGTCAGCTTGCTCAGCGACTTCGTCAGTGTGGTCACTCGGCCTGGACGCGCAGCCCGTGCCAGCGCGCCAACCGGCCTCCCCGGCCTATCTCGGTCAGCCTCTCGACAACGTACCGCCGTTGCCCCTGGGGGACGACGATGAGCAGCTCGTCACCTTGCTCCAGCTTGGTCTCCGCGCGCGGAGCAAAGGACCGGTCGCCACGGATGATGAGCGAGACGACGCAGTTACGCGGCAGCCGCAGCTCGCGGACCGTCACCCCGGACAGCCTCGACCCCTCGGGAACGTCAGCCTGCAGGAGGTCGGCAGCGATCTCGTCAAGGGGCGCAACCTCGATCGTCACGTCCTTGGCCATCTGCGGATCGACGACGCCGAGGAGCTTCGCCGCGCCCGGCAAGGTCGGGCCCTGGATACAGGTGAAGACGACGACGAGCACCAGGATGACGTCGAAGAACTTGTCGGCGCGCTCCATGTGGGACGCCATCGGGATCGTCGCCAAAATGATCGGCACAGCCCCGCGCAGGCCGGCCCAGGACAGGAAGAACCGCTCGTTGCGGCGGAACCCGAACCATGTCGTACAGGCAAGGACTGCCAAGGGGCGCGCGACAAAGGTCAACAGCAGGCCGGCAGCAACACCGGAGCCAACGGAGGCCCAGGTGAGACGGTCGGGATTGGCCAGCAGACCGAGCATGACGAACAAGCCGATCTGACAGATCCAGCCGATGCCCTCGGAGAAGGATCGGGTGGTGTGCTGATAGGGCAGGTCGCCATTGCCAATCATGACGGAGGCGACGTAGACCGCGGCGAATCCGGACACGCCGATCCACACACCGACACCGTAGGCGGTCACGGCCCATGCCATCGCAGCGATGGCGTAGAGGTTTCCGGATGGCAGGTTGATGCGTCGCCCGATCCTGACGGCCACCCACCCGACGCCCAGACCGACGCAGATACCACCGATGAGCTCAAGGGCAATGGATCCAAGAAGAGGGAGTACGCCGATCGTCGACTCCCCGGTTGCGACCCCGGTCAGTGCGATGACGACGAGGACGGTCGGGGCGTCGTTGAGGCCCGACTCAGCCTCGAGCACGGATCTGAGACGATTGGGCAGGGAGACCCCTCGAAGCACAGAGAACACGGCAGCAGAGTCAGTCGGGGCGGTGGCCGCGCCGAGAAGGGCTGCAACGCTCCAGTGCAGGCCGAGCGCGTAGTGGCCCAGCAGAGCCATGACGCCGAAGGAGACGCCTATCCCGGCGGTCGCCAGCAAGGCCGCTGAGCCCAGGGCCGGTCGGATGTCTTTCCAGTTGGTCGATAATCCGCCATCGGCAAGGATGAGCACGAGGGCAGCGAAACCGATGGCGTGTGCGGCACCTAGGTCGTTGAAGTCAATGCCGAAACCGATGGGGCCGAGCAACATACCGACCAAGAGGAACAGCAACAGAGCAGGCAGTCCCAGACGAGTGCCGATCCGGGCCGCGAAGGCGGCCATCAACACGACGACGGCGCCGATGAACAGGGCGAGGTCAGAGGGTTGCACGAGGTCATTATTCCAGCAGGACGACGTCCGTCATGGATCTGGACACCATGGGGAACGCCGTCTCGCGAGAAGCGGACATCCGGAGGGGCCGTTGACGGTCGTGAACTCCGGAGGGTACTGCTCGGTGTTGGATTGCTCCCGAAGCCGACCGGGGCGGTCTCTCTTTCGGACTATGCCCCAACCCGCTAAACACAAGGTCCCGGGAGCCTCCCAGCTCCCGGGACCTTCTCGGCGGTGACGGAGGGATTTGAACCCTCGGTAGCTCTCGCTACACCCGCTTTCGAGGCGGGCACTTTCGGCCGCTCAGACACGTCACCGTGAGCAAGGGTAGCGAATCCATCACCTCTGGCCAAAATTCGAGTGTCGGGGACACGACGATCAGGTGTCAGAGCGTGTCAGGGGCGGCTGTCCTCGTCCTCACTGCTGACCTCAGCCTCCTCGGCTGCCTCGACCGCCGGGTCCACCTTCGTGTTCTTGTTGTCGAATCTCTTGGCGACCACGAGTGCCAGCCCGATGTAGAACACCAACAGCCCAGCCATGATGAAGGACATTTGGTAGATCGTCCCGACCATCGAGAGGTCGCTGAGGTTCAGGTAGGTCAGTGGCACGACCGCGTAGATGATCGCGAAGACCAAGGCGATCCCGTTGTTGCGGGTCACGATGAACATGTTCGAGATCGGCGATGTGACGAAGTTGACGTACAGCCACGGCACCAGAGCCACCGCAATGTCAGCCGACTGCTGGAACTTCGCGCCCAACAGCCACGGCAGCACCGGCGGGATGAGCACATACAGCAACCCGAAAGGCACGATGCCGACGAGGAACGACCTCACCACCGACTTCTTGACGGTCTGGTAGAACTTCCCTGCGTCGGAGACCGACAGCTTCTGGAAGAACACCTGGGAGAGTGCCTGGTTGATGACGGACGCCGGCATCTGCATCAACGTCCAGGCGATGTTGAATCGACCGTAGCCAGCCGTCGAGAACTTCACCATGATGATCATGTTGACGCCCTGCTGCCGGATGGCGTCAACGATGGCGTTCGGAGCCGTCAGCAGAGGGAGCTGCCGATACTTGCGCATCACCGCACGCATCGGCATGTCGGATTCCTCGATGGCGCGCAGGTCAGGACCCAAACGGCGTCGAAAGTTGTTGAGCGCCAAGCACTTGCCTAGGAAGGTCGCGATGACCTGACCGAAGGCGGCGGCATTGATGGCACACGAGGTGATACGTCCGACCGCCGTCGTCGACTGGCACCACAGCGCGTTGGTGCCGATGATGCCGAACTGCTTGCGTCGGTTCGCCCAGTAATTGACGACGTTGACCTGCGTGTAGGCGAAGACGATCGGGCCAACCGCCAACAACCACCACCGGGCCTGCGGCTTGCCGAGCAGCCCACTGAGGAATCCGCCCAGGGGAATCATCGACAGCATCGCCAACGTCGAGACGACTGCATTGATCCGCGTCGCCAACCGGAGCACCCGTTTGGCCTCGGAGTTGTCCCGCGGCAGCACGATGGCCATTTCGTAGCGCAGGGCTGCAGCAGGGATGACGAACTGGGAGACGGCCATGATGGCGCCATAAATGCCCCAGTCAGACGGGTCAATGTGATGGGTGACGTAGAGGGTAGCCAGGGCAGCAATCAACTGGGCCAGGCCGGTCCCGCTCATGACCTTCGTCACCGAGGCGAGAAACTCATGACTCTGGATGTAGGCGTGAGCGCGTGGGAAGCGCACTCGTTTCTCCTCGGCCGCCGCGGCATTTCCGGAAGGCGTCTGCTCCCCGGATTCCGACGGCGTCGATTCCGTTGGGGTGTTGGTCACCCGTCCACGGTACAGGCCCGATGACCGCCGAAGAATTCGCGCAGCAGGGCGGACGACTCGTCGGCCATGACGCCGGAGACCACTTCGGGACGGTGCGGAAGCCTCGGATCGCGCATGACGTCGAAGAGGGAACTGACAGCTCCGGCCTTGGGATCGAAGGCTCCGAACACCACCCTCGGGATCCGCGCGGCGATGATCGTCCCGGCGCACATGGTGCACGGTTCCAGGGTGACGACGAGGGTGCAGTCATCCAGACGCCACCCGTCCCTGGCCTCCGCAGCTCGACGGATGACGAGCACCTCGGCGTGAGCGGTCGGGTCACCGGTGAGCTCACGCTCGTTGCCCGCCTCGGAGAGGACCTCGCCGTCAGGGCCGAGAATCACCGCACCAATGGGGACGTCACCCCACTGCGCCGCACGACGCGCCACGGCGAGGGCCTGGGCCATGGCCTGACGCCAACCCGGCATCGGGCCAGCCACGGGTCAGCGCACCGAGGTGTTGGAGGCCCGCTCGAACTGCGGCCCGAAGTGAACCCGGGCGGCGATGTCGGCCAGGATCTCGTCGGAGTCCTCGTCGGCCTCGGCGAAGGCCTCCATGTCGAACTCACCCACTCCGGCGTCGGCAAGCATGTCGCCGTCGCCCATCGTCTCGGGGTCGTCGTCGGGGTCAGGAATGTCCTCGCCCAAGAAGTCAGCGACGTCGCGAGCAATCGGCCAGTCATTGGCCTGGGTGGAGTCGGACAGGAAGACCTGCACGTTGCGGCCGCGAACCCGGACGATGACGTAGAACTGGTGGTCGATCGAGACCATGCCGACGGCTCCTGCGTCGCCAGGGAGACGGCGCAGCTGGGTGATGAGCTCGTCGAGATCGTTGGCGAGCATCGGCTCCATGGGGACCGCGGTCCGCTCGCCATCATCGTTGTAGAGAGCTACGACGAAGTCGATCTCGTCCTCGCCTGCGTCCTCGAGATCATCGTCGTCATAGTCATCGTCATCATCGTCGTCGTAGTCGTCCTCGTCATCGGGCAACTCGTCGTACTCATCGAGATTGTCGTAGTCATCGACGTCATCGTCGGGAACAAACTCGTCATCGCTGAACCGGGACATGACGACCTCCTTGGGGGCGAACGTCTCCATCGTTGCAGACATCTGGCCGCGGAAACAGTCGCAGGGCCGATTTGAGCGCGAACTTCTCGACGGAAGGAAGGTCCGGGGCAGTGTGGACGGTGTTGTACCTGCCGTTATCGGCGAAATTCGCCGAGGATTGGCCGAATCTTGCCATGGCAGCGTCACCCCCTACCGACAGGCTCCCCGACAGCAGCTGCTTCCGTACACCGGCGCCACACATCCCCCACCCATTCACTCCTCGGCCCCCGAATCTGGTGGCCGAGTGCCGCCAGTTACTCCTCATGTGCCAAGGTTGGTTTCGTGGAACTCAATGTCATGGATCATCCCCTCGTCTCCCACAAGCTGACCCTGTTGCGCTCGGTGGACACCCCCAGCCCGGTCTTCCGCCAGCTCGTCGAGGAGCTCGTCACCCTCATGGCTTACGAGGGCACCCGCGAGGTGCGCATCGAGCCGACCACCGTCACCACCCCGCTCACCACCACCGAGGGTGTCGCCCTGGCCCGCCCCAAGCCGCTCGTCGTCCCGATCCTGCGCGCTGGCCTGGGAATGCTCGAGGGCATGATGCGCCTCGTCCCGTCGGCCGAGGTCGGCTTCGTCGGCATGACCCGTGACGAGGAGACCCTCCAGCCGATGACCTACGCCGAGCGTCTTCCCAAGGACCTCTCCGGCCGTCAGTGCTACGTCCTCGACCCGATGCTGGCCACCGGTGGTTCTCTGGGCGGCACCGTCGAGTTCCTGGTGCGCCGCGGCGCCGACCACATCACCTGTCTGTGCATCCTGGCCGCCCCAGAGGGCATCGAGAACTTCCGCAAGCTCGTCAGCGATCTCGAAGTCCCCTGCCACCTCGTCGTGGCTGGCGTCGACGATCACCTCGACGAGCACGGATACATCGTCCCCGGCCTCGGTGACGCCGGCGACCGTCTGTACGGCCTGGCCGAGTGACGCAACTGCGCCCCGACGACCTGCGCGGTCTGGCAACCCTGCTGGGTTCCCCCGAACCCAACAGGGTCGTCCCGCCGTGCTGGCACTGGGTCCTCCTCCTCGACCCGGTCAACCCCGCCAGCCTCGACGAGGACGGGTACACCATCGGCTCCCCGATCACCCCGAAACCGGGTATGACGAGGATGTTCGCCGGCGGTCGGGTGCGCACCACGGCCCCGTTGGCCCTCAACCGCGAGACCACCCGCACCACTGAGGTCGCCTCGGTCACCGACAGGCAGGGGCGTCGCGGCCCTCTTCACTTCGTGACGATGAGATCCACCTGGGCACAGGACGGCCAAGACTGCCTGGTCGACGAGCAGGAATACGTCTTCCTGCCAATCCAGTCCTCCGATCCCTCACCCGCGGGTGCCGGGCAGACCGACGGCGACGGGTTCCTGGCCACCGAGCCTCTGTTGGTGACCTTCTCGGCCCTGACGGCCAACCCGTACCGCATCCACTGGGACCGCGACTTCTGCCGTCGCAACGGTCACGACGGACTGGTCGTCCACGGACCGCTGCAGGCCCTCCTCATGGCGCAAGCCTTCCCATGCGAGACCTTCGTCGGGAAGGAGTTCTCCTACCGCTTCCGCGCCTCCGTGACCGCCCCGACCCGACTGACGGTCGGCATCGAGGACGGCGAGACCCAAGTCCGTCGCCCCGACAGTACGGTCACCGCGACAGCAGCCCTCGAGGAGTTCTGACCCAGACGCCCCGTTCGGACTTCCTGGGCCGCAATCCCATGAGGCAGGGAGCGAACTCAGTTCGCCAGTCCCTCGACGACCTCAGCTCCTGGCAGGGACACCAGATCAGCACCACTGACGATGAGCTTTGAGCTGCGCAGCCCCGATCCGATGCACACGGCCTGGGCCTCGGCGACGCGCGGATCAATCCAGATCGGCCACTCAGCGGGCAGGCCCACTGGGGTGATCCCGCCGTACTCCATTCCGGACAGGCTGACGGCCCCGTCCATGGGCGCGAAGGACGCCTTGCGGACGTCGAGCTTCTTGCGCACCACCTTGTTGACGTCAACCCTCGTCGTGGCAAGGGCCAGGCAGGCGACGTACTTCTCGACGTCACCGCGCTTTCCCTTGACGATGACGCAGTTGCCACACGTCTCGGGACCCTCACCGAAGGCCTCGCACAAGGCGTCGGTGTCCGCGATCTCGGGATCAATGCTGAAGACGACTGCCGAGGGCAACTCGGCGGCTCGTCCGGCGACCGTCGCGGCCAGCAGCTCAGGGTGATCGGCAGCAGGCAGGTGTTCAACGGAGTCGTACATGCGACCCACCGTAGTCACCGTGATCACACGATGGGACCACCTCTCACACCACGGACGGATACCGTTGACCGTGGTTGTTTCGACGACAAGGAGAACGATGACCGACGATACGAAGGAAGCGACCGGCGAATCCCGCCCGAATGCCAACGATCCAATTCCCACCGACTACGCCGGCCGTGCCAAGGGCATGGGTGTCTCGCTCATCGACGGTGGCGCCGCGTTCCGCGTGTGGGCCCCGCACGCCGAGACAGTCGCCGTCACCGGAACCTTCGACGACTGGGCAGCCCAGCCCAGGGGAGACAATGACGACGCCGAGAAGGTTCGCTCGGCCAAGTTCCAGCTCGTCAGCGAGAACAACGGCTACTGGTACGGCCAGGCCGCCGGTGCCACGGTGGGCGACGAGTACCGTTTCGTCCTCATCAACGGTGACCAGGTGATCTCCCGCATCGACCCTTACGCCCGCCACGTGACGAGCTCGGTCGGCAATGGCATCATCACCGATCCCGGCGCCTACGACTGGGAGGGTGACGACTTCACTCCCCCGACCCTGAACGAGCTCGTCATCTACGAGATGCACGTCGGAACCTTCTTCGACAAGGATCCTGACGACGACAAGCCCGCCGACCTGGCCGACGTCGAGTCGAAGATCGACCACCTCGTCCACCTGGGCGTCAACGCCGTCGAGCTCATGCCTCTCATGGAGTTCGCCGGGGACTACTCGTGGGGTTACAACCCGGCCCACATCTTCGCCGTCGAGAGCGCCTACGGCGGCCCGGAAAAGCTGCGCGACCTCGTCAAGACCTGCCACAAGCACGGCCTGGCGGTCATCATCGACGTCGTCTACAACCACTTCGGCCCCTCGGACCTCGACCTGTGGCAGTTCGACGGATGGAGCGAGAACGACAAGGGCGGCATCTACTTCTACAACGACTGGAAGTCCTCGACCCCGTGGGGCGACACCCGTCCCGACTACGGCCGCGGCGAGGTCCGCGAGTTCATTCGCGACAACGCCATGATGTGGCTGGAAGAGTTTCACGCCGACGGCCTGCGCTACGACATGACCCCGTACATGCGCAGCGTCGATGCCGGTGAGATGAACATCCCCGACGGTTGGAGCCTCACCCACTGGATCAACACCGAGATCCGCGAGAAGTTCCCACGCGCCATCACCATCGCCGAGGACCTGCACGGTGAGCCCAAGGTCGTCTCCACCGCTGACGACGGTGCCGCCTTCCACGCCCAGTGGGACAACCATTTCGTCCACCCGATCCGCGCTGCTGTCATCACCGCCTCCGACGAGGCTCGTGACATGGACGCCGTGCGCGATGCCGTCGAGTTCTCCTACGGTGACGCCTTCTCCCGCGTCATCTACACCGAGTCCCACGACGAGGTCGCCAACGGTTCGGCCCGCGTCCCCCAGGAGGTCGACGACGACGATCCGACCGGCTACTACGCCCAGAAGCGCTCCACCCTGGGAGCGGCCCTGGTACTGACCTCGCCGGGTCTGCCGATGATCTTCCAGGGCCAGGAGCTCCTGGAGGGCGAATGGTTCCGCGACACCGTCCCGCTGCATTGGGATCAGGGCGCTCAGTTCAAGGGCATCTTCCGGATGTACCGCGATCTCGTCAGTCTGCGTCTCAACGAGGAGGGCCACGCCAAGGGCCTCACCGGACAGAACGTCGACACCCTGCACCTGCACCCGGACAACCACGTCTACGCCTTCCACCGCTGGGCTGACGGTGGTCCGCACGACGACGTCGTGGTGGCGGTGAACCTCGACTCCAAGGCCTGGGGCGAGTACACCATCGGGATGCCGGCTGCCGGCCGCTGGGTGACCAGGTTCAATTCCGACGCGAAGGTGTACTCGGACGCCTTCGACGGGGTCGACGTCCCCGAATGGTTCGACGCCGTCGAGGACGATTACGACGGCCACCCGGCCTCGGCGACCCTTGTCCTGCCGCCGTACAGCGCGATCATCCTGTCGCGCGATTAAGGCCGTCACCACACCGATACGTGCGACGACAACAGCGTCGCCGGGGCGGAGGGACGTCACGACGATTCTCCCTGCCCTTCTTGCGTCCGAGCTTCCTTCTCTGTTCGATTTGTAGTTGGGACCACGAGGTCCATACTTTTTGGAGTGAGTCGCAGACATGGACGGCAGGCAGTGGCAAAGGCCACCCAACCGATCAGTGATCCTGAACCGATCCGAGCCATGAAGCCGGGGCTGGCCCTGGCTGCGTTGGGAATCGTCTTCGGTGACATCGGAACCTCGGTGCTCTACTCCCTTCAAACGATGTTCTCGATGGAGAACCATGCCGTTCGCCCCACCCACGGTGACGTCATGGGGATCATCTCGATGATCTTCTGGTCGATCCTGCTGGTGGTGTGCGTCAAGTACGTCATCTTCGTGATGCGTGCTGACAACGACGGTGAGGGCGGCATCCTCGCGCTTATGGCCTTGGTGCGTCGTCTTATGGCCAGCCGCAAGGGCACTGGCATGACGGCAATGTTGCTCGGCATCATCGGCGCCGGGCTGTTCTACGGAGATTCCCTCATCACCCCAGCGATCTCGGTGATGAGCTCGGTGGAGGGCATCACGGTAGCCAATCCGGGCGCCGAGATGATCGTTCTGCCAGCCTCGGTCGTCATCCTGACGATCCTGTTCATCGTGCAGAGACGAGGGACGGCAGTCATCGGCAAGGCCTTCGGGCCGGTGATGGGTATCTGGTTCCTCACCCTGGCCGCCCTGGGCATCCCGTGGATCATCAGCAAGCCCTTCATCATCACGGCCCTGTCCCCGCACTGGGCGATCCTCTTCGCCATCGAGCGACCCGGGATGGCCTTCATCGCGATGGGCGCTGTCGTCTTGACGATCACGGGCGCCGAGGCCCTCTACGCCGACATGGGTCACGTCGGCGCCCCGTCGATCCGACTGGCTTGGTTCGCCGTCGTGCTGCCGTGTCTGCTCATCAACTATCTGGGGCAGGGAGCGATGATCCTCGAGCATCCCGACTGGATCGACAATCCCTTTTTCCGGCTGGCACCCGGCTGGGCGACGATCCCGCTCGTCGTCATTGCCACGATGGCTACCGTCATCGCCTCCCAAGCCGTCATCTCCGGCGCCTTCTCGATGAGCTCGGAGGCGACCCGTCTGGGACTGTTGCCACGTCTGAGCGTGCGTCACACCTCGAAGTCCGAGGGCGGCCAGATCTACATCCCGGAGATCAACTGGATCCTCTTCGTCGGCGTGCTGGCGCTCATCCTCATCTTCCAGACCTCGACGAAGCTGGCCACCGCCTATGGCCTGGCCGTCACCGGCACCTTCTTGCTGACGACGAGCCTGTTCCTGGTGCTGGCCCACCGAGCGTGGCACTGGCCCATGTGGGCTCTCATCCTCTTCGGTGTCGTCGTCGGTGGCGTCGAGCTGTCGATCTTCGCCGCCAACCTGCTGAAGATCGCGTCCGGCGGCTGGATTCCGCTGGTCTTCGCGGCCATCATCATCGCCATCATGACGACCTGGCGACGCGGTACCGCCTACATCGCCAAGCAGCGGCAGAACGACGAGGGTCCGCTGGACGACTTCCTCGACTGGGTCCATGAGACGGAGCCGACCCGCGTGCCCGGACTGGCGATCTACCCACATCCGGGACGGGCGACGACCCCGTTGGCCATGCTGAACAACCTCAAGTTCAATCATGTGCTCCACGAGCACAACGTCATCATCTCGATGGTGGTGGAGAACGTCCCACACGTGCGTCACGTCAATCGCATCGAGAAGGTCGATCTCGGCAAGCCGACCGACGGCATCGTCTACATCGCCTGCCACGTCGGATTCGCCGACTCCCAGGACGTCCCGAAGGCACTGGCCCTGGCGGCAGACAAGTGCCCGGTGCTCAAGGAGCACCTTGACGACGCGATCTATTACCTGTCGCTGGTCGACGTGAAGCGCTCCGAGTCGGAGCAGGGGGCCAAGATGACCGCCTGGCGCAAGGTGCTCTACGTGGGTCTAGCACGCAACCAGGCCGACCGGACGCGAGTGTTCCGCATTCCGCGCACCCGTGCAGTGGTCATGGGTGAGGCCGTCGATCTGTGACGATCCGGCGCTGACGTCCGTGTGATTCTCCGGGGCTCGAGGGCCCCAGGGGAATCACGCCGTTGTGGGGGCGATGAGTTCCAGGAACCGCGCCGCGAAGGCCTTCTCGGCGGTGACGACGTCCTCGTCACGACGCACTGCTTCGGCAGCCGCGATGGCCTCTGACCAGGGGAGACGCTGTTTCCACTCCTTCTCGGTGTGGCCGATGGTCCAGCCGTCGAAAATCTCCGGGGTGCATTCCGGGTGGAACTGGACTCCCCAGACGCGTTCGGCGAATCGGACCGCCTCGATCTGTCCGGAGGGATCGCGGGCAAGCAGCACGGCGTCCTCGGGCAGGACAACGGCGACGTCATTGTTGAAGTGGATGCCACGGTGGCCGGAGTAGACCGACAGCAACGGGTCCTTCTCCCCGTCCGGGGTGAGGTGCATCTCGGCCGGTCCGAGGCAGAGATGGTCTGAGGTGCACACCCGGCCTCCCAGGGCGACGGTGGCGAGCTGGTGACCCAGGCAGACACCCAGGAAGGGGATGCCCGCGTGGACGGTGCGCACGATGAGTTCTCGGGTGGGCGCGAGCCAAGGAGCCTGGACGTCATCCAGGCAGCCCATGGATCCGCCCAGCACCACGAGGGCGTCGGCGTCAACGGTGGGTGGCACCGGGTGGTCCCAGGCATTGACCTCGACGACGTCTGCGTCGGCGTCGCGCCAGAGCTGTCCGAGCCTGCCGAGGTTGCAGGAGGACTCGTGGACGATGACCAGGATCCGCGTCATGGCGGAAAGACTACGGATTTTCTGTCACCGCCGTGTGTCAGAGCTGTTGCGAACCGTGTGCGGATCGTGACGTGTCGGAGGGGTTCTCGGTTATGGCGCGCTGGTGCTGGGGTCAGTCCTCCGCCAGGACTCGCTGGGCAGTTGCCGGGTCATTGGTGATGACGGCGTCGACGTCGAGGATCCGGGCAGCACGCAGGTGGTCGGGGGTGTCCAGGGTCCATGTGCGCACCGTGAGGCCGGCGTCGTGGAACGTCGGGACGTCATCGCGGTCGGCGAGGAGATGGGCTCCTGGATGGACGGCCTGGACGTCGAGGTGGCGGGCGTAGTCCCAGGGATCGACGATGTCGTCGGCGTAGAGGATGGCGCGTTCGACCCGGTTGTGAGTGCGCTCGGCGACTTCGGCCATGCAGCGGTGGTTGAACGAGGAGATGACGATGCGGTCGGCCATGTGGTGGGTGTCGATGGCACGGGCGACGGCCTCGATGAGGCTCGGGTAGCGCTCGACGCTGTTCTTGAGCTCGATGTTGAGGCCGAGGGTGGTGGGGACGAGCAGGTCGAGGACCTCGTCGAGGAGGGGGACCTGGGCGGGCGGGTGGTCGGTGTTGGCGGCCGCGTTGAGGGAACGGACCTGGTCAAGGGCCATGGAGACGATGGGGCCGTGTCCGTCGGTGGTGCGATCGACGGTTTCGTCATGACAGACGACGACGTGGCCGTCGCTGGTGAGTTGGACGTCGAGTTCAATGCCGTCGGCGTCGAGGTCGATGGCGTTCTGGAAGGCGGGAAGGGTGTTTTCCGGGAACTGCATGCTCGAGCCGCGGTGGGCCCACACGGTGGTCATGTGGTCATGATGCCACGGGCATTGACCAGGGTGCCTGCGCCAGTACGCTGGATGGCATGGTCATGACCGGTATCGTGTTCACCATTCTGTGCATCCTGGCCGTCGCTGTCCCACTCGCGCTGTTCATTCTCGCCCTGCTGTCAATCCTCAGCTCGGACATGCTGACGGGAGCCGGGAAGCTGATCTGGATCGTGGTGTGCTTCTGTTTCCCGATCATCGGGCCGATCGTGTGGTTCATCGCCGGGAAGAACATGGCGTTGAGCTGAGTTCCCAACCAGGGAACATGGTGTACACGCCGTGCCAATGGACGTCCGTGGAGCATTGATCCGGCGTCCTTGCCACACTCCTCCAAGAACCACGAAACCCCGCCACGAGGGCGGGGTTTCGATCTTGCGCGCCCGGAGGGATTCGAACCCCCAACCTTCTGATCCGTAGTCAGATGCTCTATCCGTTGAGCCACGGGCGCTTGGCGCTGCGCGCGTTGCTAAACGTTACAACGCTCGATCCTGCAACGCAAACTTGAGGACCTCCAACCCCATCCAACCCGCTTAAACAACGGATCTGAGAGCCATCGGCACCCGAACTGCCGTCTGGCGCCCCAATAGGCACCTGGCAGTAGCACTCCAGGAAAGCACCGCACCCGGCGCCCTCCAAAAAGGAGTCACCGGGCATCCGCGGAGGTGGCGGGATTTGAACCCGCGATGGGATTACCTCCCAAACCCGCTTAGCAGGCGGGCGCCATAGACCTGACTAGGCGACACCTCCAAGTGCCGTGTCAGCCTACCGTCTCAACCCCCATCCCTCCAATTCCGGCCCCTTTTCGCATCCGCGTCAACACCACGGCGCCCCAGACAAGAGCAGCCGCTCGCGGCTGTCTCCCCGCGTGTCGCGATTTGCAGACCCTTGGCCAGCCGGTCCCACGTCCCATTGGTGCCAGCGGTTACGATGGGGTCCGCCCCATCGACATTTGCGGAAAGGCACGAGCATGGCTGACGAGTCACACGGCGCCAACTCGCCGTCTCCACGTCACGCCGCCAGACCGGACTGGATGGACGACCCGGAGGCCAACGAGGACACCCATGTCCTGCGTCGCGCGGACCTCGAGGCCGCAGCGCGAGGACCCGTGTCCTTTCCTCGTCCACGTCGCTCAGCCACCGAGCCCCCCATCAATGCCCCGCAGCCGCCCCGCGAGCCAAGACCATGTCCCACCCCGGCCCGACGCGCCGCGTCGTCATCACCGGCGAGTAGAGGTCGGCACACCCCATTGCGGTGGAACGAGGAGGCCAGACTCAATCATGCCTTCCGCACCTGTCTGGGATGGACCGTTCTCGGAGCGATCGTTCCCGGCCTGACCCTGTCTCGCAGCCGCACCCCACGTCGCCGGGTCGCGGGACTGACGGTTACCGGCTTCCTCCTCATCGCGCTAACCATCGCCGTCTTCTTCATCCTGACCAACCCGACGGTCGCAGCAACCGTCGTTGCACGTCCAAAGCTGCTGACCGCGCTGACCTGGGGCCTGCCGATCCTGGCCATCGTCCTGGTCGCTCTGCTCACCTTCTCCCACCTGGACCTCCGCCCCCGCGGTATCACCCAGGGCCAGCGATGGCTCTCGACCGTCCTCGTCACCGCGTTGTGTACCACCATCGCGACCCCCTTGGCCGTCGCCGGGCGCTATGCCTACGACGGGGCACACATGCTCGGTCGGATCTTCACCGACCAGCGCTCCGGCACTCGTCCCTCCATCGACTACAACCAGGACGTCAAGGCCATTTGGGCCTCCAAACCACGGGTCAACGTTCTGCTCGTCGGAGCTGACGACACCAAGGCGCGCAACTACAGCGCCGATAATTCCATGAACACCGACACGATCATGGTGGCGTCGATCAACACCTCCAACGGTGACACCTCCATCTTCCAGATCCCCCGCAACACCGCGAAGATGCCCTTCCCGGCTGATTCGCCACTCCACCAGGACTTCCCTGATGGTTTTGTCGGGAAGGACGGCGACGGCAGCAACCCCGACTACATGGCCAACGAGATTTGGTCGACGGTGTCGACCCACCACGTCGATCGCATGGGCGAGACCGACTACCCCGGCGCTGACGCCCTCAAGCTGGCCACCGGTGAGGCTCTCGGCCTCAAGATCGACTACTTCGTCATGCTCGACATCGACGGCCTTCAGAAGCTCATTGACGCCCTTGGCGGCGTGACCGTCAACGTCAACGAGCGTCTGCCCATCGCTGGCAACACCGAGGGCAAGAAGCCCGACGGCTACCTCAAAGTTGGCCCTGACCAGCACCTCGACGGTTACCACGCCATGTGGTACGCCCGGTCACGGTCGGAGAGCACCGACTACGACCGCATGGGACGTCAGTCCTGCCTCATGAAGGCTGTTCTCGACCAGGCCAGCCCGCAGACCGTCCTGACGCGCTTCGAGTCGATTGCTGACGCCTCCGGTCAGATGGTCGTCTCCGACATCCCGCAGGGCATGTTGCCGGCCTTCGTCGACCTGGCCATCAACATGCGTGACGCCAACATCAACCGCGTCGTCTTCACCAATGGCAAGCACGGGTTCGTCTCGGCCAATCCGGATTACGACCTCGTCCGCAAGCAGGTGGATGCCGCCATCCACGGCGTCTCAGAGTCCAGGAACAAGAACAAGCCGGTGACGGGAGCCTCGGCAGCCAAGCCCAGCAAGACGGCCACACCGACACCGACCCGGAGCGAGTCGAAGAAGTCCTCGCACAGCGCCACCCCAAGTTCCGCGTCGACCAACCGTGACGTCTCGCAGTCGGTGACTGACGCCTGCGCCTACAACCCTCAGGAGCCGTGACGAGCGGCGCTTGGGCAGGATCTCCCTGGGTTGCACACCTCGCTGGCTGCCCCCGTGCAGGCGGGTGAGTCGGCTAGAGCCTCGCAGGCGGGTGACCTGAGCAGGTGAGGCCCGCCGTCGTCAGTGGTGTGGGGCCGCAGTACTCCCTCGAACGACCAGCGGAGCCGACACCATCTCCGAGGTGGGCTCATGACGAGCCCCCTGCAATTGAGCCATGAGTTCCTCGGCAAGACGCTGACCGATTGCGGCAAAATCCTGACGCACCGTCGTCAACGTCGGCCACACCAGATTGCCCAGGATGTCATCGAATCCCACCACGGACACGTCCTCAGGCACCCGGACCCCCATGTCCAGCAGACCGATGATGAGGCCTGCCGCCATCTCGTCATTACTGGCCACCACTGCGGTCGCGCCGGCGGCCTTGAGGTGGCGAGCGGCCTCGCATCCCGACGAGGCAGTCCAGTCTCCGACGACGACGTCGGGAACATCACAGTCGTTGGTCTCCAAACACTCGTGCCAGGCTTGACGACGCACCGCGGCCTGGCGGGAGTAGGCCGGCCCGCTGACGAGGTGGACGGTTTGGTGCCCCAACGCCAGGAGGTAGTCGACAGCAGCGCGCACCCCAGCGGCTTGGTCGCACCCCACGGTCGAGAATCGGCTGCACGTCGGACCGGCCACGACAACCGGGGCGCCTGGCGGCACCTCGAGCTCGTCAAGTCGATCGAGCTCAAGACCCTCGATGATGAAACCGTCGACCCGCCCCGACATCCGCTTCATGGCGTGCCCGTAGGCCCCGACGAGGTCATCGGTGGGCTCGAGGCGATCCAGGACGACGGCGAAATCACTACGCCGGGTGGCGTCGACGATGGCCTGAACAGTGCGCAGCTCGCCGGTGCGAGAAAGATCCGTGGCAAGGACGCCAATGGCACTCGTGCGCCCCGAGCGGAGGCTGCGAGCGGCGAAATTGGGCGAGTACCCCACCTCGGCCATGGCCTGGAGAACCTTCTCGACGGTCTTCGGTCGGACCGCGTCAGAGTGATTGACGACGCGTGACACAGTCTGCTGAGATACTCCGGCAGCTGCGGCGACATCGCCCATCGAGGGTCGGGATGATCCACGACGCTGTTGCTCGGTCATCACAACACCCTTCACGACAGTGGGCCATCTGCCCGCATCCGGCTCGCCACCGCGTCCACCGTCGGACGGGCGTGGAACTGGCGAATTCTGGCCCACATCATTGCACCCGGAGCGCGGCCGGACCCGGGGTGACGACATAGAGATCAGGGTGGGTGAATCCTGCGTCACGGAAGGCCTTGACGACCTGCCTGGCAGCGTCGTTGCAAACGTCGCGGTCGACCAGGGCGATGGCACAACCACCGAATCCACCACCGGTCATCCGCGCGCCGAGGACCCCGGCAGCGCGGGCTGCGTCAACGGCGGTGTCCAGCTCGGGGCAAGTGACCTCGTAGTCGTCACGCAAGGAGTCGTGGGAGGCGTCCATGAGCGGTCCGACCTCGCGGATGCGTCCGGCGTCGACGAGCTTGGCGAACTGAGTGACGCGGTCATTTTCGGTGACGACGTGACGGACGCGGCTGGCCATCTCCTCGTCGTCGAGGGCTGACAATGCGGCGCCGAGGTCGCCGACCTCACGCAGGCTGGCGACGCCAAGAATGCGGCAGGCGCTCTCGCAGGCGCGACGTCGTGCCTCGTACTGACCGTCGACGAGGCGGTGGGAGGCTCGGGTGTCGATGACGAGGAGTTCCAGGCCGGCGGCGTCGAGGTCGAAGGGAACCTGACGAACCGACCAGTCGTCGCAGTCAAGGAGGAGGGCGTGGCCGTCGGTGGTACGCAGGGACGCCGTCTGGTCGAGGCCCCCGGTGGGAGCTCCGGCGACCTCATTCTCCGCGGCGCGGGCGGCATTGACGAGGTCGGTGCGGCCAGCGTCAGAGTCGGACAGGCCGAGGTCGTAGAGATCCGCGAGAGCCAGCCCGACACCACACTCGACAGCTGCCGACGAGGACAGACCTGCCCCCAGCGGGACGCAGGTGACGAGAGCAGCCTCGAACCCGCCGATCCCGTAGCCAGCCTCGCGCAGGGCCCATGCGACGCCGGCGGTGTAGGCCTGCCAGCCATTGACCGACCCGGGAGCGATCTCGTCGAGGGTTCCCTCCCAGGAGAGGATGGAGTCGGCAAGCTGGGAGACGAGGACAACCTTGTCGTCGTCTCGACGTCGGGCGGCGACGTAGGTGCGGTGAGGCAGGGCGATCGGCAGGCAGAAGCCATTGTTGTAGTCAGTGTGCTCGCCGATGACGTTGACACGTCCGGGAGCGGCCCAGACGCCGTCGGGAGTGCCGCCGATGTGCTCAGCGAAGAGGTCACGGGCGCGGCCTGCGCCATCCTCAGTCGACCACGCCGTGCCAATCGTGGTGGCCTCGGGATCCGCCGCGAAGGCGTCAGTTGTCTGCGACATAAGTGGCTCCTTTGCCCGTCAAAACCGTTGTCAGTGAGGAAGACCGTACCGCCGCTGCCGACGATGGCAACGGCTCGGTGGGCACTTCGCTCACTCATAATGTTTACGTACTCAAAAATAGCGGGTCGGGGTGTGACCCTGCCACGTCGGGAGCCTATGGTTCCCCGAGGGGGCGGTGCCCACAACGCCGTCACTGCCCTCGTAATGACAGAAAGGACCACCCCACACAATGCCGTTGGAGACGCTCATCAACGCGGGATTCGTTGACTACCTGATCCTGCTCATCTATTTCGTGTTCGTTCTCGGAATCGGGCTGGCTGCCAGACACCAGGTGTCCGACTCCCTTGACTTCTTCTTGTCCGGGCGAAGCCTGCCCGGGTGGGTAACGGGGTTGGCATTCGTATCAGCCAACCTCGGTGCCGTGGAGATCATGGGTATGTCGGCAAATGGAGCCCAGATCGGCATCCCGACCGTGCACTACTTCTGGATCGGAGCCATCCCGGCAATGGTCTTCCTCGGCATCGTCATGATGCCCTTCTACTACGGCTCTGGGGTGCGCTCGGTGCCGGAGTTCATGCTCAAACGATTCGGGCCGGCTGCGCACTTGGTCAACGCGATCTCCTTTGCACTAGCCCAGTTGCTCATTGCCGGTATCAACCTCTACCTGCTCGGGACGATCGTCCACGCCCTACTGGGATGGCCGCTGTGGGTCGCCCTCATCGTTGCTGCGGTGATCGTACTTGCTTACATCAGCCTTGGTGGCTTGTCGGCAGCCATTTACAACGAGGTGCTGCAGTTCTTCGTCATCGTCGCCTCCCTGCTGCCGCTGGTCATCATTGGTCTGCACCGTGTCGGCGGATGGAATGGACTCAAGGCCAAGATCACCGCCGCAGCGGAGGCCCATCCTGACGCCGTGACCCCGGCTGCCCAACAGTTGCATTCCTGGCCTGGACAGGCGCTGTCGGGATTCACCGACCCGGTGATGTCGGTCATCGGCATCACCTTGGGCCTCGGATTCGTGCTGTCCTTCGGCTACTGGACGACGAACTTCGTCGAGGTGCAGCGCGCCATGGCGTCCGACTCGCTGTCGTCGGCGCGCAAGACTCCGATCATCGGCGCTTTCCCGAAGATGCTGGTGCCGTTTCTCACCGTGCTGCCAGGCATGCTGGCTGCGGTGCTCGTGCCGGAGATCGCTCGGATGAAGGCGGGCGAGAAGATTGCCGGTGGCGCGTCGGGCAACGTCGTCCAATACAACGACTCGGTGTTGTTCCTCATTCGCAACCTGTTGCCGACCGGCCTGACGGGTGTCGCGATCACGGGCCTGCTGGCGGCGTTCATGGCCGGTATGGCCGCCAACATCTCGGCGTTCAACACCGTCTTCAGCGTGGACATCTGGCAGCACTACGTCATCAAGGACAAGGCTGACGTCTACTACGTCAAGGTTGGCCGAATCGCCACGGTCGTCGCCACGGTCGTCGCGATTGGGACCGCGTTCCTGGCGTCCGGCTTCTCCAACATCATGGACTACCTCCAGACCCTCTTCGGGTTCTTCAACGCTCCGCTGTTCGCGACGTTCGTCCTCGGCATGTTCTGGAAGAAGTCGACACCTCACGCCGGTTGGTCGGGACTCGTCGTCGGTACTCTCAGCGCCGTGACGGTGTGGGTCATGAGCCTGACTGGTGTGTTCACCTTGCCTGGTCAGGGAACCGCGTTCCTTGCTGCCACGGTCGGCTTCCTCGCCGACATCATCGTCAGTGTTGTGGTTTCGCTGTTCACGACGCCGAAGCCGGCTGCGGAACTCGTCGGTCTGGTGTATTCGGAGACGCCGAAGGAGAGCCTCGTCGATCCGCACGAGAAGAGCCTCCCGTGGTATCGACGCACGGTTCCGCTCGGCATGACCGTGCTTGCCATCACTGTCGTTCTCAACATCATTTTCTGAGGAGGTTGTCATGCCGAACGGGACTTCCACGGCCCGTCGCAATCGTCGCAAGGTCGCCCGCGCGATGGATATTCGTACCGTCATTGGTGACTTGCTTGCGCTCTACGGAGCCATTCTGACGATCACTGGTCTGGTCAGGGGGGCAGACGCTCGAGCTGACGTGTGGGCGGGGATCTGCCTGCTCATCGCCGGGGCAGCGTTCTTGTTGTGGGTGAAGGTTCGCCCCATCGAGGTGCCGGAGGATCTCAGCAAGGCGGATGCTGGCAAGCATGAGGAGAGCTGACACCAGCTGGCGCAGGTGCCAGCTGGTGTCAGCTGGTTGAACTTCGTGCTGAGGTGTGGCCGGGCCGTGGGTGACGCGGTCTGGCCACGTCGTCATTCACCATCGCTTTCCTCGCACACCACCGACCCCGTCCTGGTCCAGGGCATGCACCGCACGTCCCCGTCCCCTCCTCGCCACATACACGTTGAACAGGCAAGAATGCCGCGGCATACCGAACTACTTCTGGAATGCCACGGCCTTCTTGGGCGGTGATTGGGGTCAGACGCTTTGATGGTATCCGCGCGAATTGTCGAGGCGGTGTGCGACGTCGACGGCCAGGTCATCCATTTCCTGAGGGTCCCCGACGCCGGGACGAACGATGTGGGTGCGTCCGACTTGGCCGTGGTAGAGGGTGAGACGGGAACGCGACTCCGTGAGGGCTGCCTTGGTGACCTTGTCCCAGGTGCCGCGGCGATCCTGCCCAGCACCATGAATGTGGTAGCCCGTGTCATCGAGGTCGACGTACAGCTTCATGTGGGCCATCGACCAAGCTGCGGTAACCGCCAGGGCAATGCCACACGCGAGAACGGCAATGAAGAGGATGGTCACGGCTTCATGCCAGTTGTTGGCGATGCTGACGATCATGAGAACAGCGCCAATGATCGAGAGGAGGCCGGCGACGATGAAGCCACGGACCGGAGGCTCTGGAGACATGACGTGCCGGGTCGTGCCTGGTGGAAGATCCGTAAGGTCCTTCTTGGCCATCCCCATCTCCCGTCGCTGCAAGGTTGATCTGTGAGGACTCCGCCCCCAGGTGTCAGATGTGAGGGACGGACCCTCCTGGCGGCGAGAGTGGGATTCGAACCCACGGAGGTTGCCCTCGGCCGCTTTCAAGGCGGCTGCACTCGTCCACTATGCGATCTCGCCAACCGAGCTCTACCCGGTGGTCACATCTTAGCCATGATTCGGCGGTACTACCCACCGTCTCGGGCAAGGGCGGGATATGAGGCCCGCGCATGGCCGTTGATGTGCGCTTTGGTTCTCCGGCGCTGCCCGGAGCATTCACGGTGACAACATCCACCTTCGGGAACGTCCGGCTCGGAAGCTCCTCCTTCCCCTCCTCCCCCACACACGGAACACTTGCCCCCAACAAGCCCACCTCCGGTGGCATCCAGCCATCGGGACACTGGCGCAGGTATCGGAACCGCGAGCCCCTGGGCCTGCTCTCACCGCACTCCCGGTTTCGTCAGCACCCCAATGAGTTCGTTGACCTTGAGTGGCTTGGAGGACGACCGCGTCGTGACGATCTCTCCTGAATGGTCACCCGATTGCCATCCGACCTTCCAGACCTCAGTCATGCGAAGGGTGTAATTGCCCGGATGCTGGTAGATGTAGCCGCAATTTGGAGATTGGGCGCGCGGATCGGCGTTTGCGGGACGAGGGGTCGAGTGGGTGCAGCGGATGGTCTTCTCGCCGGTTTCGTAAACGGTATCCACTCGCTGTGCGTCGAGTGATACGACGATTCCATGTGCGGAGTCGCTCGCGGTGTGACGCTCAGCCCCTGGGTTATGGAACCACAACGGCTGCCCTACGGCCGTGATGTTCCACTTGTTGGCCGAGGGACGCGGCTCGATGTCGATGACGGGTTTCGCCAATCGAATGCCCGTCGCGATGTCAATGGACCAGGCTCTGATCTCGTCAGGTGTGGGGCTAGCAGGTCTCTTCGGTGCAGGACGCGGGGGTCGACGACCAGGCGTCGGCTTGTCGTCACGTGTATTGAACCCTGGCAAATACGGTATTCGGTTGAGATTCAATATGGATGAATCAATGTATGCGTCACTCCCCCACCGCTTGCGTGGCTCGGGCGATCCTGGTGCGGTGGAACCACGGTGCTTGTCGACATGGGGATGACGGCGCTTGTGATGGGAGCCCCGGTGACCTGGGGTGCCGTGCTTGGAGCCCCGATCGAGATTGATGCCAGGCTTTCGGTGGGAACCTCCGCCTTTGTACCTGACGCTGATTGATCCCCGTTTCGAATCCTCGCTGACTCCACCAGAACTCTCCGCAAACGCAGGAGCTCCAGTACACAGAATCGAGAGGATCACTATCGCAAAGACGTTTTTTACGCGTGACATGAATCGACCTCTCCCGACTCAGCATCAGTCACAATTAGGCCATGGCCTTCATCGTCCATTGAAAGCTTATCTCTTCGAATACGACCCGATATCACTTTGTCGTCCTTCGAGTCCTTAAATCTCCAAGCAGAGAAGTCAGCACACCCCAAAATTGTGATACCAAAATCATTTTCTCCCGCGACTCTCGAAATCTTGACATCACGGAACGGACGATCGAGCGGTAAAGCTCGATGTCCTCGCTTCTCCGCCTCCATATACGCCTTGAACGTAGCATCTGCGCCGTCCTCACTCAGAATCTCTTTGAGCTCAGGTGACAAGGAATCACCCACACCCTCCACCTCGAGCTTGTAGATCTCGTCCAAGTACGTCTCATAAACCTTCTTCGCCTCCAGGAACAACGCATCCTCTTTCGTCCCCGGGACCGGTGTCGCCGTCGCCTTCACAAACCTCGGCCCATCCGAACTCGGAGTCGCGGTCGAATTCGTCGTCACCACGCTCGGGGCTGGCGTCACTCCGCCCATCGAGCCCGGAGTGTCCCCAGCACCACCACAGGAAACCGTCCCCAAAACCGCCACGACAAGAGCTGTTGTCGTCGCCACATGCCGTCGACAGCGTCCGCCGTGCTCACCATTCATCACCATGGGGACCATCCTGAAGGTCAGCACAACCGTTGAGAACCCCCGCATCCAAAATCTGTGGATAACCCCGAAACTCTGTGGATACGACCTCTGGGTGATGTGAGGAATCCCAGCATCACTCCCGCCCTGTGGCAGGCTTGAAGTATGCATGCGATCACCGTCCGCCCAACCGACAAGACAGATTCCAAGGGCCGTCATCGTCCCGGTCCCGAGTGCATCGAATGGACCGAAATCCCTACTCCCGAGCCCGGACAGGGCGAGGTCCTCGTCAAGGTGAAGGCAGCAGGCATCAACCGTGGCGACCTCCTGCAGCGCCAGGGCCTTTATCCGCCGCCGAAGGGCGTTTCCGAGACCATGGGCCTCGAGGTCACCGGCACCGTTTCCTCCCTCGGCCCCGACGTCGATGGCTGGGCCGAAGGTGACGAGGTCGTCGCCCTGCTCGCCGGCGGCGGATACGCCGAGTACGTCATTGTCCCAGCCGGCCAGCTTCTCCCCATCCCCGACGGCATCGACCCGGTTACGGCGTCAACCCTCATCGAGGTCTCGGCGACCGTCATCTCCAATATGGATCACGTCGGCCTGGCCAAGGGCGAGACCTTCCTCGTCCACGGTGGCACCGGCGGCATCGGACAGTTCGCAATCCAGTACGCCAAGTCGCTCGGCTGCACGGTCATCACGACTTGCGGCACCGCCGAGAAGCAGGAGTTCTGCCGCAGCCTCGGCGCCGACGTCGCCCTCGACTATCACGACGATTGGGTTGCCGGCGTCAAGGAAGCCACCGATGGCCGCGGCGTCGACGTCATCCTCGACGTCATGGGTGCGAAGTACCTCGGGCTCAACGTCGATGTGCTCGCGACCGGTGGACGCCTCGACATCATTGGAATGCAGGGCGGGGTCAAGGGAGAGCTCAACATCGGGAAGCTCCTCACCAAACGCGCCCTCGTCACCGCGACGAGCCTCCGCCCCCGCCCTCTTGAGGAGAAGGCCAAGATCTGCCAGCGGGTTCGTGAGGTCGCCTGGCCGCTCTACACCAACGGCAGTATCAAGCCCGCCCCGGTCGAGTCCTTCCCCATGCCCGATGCCGGTAAGGCTCACGCACGCCTGGAGTCCGGTGAGGTGCTCGGAAAGGTCGCGCTGACCCTCTGACCCCTCGGCGCAAGAACGACCTGTCTCTGTTTCGGCTGCGGCAAGTCGTTCTTGCGCGCGGCCATGTGGTGCCGCCTCCACCCCAATCCACCCCCCTGCCGACGAACGACTCCACGTGTGGTTATCGCGGTCATGAGTGTGGGCCCTGCCATCTCGGGCGGCACCACCCACCGTCAGCACCCGAATCTCCACCACGCACCTCTCCACCACACACCGAACCGAATATCCATTTGCCCGCATGCATATCTATGCGCTAGAGTGAGTGACGTGTCCAAGGTCATCACTCAGCTTCCCGTCGGCGAGCGCGTCGGCATCGCATTCTCCGGAGGTCTCGACACCTCGGTAGCCGTCGCGTGGATGCGCGAGAACGGCGCGATCCCTTGCACCTACACTGCCGACATCGGTCAGTACGACGAGCCCGACATCGCGTCAGTGCCGGGCCGCGCCCTCGACTACGGCGCCGAGATCTCCCGACTCGTTGACTGCAAGGCGGCCCTGGTCGAGGAGGGCCTGAGCGCCATCGCATGCGGCGCCTTCAACGTCCGCTCCGCCGGGCGCCCCTACTTCAACACCACCCCGATCGGACGCGCCGTCACCGGGACCCTGCTGGTCCGCGCCATGCACACCGACAACGTCTCCATCTGGGGCGACGGCTCCACGTACAAGGGCAACGACATCGAGCGGTTCTACCGCTACGGCCTGCTCGCCAACCCGCAGCTGCGCATCTACAAGCCCTGGCTCGACGAAAAGTTCGTCGCCGAGCTCGGTGGCCGCGACGAGATGAGTGCCTGGCTCACCGCCCACGACCTGCCCTACCGCGATTCCAAGGAGAAGGCCTACTCCACCGACGCCAACATCTGGGGCGCCACCCACGAGGCCAAGACGCTTGAGTCCCTGCACGTCTCGATCGAGTCCGTCGAGCCCATCATGGGCGTCAAGTTCTGGGACCCCGACGTCAAGATCGACACCGAGGAGGTGACGATCTCCTTCGAGCAGGGCATGCCTGTCGCCATCAACGGCAAGGAATACGACGACAAGGTCGCCCTCGTCCTGGAGGCCAACGCCATCGGCGGCCGCCACGGACTCGGCATGAGCGACCAGATCGAGAACCGCATCATCGAGGCGAAGTCCCGCGGCATCTACGAGGCCCCCGGCATGGCCCTGCTCCACATCGCCTACGAGCGGCTCGTCAACGCCATTCACAACGAGGACACCCTCGCGACGTACCACAACGAGGGGCGTCGTCTCGGACGGCTGCTCTACGAGGGCCGCTGGCTCGACCCGCAGTCCCTCATGATCCGCGAGTCGCTGACCCACTGGGTCGCCAGCGCCGTCACCGGATCGGTCACCCTCAAGCTGCGTCGCGGCTGGGATTACTCCATCCTCGACACCACCGGCCCGAACTTCTCGTACCACTCCGAGAAGCTGTCGATGGAGCGCGTCGAAGGCGCCGCATTCGGCCCGACCGACCGCATCGGCCAGCTCACCATGCGCAACCTGGACATCGCCGACACCCGCGAGAAGTTGGAGCTCTACTCCGACCAGGGGCAGCTCACCAGCCATGCCGACCTCGTCGGGCAGTTGGAGTCTGGCGGTGCTGCGGCCATCGCATCGAGTGGATATGACGATGATGACGACAGCCAGAAGGCTCTTGACGCTGCCGCAATGGAGTTCGGCGTCGACTGATCATCAGTCCTTGAGTTCGGGCCGTCCGGGATGCACCGGGCGGCCCGAATGAGTTCCCCTCCCGTTACCCGTTGCGCAGAATGAGATCTTATTCACAATGACCTCGCGTGCTGGCACACTGCTCCTATGAGTAGCAACACGACGCCGCCCAGTGACTGGAATAGCCCGGACGGAGACTCTCCCTACCAGCCGACGAGTCCCTCGTCGCAGTCCTACCCTCAGAGCTACGAGCCGACGTCCCCCTATGGGTCTGTCTACTCCAGCCCCTCGCCGTCCGACGACGACAAGAAGGGATTCTTCGGATCCCTTTTTGACATGTCCTTCGACTACTACGTGACGCCGAAGATTGCGAAGTTCGTCTACATCCTCGCGATCATTTGTGCCGCCGTCATGTGGCTAGGCATGATCGCTGGTTGTTTGGGCGGCGGCGATTCCGGTGGCAAGGGATTGCTCGCCGTGCTCGCAATCCTGCTGGGATGGATCCCGGCGTTCCTGTTCATCATTGGCGTGAGGATGCAGATCGAGTTCATCATCGCCCTCATCAAGACCAGTGAGAACACCTCCATCCTTCGCAAGAGGCTGACCCGCTGACTCAGCCTCGACGGGCCGCACATCGCTGACGGTGTGCGGCCCTTTTCACGCCCGGACTCGCAACCGCTGCAAGCCAGCGAGGACGTTATAGACTGCTCTAATGCGCGGTTACCGGGATGTCATCGCCATCCGGGAGGTGTGGACGACCCTCCTCTTGTCGGCTCTCATCCGGATTCCGATTTTCAGCCTCGGAATCGTCATGAGTGTCCACGTCGTCAGTTCGCTACATCTGGACTACGTGCGAGCTGGAGCCGTGACGACCGTCGTCACCGTCGCAACCATGATTTCCGGGCCGTGGAGAGGAAGCATGGTCGACCGCAAAGGGCTGCGGCGAACCATGCTCCCCTCTCTGATCATCACGACGATCACCTGGGGACTATCGCCTTGGCTGGGGTATTTCCCGCTCCTCGCGCTGTGCGCCATAGGCGGCCTGTGGAACTACCCGATTTTCACTATCCCACGCCAGGTCTTGATGGTCGCCGTGCCCACGTCCCGACGCCGTGCCGCGCTGTCACTGGACTCGGTGACCGTGGAGATCTGCTACATGATCGGCCCGACGGTCGCCATCATTGCAGCGACGACCATCGGAACCCAGATCACCATCACGGCGTGTGGCTTCATCGCTGCCATCGGCGCTGCAGGGCTCATGATCCTCAACCCGGCGACCACGGAGCCGTCCGAGGCCGACCCGGTACCGCCCGCCGCACGGACCCCAGCGTCAGCGGCACCGGTCGTTCAAGCCCCTCACAATCGAAAAATGGCATGGTTGTCCCCCCGGTCGGCATCCATCCTCTTGGCCGTCATTGCGACCGGATTCTGCCTGGGCGGTATTGAACTGACGACCGTCGCAGCGATGAGGTCGATGGGCCATCCCGAGATGATCGGGTGGGTACTCGCAGCCTCCGGTTTCGGGTCGGCGATCGGTGGCGTGCTGTACGGCGCCCTGCCGCGAGGGGCGTCCACGGCGCTTCTCCTCGTCTTCCTTGGCGCGCTGACCGCGTTGCCGGCATTGTCGAGCGGCCCCGGCTCGGCGGCCATCCTGCTGTTCCTGGGCGGCGTCTTCTGCGCCCCGACGATCACGTCGTCCATCGACGCCCTGACCGATCTGGTGCCGGCGGATTCTCGAGGAACCATCATCGGGTGGCAGGGGTCATGCCTCAACGGCGGCACGGCCATGGCCGCTCCGTTGATCGGCGCCATCATGGACTCTCACGGGTGGCAGTGGGGGTTCCTCGTGGCTGGCATCGCCAGCGCCGTCGTCGGAGCGATCGTGTGGACGACGGTCAGGATGGTGCGGAAGCGTCAGGCCGCGTAATCGCTTGGTTCGCTGACGCAATCGCCACAACGAAGAAGGGCCCGAAAGCGACACCATCGCCTTCAGGCCCTTCCTCTTACCACTCGCTCGGCGAATCCGCCGACATGGGCGACGGCCTTCCCGGACTCAGCTCGTCGAAATGCGGTCGAACGGGTTCCTCGTCGCGCACCTCTGGCTTGAGCCCAGCCCTCTCCGCATGAACGGCTGCGGCACCAGCAGGACGAGGGACGCCCTCGTCCACGCCCAAAGCCGCCTTCTCCACGGCCGCCTTGTGATCGGCGTCGATGCGATCCCGGACGGCTTCCTCCGACGACGGCACAGACATCGTCTGGCGCTTCGGCTCCACATCCTCAGCGGGAGCTGGTTCCGGAGTGTCCTTCCACTCGTCGCCCAGGTAAATGATCGTGTCGCCTTCCTTCGGCTCGTTCATGTCAACGTTCGCGACGTTCACCGACGACGGCCTGACGACGAACATCACGACAGCCTCGGGCATGGCCTGACGGAACTGCTCCCAGGTGTGGTGATTCTCGTCCAACTCAATCTGACGCACCCGCTTGCCGCTGCGCCACATCTTGTCCATCGCCGAGTGGGTTGTCGGCGGATCGAAGGCGGTCCTCGCCTTGAGGATCTGCGCGGTGCCGGTCGTCGAGTCCCCGGCGTCACCCTCATCCAGACGCTCAAGCTGAAAGACGTTCGCCCGCCCCAACGCGCGCCGGTAATGCACTGACGCGATGGAGTTCGTGTCGTCGTCAGGCGTACATGCCACCATCGACGCGATCCCCGCAAGGTCCATGTCCTCGGTCGCGTACTCGGACAAGAAGTCCGCCGCCTCGCACCGGAGCCCCGCTTTCCGGGCCGCGTAGAGGTCGTAGGCCCTCCGGGTGACGATGAGGGTGGGGACGTCCAAGTCGCGCAGGGTCTTCGCGGTGTCAATACTCCAGGCCGGCGACCCCGCAAACATGACGCCGCGCGGACTTGCCGACGCAAGCCCCAGCTTCTCGGCGAGCCGACCAATGCCCAGGCCGTAGATAGCCACGGTGCAGACGATGACGAGGAATACCAGCGGCACGAGCCGGTCGACCTGACTCGCCATCCCCGCAATCTGGTCAGCGAACGACACCAGCTGCTTCGCCCGCTCGGGGTCAGACTCGGCAATCTCCTTGGCCTGCTCCCTGACATGACTGGCGGACTCGCTGAACTCCATCGCGAAGATCGACGCCACCGACGCGGCCACGATTCCTCGCGGAGCCATGAATGCCATCAGGATCCGCTCCTGACGAGTCGTCTCGGTTCGCGTCAGCCCCAACATCACCGACACCGGCCGAATGACCAGCACGAGCAGGGCGACGAAGATCAGGCCAGTAGGAAGGATGTCGCCGATCTGGGATGGCGTCACTCGTCCGGCCAGCATGATGAACAGCACCCCGACGAGCAGCACCTGCAGATGCTCTTTGAACTCGATGACGGGCTCGAGCTCGAGATTGCGCTGGTTCGCCAGGTAGATGCCCAACATCGTCACGGCGACCAGCCCGGACTCCTCGCGCAGGAAGTTCGCCCCGACGCAGGTACCGACGGCGACCCCGACGAAGATCACGCCCTGCAGGAAGTCCGGGATGAGGTGACGCCTCATCATGGCCGTAACGATCCACCCGATCGGCGCTGCGAACAGCAACCCGACCAATAGGGTCAGCGCCAGGTCCAGCACACCTCGTCCGATCGAGGACCCACCGATGCTGCTGATGGCCTGGTAGACCAACAGGGCCAGGATCGCGCCCAGCGGATCGACGACGATGCCCTCCCACCTCAGCAGGGCGCTCACCCGTCGGGTGGGCCTCAACTGACGCAGGATCGGGTTGATGACCGTCGGACCGGTGACGATGAGGATCGCGCCCAGCAGCAAGGAAACTCGACCGTCGAACCCCAATGCCATCGCAGCCAGGGTGATGAGAACCCACGCGATCCCTGCGGTGACGGTGCACAGCCGAAGGATTGGCCGTCCCAGGTCACGAACTTCGCGGAGCTTGAGCCCGAGTGACCCTTCGAAGAGGATGATTGCGACTGAGAGGTTGACACCGTCAAACAGGAGTTGCCTTCCGAAGATCTCATCGGGAGTGACCCACTGTCCAAGTGCGAAACCGATCACCAGGAGGAACAGCAGCGCGGGTAGGCGTAAACGCCATCCGAGCCACTGGGCACCGACCGCAAGTGCGAGTACGAGCGCCATGTATGTTGCTGCATCCACCCGGGCACTCTAACCGGCACAGTGCCGGTTTTCCCACGCGGGAAGCGTGGGCACTGAGCGCCGGGGCCAGCAACTCCGTGGATGCCGTGGGGATGTAGACGAAAGTCGAATGGATCGACGACAAGCTGTCCGAAAGTACAGATCTGGCTGTCCCGGAAATCTCCTCCGCGATCCATCCCCAACGACGAATAACCCTGAAATGAGTACGTGCACATCCGCCTGACAAGCCTTTTTTGACGTCCAATTTGGTCACCGTCAACGTCAGATCGAGGCCTGAAAAGCACTTGTAACATCACAGCCAGTTGACGTTGAAACACGCCGCCTTGGCCCATTGGAAAGGAGCCATCGTGAATCGGACGAACGATTGCGCCCTCCCGTCCTGCGCCAACCTCAGAACGGTCTTCCAGCATCCCCTGCTCGAGGGTGACAGCACTGCCGCCACACCCGACGAACAGCGCCTGGAACGCACTCTGCAGGCTCGCGCTCGAGCTGCTTGCTCCGTCTGCCCTCTCTTCGAACAGTGCCTTGAGAACGCCATCCTCGACCACGACGTCGCTGGATTCGCTGCTGGCACAACCCCGCGTCAGCGTTCTCGCATTCGCTCCTGCCTGGGAGTTCGGGTTCGTCCTGACGACTTCGAATCCTTCGCCGGGGTCATCGCTCGCGGGCATCAGGTGGCCACCCAGGACGTCGTCAGCCTCCGTCAGGCTCACCCCGGTCAGCCACTGAGCTTCATCGCAGACCGTCTCGGTTGCTCGCTGTCCACCGTGAAGCGGCACCTGCGTCGGGCTCGCGACACCTCTTCGGCCCCGCGCCGCAAGACTCCTGCGAAGGCCAAGACAACCAGCCTGGCCGCCGCATACGAGTCGGTGACCGGGCGCCCGTACCCGAGCCGCGCGAGGTTGGCTGCCTGAGAAAAAGTCACGCTCTGTTCACCGCATGATCATCGCACGGTGGCAGGCTGGCTGACATGACATTCAATCCTCGTATGGTGGCCCTCGACATCGACGGGACCCTCGTCGATTTTGAGGGCGAACTTCCGGACTCGGTCCGTAAGGCGGTCGCCAAGGTCGACGTCCCTGTCGTCCTGGCGACTGGGCGAGGGCTCTTCGGAGCGATCCCCGTCCATGAAGCCCTCGGTCTGCAGGGGGGACACGCGGTGGTGTCCAACGGAGCTGTCACCGCGACGATGTCCCCCGTCGAGATCGAGTCCCAAGTCACCTTTGATCCGCGACCCATCATCGATCACGTCATGGACGTCTACCCGCAGGCGCTCATCGCGGTCGAGGAGGTCGGCGTCGGTTACCGCCTCAACCAGCTCTTCCCCGTCGGGGAACTGCAGGGCGAACTCCACATTGAGACCATTGACGAGTTGCGCTCCCGCCCGGCCCCGCGCGTCATCATCCGCGATCCGAACGGTTATGCCGACTCCTTCCGCGACCTGGCCCACAGCCTCGACCTGCACAGCGTCTCCTACGTCATCGGCTGGTCGGCCTGGCTCGACATCACTCCGGAGGGTGTGACTAAGGCCTCTGCCCTTGACACCCTGTGCCGTCTCAAGGGCATCGATCCCAAGGACGTCCTGGCCATCGGCGATGGTAACAACGACGTCGAGATGTTGCAGTGGGCCGGACGCGGAGTCGCTGTCGGCGATGCGCCCGACTCCGTCAAGGCCATTGCCGATGACGTCGCTCCCTGCTTTGCCGACGGTGGCACCGCGGTTGAGCTGGAGCGCTGGTTCTGAAATCGTCTCCCGGTCACTCAGGCCGGCTGCCCTCGATCATCGGGAACCGACCTCAGTCGATCCGCCCTGCCCGCAGCACCCCCGGCTCGACGTGACACTCCGCCCCGAGGTCCATCGGGGCAATCCGTCCGGTCGCCCGCGCCTCGAAGAGCTTCGGCAACAGCATCGCGGCCAGAGTCGTCGGTGAGATGGTGTTGACGTAAATCTTCGTCCCGCCCTCGAACCCGGCCAGGGTAGAGATGCGCAACTTGAGGATGATCCGCCACGGCACCGGTACCCCGGTCCCTATCGGACGGTAATGCCACTCCTCATTGGCCGGCACATCATCGCTGACGGCGACGTGGGCAGCGTGCAACAGGTCCGACATGGCGTCAATCCCGTCATCGTCGACGCGCCACGGCTGGTCGGCGCGGCCCGTCGACCACACCTCGACCGAGGGGTACCTATGACCAAAACCGACGGTCATGACAGCGCCCTCGTTACGGGCCAGCACCAGTCCGTGCTCGACCGCGAAATCTGGCCCCCAGCGATTGAAGATGCCCGGGTCTAGGACGGCCTTGGGCAGCACCGACTCGTTGTCGGCTCCCACTTCGTCAATGGCCACCAGCTGCTTGTGCAGATGATCGAATGACGCCCCGGCCGGCTTGAGCCAGTTCTGGAAGGCCACCACGTATCGGACGTGCTCGTTGTGTCGGTGCAGCTGGACCATCGAGTCGACGGTCAGGGCCATGAATGCCCGGTGTTCGTCGACGGTCAGGCTCGCCGATCCGGCAACGTCGGCCGTCGTCGTCCCCTCGTCGGTGTAGTGCCGCCTGGCGACGATGACGTCGTGTCCCCCGGCGAAGAAGGCTGCAGAGGCCTCCCGCAGCTCTTTCGGGCCGAGGTCCTCACCGCGCTGGTCCGACCCCACAGCCTTGAACTTGGCGTTGAGGACCGACCGGACATGAGCCTCTCCCCCCGGGTTTGACAGGTATTCCTCCTGCCAGTCGCGCGAGGCCCGTGGAAGGTCCATTCCCCAGTTGAGCTGCCAGTACTGCCAGGACAGGATCTCGAAGAGATTGGGGATCCGTCGGAACTCCGGGACGGTGTCACCGAGCTGATCAGCCGAGACACGACGCATGAGGTCATGGCCCCGCACCAGACCGCCCTCCCGCTTCACCAACCGAGTCTTCTCCGGAGGGGTCGACAGCAGGTTGTCCGGGCAGAAGGCGCAGGCCGCATGACGATCGTGCTCGGTCAGCTCCCGGGTCTGCGTGGCCGGTTTGCTCAGCGGGCGGGCCCCACGACCAGGCACCGTCCACACCTTCGTACCCGTGAACGGGTTGACCTGCTTGATGGTGCCGTCGGGCAGTTCCCGGTAGTACGGCTCGTCGCTCACTTCGGCGGCTCGATGAACTCACGCCCACCAAGGTAGGGACGCAGCGCCTCGGGCACGCGCACCGAACCGTCAGCCTGTTGGTGGTTCTCCAGCAGCATGATGATGATGCGGGTCATCGCGCACAGGGTGCCGTTGAGGGTGGCCAGCGGTTCGACCCCGTCAGGTCCGCGATGGCGGATGGAGAGACGACGTGCCTGGAAGGTGGTGCAGTTCGAGGTCGAGGTGATCTCGCGGTAACGGCTCTGAGTCGGCAACCAGCCGTAGCAGTCGTACTTGCGAGCAGCCGAGAGGCCCAGGTCACCGGAGGCAACGTCGAGCACCTGGAACGGGATTTCCAGGGCCGAGATGAAGTCCTTCTCGAAGCTCAGCAGCTTCTCGTGCCAGCCCTCCGCCTCATCGGGCAGGCAGTAGACGAACATCTCGACCTTGTCGAACCAGTGGACGCGGAAGATGCCGCGGGTGTCCTTGCCGTAGGAGCCGGCCTCGCGTCGGTAGCACGGGGAGAAGGCGACGTAGCGCTTCGGGAGCTCGGCGTCGTCGAGGATCTCGTCGGAGTGGAACGCAGCCAGGGCAACCTCGGAGGTTCCCACCAGGTATTGGTCGTCCTTGGGCAGGTAGTAGACGTCGTCGGCGGCCTGGCCGAGGAACCCGGTTCCCTCCATCGCCGAGGGCTTGACGAGGGCCGGCGGGATCATCGGGGTGAATCCCCACTGCGCCGCCTTGGACATCGCCAGGTTCAGCAGGGCGAACTCCAGCTGGGCGCCGACGCCGGTGAGGACGTAGAAGCGGGAGCCGGCGATCTTGGTGCCTCGCTCCATGTCGATCGCGCCGAGGGACTCGCCGATCTCGAGATGGTCCTTGGGCTCGAATCCCTCCGCGACGAAGTCACGTGGGGTACCGACGGTCTCCTTGATGACTCCCTCGTCCTCGCCACCAGCGGGAACGTCGTCAATGACGATGTTGCCGAGGGTCTTGGCGAGTTCGATGAATTTGGCGTCAGCCTCGTCAGCGGCCTTCTTGAGGTCGGAGACCTCGCCGGCAATCGACTTGGTGCGAGCCAGCAACTCGGCCTTCTCGTCCCCGGACGCCTTGGCAATGCGTTTGCCCAGCCCCTTCTGTTCAGCACGCAGGTTCTCGTGGGCGGCGATGGCCTCACGGCGAGCCTCGTCAGCGGCGACGATGTCGTCGACGACCGAGGGATCCTCGCCGCGGGCGACCTGGGAGCGGCGAACGGCATCCGGATCCGTTCGCAGGAGCTTGGGATCGATCATGTCGCCGATCCTACCGGTCAGGAGCCTGCGAGGAGTTAGAGGCCAAGAGACGTGCAGGGCCCGGGTGATTCTACCCGGGCCCTGCCGACGTTGTCGTCAAGCGATCACGTCATCGCCTGAGTCCTCGACGTCACTTGTTCTTCGGCTGCTTGACCTGATCGATGTCGATCTGCTCCTTGGCGACCTTGCCGGACACGGTCTGGGTGTCCTGAGTGGTCTCCTTGCCGATCTTGATCTTCTCGGCGGCGACGGTCTCCTTGTCGATGGTCGGACGCTCCTCGTGGGTCACGATGTCCTGGACGCCCTCGGAAAGCTTGACGTCGTCACCGGCGACCTTCTCGTCGAGAGGAACGCGCTCGACGTGGATCTCCTCGCGCTCGACCGGAACCTCGACGGTCTCGGTGTCATGGACGATGTGCTTGCGGATGCGCACACGACCGGTCTCGACACGCTCCTTGCCAACGTTGAGGCGCTCCTCGTGGCGAACGACGGAGCCATCCTCGGCCACCGGGGACTTCTGGTCAGCAGTGGTCTGCGGCGTGGCGTCGGCGGCCTTTTCGGTCTTGGCGTCGGCAATACGATCACCGGAAACACCATTCCCAGCAACGCCCGGGTTGCCCTCCTTGTCGACGACCTTCTGGCCGGCAACGCCACCAGCAGCTCCACCGGACACACCGTTGCCCGCGTAACCCGGGTTGGCGTCCTTGGTGGTGTCCTTCTCTGAGGCGAAGGCATCGGAGTAGTAGCGGTACAGCTCGTCGGTCTCATCCTCGGAAAGGTGGCCGTCCGGGTCAACGTTCGGGGCGTCCTTCACCTTGTCCTTGGTGTAGGGAGCGCGGATCTCGTCACCAGAGGTCTCGAGGCCCTTGAACGGGACGAAGGTCTCGTTGCGTCCGAAGAGACCGGTCTTGACGGTCACCCAAGCCGGCTGGCCGGAGGCGTCGTCGAGGTAGACCTGACCGATCTCGCCAATCTTGTCACCAGACTGGTCAACAACGGTACGGTCGTAAAGAGCGTCGATATTGGCGTTCGTAGGCGTCTTGTCAGTCGGCATTCTCAAGTCCTTTCGTTTAGATTTCTACCAAATCCCATTCGGAGAGCCGAGCGGAATCGATTGATGTCTTCAACGATACGGACCTGAGGGCCACAATCAAATCGGCTCATGTTGCGTTAGTCGCATTTAACCAAAACTCTTGTTCTGGCAACCTAGATATGTTACGATCCCTGACCGCGACGAGGAGGCATACGTCACCATTTCCCGATGACCCCCTGGAACCACTTCTCCGCCGCCAGGTAATCCTCATCACTGAAGCCGCGGATGACGTCAGGACCCTCAGGCGACGCAAACCCCCTTGTAGAGCCGTTTGGATAGGACCCGAGGAAGATCACCTGACGGCTGATCCGATACAACCCCTTGAGCGCAGCAGCCATCCTCTCATCCGCGACGTGGCCAATGGCATCAATGGAGAAGCAGTACTCACCGAGACGATCCTTGGTTGGCCTTGATTCAATTCTCGACAAATTAATTTTGCGGAAAGAGAACTGCTGCAGGATCTCCAACAAGGCACCTGGATGATCGCTCGGGGGAACGACGACAACAGTGGTGCGATCGTCCCCCGTCCGAGCAATCATCTGCCCACTTCTCGCAACCAAAATGAATCTCGTGACGGCGTCCGGATTGTCCGCAATTCCCTGTGCCACAGCTGTCAATCCGTACATCGTTCCGGCAACTTCGGCGCAGACGGCGGCATCGAAACGGGACCGTGGATCCGACACCTCCTTCGCCGCGGAGGCAGTCGACCCGCCCTGGGCGATTTCGGCGTGCTCCGGGAGGTTGGCGGCAAGCCAGTCCCGGCACTGATTCGCGGCATGAGGGTGGGTCACGACGTGACGGATCGACGCCAACGACGTCCCAGGTCGAACGTAAAGATTGAATTGCACCGGAATGACGACCTCGCGAACGATTTGCAAACCACCCAGGGCAGCGAGAGTGTCCAAGGTCGCGCTCACACCACCCTCGACGGAGTTCTCAATGGGAACCAACGACGCCTCGACGTCGCCGTCGACAACTCCCTGCAATGCGGCGCCAACCGTCACATAGGGGCGAGCGTCGACGTGGCCGAGAGTCTTGAGTGCCTGATGGGTGAAAGTGCCTGCGGGGCCGAAATATCCGTACACGCCGTCAGACTATCCACGTGGTCATCCCAGTGGCCCCGACTCCGTCAGGCGGGCACTTCTCGCAGCCGATCGAGGAGCTGGACGCCACCCCACGCCGGATCATCGGGGCTCGTCCACTGCGGAGCCGGACGATCCAGGGCATCATCAAGAAGGTCAAGGTATTCCGCCCGGTCAACCTCGGTGACGCCGAGACTGACCAAGTGCGGGGTGCTCCATTGCACGTCCAGCAATCTCGAACCGAGTTCACACACCAACCTCAACAGAGCAGTCTTGGAGGCGTCGCGCCCGTGTCGAGGGTCGTGGAACATCGATTCACCACTGAACAGTCCGCCCACACTGACGCCATAGAGCCCGCCCACGAGGCGACCCTTGTCGTCCCAGGTTTCCACCGAATGGGCCCAGCCTCGCTCATGGAGGTAGCCATACGCCTCGATGACGCGGTCATCGATCCAGGCGTAGGGACGATCCGGGTCAGCGCATCGTGCGATGACGTCGCCAAAGGCGCGATCGACGGTCGTCGTCTGGTGCTTGGTCGTCTTGCGCAAACTGCGAGCGACCTTGAGATGACCGGGAAGCAGAACACCTCGATACATGGGAGACCACCACGCTGTCGCCCCCTGGAACTCCGGGGGCACCTCCTCGTCAGTGATGGGCATGGGAAAGACACCCTCATGGAGTGCCGCCAGCACCAGGTGGGGGCTGAGAGCCCCGGTGATCGCGATGAGGTCATCGTCAGGCCATTGATCCGGATCTCCGAAAAGCTCTGGAACCGTCACTGACCTGGCCTCCTGTCGTCGCGGGTCCATTGTCCACCCTCACCACGACATCGAGCGCGAACGACAACCGAGGCTCACCTGACAAACCCCCACCCCCAAATATTAGGTAAGGCTCACCTTTGCTAAGGTCTCGTCTGCTCATGTAACCGCACGAGCACACATCTCACACAACCTAGGAGCCAGGCTCATGAAGTCCTCCATCCTTCGATCGGCGGCTGCCGTCGTCGCAGCATTGACCATGGCCGCCGGCATCGGTGGCTGTTCCACCGAGAAGTCCGACTCTGGATCCGGCAATTCCAGCAAGAAGGCTCTCAACGTCGTTGCCTCCACCGGATACCTCGGAGACGCCGTCCACAACATCGCCCCTGACGCCAAGGTCAAGGTGCTCGTCAAGCCCGGCGGCGACCCCCACACCCAGGAGCTCTCCACCGGTGACATCGAGGCCATCGAGAAGGCCGACGCCGTGGTCTGGACCGGCCATGACATGGAACACCACATGATGGACCACTTCGACAAGCTCGGAAACAAGCAGGTCCCCGCCGCTGAGTCCATTCCCGAGTCCGATCTGCTCCCCTGGGAGGAGGACGGCAAAATCGAGGGCCACGACCCCCACGTGTGGAACTCCCCCGACAACTGGAAGTACGTCGTGACTGCCACCGCCAAGAAGCTGGGCGAGATCGACAAGACCAACGCTGACACCTACAAGAAGAACGGCGAGGCCTACAACAAGAAGATCGATGAGGGGAAGAAGAAGGCCGGCGAACTCTTCAACCAGATCCCCAAGGATCGCCGCATCCTTGTCACCGGTCACGACGCCTTCAACTACCTCGGCAAGACCTACGGCATCGAGATTCACGCCACCGATTTCGTCTCCTCGGAGTCCGAGATGAGCGCAGCTCAGATGGACAACCTCGCCAAGCTCATCGCCGACAAGAAGATCAAGACAATCTTCCAGGACAACCTCAAGAACCCTGAGGCCATCAAACACCTCAAGGAGGCCGTGGCCGCCAAGGGTGGATCCGTGACCGTTTCCGACAAGCCGCTGTACGCCGACTCCCTCGGCGAGAAGGCCCCGGTCGACACCTACCTGGGCGTCTTCCAGTACAACGCCGAAACGATCACCAACGCCCTCAAGTGAGCGCAACGGTGCCGCCCATGAGCAGGTGGGCGGCACCTGTCCACAAGGAGAAGCCAATGTCCTTACCCGAACCAGCAGCCCTCGAGGTTGACGACCTCACCGTCGCATACCAGGACAACATCGCTCTGTCCCACACCAGCCTCAGCTTGCCCACAGGTGAGGCCTTGGCCCTCCTTGGCCCCAATGGGGCTGGTAAGTCCACCCTCATGAAGGCCATTCTCGGACTCATCCCCACCCTTACCGGATCCGTCCAGATCTTTGGGAAGCCCCTCAACCAGATGCGTCGCCGCATCGGGTACATGCCGCAGGCCGCTGACGTCGACTGGGATTACCCGGCGACGGTGGGGGACGTCGTCGCTCAAGGAACCTTCGGGAGGCTCGGGTGGTTCAAACGTCCCGGAACTGCAGAGAAGCAGATCGTCCGGGAGTCGCTGGAGACCGTCGGCATTGCGAAATATGCCGACCGGCACATCACTGAACTCTCCGGTGGACAGAAACAGCGGACCTTCATGGCACGCATCCTGGCCCAGCGTCCCGACTTCTTGTTCATGGACGAGCCCTTCGCCGGGGTCGACGCCGCCAGCGAGCGCACCCTGATGTCAGTTCTTGACATGCTCGTTTCGGAGGGGAAAACACTCGTCATCGTCCATCACAATCTCGCTAGTGTGGCCGACATCTGTACCTGGGCGTGCCTGCTGGCCGAGGGGAAGGTGGTCTCGGTCGGCCCTCTCGCCGAGGCCTTCACCACCGAGACGGTGCACACCGCCTACGGCATCAGCGACGACATCTTCACGGGGGCACGATGAGCGCCCTCATTCTTGCCGAGATCGTGCCTGCCTCGGAGTTCTTCGGCAGCTACACCTATCGGACGATGCTCATCGGCACGGTCCTCATCGGATTGTTCTCTGGCGGGCTGGGGTGCCTGCTCTACCAGCGCAAGCAGTCCCTGTTGGCCGACGTCATCGGCCACTCCGCGATAGCCGGGGTCGTCGGAGCCTTCATCGTGTCGACAGCGGTGTTCAACGTCAACGGCCGCTCCATGGCCACCTTGACCATCGGCGCCGTCATCTCCTCAGCGCTCGCGGCCCTGCTGGCCAACGTCATCAGCGCCCACTCCCGTGTGAGTATCGACGCGGCGATGGCAATCTGCCTGGCACTTTTTTACGGCGGTGGCATGGTCGGGCTGCGCATCATCGCCCAGTCCACCCTGCCCAACCGTCAGGGGATCAACACCTACCTCTTCGGCAACGCGGCCACTCTGACGACTGAGGACAACATCGTCATCCTCGTCTTCGGACTCATCGCGGTCGGAGTAGCGGCATTCACCTGGCGTGGGCTGACACTTTTCATCTTCGATCCAGTCTTCGCGACGATGTCCGGATACTCCGGGCGGACCGTCTCGACGATTCTGTTCCTCGTGACGACGACATCCATCGTCATCGGGGTCAAGACCGTGGGACTCGTACTCATGATCGCCTTCGCCATCATGCCGGCGGCCGCAGCTCGATTGTGGGTGCGACACATGCACACCATGATCGTCCTCGCCGCGATCCTGGGAGCGGTCTGCGGAGCTGCCGGCTCATACCTGGCCGTGTGCATGGGCCGGGTGCCGACCGGACCGGTGATCGTCGTCGTGCTGTTCGTCGTGTTCGCCTTCTCGATGCTCTTTTCTCCGCATCGGTCACTGACCCAGATCCGGGTGTCGCGGCGCCGCGCACTGGTGGCACAGGCAGAGGGGAACTGACATGCCACTCATCACGTCCATCCTGCTGTTGGCCATCGTCACGGCTGTCACCTGCTCGGTACCCGGGATCTTTCTCGTGCTGCGCCACCAGTCGATGCTCGTCGACGCGATGTCCCATGCGGTGCTGCCGGGTATCGCCATCGGAGCGCTGCTTTCAGGGTCATTGAACTCCCCGCTGCTGGTTGTCATCGCCACCCTCATGGGGTTGGTGGTCGTCATTGGTGCCGAGTGCCTGGCCCGCACCGGACTGGTCACCGGCGATGCCAACCAAGGGCTGATCTTCCCGGTGCTGTTCTCCATCGGTGTGATCCTGCTGTCGACGGTGCTGACAGAGGTTCACATCGACGAGTCGACGATTCTCGCCGGCAACATCAACCTGCAGGCACTATCGGTGAATCACATCGTGTTCGGGACGATCGACATCGGCCCCATCACGATGTGGAAGGAGATCGTGGTGTGTGCCATCACCGCGATCGTCCTCTTCGCGATGCGGAGGGTGCTCGCGGTGGCGACCTTTGACCCGCAGCTTGCTCGCACCATGGGCCTGCCGGTCCGACTGACCAACGGAATCCTCATGTGTCTCATCGCCCTCACGGTGGTGGTGTGCTTCGACGCGGTGGGGTCGATCCTCGTCGTCGCACTCATGATTGCTCCGCCGGCAACCGCGCTCTTGATGGCGAGGACCCTGCGTCGGATGGTGGGGTGGACCATCGTCGTGGCGGTGGTTTCGGCCATTGTCGGATTCGAGCTGGCAAAGATCTGGGACCTGGCGACCTCGTCCATGATGTCGGCGGTCTCCGGTGTGGTGTTCCTGGTTGTGCTGGCCGGTACGAACATCGCGACGCGCATTCGACAGCGTTCCCTGGCCAAGAAACCAGCCCCGACCGAGGTTCATCCTCGCGACAGTCGGGCAGTGTCGACCGAGGCGGTCCCCGACGCTGTACTGTCCTGACGTCATGCCGGGCGACTGACGATCGTCGTCGGTTGCCCGGGTTGTTCGCACGAGCTGGTTACACGGGTCGGTTGCCCGAGCCCGTCGTGCTCGTCAATTGCCCAAGGTGGTCACGCCCACTGCCCGCACTCGTTGACTGCGCGGTAATTTTTGTCAGCCGAGGTCGAGACTAGCCACTCCAGTGTTCCCTCCCCTATCTCGGCTGACATTTTTCGCACTTGGCAACGAAGGGCCCGCTTTGGGAAGCAGTGATGCCTCGGGCTGTGATCCTTGTCCAAGAGGACAGTCTTCGCACCTTCGGCAAGGCCCACGACGAACCACACTGGCCGAATTACACCTGTGTGAGTTGTCCCCAGTTGGTGGATAAACCTGTGGATAACCCCCGAGGAATGCCGGTGCCGGACCCCTGATGACGGCCCCTCACCCTGTGACACCGGACTCGCACATATTTGGCAACGTCATATTTTCGTAATTGATGTAGCCTGGCCGCATGGTCAAAGTCCAGCGTCTGGCGCGGGTCCGTGAGGTTCGCCACGACATCCCCAACGTCATCTCGATCGACTTCGAGCCGTGTGACATGCCTCCCATCACCTCGGTCGACGATCACGTCAAGATCGCCCTGCCGTCCGACGGGTCCAACCTCCGCACACCTATCAGCAATGACTCCTATCCTCTGCTGCGCACATACACCCGCCGCCGCTGGTCCGATGACGGGTCGTGGGGCATAGATGTCCTGCAGTTCGGGCCCGAGACCAAGGCGGACGCCCATGACGGCCCCGGATCCCAGTGGTCGAAAATCGTCGAACCCGGGGACGAGGTTGCAGTGAGGGGACCGGGAGGCCACTGGCAGATGCCTTCGGACCTCACCCACTTGCTCGCCGTCGCCGACGCGGTCGCTCTCCCAGCAGTGGCGAATACCCTCGCTGCCCTGCCGGAATCAGCCCGCGCCACCGTCGTCCTCGTCGACGGGCATCACCATTACCCCCTCCCCGAGAACGACCGCATCACGATCGTACCGGCTCCCCGCGATCCCGTAGAAATTGTCGCCACCGTCCGAGGCCTTGCCCTACCCGACGACGTCCACACCTTCGTTCATGGAGAGGCCGCGATGGTCCGTCCCATGCGCCGTCATCTGCGCCTCGAGCGTGGACTGCCCAGGGAGAGGGTGCAGCTATCGGCCTACTGGTTCGCCGGGCGCGACGCTGACGGATGGCGCGCCATGAAGCAGGACTTCAACCGCTCGATGGAAGCTGAGTCGGGAGACTGAGGGAGGTTCACAACCTGGGTGATCTACGCACACAGCGTCGAGGGCCGACCTGCTTCAAGCAGGTCGGCCCTCGACGCGTCAGATAATGATCAGGCGGTGACCACGTTGGTCACGATGAGGCCAATCATGACGAGACCCACGACGATGCGATACCAGATGAAGCCGGTGAACTTGTTCGAGGAGACGAACTTCAGTAGCCATGCGATGGAGGCGTAAGCCACGATGAGGGAGACCACCGTCGCCAGAATCGTCGGCCCCCAACCAATCGCATTGCCGCCTCCGCTGGCGGTGGAAATGTCACTGGCGGCCGAGATGGTCTCGTAGATACCGGCAGCCACGAGCACCGGGATACCCATGAAGAACGACAGGCGAGTTGCGGTAGCGCGATCGAACTTGCGGAACAGACCGGCAGAAATCGTCGCGCCCGAACGGGAGATACCGGGAAACAGCGGAGCCAGTGCCTGGAAGCAGCCAATGACGGTGGCGTCGACGATGCCGACTTCCTTCATGCCACGGTCGAGTTCTGACTGACGGTCACCCAGCCACATCACGCCACTCCAGACGATGAGGGCAATGGCGACCACCCACAGGGAACTCAGGGTGTTCTCGATGGCGTCCTTGAACAACAGGCCAATGATGCCCACCGGAATCGAACCCAGGATGATGCCCCAACCGAGGGTGTAATCCGGATCGCTGCGGTCCTCCTTGTGGGCCAGACCTTTGCACCACGCGACGACGATGCGCACGATGTCAGACCAGAAGTAAATGATGGCGGCGATGATCGCGCCGACCTGGATGATCGCGGTGAAGGCAGTGATCCCGGCGCCCTGGATGTCGTACCCCAGCAGCTTTTCGACGATACGGAGATGGCCGGTGCTGGAGACAGGCAAGAACTCGGTGATGCCCTCGACAATGCCAAGGATGACGGCGTGCAGCCAGTTCACGGATGAAAACCTCTCGATTGGGGGTCGTGCGGATGCGGCAGGCGCTGATCCACGTCACTGCATCCGGGCTCACACCATAGACGGAGATACCGACAGTTCTGCTGTGCAAATACCCTGTCGCCTGACATCAATGACCGTGGTCGGGGCTGAGACATCCCACCTACGACCACGGTCGTCATGCGCACAACTTCCTCACAGTGGCGACCATAAGCTGTAACAGCATGGGCCCACGCGCATCGTCATATCAAGCGGGCGAACCCCGCGTGACTTAACGTCATTCAGCGTTCTCGGTGGAATCCACATTGCGAGAGCCGAGCTCGGCGTCCAGCCGAAGCAGGCCTGGACCGTCGTCCCCGATGAGCTCGATCCGACCGACGATCTCGCCGACGGTCGACTCCTCCTCGATCTGCTCGTCAATGAACCAGTGGAGCAACGGAATGGCGTCGATGTCGCCGGCTGAGGTGCAGGAACGGTAGAGCTCACGGATGGCCTCGGAGACCTTCTCCTCATGGGCAAGGGCCGTCTGGAAGATCTCCAGCGGGGACAGACCGGGCTCGACCTCGGGAGCTTCGATGGTTCCGATGCGCGGGTGGTTTCCGCGATCGAGGACGTGGTCGATGAACTTGTTGGCGTGAACGATCTCTTCGTCCGCTTGGTGGCGTAGCCACGTGGCCACGCCGGAGAGGTCCTGGGCGTCGGCCTCGATGGCCAGCTGACGGTAAGTTATGTCAGCGGTGAGTTCGAGGGTGATCTGATCGTTGAAGGCCTTGACGATGTCATCGGACATGTTCATGTCTCGAGCCTACGAGGAGCACCCAAAAACTCCGGGGTGACGAAAAATGGCACCCCAGATGAAGGGGCATCACTGCTGTGAATCTCCCCCACCTGACGCGACAATTTTCGTGCTCACGGGTCACGCGGACTGGATGAATCGGCCTCTTGGGCCATCCCCTTTGCCGCTCTGGACAGTGAGAGCCCTCAGGAAGAGGCCAGCCCCGTTAATGCCTTCCGACAAGGCGTCCAAGGCGACGGCTGACACTCCTCGGCGATTTTCACCGCCAGGTCAAGGCCACAGGGCGTACGTCTGACCATTCCCGACGCACCAGACGGAAATCCCCATCACCCCGACCTCGAGAGGCACGACATCGGCCAGGATCTCGACTGCTCTGCCCCGTAACTCAGGCGGAACCTGGTACCCCATCGTGACGTGGGGATTCCACCACCGTGGCCCGTAGTAGTTGAAAGCGGTAACGCCCACCTCGGCCAGCCGACGATGCAGAGCCTCATGGGGTCTCCGGAGCGTCTCCGGAACCCGCGAGGCGCGAAAAACGTCAGCCGCAGCCGGAGAGGAGCACGATTCGGCACCTTCTCCCTGCGAGGTGTCAGAAATTGTCGTGGGGGTGAGGGGGCCAGAGACAGCGGCGGGGGCAGGGACGCTGGTGTCCGACCAGGCCACCTCAGGGCGGGTGACGTCGGGGCGAGTTGGGTGGTGAGGGCACAGCGCCACCACACCATCAGAATTCGGCAACTGGCACGAGGTCGTCAGCGTCACTCGCTCCGGCCACCCGACGTCGACGAGATCAGAATCAACTCCATTCATGGTCGAGACCGCCGCCACCGTGACGTGGGCAGGCTCGCGCAGCACCGGAATCCCCGCTGCCATGAGCTGGTTCCGGACATCACGAAGTACCTCCTGGGCCTCGTCATCGAGGGTGAGGGACAACGTGTGAGTGAACACAACGCCAGGCTGCCAGTCGCTGTCTTCTGTCACACCTCACCCCAATCTTGTTACAAATCTGTTACCAACGTCACACTTTCCACCCATTTACGGCATAGTTCCGATCACGATGCCAAAGGAGGCGCCAACAGTGGCAAGTGAAACACAACTGGTCCGTGAGGAACACAGCCTCGGACGGGCTGCACTCAACACTCTCAAAGGGTGCCTGGGAAACCTCGTCGAGTGGTACGACGTCTACACCTACACGGTCTTCGCAACATATTTCCAGAACCAGTTCTTCAGCCCTGAGGACAAGAACTCGCGCATCTACGTCTATGCCGTGTTCGCCATCACCTTCCTCATGCGTCCGCTGGGTTCTTGGTTCTTCGGGCGCTGGGCCGACCGGCACGGACGTCGCTCCGCCCTCACCTTCTCGGTTCTGGTAATGGCCTCCGCCTCATTGGTTGTGGCGATCCTTCCTTCTCGCAACCAGATTGGTATGTGGGCCGCAGCGCTCCTCATCATCTGCCGTATTGTCCAGGGATTCGCCACCGGTGGCGAGTACGGCACCTCCGCAACGTACATGTCGGAAGCGGCTGTTCCTAATCGTCGCGGCTTCCTGTCATCCTTCCAGTACGTCACCCTCGTTGGTGGCCAGGTCATCGCCCAGGCCGTCCTGCTCATCGAGACCGCAACGTTGACCCACGACCAGATCGCCACCTGGGGTTGGCGTATCGCCTTCGGTATCGGTGGCCTCGCGGCCGTCGTCGTACTCTGGATGCGACGCACCATGGACGAATCCCTCACCGAGGAGCATCTGGAGAACATTCGCACGGGCCTGGACCGCGATTCCGGCACGATGCGCACCCTGCTGGTCGATCACTGGCAGCCGCTACTGCTGGTCTTCCTCATCACCATGGGCGGCACCGTCTGCTTCTACACCTACTCGGTGAATGCCCCCGCCATCGTGAAGTCCACTTTCAAGGAGCAGGCAATGACGGCGACCACCGTCAACCTCATCGCGCTGATCTTCCTCATGTGCCTGCAGCCAGTCGGCGGCCTCATCTCCGACAAGATCGGCCGCAAACCGCTGCTGGTCTTCTTCGGCGTGGGCGCCGTCTGCTACACGTGGGTGCTCATCGCTTTCCTCCCCAAGGCCACCAATCCCTTCGGCGCCTTCGGCCTGCTGTTCGTCGGCTACATCATCCTGACCGGCTACACCTCGATCAACGCCCTAGTGAAGTCCGAGCTCTTCCCGGCCAAGATTCGCGCCCTCGGTGTCGGCCTCGGCTATGGCCTCGCCAACTCCTGCTTCGGTGGCACTGCCCCGCTCATCTACGAGGCCTTCAAGGAACATGACAACGTGACGTGGTTCATCGTCTACGTGACGACCCTGACCTTCATCTCGACCTTGATCTACATCTTCGGGCTCAAGAACAAGACGGCCACCCATCTCGATCACGAGCAAGGGCACGCCTGGACACACAACGATGAAACGCCCCCGCCGGCAGCCCGCTGACCCCCAGTGGCCATGCGGTAACCCCCGCGCGGCACACAATGGAGTCAGGCTTCGTCATGACTTTCGCCGGTGGTGACGCAACAAAAGGAGGGCACCCACATGGGTGCCCTCCTTCATGTCTGCGTGTGCATCAGATCACGCGGCAGGAACGGTCTCCACCGTGACGTGACCCTTGATGGCGTCATGCAGCTTGACGCCGACGGTGTGCTTGCCGATGGTCTTGATCGGCTTGCTGATCTCGATGGTCCGCTTGTCGAGGGCGGGGCCACCAGCCTTCTTGACGGCCAGGGCGATGTCGGCAGGGGTGACGGCACCGAACAGACGACCGCTCTCGCCGGCCTGGACGGTCACCTGGACGACCAGGTGCTCCAGCTGAGAGCGGACCTGCTCGGCCTCCTCCTTGGAGTTGATCTCCTTGGCCTCGCGGGCGCGGGTGATGTCCTTGATCTGGGCCTCAGCACCGCGCGTCCACTTGATGGCGTAGTTTTGCGGCAGCAGAAAGTTACGGCCGTAACCGTCCTTGACCTCAACGATGTCACCGGGGACACCGAGCTTGGCCACCGGAGCAGTGAGAATGAGCTTCATGTCTTTCTCCCTTCTCAGCGAGCCGTCGAGGCGTACGGGAGCAGTGCGAGCTCGCGGGCGTTCTTGATCGCGATGGCGACCTTGCGCTGATCCTGGACCGACAGCCCGGTGACGCGACGAGCGCGGATCTTGCCTCGCTCAGAGATGAACTTGCGCAGCAGGGCAGTGTCCTTGTAGTCAACCGCGCCGATGTGCACGGTCTTGACGGGGACGACCTTCTTCTTGTTCACAGACTTGCGCTGTGGACCGGCCATTGTGGTGCTCTCCTTCGTGTGAAAGCCCGGCTCTCGCCGGAATGTGCCTTGTCCGTGGCCCCATGCGGGGCACCGAACCTGATGTTTCTTGTATCGATGACGCCGGTGATCGGCGGATCGGATCTCCCGATCAGAGACCTATCGATCAGAACGGGGGTTCATCGGTCTGGGCCGAGGCCCAGGGATCGACTCCGCCGCCGCGGTTGGCATCACCGTTGTTATAGGACCCCTGGTTACCGGAGTTTCCACCCCAATTACCACTCTGGCCGCCATTACCGCCGGACCAGCCGCCATTACCGCCACCGGGGTTTCCGCCCCAGTTGCCGCCCTGGCCGCCACCAGCATTGCCACCCCAGTTGCCTCCGCCGGAGGACTGGTTGCGAGCCACCTTGGCCGAGGCGAACCTCAGCGACGGACCCACCTCGTTGACGTCGATCTCGTAGGAGGTACGACGGTTGCCGTCGCGGTCCTCGTAGGAGCGAGCCTTGAGGTTGCCGTTGACGATGACACGCATGCCCTTGGAGAGGGACTCGGCGACATTCTCGGCGAACTGGCGCCACACGGAACAGTTGAGGAACATTGCCTCACCGTCGCGCCACTCGTTGGTCTGTCGGTCGAAGGTTCGCGGGGTCGATGCCACCGTGAAATTCGCGACAGGCACCCCGTTAGGGGTGAAGCGCAGCTCAGGATCAGCAGTCAAGTTGCCAATCACCGTGATGGGTGTTTCGCCAGCCATGTCACTCTCCGCGGTTCGGGGTTTTGCGAATCAATGGTTCCAGTGTGCCGCTCACCTAGGACAGTCTTCGGAATCTCCCGAAGGACAGCGGCGAACAGCGCGGGTCCTCGATCCTCAGTGGATCTCGGGACGCATGACCTTGGTGCGCATGACCTTCTCGTCGATGGCGAGAAGACGGTCCATCTCCTGGATGGTCGCGGGCTCACAGGTCGCGTTGATGACGACGTAGATGCCTTCCGACTTCTTCTGAATGTCGTAGGCCAGGCGGCGCTTGCCCCACACGTCGACGTTGTCGACGGTGCCCTTCTCGTCAGTGATGACCTTCAGGTACTTCTCCATGAGGGAATCGACCTGACGCTCCTCGGCGGTCGGATCAATGATGATCATGACCTCGTACTTACGCATACGCTGACTCCACCTCCTCTGGTCTCAGCGGCCACGAGTACATCCCGTGGCAGGAGGGCGAATGCCACCGATCGGGGTCTGCCCGACCGGCCAGCCGCCACTGTGGACAGCCAATTGAGCAGCATACCGGCTGGGTCGTCGTTCTCCGAATCCTCGGGACTCATCGCCGGCCGCCTCACCTCCATGACGCCCAGAATCCATGATCCGCGTAGCGCGAGGCCACTTAGGTCGCCCTAAGCAGTTGGTAACGATTTCATCAATTTCTTCTTCGAGGTCTCGCGCTCATCGGGGCGATCCGACAGAGTTCTCCCCAAAGCGGCCGGAACTGCACCCGAGGATCCGACATACGGGCACCATGTCTGTTGTGCCAGATCTTTGGACAATCTGTCTGCCACGTATGCGAGCCCGGGAGGTCCGGCCGCAGTGTCAAAGAAAGACGGTCACACATATGCGCACATCTCGAGGAGGAGGACTGCTCGCAGGCATTGTTGCGCTGGCGCTGGCAGCTACTCCGGCCGCGATGGCCGCCCCGAGTCCAACACCACCGCCCCTCTCTCCCCCTCCCGCGGCTCAGAAACAGTCCGAGAAGGTCAAGGTCATGGTACTGCTGAAGGGGCAGCCCTCCGGACGCGGAGTTGAGAAGACCAATCTCGCCGAGCTGAACCGCACCATCAGTGCCATTCAGTCCAAGGTCCCGATCAAGGTTGACCGCCGATTCGGCATGCTCCTCAAGGGGTTCTCGGCCTGGGTGGAGACCTCTGACATCCCCGCTCTGGAGGCCCAGCCAGGCGTCGCCTCCGTCAAGCCGGTGCGCGCTTACAAGCCGGTCGATGACGACGCCAACCTGGCGACCGGGGCCACCGCAGCTCGCAAGACCGGACTCGACGGACGAGGCACTGTCGTCTCCATCGTCGACACCGGTATCGACATCAAGCACCAGGACATGCGTCTCGACGCCGAGGGCAAGGCCGGCGCCAAGCTCAAGGCTGCTGACGGATTCACCGACAAGGTGCCTTATGGCTACAACTTCGCCGACCGCAACAACAACGCCAAGGACACCACTGCCTCCCAGCACGGCATGCACGTTGCCGGCATCGTGGCTGCCAACGGTGGGGCTGACGCTGACGCCGTCACCAATGGACGCGTCAACGGCGCCGCCCCCGAGGCCCAGTTGCTCGCCATGAAGGTGTTCTCCAACGATCCCGCCAAGTCCGGATCGGCCTACACCGATGACATCGTCGCCGCCATCGAGGAATCGGTGCGACGCGGCGCCGACGTCATCAACATGTCCCTCGGCTCGGCCGATGGCGTGGACTCCGCCGACCAGGGTGAGGCCCTCGCCATCGCCAACGCCCAGCACGCCGGCGTCCAGGTCATCGTCGCCGCCGGCAACGACGGCCTGTCGACCTCCGCCCAGGGCAACGAGGTCGACGCCCTCGGGCTCCTCGACAACGGAGCTCTCGGTAGCCCCGCAGCTGCCCCGGCCGCATGGTCCGTCGCCTCCATCAACAACGTCCACAAGGTCGTCACTGCCGCGAAGGCCACCTGGGAGGGCGGCTCCGCCGACGTTGGATACCAGCAGCAGGCTGGCCCCGCCGACTTCGAGACTCACACGCTGGTCGCTGCCGGCATCGGCAAGCCCGACCAGGTCCCCGCCGAGGTCAAGGGCAACTGGGCCCTCATCGAGCGCGGTGAGATCTCCTTCGCCGACAAGGTGAAGAACGCCGTCGCCAAGGGTGCGACCGGTGTCATCATCTTCAACAATGCCGGCGGCGGGAACGACATCCCCGGCATGGCAGGTATCGAAGGCTCCACCGTCCCGGTCTCGGGCATGGGACATGACGACGGCCAGAAGCTCGCCGACGTCATGAAGTCCGGCAAAGAGGTGTCGATCCAGCTCACCAAGTCCAACAAGCTGGTCGACAACCCCGATCCGTTGCTCGCCTCGAGCTTCACCTCGTGGGGTGCCACCCCGGACCTCAACTTCAAGCCTGAGATCGCCGGCATCGGCGGATCGGTCTACTCGACCCTCAACGACAACAAGTACGGCGTCATGTCGGGTACCTCGATGGCCACCCCGAACGTCGCCGGACTGTCGGCCCTCATGCTGCAGTCCCTCAAGAAGACCAACCCTGGCCTCTCCCGTGTCGCAGCGGACTCCACCCTGCGCACCGCGATGTCGAACACCGCCGAGATCCTCACGTACTCCAACGGTGTGCCGCTGGCTCCCCGTCAGATCGGCGCCGGCCTCGCCCAGGTCGACCGTGCCGCCAAGACCCGCGTCCTGGCGACGGTCAACGGCAAGCCCAACGCCGCTCTCAAGGAGATCACCTCGGCCCGCAAGGTCAACGTCGTCCTCACCAACCTCGGTGACAAGCCGCAGACCTTCACCACCAGCCAGACCTGCGTCGTCAATGAGGATCACAGCGGTGAGAACCCGCTGACCTCGTGCTCGACCAGCGAGAAGGCGACCGCCGCGACCAACACCGTGACGGTTCCGGCCCACGGCACCGCCAACGTCTCCTGGACCGTCACCCCGAAGACCGGTGACGCCCACTGGATCGAGGGCTGGTTCAAGTTCTCGTCCACTGATCCGTCCCAGCCCGATCTGACCCTGCCCTACATGGGCTTCGTCGGCGACTGGAACGCCGAGAACATCATCGACACCCCCGTCTACTCCAAGACGCCGTCGCTGATGTCCCAGGTCTTCGGCGAGAAGAACCCGCACAAGACCGTCCTGGCCAGCAAGGCCTTCGGCTCGATGACCATCGAGCGCGGCATGGGAGCCAACTTCTTCTCCCCCAACGGCGACGGGATGCTCGACACCATCTTCGCCCAGACCCTGCTGCTGCGTTCGGCCCAGGAGCTCAAGTTCTCCGTCGTCGACGCCAACGGCAAGACCGTCCGCGAGCTCGGCTCCGACCGCGACCTGCAGCGCATGCTGCTGAACAAGCTCGCCGGCATCCGGACCAACGCCGCCGAGAGTGATCCCGATCGCGGCTGGGACGGCAAGGTGTGGGACGCCAAGAAAGCCGCTTTCGTCACCGCTCCCGAGGGCAAGTACACCTTCAAGGTGCAGGCTCGTCTGTCGCCGAACTTCAGCTGGCAGACCATCGAGATGCCCTTCGTCCTCGACGTCACCGCCCCGAAGCTCGCCACCTCGGTGCGCGCCAACGCCGACGGCACCGCCTCGGTCATCGTCAAGGTGACCGACTCGGGTTCGGGTGCCGGCCCGGTCGCCGCGCGCGATGGCTCGGGCAAGATGTTGACCGCCGACACCAAGTCGGTGCCCGGCGCGACCGTCTTCACCGTTGCGAACCCGGCTGCGGCCAAGTACGTGCAGCTCACTGCCGTCGACCGCGCCTTCAACACCGCGACCTCCGTCGTCATGCTCGACAAGACTGTCCTGGCCACCCCCGACTCCCTGCTCCAGGGTGCCGTCGTCAACGCCGAGACCCCCGACTCCTCAAGCTTGTTCCAGGTCGAGAAGCAGGCCTTCCTGCGCAAGGACAAGACCCTGCCTATCCGCGGTGTCGTCTCCGCCCAGGTTGCCAAGGTGACCGTCAACGGGGTCGACGCCACGATCGACGCCGACCACCACTTCACCGCGATGGCCGGATGGACCGAGGGACACAACAGCTACGAGATCGTCGCCTACGACGCCGCCGGCAAGGTCCTCGACCGCTCCACGACGTGGATCGACGTCGACCTCAAGGGCCCGCAGCTCACCGCTGACGCCGCTCGCAATTCGCAGAGCCTCGTCACCATCAAGGAGGACGGCACCGTCGACGTCTCGGGCACCGTCTCCGACGACCAGGCCAAGGTTGGCGACCAGCGTCGTCCGCTGACGGTCATGATCGACGGCAAGAAGGTCCAGGCGAATGCTGACGGCACCTTCAAGGCGACCGTCGCCCCGGGCAAGTCAGCCACCCAGGTCGTCGTGGCTGCCAATGACGGAGTGAACGTCACCACCGTCCCCCTGCCTCTCGACCGCCCGGTCTCCGAGGACAACGCCTTGCGCATCACCTTCGACAACCCGGCCATGGCTGATCCGAACTCCCCGTTCGGCCAGCAGAACGTCTTCCTGGACGGCAAGGATCCCAACGTCGACACCAAGTCGAACCCTCGCACCTACACGATCTCGGGTACCTTCAACCGTGCTCCGAAGTCCTTCACGATCGAGGGCAAGGAGGTTCAGCTCGATTCCAAGCTGCACTTCTCCGTCAAGGTGCCGATCAACCAGGGCCTGACGAAGATCAGCTACACCGTCACCGACACCACCAAGGACGCCAAGATCCTTGAGAGTGCATGGCGAGTGTTCTACGACAGCCGGGTGCCCGGCATCGAGCTGGATCGTCCGCGTATCGCCGAGGATGGTGCCATCTACATCACCACGCCGTCGCAGGACGTCACCTTCGCCGGCCGGGTGTGGGACAACGCCTTCGGTTACAACCTGGCCATCAACGGCAACATCGTCAGCAACTTCTCCAACGTCTGGGATCCGGGCGCCAAGATCAACAAGCGCGGATTCTCTGAGGATGTCACCGCCTCTGACGGCGACCGCATCCTGCTGGGTCTCTACGACCTCATGGGCAACGGCCTGGAGCAGATCATCCCGGTGATCAGCGACACCGGGGCTCCTGACGTCGAGGTTGCCGGAGTCAAAGCTGGTGACGTGGTGTCCGAGCCGACGACGATCACCGTCAAGGCTTCTGACGCTCACCTTCGCAACATGAAGGTGACCCTGGACGGCAAGCAGGTCGCCTTCAAGGCCACGAAGGTGGTCCCCGCCGAGGGCGCCGAGGTTGCCTTCGAGGGTGAGCCGGACGACACCGGCGCCACCGCCCCGTCGACGTCCCCGTCCTCCGAGGCTTCCGCCGCTCCGTCGGCCAGCGCTCCGACCACCACCTCGGCTGCTCAGGCCGAGAAGGTCGCCGCCAAGGCTGCCGCTGCCCAGGAGGCCGTCGACAAGGAAGCTGCCAAGGATGACGCCAAGCCGGCCAAGACCGGTGAGGGCTACACCCAGCTGACGGTCGAGCTGCCGACCAAGGACCTGGCTGCCGGCGCACACCAGCTGGCCGTCACCGCCACTGACCGCGCCGACCGTCGTACCGACGTCGCAGTGCCGTTCACGGTGGACGCTGCTCCTCGCATCGAGGGGCCGGACGCCCTAGTCGTCAACCCCGACGAGAACGTCCTCGACCAGATCCGCGCTGCCTACAAGGTGGTTGACGATCTCGACGGCAACCTCGTCGTCAACGCCAACTTGAGCGGGCTCGTCATGGACCAGGCCGTCCCGGTCGTCCTGACCGCGGTCGACTCGGCCGGCCACGTCGCCACCAACACCGTGCAGATCACCATGCAGCGTCCGGAGCGGACCCTGACCGGTGAGTGCGGCTCGATGAAAGGTCGTTTCGCCAAGGATGACTCGATCTCGATCACCTGCCGCACCGACGCCAACGGGGACGTCATCGTCACCGTGAAGAATGCTGGACCGACCGTCAACGGAACGCTGACCCTCAATGTGCCGACCGATCGCAAGATCCTCGTCCTCGAGAATGGCAAGGTCGTCGGGACTGCGAAGGGCCAGGTCGTTAACGGCAAGGTTGTCCTCAACGCCCCGTCGAAGATCACTCTCGACTTCGTCGCCAAGAAGGCTGACGCGGGTGACACCCAGCCAACCATTCCGGGCAAGACGAGGCCTGGACACGGCACCAAACCTGGGCACGGCACCGACCCGGGTCATGGCACGAAGCCTGGCCACGACACCAAGCCCGGTCATGGCAGCGAGCCTGGTCATGACACCGAGCTTGGCGACGACGGATCCAATGGTTCCGGGACTCCGCATCGTCACTACCAGCTGCCTTCCACCGGTGGTGACCCCGCAACTGGCCTGACCGGTCTCGCCGGACTCGTCGGGATGGGAGCGCTGGCCAGCATGGCAGTTGCAGCCATCCGCAAGTCGCGTCGCTGACGCCTAGCAACGCATCGCCCCTTCACCTGTTGGTGAGGGGGCGATGTTCGTTGTGGGGGTTCTGGCAGGGACTGAGATCGAGGCCTGCCGTGGGGGCTGTCTCCGTCAGGGGCCTGCCGACGATGCGTCGCGGTGGTGAGGTGTCAGCGGCCGCGTGGCGGCCCAGGAATGAGGATTTCCCCGCCGGCCCGCCATGCGCGCAGGCCGGATGCGAGGAAGTCGCAGGTGTAGCCCTTCTCCCGTACCCGGTCCACCAGGTGACCGGATCGGAAACCGGAGTCGCACACCAGGACGAAATGCGGATCGGGTTCAGCCAACGGGTCATCGCCATAGACTGCGGTGAACGGGTCGGCGATCAACTCCTTGGGGTTGATGAGCCGCGACCCAGGGGCGTGGCCGGCCTCATACTCGCGGGGAGTCCTGACGTCGACGAGAACTCCTCCCTTGGCGAGGATGTTGAGGACGTCGGAAAGCTCAAGGCCTCCCTCGGCCATTCCATGATTCATCAGCAGGTCGCGCAGTCCCATGTCTGCACAGTCTAGGGAAAGTGACCGAACGGTGATTCACACCTTCTCGTACTGGGTGGCGACTCACCCGATGGCGAAAATTCCCGGCATGGCAGGGCCCGGGAAGCGTCGATGCGCGTTCCCCGGGCCTGCTGACGAAAATGGTCACTCTCTGATCGACGCTGTCTGTCGACGAGCGGGCTGTGACTCAGGCGCTGATACCCTCCAGCACCGCGCGAATCTCCTGCGGAGTCGAAGCCGACATCAGGCGGTTGCGGAAATCAGCCTTGACGAGATTCCGTGCCAGGGAGGCCAGGATCCGCAGGTGCTCGTTGCCAGCTGCGGCCGCGGGAACAGCGATGAGGAAGACGAGGTTGGCCAAGGAACCGTCCGGGGCTCCCCAGTCCACTCCCTCGTCACTGCGAGCAAAGGCTAGGGCCGGACGATCGACGCCATCACACTTGCCGTGCGGAATCGCGATGCCGTCACCCAGGCCGGTGGTTCCGACGTCCTCACGGGCGCGGACGGCCTTGATGAGCACATCGCGGTCGACCAGCGCGCCGCTGGCACCGATGAGGTCAACCATCCTCTCGATGGTGTCATTCTTGTTCCCTGCACTCAGGGACAGATCAATCGATCCTTCGGCGAGCAAATCTGCAATCGTTGCCATGTTGTTTCTCCTAACGATGTCGTTGTGGGGTCAAGGTCACGCCGCGACGGCACGTTCCTTCTTCCGAGCTGCTGCTTTCTTGAGGGCCAAGGACATGAAAGCCGTCACCAGAGCACCGATGATGATCGCGGCGAAGAAGCCGAGGATGGGGCTGCACGCGCCGAGTACGCCGACGATCGGTCCGCCGTGCATGACGACGTCGTGCACCCCGAACATGCCGGCCAGCACAGCGGCAACGGCTCCACCCACCATGTTCGACGGGATGACACGGGCCGGGTCAGCTGCGGCGAACGGGATGGCACCCTCGGTGATGCCGAACAGACCCATGAAGAGAGCGGCGATACCGGCGTCACGCTCCTGCTTGGTGAACAGATGACGACCCATGAGGGTGGCCAGGCCCATGCCGAGCGGGGCGACCGGGATGGCGGCTGCGGCCAGACCCATGACCTTGCCCTGGTCGACGGCGATCATGCCGCCGGCGAAGAGGAAGGCCACCTTGTTGACCGGCCCGCCCATGTCGAAGCTGACCATGAGGCCGATGATGATGGCGAGGATGACGATCGAGGAGGTCGTCATGCTGGCCAGGAAGTTCGTCAGGCCATTGAACAGGGCCGCCAGCGGGCGGCCGAGCACGTAGACGTAGAGCAGCGAGACGATCGCGGTGCCGAAGATCGGGATGATGAGAATCGGCACGATCGGCTTGACGTACTCATGCCACGGGATCTTTCGCATCCACTTGGCAACGTAACCGGCGATGATGCCGATGATGATGGCGCCGATGAAACCGGTGTTGAGGCCGGTCTTGGCTCCGTCGGGGGCAGTCGTCGTCAGGTAGGGGAACTGATCGCCGCTGTTGGCGATGAAGCCGGACACCATGCCGACGACGAGGCCGGGACGGTCAGCGATGGCCTGAGCTATGAAACCGGCGAGCACCGGAATCATGAGGGAGAAGGCCAAGGTTCCGATCTGCAGGATGGTCTGCCAGAAGCTGCCCTCGGGGACGGCGACGCCGCCAGCAGTGGGTTTGCCACCAATGCCCAGGGCCAGGGCGATCATGATGCCGCCGCAGACCACGAAGGGGATCATGTGGGAGACACCGGCCATCAAAGCGGCGTAGAGGGTATGCCCGACGGAGCCCTTGTCGTCCTTGCCGGGCTTGGCATGGGTGACTCCAGCGGAGACCTCGGCGGACTCGGTTTCGATCTCCTCCTTGGTCCCGCCATGAACGGGGGCGGACAGGGCCTTCTCCATGAGTTCGGCCGGACGGGATATGCCGTCCTGAACACCGGTGACGAGGACGCGCTTGCCGTCGAAGCGGGACAGGTCGACCTCGGTGTCAGCCGCGATGATGACGGCATCGGCCTCACGGATATCCTCGGCGGTCAGCTCGTTCTCGACGCCGATCGACCCCTGGGTCTCGACCTTGATCTGGTCACCAGCTTCCTTGGCCGTCTCCTCCAATTTCTCGGCTGCCATGTATGTGTGGGCAATACCGGTCGGACACGCTGTGATTCCGATGTATTTCTTCATCGTTCTCCTTGATGTGGGGGTGCGCTCGCCCGTCATTGTCGGGCCCTGGTGTGACTCGTTGTTGTCGGCGTCAATGTCCGACGTAATCAGATCCGTCAGGCGACTGGGGGCTCTCCACACCACAACGAGCGGGTCCCCACGAATCTCCTCGCCAAACCAGGCACGTTCGGTCATGCTACCTGCCACCTTCTGCACGATCCCCATCGACCTTGAGCTGTCCTCGAGCCGAGTCCTCGAGACCCCGCCAGCACGCGGCGAGAGTCTCCCGGTGACAAAAATCTCCGCCTCACCAGGCACCTACGCACTGGAGTGCCTGGTCCGTGCCCGTGCTGACGAAAAACGTCAAGGAGAACCAACGAATAGGTCAGGCTCCATCACGGCTTGCCGATCCGCTGGTGACCTTCAGCCCTTTCGGGTGCGATCGGAGGTCACGGGCCTCTGGACATATGTCGCGTCGTCGTCAAGACCCTTGCACGGTGGCTGGATCTGGCCGCGTCCGCCAACCCGCCTTTCCCAGGCACGATCGACGGCATTCTCGTTGGCGGCGAACCAATCCCGCAAGGTGGAGCGAAGATCGGACTCCACGGACATGTGAGCCGCGTCGCCGGCGAGATTCACCGCCTCGGTCGGATGCTCGTTGAGATCGTAGAACTCACTCGGACCGTCCGATCTGTCAACTAGCTTGGGGGAGCCGTCAAGAATCATCCGACCGTCGCCATATTCGTCATAACTGATCACGGAGGCCTCGGCGTCATCGGCTTTCTCGCCAGCCACCAACCCGGCAGGGCAGCATGCTCGCCCGTCACACCGATTTGCCACGCGAGCTGCAAAGAACTCAGTTCTTTGAGTTCTCCTTACCGGCCTTCCGACGCACCGCGATCCTGCTGTACATCTCCTCGACGATCTCGGTGAATCTCTTCTCCACCTCACGACGTCGCACCTTGAGGGTCGGTGTGAGCAGGCCATTGTCCATCGTGAACTCGTCCCACAGCACCCGCAGGTCACGGATCTGTTCCTGGTGAGGCAGCTTCTCCGTGATCTCGGCCACGCGACGCCGAATCTCCTCGGCCAGCTCCTCGGATCGCAGCATCTCCGGCCCGGTCATCGACGAGATGTGCAGCCTCTCGGCGATCTCCTCCACCTGAGGTAGAGAGGGCTTGACGAGCAGGGTCAGGCACGGACGATTGTCGCCCAGCAGCACCGCATGCTCGAAGAGAGGATCCTTCATGAGGGAGTTCTCGATCGGCTGCGGGGAGATGTTCTTGCCATTGAGGGTGACGATGATGTCCTTGAGCCGATCGGTGATGACGAGGAAGCCGTCGTCGTCGATGTACCCGATGTCGCCGGTGTGCAGCCAACCGTCCTCGATCGCCGCAGCCGTCTCCTCCGGGGCCTTCCAGTACCCCTTCATGATGTTCGGTCCGCGGTAGAGGATCTCCCCGTCGTCAGTCGTCGACATCCGGCTGCCCACCAGCGGCCTACCGGCAGTGCCGAACTTGCATCCGCCAGGGGAATTGAAGCTCACCAGCGGGGATGCCTCCGTCAGGCCATAACCCTGGCACACCAGCAGACCGCACGCGGCGAAGAACTCCTCGACCTCCTTGCGTAATGGCGCACCACCGGCCGCCAGCACGGTCTTGGGCCCTCCGACGGCGTCACGAATGGCCTTCAGGACGAGACGATCGGCCACCTTGTGTCGTGCTTCCAGCGAGACGCTGGGGCGACGTCCGTCCTGCTTGGTCTGCCACCACTCGCGCCCGACCTCGAGCGACCATTCGAAGATCTTGAGCTTGACGGGTGAATCGGCGACCTTCTCCCGCGCCACCTTCATGACCTGCTCATAGAGTTTCGGCACCGAGACAAAGAGGGTCGGACGAACCTCTGCCAGCATCTCCGAGATCGTCTTGGGATTCGGCACGAAGGTGTTGAGGCAGCCGTGTCGGATGACCACCATCGACCAGCCCCACTCCAGGGCGTGCGACAAGGGAAGGAAACTCAGCGAGTGGTCGGCCGGGGTGAAGTCGAAGAAGGCGTCAAGAGCCTGCAACTCGGCCAGGGCCGCACGATGGCTGATCATGACTCCCTTGGGCTCCCCTGTGGTCCCCGAGGTGTAGATGAGGGCGGCGACGTCGTCGGCGCATGATTGCCTCATGCGCTCCTCGACGACGGGCTGCATCTCCTCAGAGGCCCCAGCCTGGCGGACCTGTTCCAAGGAGAGCACCGTCAGCCCATCGTGATCACCAACGCGATCGGCCGGGTCGATCAGCACGACAGTCTCCAGGCAGGGCATCTGGTCCCGTGCCTCGAGAATGCGATCAAGCTCCTTGGGTCCAGCGGTGACGATGGCCCGAACCCCAGCATCAGTGACGATGTGGACGATCTGGTCGGGAGTTGACGTCGGGTAGATCGGCACCGGGACGACGCCGATCGTCATGCCCGCAAGATCAGCCTCGATCCACTCCGGGCAGTTTCCGGCAAACAGCGAAATACGATCCCCCCGCTGCAAGCCATCCTCGGTCAGTATCCCGGGGGTGACGAATGCTCGCGCCAAACCGGCAACGCGTCGACCCGTCTCAGCGTAGGTGCGAATGATCCACTGGCCATCCTGACGAACCCGAGTCGCGGGACGAAAACCATGGTTCGCGACCGTGTCACGGAACATGTGGGCAAGGTGATTCTCGACGAGACTCTCGCCCGGTATCGGCTGGCCAAGAAGTTCCCCAGCTGGGTCGAGTTCAGCCTTGTAGAACTGATGTGTGCTCGATGTCATGACCGTTCCCCCTCGCCAGTGTAGACCTGACACCCCCATCGTAATGTTCTCTGATCGTCCGACGTGGGTAGCCCTCACAAGCGTTCCCGCAGCCAGTCGATATCGCGTGCCTGACCCTCGGCATCCCCCGGTGTCTCGACGACGACCGGAGCGTCCGCAGCACGGATGACGTCGACGAGGGCGTCGGCTCCGCACTCCCCCTCACTCAGGTTGGCGTGGCGATCCCGTCCGGAACCAGCCGGTCCTTGCGAGTCATTGGCATGCACGAGGTCGATCCGACCCGTGATTCCACGGACGTCACCAACCAACGTCGTCATGTCGAGACCAGCCGCGAAAGCGTGACAGGTGTCCAGACAGAACCCGACATTCTCATGACCTGACGCGGCACCGATGGCCTCCCAGGTCCCTGACAATCTCTCCAGGAAGCGGGCCATCGCGTTGTCCCCGCCGGCGGTGTTCTCGACGAGGAGCGGCACCGGGAACTCGAAACCGTCGATGGCCTTGCGCCAGTTGTCCTGCCCCTTCTCGATCGACTCCCCGGCGCGTACGTGGCCACCGTGGACGACGACGCCTGTCGCCCCCACCTCGGCGGCGGCGTCAAGGGTCTGCTGCAACAGCTTGCGGCTGGGAATGCGAATGCGGTTGTTGAGGGAGGCAACGTTGATGACGAAGGCCGAGTGCACCACGAGCTTCAACCCGGCTTCCTCAGCAGCCTCCTTGAGGGCTTGGGCACCTCCGGGGAAGCCACAGACCGGCTTCTTCCAGGACTGCGGGTCCCCCAGGCTGATCTGGGCGATGTCGGCTCCGCGCGCTGCCGCCTGTGCCACGGCGTCGGCGGTGTCGACATGACCGCCAATGATCCACTTCGTCATGCCAACACTGTGCCACGAGGAACCGACCGTTCCGTGACTGACGCTGCTCGCCTCAGCGGAACGCCAACGAAAGTCCATTTGAAGATGGTGACCGTCCCCCGAGTGCCGTAGATTGGAAGGTATGGCAACGAGCATGGTCACGGGTGGAACATCAGGTATTGGCCGCGAGTTCGTCACCCAACTGGCTGCCCGTGGCGACGACATCGTGATCGTCGCCCGCGACACCGAGCGGATGGCCACCATCAAGGCGGACGTCGAAGCCCGTTACGGGGTGTCCGTCGAGACGATCGAGGCAGACCTCTCGCAGCGCGAGGACGTCGATCGGATAGCCGCACGTCTCGAGGATCCCGCCCACCACGTCGATCTGCTCGTCAACAACGCCGGCTTCGCGGTGCACGCCAAGATCCTTGATCCTGACGCCCTCGAACTGCAGGACCGCGCCTTCGAGGTCATGATCCGGGCAGTTCTGGTGCTCTCGGCCGCAGCCGGGCGCGCCATGAAGTCCCGCGGCCACGGAGCCATCCTCAACGTCTCCTCCTCGAGCGCCTGGATCAACACCGGCAATTACTCGGCCGTCAAGGCGTGGGTGCTCACCTTCACCGAGGGCCTCGCCAATGAGCTTGCCGGCACCGGCGTCAAGGCCATGGCCCTGTGCCCCGGGTGGGTCCACACCGAGTTCCACTCCCGCGCCAACGTCACCGCCAACCACCTGCCGGACTTCTTCTGGATCGACGCCGAGACCCTGGTACGCGAAGCCCTCAATGACCTCGATCATGGCAAGGTGGTGTCCATCCCCACCCCACTCTGGAAGTTCTTCATCGCAGTGGCCACTCACACCCCACGATCCGCCATGAGATTCCTGTCACGAACCCTGTCCTCGTCGCGGGACAAGGACGAACATCCACAACACACGTCGGGAGGCGAGGCCTGAGATGGCCAGCGTCAAGCCCACCAAGGACCGAGGCCGGTACACCAACGATCTTTCCGCTGTGACGCGGCAGGCAGCGAACATGCTCCTGCTGCGGCCACTGGTGTGGAAACTGGTCAAGGTGTCCGTGCACGGCGCGGACAATCTCGACGGGCTCGACGGCGCCTACGTGGCCGTCGCGAACCACTCCTCCCACCTCGATGCCCCGCTGGTCTTCGGGGCGCTGCCGAAGCGACTCTCTAAGTATCTGGCAACCGGAGCCGCAGCCGACTACTTCTTCACCGCATGGTGGAAGGCCGTCGCGCCAGTACTCTTCTTCAACGCATTCCCGGTCGACCGAGGCAAGGGGAAGACCAAGCAAGGGGCTCGCAACCCACGCTCCCATCGCGGCATGGCAGGTTCCCTGCTGACCGACGGCGTCCCACTGCTGATCTTCCCGGAGGGGACAAGGTCGCGCACTGGAGCGATGGGTACCTTCAAGCCGGGCGCTGCCGCGCTGGCGATTTCGCGCGGGGTTCCCGTCATCCCGATTGCCCTGGTAGGCGCCTGGGCTGCCATGCCTTCCGAGCAGGCGGGCCTCCCCAAGGGTCGTCCCCCGGTCCACGTCGCGATCGGACACCCGATGGACCCCGTCCCCGGGGAGATTGCCCACGAGTTCTCCGAGCGGATTCGTCGTCAGGTCATTGAGCTGCACGACCAGACCGCCCGCGCCTACGGCATGCCCACCCTCGACGAATACGGACGCCACCGCGCCTTGAGCCAAACATCTGAGAGCGGTCACGCGACGTCCCAGACCAAGGACTCGACGGCTGAGTCATCTCAGCCGAATGGAGGTCAATGATGGATCGACCGGTCAAGATCAGGGAGGTCGAGGCCTGCCGGGTCATCTCGATGACCCGGGTGGTGTCCATCGACGAACTCGATCCGTTCATGGATGAGGCCTTCAAGGCTCTAGAACGTCTCGCCCCCGGCGATCCCACTCTCGACAAGGCCTCCCCCTTCGTCATCTACCACGACGGCCTCACCGCCGAGAAAAACGGCACCGTCGAGGTGTGCCAGCCGATTCAGGGCTCCATTGACGACTCTGTGCTGCCGGGGAACGTCACAGTACGCACCGTGGACACCCATCGGGAGGCCTGGGTGACGGTCACCAAGGCCGAACTCGAGTACCCCGACATCGACGAGATCTACGACGACCTCGACGCCTGGCTGGAGGAAGCCGGAATGGTGCGTACTGACGCCCCTCGCGAGGTCTACTGGGCCAATTGGGACACCACCGGCATGGAAGATCCGGTCTGCGACGTCTGCTTCCCCATCGTCTGAGGCTCACCCGGATACGGGCGTCCTCACCCAAGCCCAAAACCAATGCGAAAGGCCCCGTCAGATGACGGGGCCTTTCGCACGAAGCCTTGGATCAGCTGTAACGGACGGTCACCAGACCCTGTCCGGGAGCGATGGCATTCATCGCAGCGGTCGAGAGATCGAGGCAACGTCCACCGACGTAGGGACCGCGGTCATTGATACGCACGGTCACGGTACGGCCGTTGTTGACGTTGGTGACGCGGATCGTGGACCCCAGCGGGAGGGTCCGCGAAGCAGCGGTCAGGGCCGACGGATCGAAGGTCTCACCGGAAGCGGTGGGGCCACCGGCGGTGCCGTCGCCCTCGCCGTAGGTGGAGGCAACACAGGTGCTACCGCTGGTCACCGGATTCGAGGCGGATCCGGAATTCGAACGAGATCTCGAGTTCGAACGGGAAGAGGCGGACGAGGACTCAGCCTTCTTCGTACCAACCTTAACGACCTGGGTCACCGGGGCCTTGACGACCTTGGTGGAAACCTTCTTCTCAGAAACCTTCTTGCTGTCCTTGTAGACGACGGTCCAGGTCTCCTCGTTGGTGCCCTTGACGCCCTTGGTGGCGATCTCGGTCGCACCCTTGGCCATCGAGGGGTTCTCAACCCTCTTGGTGGAGAAGGGAACTGCCACGCGGCGCTTCTGGGACTTCTGATCAACCATGGTCAGGGTGATCTTCATGCCATCGGCCAGCGGGGTGCCGAGACCCGGCTTGCTGACGTCATTGGAGTCGACGGAAATCTTGGCAGCCTTGAGGGCATCGGCAACAGTCCCGACCGCACTGACCTTCTGAGTCTTGCCACCAGCGGTCACGGTGACGTCCTTGGCAGTCTGCATGGAGAAGGACAGACCAGTGCGGGAAATGTCCAAGGAGCGCGACACCGAGACGAGGTTGTCCGGATCGGACTGGTTCAGCTGATCCAGCACCTCGGAAACGTTCTTGGCAGTGGTCCACCGGACCACCTTCTTGCCGTCGATGGTGACGACGACACGGCGTCCGTAGTTGACGGTGATGACCTGACCGTCGTGGATCTCGGAGTCCAGCGAGGGTTGGACATCGTCATGGGGGCCAACAGTGATCCCATGCTGGGCGAGGGCCTGCTTGACCGTGCCCGGCTTGACCTTGCCCTGCTCGGAGACTCCGTCCACGGAGAAGGTCACGGTGTCTCGATCAAGCGCCTGGACCATCGTGAGACCGCCAGCCGAGGTAAGGCTGAGGGCTCCGGCAATCGCGGAGGCTACAACTTTCGACATTCGACCACTTCAGTATCGGGGGCTCGAGGGCCCGGTACGGGGATCAGCGTCAGCCAAATCTGACATGCGCCAATGTGCCCCCGGTGGGAGGCACGGGCTATACCCTAGAACAGTTCACCCGGAGAATCCAAAGATTTACTGAGAAACTTAAGATTCGCTCGCTCCTCACGTGCGTCTCGCAAGGTCCAGGCGGAGCGACGAGCCGAAGCGAGCCCACGAAAAACCGCGTCATGCAGCGGTTTTGTGCCCCCCGCCTCACTGCGAGCGAACCCAGCCAACCCATCTCAGCTTCTCAGTTTGAATCGCTCACTTCCGGGTGCCAGCGCACCAGCCTCATCGAGTTCGTCACCACAAAAATCGAGCTGAAGGCCATCGCCGCGGCAGCGATGACGGGGCTCAACAGACCCACGGCGGCAACCGGGATGGCCACCACGTTGTAGGCGAAGGCCCAGAACAAGTTCTGACGAATGGTGCGGTCCGTGGCGTGCGCCAAGGACAGGGCCTCGACGGCGAGCCTCGGGTCTCCTCGGGTGCAGACGATGTCGCTGGCGGCGATGGCAACGTCGGTCCCGGTCCCCATGGCGACCCCCAAATCTGCCGCCTGAAGGGCAGCGGCGTCATTGACGCCATCGCCCATCATCGCGACGCGAGTTTCGTCAGCCTGCAGTCTCTTGACGACGTCAACCTTGTCCTCGGGCATGACCTCGCTGATGACCTCGTCGATACCCAGTTCTGAGGCCACGCGTGCGGCAGCGCCGGAATTGTCACCGGTTACCAGCACCGGACGTACACCGGCACCAAGGAGGCGGTTGACGGCGATGACGGCCTCCGGCTTGATCTCGTCGCTCACCGCGATGGCGCCGAGAATGTCGTCACCTCGGCCCACGACGAGCACCGTGCGACCCTCCGCCTGGGTCTGCTCGACATTTTTCGACAGCTCGTCGGGGATGGCGTCGAAAAGTGACACCCGACCGGCTCTCGCCGGCAACCCGTCAACAACGCCGCTGACACCGAGTCCTGGCAAGGCCCGGAAGTCCTCTGCGGGGGCGATTCCGGGACATGCCTCGACGACAGTCCGCGAAATCGGGTGCTCCGACCCAGCCTCCAGCGCAGCCGCGACAACGAGGACGGGCGGGTTGTCAGAAATACGCACCGCGCGTCCGGACTCGTCCCACACCTGGGTGACGGCCATCTGCCCGGTGGTGAGGGTCCCGGTCTTGTCCATCGCAACGACGTCAATGTCGCGAGCCCTCTCCAGGGATCGGGCCCCCTTGATGACGATGCCCAACCTTGCTCCTCGACCGGTACCGGCGAGCAGAGCCATCGGGGTTGCCAGGCCCAGCGCACAGGGGCAGGCGATGATGAGCACTGCGACACCCGCGGTGAATGCAGCAGTGACCCCCTGCCCCAACAGACCCCACACGATCATCGTCAACACGGCGATGGCGAGAACCGTCGGCACGAAGATCGAGGAGACCTGATCGGCGAGGTCCTGGGTCTCGGAACGGCTGGTTTGAGCAGCCTCGACCAGGGAAGCGATGCGGCACAACTCGGTGTCAGTGCCAACCGCAGTGGCCTCCACGACAAGACGCCCTGACGTGTTGACGGTGGCACCGACGACGTCGTCCTCAGGCGCCACCTCCACCGGCAGGGATTCGCCGGTGACCAGGGATGCGTCGATGGCCGAGCTCCCCTCGACCACCCGGCCGTCGGTGGCCACCTTCTCCCCCGGCCGCACCACGAAATGGTCACCGACCTTGAGGGCCTCGATGGGAACCGTGACCTCCTGGCCGTCACGGACGACACGCACCGACTTCGCGCCCATCTGCAACAGGGCCTGCAGGGCAGATCCTGCCTCGGCACGATTCCGAGCCTCGATCCAACGACCCACGAGGATGAAGGTGATGACGCCGACTGACGCCTCCAAGTAGATGGCCGACGAGGGATCGGGGCGTTGCAGTGCCCACGTCATGTGATGTCGCATGCCGATCGCGCCGGCGTTGCCCCACACCAGGGCCCACACCGACCATCCCAGAGAGGCCAACGACCCCAGGCTGATGAGAGTGTCCATCGTGGTGGCACCGTGTCGCAGATTCGTCCATGCCGCTCGATGGAAGCCGGCACCGCACCAGAACACGACCGGAAGGGTGAGCGCGAGCGCGAGCCACTGCCAGCCGTCGAACTGCAGGGCGGGAATCATCGACAGCAGCATCACCGGCACCGCAAGGATGACGGCAACGATCAATTTGTTGCGGATTTTCGCCGCGTGATCCTCGGGAGGTGCTGCCGGCTCAGGCATGGCAGCGCCGTATCCAGCTGCCTCGACCACCTCGATGAGGTCGTGGACGCTGACCGGCCCGGTCGTCAGGACGTGGGCCTTGCTAGTGGCGTAGTTGACGGTGGCCTGAACCCCGTCAACCTTGTTGAGCTTCTTCGTGATCCGGGCGGCGCAGGAAGCGCAACTCATCCCGGTGATGTCGAGGTCGACGGAGGTGGGCTCCGTCTCCTCGTCCGGTTCAGGCGTGGTTCCCGAGTGGGTGAGGGTGGACATGTTCTTCCTTCGTGGACCACCCGTCGGAGTCCTGGGCGTCGGGGGCAGGCGGGATCATCCGACCGCTCGAGTGGCTTCGGAGGCCGACGGGCTGTGGGGGGGGAGGTCGGCCTCGGGGGTCGGGGCCTGACGGCGATGTGCGATCAGACCCCGGGGCCCGAGGTCGAGTGGATGTCGTCCCAAATGGGACGACGAGCCGAGCAATCTCAGGCCCGGTGTCCGCCGCAGCCGCAGCCGCCCTTCTCGGCGTGCTGGGCATGCTTGGCGACGGCCTCGTCGGAGTGCTTGTGGCCTCCACAGCCGCAACCGGACTCCTCGGCCTTCTGAGCGCCATGTCCATGACCACCGCATCCGCACTGACCACCGGGGTGCCCGGCGGTGTCGAGGGAAGCAGCCTCGGCGACGGTGTACTCGCCGGCCTCGTCAACGGCGTCGGCAACTTGACCGAAGGGGATCTCCTCGGCCGAGTCAATCGTCATGGAGCCGGACTCCAGGGAGACGGTGACCTTGTCGACACCGTCGATGACCGAGACCTCCTCGGTGATGGCCTTGACGCAGTGCTCGCAGGTCATTCCGTTGATGGTGTACGTCTTGTGCATTGTTCCTCCAGTGTGCTTGGGATCAGGCCTTGACGAGACGGGCGATGGCCTGGTTTGCCTCGCTGATCTTGTCCTCGGCCTCCTGCCCGCCGGCCTGTGCGGCACGAACCACACAGTGACTCATGTGCTCGGCCAGCAGCTCCAGGGAGACGGACTTCAGGGCCGAGGTGACTGCCGAGACCTGGGTCAGGATGTCGATGCAGTACTTTTCCTCATTGACCATTCTCTCCAGGCCTCGCACCTGCCCCTCGATCCGCTTGAGGCGTCGTAGGTGCATCTCTTTGTGACCGAGATACCCGTGTTGAGGATGGTCATTGCAACCGCAGGCTCCACGCGCCGCGCTGGACACCGACTTCTCGGCATCAGGATGAGCGGGGGGCGCCTCAGAGGTGTGGCAGCAGTCATCCGAGTGGTTCATAGGTCCTCCTCCACATGAAAATATACCCTCTGGGGGTATATGGGGCAAGAGGGTAGCCTCCCATTTCAGGACGCCAGGGATAACACGATGTCGACCGCCTCCACGACACTTCAACACCAGCTGATCATTTTTGTCGGCTCCCCTTCCCCGGGGCACCCTCGTGACTCACGATTTCCCGGATCAGGGGTTTTCGCAACACGGCAACGCCCACTACCCCGTGGCCCCGAATGCCGCCCTGACCGGCCCCACAAACCGCTGTCCACCATCCACTGAATCGCCCCGGGATGTCTGGAGACTCCGTACTTGGGGAAGGGCGGAGTCATGCCAGGCAACACAAACAAGCGCTACCCCGCCGAGTTGAGGACCCGGGCGGTGCGGATGTATCACGAAACCCGCCCGAACTATGACAGAGATTGGCCCCCGATGGTCAAGGTCGCCGAACTGGAACAGACTTACTACGCTGGCCACACCCAGCCCCAGAAGGAGCTGGAACTGTCACACCACTGAGTCCCCGGACCCACCGGGGCGATTCACACAGACGTTGTGGATAACTCACCTTCGAGGGGACTTCCGAGCGGGTGACACCACCGTCACTCACAACCGTAACGTGACCCATCCCCCAACCCGACACGCCGAAAATTTTCGTCCAATTCCTCACAACACACCCATAACCCCTAGCCAAACACAGTTTCTGGGTGAATATTCCACTCCGTATCCCCAGATCCACCGAGTTATCCACATGTTCTCCCCAGGCAGTCCCCACACATCCACTCCTTACCCACAAGGGCTGTGGAAAACTCTTCTGCAGGCGATCTCGAATCGTGGCACACTCCCGCTCGGGGAAGTGTCGGACCGTGGTGGGAACGTTGTCCCCATCCCGACGACGAACGTCGACACATCCGTCACGCCGTGTCACCCTGAAGGAGCAACCATGTCCAGCGCACCCGCCGAACCCGGACCATCCCTGGACCGCAACCCTCCCCAGGACATCGACGCCGAGAAGTCCGTCCTCGGGGCCATGCTCTCCTCCAAGGACGCCATCGCCGACGTCGTCGAGGAGCTCAAGGGTGTCGATTTCTACCGGCCCGGACACGAGCTCATCTTCAACACCATCACCGACCTCTACGGTCGCGGCGACCCGGCGGACACCGTCACCACCGCCGACGAGCTCGATCGGCGCGGGGAACTCGAACGCGCTGGCGGACGTCTGTACCTCGCCGAGCTGCTGAGCAACGTCACCGTCACCGCCAACGCCGCCTATTACGCCAAGATCGTCGCCGACAAGGCCGTGCTGCGTCGCCTCGTCGAGGCGTCGATCCGAATCGCCCAGATGGGCTACCAGGGCCAGGGAGAAGTCGCTGACATCGTCGACGCCGCCCAGCAGACCCTCTACGACGTCTCCACCCGCAAGACCAGCGAGGACTATCACCCGCTCTCGGAGCTCTTCGAGAACACCTTCGACGAGCTGGAGGCCATCGAGGCCCGTGGCGACGCCATGGCCGGCATCCCCACCGGATTCACCGACCTCGATGAGCTCACCAATGGATTCATGCCCGGCCAGATGATCATCGTCGCCGCCCGTCCTGCCATGGGTAAGTCCACCCTCGCCCTCGACTTCGCCCGCGCCGCCGCGATCAGGAACCACCTGGCAGCAGCCATCTTCAGCCTCGAGATGGGGCGCAACGAGATCGTCATGAGGCTGTTGTCCGCCGAAGCCGGGATCGAGCTGCAGCGCATGCGCTCCGGACGTCTCTCCGAGGAGGACTGGCAGCGCATGGTCGACAAGACCACGCAGATCTCGTCGGCCCCGCTCTTCATCGACGATTCGCCCAACCTGACGATGATGGAGATCCGTGCCAAGGCCCGTAGGATGAAGCAGAAGTTCGACCTCAAACTCGTCGTCATCGACTACATGCAGCTCATGACCTCCGGCAAGAAGGTGGAGTCTCGTCAGCTCGAGGTCTCCGAGTTCTCACGCCAGATCAAACTACTGGCCAAGGAGTTGGAGATCCCGGTCGTCGCCCTCTCCCAGCTCAACCGTGGACCTGAGCAGCGCAATGACAAGAAGCCGATGATGAGCGACCTGCGTGAGTCGGGTTCGCTGGAGCAGGACGCTGACGTCGTCATCCTTCTGCACCGCGAGGACGTCTACGACAAGGAGTCCCCGCGCGCCGGTGAGGCCGACATCATCGTCGCCAAGCACCGTAATGGACCGACGCGAACGGTTCCGGTCGTCTTCCAGGGTCATTACTCGCGTTTCGTCGACATGCAGCGCTGAGACCGTGACTCGGTTGAAACCCAGTACTCAGCCAACCCGCTCGGCATTACCGTGGGGGCATGGAAAGCATGCATGCCGTTGCCGTCACACGCTCCCTCCCCGTCACCGATCCCGAGTGTTTCGTTGACATTGACCTGCCGGTGCCCGAACCGGGCCCGCACGACCTCCTCGTCGAGGTGCAGGCGATCTCCGTCAACCCCATTGACGTCAAGCTGCGCAAGGGGGCTGGCACCCCGTCGACGCCCCTGGTGCTCGGTTTCGACGCCGCTTCCGTCGTGCGTGCCGTCGGTTCCGAGGTCCACGACTTCGCCGTCGGTGACGAGGTGTGGCACTCCGGGAACCGAGACCTTCCAGGCACCTACTCCCAGTTTAGCCTGGTGGATTCGCGGATCGTCGCGAAGCGCCCGTCGTCCCTGACGATCGCTGAGGCTGCCTCCCTGCCGCTGACCTCCTTGACGTCCTGGGAGGCCCTCGTCGATCACATTGGCCTGGGGACCCTTGACCAGCGCAGCGACAAGGCTTTTCTCATGATCGGTGGGGCCGGCGGGGTCGGGTCCGTGGCCATCCAGCTGGCCCGCGCCATCACCAGCGGACCGGTCGTCGCGACCTCCTCGCGTCCTGAAACCGCCCAGTGGTGTCAGGACATGGGCGCCACTGGGATCATCGACCACCGCGAGCCTCTGGCCCCGCAGGTCAAGGACCTCGGGATCGACGGTTTCGACGGCATCCTGTCGGCCTATACGCCGCCGGCATCGGCCCTGGCCGAGATCATGGCCCCCTTCGGCCACCTCGTCATGATTGACGGCACCGATTCCTTCGACCTCATGGCCTTCAAGCCGAAATCGCTGTCGGTGGCCAGCGAGTCGATGTTCACCCGTCCGCAGTTCGGCACCGCGGACGTCGCCAAGCAGGGCCAGGCTCTCGCTCGTATCGCACAGCTGGTGGAGAACGGCCAGATCCGCCCGACGATGACCCGCCACATCGAGGGACTGACGGCTCAGCACGTCCGCGAGGCCACCGAGATCGTCGAGTCCGGCGGCATGATCGGCAAGGTCGTCATCACCCTCTGACGCTCCGCGAGAGTCACTCGCACCGTTGCATATGGCTCAGAACACAACTGAACCCCCGGCTCACCGGGGGTTCAGTTGACTTGCGTAACTGGAGAAAAAGAACTCAGGCAGCGTGCTGACAGGTCGGGCAGGTGCAATCCTCGCAGGTGCAGTTGGCGCAGGAATCGCTGCAATGGCCACACTCGCACGTCTTGTGATCGCAGGTCGGGCAGGTGCAATCCTCACAAGTGCAGTTGGCACAGGAATCGTCGCAGTGACCACACTGACAGGTGATGCACTCGTCGTAGTGGCCGTCGTGCTCATGGTGAGCATGGCCGCCATGAATGTAGTCCACGTGATCGTGGTGGATGACAGCCTCGTGGCCGCAGTTCGGGCCGTGGGTGTGGTGGTGGGTCTCAGCGGGACGATGCTCAGTGGTGACAGTCATGGTCGTGCTCCTTCATGTGGTTGAAGGCGTCCAGAAAGATGGACGCCACATGGTCGTCAATGAGCGAGTACATGGCTTTCTGCCCGTCCTTACGCGCAGATACGAGATGCGCGCTTCGCAACACCTTGAGGTGGTGGGAGACCAGCGGCTGCTTGACGCCGACGATCTCCGACAGTTCTCCAACCGATGCCTCACCATCAGTGAGGCGATTGACGATCCGTGCCCGAATCGGATTCGCCAAGGCGGAGAACAGCCGAACGACGGGGTCGAATTCCCCCGATTCCACGTCCTTGCTCATGTCCACGACTGTATATCAGGAGATTTATATATACAACTATTTTGATGGATATCATTCTCATCTTCATCTGGGTGGCACCGCCCGGTTCGGTACCTAGACTCGGGTTATGAAGTTAAACAAGGCTGAAGACGTCAACACCGCCGAGGTCGCCGGCCTGGGACTGGTCGGAGGCTGGCTTACCGCCCGCGCCACCGGCGTCCGAGGACTCGGCGGAGTGGTGCTCGCAACTGCCGGTAGCTGGGCCGGACGCACCTGGCTCGCCAAGAGCGGTCCGACGATCGCCGGCGTTCTGGGGGCGACCTATCTGGGTGCCTTTGGCGCCTCCCACGGGTTGGCGAAGAAGATCGGCGCATGGCCCGCCGTCATCACTGTGACTGCTGCCACGTGCACCGCCTGCCACTTCCTGTGCGACACCAAGGAGTGATCGACCTCTCGGCCCCAGCCACCGACGTTGCCCCGCTGCTCCTCGGGGCGACGATCTGGCACGGACCGGTGGCAGTTCGTCTCACTGAAGTCGAGGCGTACACGGGGCTCGACGATCCCGCGTCCCATGCCTTCCGTGGACCGACTCCACGCGCCCGCGTGATGTTTGGACCGCCTTCACACGTCTACGTGTACCTGTCCTATGGCATGCATCGCTGCGTGAACCTCGTCTGCTCCCCCGACGGTGTGGCCTCGGCGGTCCTGCTGCGCGGCGGACGAGTGATCGCCGGCGAGGAAGATGCTCGCCTTCGCCGCGGAGGGGTCCCCGAGAACCGTCTCGCCTGCGGACCGGGAAATATGGGCTCGGCCCTGGGAGCAACCCTCGAGGAGTCGGGGGATCCGGTGGAACTCATCGACCCCGACGCCACATCGACGTCCGGCTGGCGGCTCCAACCCGCGGACCACCCCGTCGAATTTCGTCAAGGCCCCCGGGTGGGGATCAGCAGAAATGTCGACGCCCCCTGGCGGTGGTGGATCCCCGAGGACCCCACTGTTTCTGGGCCTCGGAAGTAGGAATCCGCCTGCGGCTTACCGCGATCGGGGCCCGTCGGCCACCCCAAGCCCACGGTCCTCGGTCACGATGACAAAAATCCCGACCCACCGGGGGCCTCATCACTGGAGTGATGGAACCCTTCGTGAGCCGGGAATTTTCGACACAGGGTATAAACGCGGGTCAAGGACACCGGCCCCACCAGGGGCACGAAGCGCGCCAGTCACGATCCCAAACACCAAGGTCACCACCACGAGCACGTAAAAGGCCGGGACCCGCCCCCACAGCAGGTCCCGGCCGACTCCGGATCACAGGAGGTCCGGCGAAACTGAGCCCCACGCCATCGAAGAGCGGTCCGACTCAGTAGGTCTCGATCAGTCGAGCAGGTTGTCCGACAGTCCGAGGGAATGGTGAAGCAGCCACACCGGATGGACGATCTTGACTCCCGAGGACTTCGAGATCTGCCAACGGCAGGTCTCGGTGTCGCAGACGCCGATGCCCTCGTTGTGATCCTGCATGTGCTTGAACACACCTGCACCGATCTTCTGAGCAACCTCGTAGCGCTCGGCCTTCAGACCGTAAGTACCGGCGATGCCACAGCACGGCTCGTTGGACTCCAGCACCTTGACACCCGGGATGAGCTCCATGAGCTGCACGGCCGGGAATCCCATGCCCTGGCTCTTGACCTGGCAGGGCTGGTGGTAAGGAACCGTGATGTCGATCGGACGGAACTGCGAGGCATCGAGCTCACCATTGCGGTACTCGTCCATGAGGAACTCCGAGAAGTCCCGGGAGCGCACCGACACGTCGTGCAGACGAGGATCGTCAACACCCATGATCTCGTGGGCCTCGTGCTTCATCATGCCGACGCAGGAACCCGACGAGGACACGATCGTCAGTCCCTTGCCGAGGCTGATGATCTTGTCGCACAGGTTGAGGATGTCCTTGGTGGCACCCTCGAACAGGCCGTTCGACTGCTTCGCCAGACCACAGCAGCCCTGCTTCGGGACGAGGACCTCGTAGCCCAGGTGCTCGAGCACCTCGATGGACTTCTTGGAGGTCTCGGTCTCGAAGTAGCCACCGGCACAGCCCTGGAAGAAGACGATCGGACCCTTGGTGGCCGGCTTGGCCGGCTTGTGGTGGCGCATCCACTTGCTGAGGGTCTCGGTCTGAGCGATCGGCATCGGGGCGTCGCGATGGACCTTGATGATCTTCTCGACAGCGATACGGATCGGCTTCTGCTTAAGGCCCCAGTTGGCCAGCGGAGCGATCGGGGACAGCACGCGTCCCTCAAGGGTGGTCAGCGGGATGAGGCGGTCACGCAGCGGAACACCATTCTGGTGCTTCATCTTCATGGCGGCCTGCTCGTTGAGCTCCGCGATCTTCACGCCCTGCGGACAGTGCAGGGTGCAGATGCCGCAGAAGTTGCACCACTCCAGGGAGTGGTCAACGGACGCTCCGTCACGGTAACGCTCACCCTGCGGGCCGTTGTACTTCGGACCGGTGTAGAGCGGGGTGGCCTTGGCGACCGGGCACATCGTCTCGCAGATCGTGCACTTGACGCAGGCGTCGAGCGACTGGCGCGAGACCTCGTGTCCGGCGAATGTCTCCTCGATAACACCCATGATCAGTTCCTTTCCTTGGTCGCAGCAGCTGCCCCGACCGACGACAGGATGGCATCGGCGGCCTTGATGGCCGAGCCGAGGGCGATGCCCTCACCCGACTTCTCCTGCCACCTGGTGGCGCCGGCGATCACGCCACCGGAAGCGTAGACATTGGAATGGACGGGCTTGCCCTGGTAGGTGACGAGCATGTTCTCGTCCACCTCGACGCCACACAAGAAGAGCGGCTGTGGGGAACCCCAGTAGTCGCCGTGGACCAGGCCCTCATCCTCGACGCCCTCCGGCATGGTGACCGGGAGGTCGAGGATGGTCTCGTGCAGCTTGCCGTGGGAGTCGAGCTTGAGGGCTCCGGACTCGAAGCCACCACCAGCGAGGACGACGGCGTCCGCCTTGATGTCCTTGCCGGCGCCGGCAGTGCCGACATGCACGGAAACGACCTTGCCGTCGACGACCTTGCAACCGGTGACCTTGGAGCCGAGCACGTAATCGACGCGCTCGTTCTTGGCGGTCACGACGAGCTTGTTGTTGAGACGCATGCCTGGCACGCAGGGCGGCAGGGACGCGATCTCGAACACCTTGGCTCCGAGGATCTTGCTGAAATCAGCAAGAACCTCGGCGTGGTTGTCGATGCCGAGGACAGCCGGCAGGGCGACGATCTCACCGGGGTTGACGAATCCCTTGACGCCCTCGGCCAGCACCCGACGGGCACGAGCGTTGTCGAGGGAGCGCGCCATGTTCAGGCCGGTGGCGTCATACTCACCCTTGCGGGGCTCGAAGTCGACGACGACGGCGCGGGCGGAGGCGTGGCCACCGCCGGGCAGCTCGGTGCGATCGATGTTCTGGGCGATGAGGCCTGCGTGGAAGTCCTTGTACTGGGCCAGACCGATGACGACGACCTTGTCGCCGTCCTTGAGGTTGCCGTTGATCATCGACGGCGGGACCAGGGCGGTGGGACGGATCGCGCCAACAGCGGTCGGCAAATTGATCGTCGACTCGGCGTCGCCGACCAGGAAGGACTCACCGACGACCTCCCGCAGGAAGTCGATGCCCTCCTTGACAGCCTCCACGCCGATCTTGGCGTAGGGGTGCTCGGGGTGCTCGGAGGCGTACTTCTTGACGGCCTCGTAAGGCTTCTCGACGCGCTCAGGGGTGTAACCGAGGACGTCAATGGTGCCCTGGCCCAGCTGCAGGCCGCCGACACCCTTGGTGACGAGGGTCACGCGGGCGCCACCACGGCGAAGACGCAGGGCGGTGATCAGGCCGGCCAGGCCCGATCCGACAACGACGACGTGCGGCGCCTTGAAGCGGTCGGAGGTCGGCGATGAGGTGGTAACGGTTGCGGTGCTCACAGCTCGACCTCCTGCTGCGGGGTGGGAAGGTGCTCGACGTCGAAGGTGCCCTGGAAGATCCAGTCGTCGAGGACAGTCTGACGAACCTGCTCGCCGTAGAGGATCGGCCACAGGCCAATCCAACGGTTCTTGAGGAACAGACGCAGCAGGCCGGTGGCGCGCTCGGCGTCGATGTTACCCTCCTCGACGGCAACGCCGGTGGCGCGCATCGAGCAGAAGCCGCCCTGGCAGGGGCCCATGCCCAGACGCAGCTGACGACGCAGGTCGTCGAAGGTGGCGTCGGGCTGCTCGGCCAGCAAGTCGGTGAACATCTTGCGGCTCATCAGCTCACACTCACAGATGATCTGGTCGTCGAGCTTCTCGGACATCGGGACGGCTTCGGGATCGCCACCGCGAACCAGGCCGGTGCTGGCGCGACGCTCCTCGTTCTCACCCAGACGATGGGTGATGAGGTAGTTCTTGCCGACGGTCGAACCGGGTACGGCCTCCTCGGCGGTACGGCAGGGGCGGTCGTCACCAAGCTGCTCACACATGACGTCGACGACGTTCTGGGCCATCAGACGGTAGGTGGTGAGCTTGCCACCAATGATCGACACGATGCCATTGACACCGTCGCGGGAACCGTGGTCGAGGATGCTCATACCGCGGGACATGTGACGGGTATCGGTAGCGGCAACTCGCTTGTCCTTGAACAGCGGGCGGGCACCGGCCCAGGCGTGCACGGCACGGGCCTCGCGGAATCCGGGGACCAGGGCCTCGCCGGAGTCGAGCATCTGCTGCACCTCGTTGCGCGGGATGGACAGACGCTCTGGATCGTCAGCCTTGACGTCAGTGGTGCCGATGATCGACACGGTGTGCACCGGTACGAGGATGTCGCCGTCAGTCGGGTAGATGCAGCGGTTGACAACCGTGTTCACCAGACGGTGATTCATGGCGATCATGATGCCGCGGCCGGGGACGACATCGACGTCGTGACAGCCGACGAGCTCGGCAATACGTCCGGCCCACGGGCCGGCGGTGTTGATGACGAATTTGCAGTCGATGCGGATCTGCTCGTCGTGCTTGAGGTCGTGTGCGACGACCGCGGTGATCTGGTCTCCCTCACGGATGATCTCGGTGACGGCGGTGTAGGTCATCACCTTGGCGCCGTACTCGATGGCAGAGTGAGCAGCTCCCCAGACCATCTGCCAGCCGTCGACCGAACCGTCCTGAACGGCGAAGGCACGCTTGATGCCGGGGTTCACGCGGGGCTCGCGGCGCAGCGCCTCAGCAGTGGAGATCTCCTCGAAGGGAACCTTCGACTTTCTGGCACCCTCGATCCACTGATCGGAGAACTCCAGGTCGTCCTCCGGGGTGACCACGAAGAGTCCACCGGTCTTCTCCACGGCGTCGGCGTGGATGCGAGTGACAATTGCGTTCTCCTCGGCGCACTCCGTCGCCGACCCGGGATCAGACACGACGTAACGGCCACCGGAGTGGAGCAGGCCGTGGTACCGACCGGTCGTCCCTTGGCCGAGGTCGGCCTTGTCCAACAGAACGGCGCGGTATCCACGCATCGCGACGTCCCGCACGACGCCCGCACCGGTGGCACCGCCACCGATGACGACGACGTCTGCGTCCATGGTCCTCATTGAATGCTCCCTTCGAAACCATCCGGCATGTGGGGTGTGGCGCAAGGGGTTCTCGGTGCCCCGCCACCGTTGCCAGGTACTTCTCAAGGTTAGGGAAAACAATGGGCCACAACCACCAGAACCGGCTTTTGTGCATGTTCGCGCAGACCCTTGGGAACGGACGTGCAAACGGCTTCATGGCGCGGTTTTCACCCGATTACACCTCGCCTCCAGCGTCGCAATTTAGGCAAAAAATAACTTGTTTAAATAGCAGAAAGACAAGAAGGACAATTGTGTGAATAACCACCCATCCTCACCTTGGGACAATTCCTACCGCGTCATCACGTGGTCTCCTCGCTGTCACGGGACAGAGTTGGGCCAGGTCTCCCGACAGCAGGGTCCTGCCGCCGAAAATCGGGCTTGCTGCCGCAACGCTGTGAGCGAACGGGTCACTCCACCGGAGTCTCGGCCGACTCCCCCGACAGCACCTTTGCGATGTTGCGCGCAGCCAGCCGGCTCATGACCTCACGGGTCGGCAGGGCAGCTGATCCGATGTGCGGCAACAACACAACGTTCTCCATCGTCATCAGACCCCCAGTGATCGTCGGCTCGTCCTCGAACACGTCCAGGCCGGCACCGGCGATCGACCCAGCCTTGAGAGCCTGGACGAGAGCAGCTTCGTCGACACAGGCACCACGTGCGGTGTTGACGAGGTAGGCGGTCTCCTTCATGGTGGCCAGGGCGTCAGCATTGATGACATGGCGGGTCTGGTCGGTGAGCGGGCAGTGCAGGGAGACGGCGTCAGAGGCGGCGAGGAGCTCGTCGAGCTCGACACGACGAGTCGGCTGGGTGTTCGGATTGACGGCGTCGATCGCTGCGACATCCTTCTCGTGACGGGCGTTGTAGATGACGTTCATGCCAAATGCAGCAGCGCGTCGGGCCATCGCCTCGCCGATCTGTCCCAGGCCGATGATGCCGAGGGTGGCTCCTTGCAGACCAGCGCCCAACATGAAGGTGTGGTCGTAACGCCAGGCCTTGCCGGCACGCACCCAACGCTCCGCCTCGCCGGTGCGGCGGGTGACCTCGAGCAGCAGGGTGAACGCAAGATCAGCAGTGGCCTCATGGAGGACACCTGGGGTCGAGGTCACGACCACTCCGGCTTGCCTGGCGGCGTCAAGGTCAATGTTGTTGAACCCTGCGGCGCACTGTCCGATGACCCTGAGTTTCTCACCCTTCCCGATCATCTCGGCGTCGAGGGGGTCGGACAAGCTGGTCAGGAGTGCGTCGGCGGTGACGATCTGGTCGGCGATTTCCTGGCGATCCATGAAATGGTCGCCGCCCACGATCTCGTGACCGGGGAGTTCCTCGTTGACAACGGACATGAGCTGCGGTGCGGTGACGATGATGCGAGCCATGGCATCACTGTAGGTGAACACGACCCATCGAAACAGGGCGTCGCACAAATTGATGCAGTGTGCAACAATTCCGCTGTGCAGATGTCGCAGGGTGCAACGAAATCGGAGGGGCTGAACCCCAACCATGCCGATGTCGAGAAGGCACTGCAGGCGTCATGGGCCCTCGTCGACGTCGCGGCCCGGTCCCTCGCCGAGCTTGCCGAGGACGTCAGTGCCCCCCAGTACCGACTTCTCGTTCTCATCGACGCAGGGGTGACACGCGGGGTCGACCTGGCTCGCGACCTGGAGGTCCACTCCTCGACCATCGCGCGGATGGTCGAACGCCTCGTCGCCAAGAACCTCATCGACCGCTCCCCCGACCCTGATGACCGTCGCGCCAACGTGCTCTCCCTCACCCCACGTGGCTCGAAGCTGGTGCAAGACGTCAACGAACATCGTCGACGTCAGCTCATTGACCTGCTCAGCCAGCTGGAGCCGGGAGAGATCGAGACCGTCGTCACCGGGTTCACCCTGTTCACCCGCGCCGCCGAGGCCAGTGGCCACGGCACTCCCACTTCCAACCGCTCCTGTGCAGAGGACTCCAGCCAGCAATGACCGAGACCGCCGTCCATCCCGAGGCACGGGCCGCGTGGGCCAAGCGTCTGAGACGTCTGCGCCGTGCCCTCGTCCCGCACCGGCCCAAGGCCTTCCGAGACTCCCTCAACCGATGGCTGCTCATGGGCACGGTCATCGGCATCGTCTCGGGCATCGGTGCCATCATCTTCTTCTTCTGCCTGGAAACCGGCACCCACTACTTGCTGGAGACCTTGGGCGGATACACCCCGCCGGGCACCCTCGGTGAGGGAGACGGTAATCCGGGAACCGGCCTCACCCGGCCCTGGGCCATCCCACTGGTCGTCACCGGTGGCGCGCTGGTCTCGAGCATCCTGGTGTACTTCGTCGCTCCCACTGCCAAGGGCCACGGCACTGACAACGCCATTCACGCTGTCCATCACGACCCGACGGCGCTCAGGGGCAAGGTCGCGGTCATCAAGATCATCGCCTCGTCGCTCATGATCGGTTCCGGAGGCTCTGGTGGACGTGAGGGCCCCACCGCCCAGATCAGTGCGACCGCCATCTCCTCGCTGTGCAAGAAGCTCAAGATCGCCACACCGGACGCCCGCATCGCCGTCTCGGCAGCAACCGCTTCGGGTATCGGAGCGATCTTCCGCGCTCCTCTGGGTGGCGCCCTGCTGGGTGCTGAGCTGCTCTATCGCGACGACATGGAGTCCGACGCGATCATGCCGTCCCTAGTGTCCTCGATCGTCGCCTTCGTCGTCTTCGGATCGGTCTACGGATTCGAGCCAATCTTCGGATCGCTGAGTGGGGTGCAGTTCTCCCAGCCCCTACAGCTCATCTGGTACGTCCTGCTCGGTCTGGCTGCCGGTCTCATGGGCAAGTTCTACGTCAACGTCTTCTACGGCGGCACCAAGTTCTTCGACCGACTCAAGAAGGTTCCCGGCTGGCTCGTCCCGGCCATCGGTGGCCTCGGCGTCGGCCTACTCGGCCTGGTCATTCCGGCTGCTCTGGGAACCGGTTACGGATCGGTACAACAGGAGATGTTCGCCGACAACCTCATGCGTATGCCCCTGCTCATGGTGCTGGCCATCCCGTTCGCCAAGGTCCTCTCGACGACCCTGTCGATCGGCTCAGGCGGTTCGGGTGGCGTCTTCGGCCCCGGCATGGTCATCGGCGGCGCTACCGGAGCTGCGCTGTGGCGTCTTCTCGAGGGGCTTCCGGGCATTCCCTCCTCCCCGATGAGCTTCGTCATCGTCGGCATGATTGCCTGCTTCGGATCGGTGGCCCACGCACCGCTCGGCATGCTTCTCATGGTTGGCGAGATGACCGGAAACCTGTCGATGCTGGCTCCCGGCATGATCGCCGTCGCCGTGGCTGGACGGGTCGTCGGAGACATCTCGATCTACACCTCCCAGCTCAAGGACCGTCTGGAGGGCCGTCGTGTCCACGCCATGGGTCGTGTCACGAAGCCGGCCGAGGTCAAGTCCGAGGACGAGGCGGCCAGCCCGAAACCGTCCATCAAGAAGCCGGCGACCAAGAAAACCGACGGAAAGACGACCACCCTGCCGTAGAAGCCGGTTCTCGGCACGCCAGTCCGATCTCAATCAGTCGTGGGGCGGAACGGGCTGCGTCCATCGTGGAGCGACCAAGCGATCCCGACGAGGTACAGCACAACGACAAGAGCTCCCGTTGACAACAATTGGGCGCGCACGTCGGGAGCGAACATCCCCAGCACCATGATGCTCACCAACAGAATCATCGCGGCCCAGGACACCACCGGGAATCCCTTGATTCGCATCGGTAGCGGAGTGCCCTCGCGCTCGACCTGACGACGCAGCACGTACTGGGAACAAATGGTGAAGAAGTAGGTGACGATGATCGTCGAGCCGACGATGTTGAGCAGGGTGCCGAGCACAGTGTCACCCCACCTAAAGGTCGCCAGCACGCAGCAGAATCCGAAGAGCACACTGGCGAGTACGGCCATTGCAGGCACCGAGCGTCCCCTCGTTCGCATCGCGGCGCGGGGGGCCATGCCTCGCTCCGCCAGGGAGCCGAGCATTCGGGCTGCGCCGTAGAGGTTGGCATTGAGGGAGCTGAGCAGGGCGAGCACGATGACCAGGGTCATGACCTCGGACGCAGCGGGAATACCGGCGCGATCAAGCACGGCGACGAAGGGGGAGGTGCCGAGTTTGGGGTCGTCCCAGGGAACCGCGATGACCATGACGGCCACCGACCCCATGTAGAAGAGCAGGATTCGCCAGACGATGGTCCGCACCGCGCGGGAGACATTGCGGGCCGGGTCCTCGGTTTCCGCGGCGGCCACGGCCATGATCTCGATGCCACCGAAGCTGAAGGTCACCATGAGGAGGGCGGCCGCGATGCCGGACCACCCATTGGGCATGAACCCACCGTGTCCGACGAGGTTGGACGCTCCGGCCGCGGGGGCTGCCAGTACGCCACAGATGAGCAGCACACCGATGACGAGGAAGACGAGAACTGCTGCCACCTTGAGCAGTGCGAACCAGAACTCGAACTCCCCGAATCGGTCGACCCCGAGCAGGTTGATGGCCGTCAGGACGACCAGGAAGATAAGTGTGAGTAGCCACACCGGTGCTATCGGCCACATGGCGACAAGGGTTGACGCCGCTGCGATCGCCTCGGCCGCGACGACGATGACCAACTCGATCCACCAGACCCAGCCCATTGCGAATCCGGCGGCCGGGCCCATGGCTCGCGAGGTGTAGACCGAGAAGGCACCGGAATCGGGATGGGCCGCAACCATCTCGCCGAGCATGTACATGATGGCAATCACGAGTAGACCGGCGACGACGTACGCCACCAAGGTGGCCGGACCGGCCGCCGCAACCCCCTTGCCAGAACCGACGAAGAGCCCGGTCCCGATAGCCGATCCCAAGCTCATCATCACAAGATGGCGGCCCTTCATCCGGGGCTTGCATCCTGCGGGGTCCGTGGACGTCTGAGTGACGCCCGTCGTCTGTGTGGCCATGGTCGCTCCTCACCTGCGTGTGGGTGGGGCTGATGTTAGGACCGAGTCCACGGTATGGAGATTGGCGTTTCCATAGGTGGGACGGGACGCAGCTGACCCGACTCAGCTGCTGGGGGTCAGTCGGCGTCGCCCAGCTGACTCTTCTCCTCCTCGGTGAGGCCGTCGCAGATGCGACTGAGAATGGTCTCCAGGTCGTTGAGATGACCCTGATCCAAACCACCGAAGACAACCCGACGCACCAGGGCAGCGTGTCCGGGAGCGGCCTGCTGCAACGCCTTCATGCCCTGGTCAGTGAGGTGGATGATGGCTCCCCGGCCGTCGGAGCAGCAGATGCGACGCTCGACGAGGCCACGCTTCTCCATACGAGTGAGGTGATGGGACAGCCTCGACCGTTCCCATCCCATGTGCTCAGACAGTGCGACGACTCTCATCTCGTCGTCGTCGGTCTCCGACAGTCGGACGAGGACCTCAAAGTCCTGCACGGACAGCTGTGAGTCGCGCGACAGTTGACGATTGAGCACAGCTGGCAGGGCGGTCGTCACCTCCAACCACAGGCGCCAAACCCGCTGTTGGTGGTCGTCCAGCCAAACGGTGTGATCCTCTGTCACTGTGCCTCCTTCGTTCCTGAGTATAGGAGCCCGGTAGGCGCCCTTGGACCTACCGAAACTGTCTTGTGTTGACGTATCACCGTTCTCGTGTCATGAGAGTTGCCATATCAACCGGAGCATACGGAGGACAAGGAGAATCACATGACTGACATCAACGCTGTCAAGCAGAACTGATTGCCAGAACTCCACTAAATCCTCACCTGACAAGCCAGAACATTCGTCGCACAGAAGTGTCCGGGTCGTCTCCTATCATGTTGCCATGACGAGATTCCTCCATACCTCGGACTGGCAGCTGGGGATGACTCGGCACTACCTGTCCAAGCGGGGCGATGATGACCCGCAGGCACGATTCACTGCCGATCGCATCGAGACGGTACGCAGGCTGGGCGAGGTCGCCCGGCAGGAAGAGTGCGATTTCGTCGTCGTAGCCGGCGACGTCTTCGAGACCCAGAACGTTTCTGCTCAAATCATCGCCCGCAGCTGTGAGGCGATGGCCTCCATTGGCTTGCCTGTTTATCTACTACCGGGAAACCACGACAGCCTTGAGCCCGGATGTCTGTGGGATGGAACGGAATTCACCCGTCGCTGCCCTGACAATGTCTGCGTCCTGCGTGACCGGTCAGAAGTCGACGTCACTGACGCCAATGGCTCCGTCATCGCGAAGATCGTCGCCGCTCCCCTGACAACTCGGCATCCATCGACGGATCCGCTGGCAGAACTCGCCACCAGCCTGGAGCCTACTCAGACCCCTCGCATCCTGGTTGGCCACGGCCAGCTGGAGGGATTGTCCGGTGACACCCGGGAGGCTCTCATCTCGCGGGCTCCCCTGGACGATGCCACTGCCCGTGGCGCATTGACCTACGTCGCTCTGGGAGACCGCCACATCGCATGGCCGGTCGGCGATGACCACGCTGCAATTCGCTACAGCGGCACCCAGGAGACGACGAGCTTCAACGAGGACACCGTCGGCACCGCAGTCGTCGTAGACCTCGACGACCCGCTCACCTGCAAGACGATCAAGGTTGGCACCTGGTTGCACGCGCGAGTCAGTCAGGAGGTCGCAGGCGAGGCAGATCTGGAAGCTCTGAGGGACCGGTTCAATTCCTTCGATCACCGGGACCGCACCATCATCCGCTATGACCTGCACGGCCAGCTCACCATCTCCCAGAAGGCCGAGCTCGACGAGATCATCGCCGACCACGAGACGGTCTTCGCCAGTTTGGAGCCCAGTGAGAACCGCCACGATCTCACGGTCGTCGAAGACGACGCCAGCCTGGCCGATGCCGACCTACCGAGCTGGGTGAGGGATGCTGCTGAGGAATTGTCGACCATGTGTGCCACCAATGAGGACGCCGTCTCAGCCCTGACCCTCCTGCACCGGCTCGTGAACGCGGAGAACCCGTCGACACGCGCTGCGGAGGTGACACGATGAAGCTGCATCGCATCCACGTCGAGAACTTCAAGGCCATCGAGAACCGCACCCTTGAACTGCCCGATACTGGAATCGTCGTCGCGACTGGCCCCAACGAGGTCGGAAAGACCTCAATGGTTGAAGCGTTGGACCTCGTCCTCGGCACCAAGTACAAGGCTTCCTCCCGGGCACAGGAGGTTCGACAGGCCCAGCGCTACGGAACCTCACTTCCGGTGGTCGTCGAGGCCGAGATGACGATCGGTGAGCATCGTTTTGCCCACCGCAAGAGCTTCCTCAGGGACAAGGAATCCTGGTTGAGGTTCATCTCAGGCCCGCGGGCCGGACAGATCGTCACCGGGGACGAGGCCGTCGAAACGATGGAAACCCTGCTGGCCGGAGCGGACATGACGCTGTGGAATGCCCTGCGTCTCATGCAGGCCAGCGGTCTGTCGCCACTGCGGTTGGACTCCTCCAAGGCTCTGACAGCAGCGCTCGAGCAGACAGGCAGTCAGAAGCCCGACGAGGGTTCGATCGGCGGTCTCATGGACCGAGTGCGTGCCGAGTACGAGGTGTACTACCAACCCTCCACCGGCAAGGAACGGAAGGGAGCTTTCCAGGAACGGGAGCAGCTGGAGGCCGTCAGCCATGCACTCGACGAGGCTTCGACACGTCTCAAGGAGGTTGACGAGGTCGTCGAGGCTCTCACTCGGATCAATGAGCAGATCAGCCACGACCACGACGTCGTGGCATCGAAGATGGCCGAGTGTCAGCAGACCAAAGCTGCTCTCGACAGTCTCACCGAGCTGGAGAAGGAGGTTGAGACCACCAGTCGCGTTGCCAAGGAGGCGGCGCAGCATCACGCCGAGGCCACATCCGCTCACGGGGTGCGAGTCAAACTCGTTGAGAGCCTCACCGAGGCTCGCGAGAGGCATGAACAGTGCAAGCAGGTGGCCGTCGAGAATGCCGAGAAGGACCGAGCGCTAGCCGCTGAACTCGCGGAGACCCAGAGCGCCCTCGACGACGCCGCGTCCAAGGTCGCCGAGGCCGAGACTGCGGAGGAGGGAGCACGACGTACCCTCGCCGCTGTACGAGCCGGTGAGGAGGCCGCAAAGGCGCGCAAGCAACTGGACCGCGTCATCGAGCTCAGGGAGCGCCTCTCCGACGGACAGCAACGTCTCGAATCCGAGAAGGTGACGAGCCAGCTGCTGACCAAACTCAAGGAAGCCGCCAAAACCGACGCCATCGCCAAGGAAGCAGCGGCGCTGGCCAGCACCCAGCTCATCATCGAGCATCGGGACGAGGGAGATCCCCTACGGATCGACGGCGCCACACTTGATCTGCCTGTCGGCCAGACGAGCCAGCGCAGCATCGACGGTGAGCTCGTCATGGAGATGGGCGATGCGTGGCGACTGAGAATCTCCCCCACCTCCGAGGTCATGAACCTGGCACGCGACGCGGAGACGGCACACCAAGCGGTCGTGTCCCTCTTCGCGGAGCTCGGCGTGGCCAGCCTGGAACAGGCCGAGGCCCGCATGGCCGAGCGCAAGGTCCTCCAGTCGAACCTCGCTTCCTGGAAAGAGCAGCTGGAGCGCGAGCAGGGCGAGAACACCATCCAGGAGCTCGAGGCGCTCGCCGATCAAGCCAGCGAGGAAGTTACCCTCACGGCCGCAGAGGCCCAGAAGCTGGAGGACGACGCCGTCGCCAAGGCCAACGGAGCGCGCAACTCTGAACGCCAGACCCAGGCCCGCCTCAAAGCGGTGGACAAACGTCGCGGCGAGACCCATGAGAAGGCATTCCGCGCCAATATCGACCTCGACAGCGCGGCCGAGGCCGTCGCCCGACTCGTCGAGGAGCTTGCCACCGCACGGGAGGCCATCCCGGACGGCGACCTGGCCGAGGCTCTCACGATCGCCGAGGAGGAGGATCGCGTCGCAAAGGCCGACGCCGAACGCGCCGCAGCTGCCCTTGCCGAACGCAACCCCGACCAGGTCCATGCCGAGGCAGAGGGAAGCCAGCTGGCCCTCAGCAAGGCAACCTCTCGTCTCAAGGAGGACACCGACCGTCAGTTGGAGCTCAAGGGCCAGCTGCTTGGTCTGGGCCGCCAGGAACGCCAGGCCGACGTCGACACCTTGGCCAGCAAGAAACACCAGCTCTCCCGACGTGTCGCCGGGCTGGAAAGCCGAGCACGATCGACGAGGCTGCTGTACGAAACCCTCAGCCGTCACCTCGACCAAGTGCGTCAGTCCTACGTGGCCCCGTTCACCAGCGAGATCGACCGGATCGGCAGGGCCGTGTTTGGTCAAGACCTCCACGTCGAGATCGACTCCACTCTGACGGTGGTGGCTCGCCAACTGAGGGGCGCACGCCTGGAGTGGGATCAGCTGTCATCGGGAGCCCGGGAACAGCTGGGACTGGTGGTCCGACTGGCCGCGGCCCGCCTCATTGACCCCGATGACGGAGTTCCCGTAATCCTTGACGATGCCTTGGTCTACTCGGACCCAGTGAGGGTCAGGCACATCCTCACCGAGGTTGCCCAAGGGGCTCGAACGAGTCAGATCGTGGTGCTCACCAGTGCTCCTGAGAGGTACGACTCGGTTCCTGGGGCCCAGCAGGTTCGGTTCGATTGAGCCGTTCCGTCGCGTGGGGAGGCTGGTCCGAAGCCCGTCGACCTCGGACCAACGAGCCAATCGAGGCTCGCTCAGGCCCCGGTCCGCATCCAGGCATCCCCGTGAGCCCGCCAGGCCAGAATCCCGCAGCGCACGGCCATGAACCCACCAAAGGCGATCCACAACCAGACGACCGCAGCAGCCGGGTCAGCTGGCGCCCAAAGATGAACCGCCCATGCCATCGGCAGATACACCAGGAACATCACCACCTGGGCTCTCGACAACCAGCGGCCGTCACCTGCTCCGATGAGCACTCCGTCGAGAATGAAAGCCGGCCCGGCGATGACCTGCTCAACGGCCACGACGAGAAGACCAGCCGCCACCGCCCGGTGAACTGCCGGATCATTCGTGTAGATGGCGGGAACCAACTGATGGGATGCCGCCAGAAGCGCCCCAATGACAACTCCGGCCCACACTCCCCACCGAGTCATGGTGCCGGTCAACAACCGTGTGCGGCGAATGTCGCCAGCTCCCAAACTCGCTCCCGTCAGGGCCTGACCAGCGATACCGAGGGCGTCCATCGTCATGAGGAGCAGGTTCCAGATCGTCATCGTCACCTGGTAGGCAGCCATGGTGATAGCTCCCGCTCGTGCCGCCACCCACGTCGTCACGTAGAGAGCAGCCCGCAGCGCGAGGGTACGAATGAGCAGCGGGATGCCATCGCGCAGGCTCGAGGCGATACCGCCCCAATGAGGCACGAGGCTCAGGTCGAGACCGTGAGTACGTCTCCACAACACCCATACCAGGGCCACCGCCATGGCAATCTGGCAGATCAGGGTGCCAATTGCTGATCCCTCGATCCCCCAACCCATTCCGAGCACGAACCACAGGTTGAGCACCAGGTTGAGGCTGAAGGTGATGACGGTGACGACCAGGGGCGTCCGGGTGTCCTGGAATCCTCGCAGTACCCCGGTGACGGCCATCGTTGCGAGCATGGCGGGCACACCAAAACCAGTAATGCGCAGATACCGTCCGGCCTGTTCAGCGACCACGCCGCTGGCACCGAACCACCCGGCAACCGTCGTCGGAATGACCACCAGCATGATCGCGACGAGGATTCCGATGATGAGGGACAGCCAGAGTCCGTCAACACCGGTCTGAGCCGCACCATGGCGGTCCCCCGCTCCCATCCGGCGCGAGGAGGTGGCCGTCGTCGCATAGGCGAGGAAAACGAAGAGACCCGTGAACGTCGTCAGGGCTGCCGACGCAACACCGAGGCCGGCCAACTGGGCAGTGCCCAGGTGCCCGACGACCGCAGAATCCGCGACGAGAAATAGCGGCTCAGCCACCAAGGACAAGAAAGCGGGTATCGCCAGATTCAGGATCTGGCGATACCCGGTCTCAGCCTGGAAATCCGTATTGCGACTCGCTCGAGCCATCAGGCTCGAGCAATCGCACCACGTAGGGAGGCACGAATGATGTTGAGGACGTTCTCGGCTCGCTCGGAGGCCTTCTCACCACGCAACGGCCCGGAGGTCGACAGCGAGGCAAACCCGTGAAGCAACGACCACAGCAGGATGGCGAGGTCGCGCACATCGACTCGCTCCGAGAGCTTGATGTCGGGGTCGGCGAGAACATCTCTGATGACCGAGTCGGGCAAATTCGGTGCCTTCGACCGATCCGTTTCGATCATGTCGAGGCCGGCATCCGAAATGCGGTATGCGACGTCGAAAAATCCCGGCTCTGCCAGGGCGAAATCAAGGTACGCGCGGCACGCAGCCACCAGCTGGGCAACTGCTTCAGCTTCATCGTCTTCAAGCTGAGCTTCAGCCACAGCTTCACGCATCCTACGGCCGATCTGGTCGGCAGCCGCCAAGCCCACCTCATCGAGAAGGGCCTCGCGGTTCGTGAAGTGACGGTACGCCGCGTTGGGTGACACGCCAGCTCGGCGAGTCGCTTCACGGAGCACGACCGCCTCGGCGCCACCACTGCGAGCCATCTCCAAGCCCTCTTCCACAAGGGCCTCACGCAGATGGCCGTGATGGTAGGTCTGACGTGTCTGCGACGAGCGATACGACTCCGTCATTAATGATCTCCCAGTCCGTTAGTAATATGACATCAGCCAAACTGGCTGAATATCGACGCCCAACCATACGTGACATTCCTGTGGTCGCGAAGGGCAACCTCTGTGACCACCCAACTTCCACTCAACTAGGCTGAACGCATGAGTTCAAGTGTTCCATATCTACTAGCCATACTCGGCGAAGGGGTCGTGCCGCCCTCGACCATGGTGTGCCATGGAGACGATCTCGGACTGCTGCGTGGGGACGGAGTTTTCGACACGACTCGTATCGTGACCGCCCAGGATGGAACGTCCCGAATTGATCATCTCGAAGAACACCTTTCCCGCTTCGCTCGATCAATTTCCGGCGTGGACGGACCCTCGCCCGACATGGACTCGTGGAATCACCTCATCGAGGACGCTGCGCGCAGCTGGCGCATCCCCGGAGAGGCCGCCCTCAAACTCGTCTACACCACCGGTCGCGAGGTGGTCCCGGGACCTCCACGAGGGTTCCTCATCATCGTTCCCCTCTCCGAAACCCACAAGGAAGCGCGGGAAGGGATCGACGTGCTGTGCCTTTCGCGTGGGGTCACCAGCGAATCCTTCGCCGATGCACCGTGGCTTCTCGGCGGTGTCAAGACCCTGTCCTATGCCGTCAACGTCGCGGCACTGCGTCATGCCAAGTCCCAGGGCGCTGACGACGTCATCTTCACCTCGACCGAGGGCTATCTGCTTGAAGGGGCCACCTCTGGGTTGGTCGTCGAGGCTGCCGACGGACTGTGGACAACCCCCACCGGCGCAACTGGGATCCTCAGCTCCATCACCGTCAATACCGTCTTCGAAGCCGCTGACGACGACGGGGTCGAGACTTCCACCCGTCTCATGAAGCGCGACGAGGTGCTGCGCTCCCAAGGAGTCTGGCTGCTGTCGTCCATTCGTGGCGTCGTCCCCATCCTGAGCATTGACGGCCACCCGGCTCCCCAGGACGACGAGATGACCCACCGGTTGCGGGTGTGGGCCGGATTCGAGGAGTGATGCCCGCCTCCGACTCGGCCTCGCCCGCGACCAAAGCCCTTGTCAAGGCCAAGGTGGCTCATGTTCTGCACAGCTATGACCACGACCCTGCGAACCACCACTTCGGCGAGGAGGGAGCAGCAAAGCTCGGCTTCGACCCGGCCATCATGCTCAAGACCTTGGTCGTCGAACTCACTCCCTCGGGAAAACTCGCCGTTGCCGTCGTCCCCGTGAGTGGCCAGCTCAACCTCAAAGCCTTCGCATCCGCGATGGGTGCGAAAAAAGCCGCCATGGCCGACCCCGCGGCAGCCGAGCGCTCAACGGGGTACATCGTCGGGGGGATTTCGCCACTTGGACAGAAAAAGCGGCTGCCCACGTGCATCGATGAATCGGTGATGGAGCAGCCGCGAGTGCTGGTGTCAGGCGGGCGTCGCGGGCTGTCGGTGGAATTGTCACCATCAGACCTGATGGCTGTCACCGGGGCCTCGACGGCGAGAATAACCTGCTGACGCCAGCCTGCGTCACTTCCGGGAAGACTTGGCGATCGACTGGGGCAGAGCGAGCAGCCCGACGACGATGACGACGCCCAGGATCACGTGGATCCACTTGACCGCACCGCCGCTGCTCATCTCGCCGAGGCCGTACTGGACAAGGATCAGCACCGCCATACCAACCGCGTGACCAACGATCGACGAGGCCCCACCGCGACGCTTCCACATGACGGCGAGGACCGCAGCCACGATGGCGGCCACCAAGGTCAGAATTCCAAATCCCATGTGCACGTCGCCGAGCCCGTGAACACCGGAGAGCATGAAACAGGCCAACGCAGCCTGAATGATCACGGACGCGACCGCGATCCAAGCAGAGATCGTCAGGGCCTTGGGAGGGGCGGGAACGACAGGGGTGTTCTGTGTCATGACTCACACTGTAGGCCACCGCTGCCGTCACGGCCTCGTCGCGAACGGTGCCCTTCTATGACCCACGGCCCCCACCAGACCCCCAGCCCGATCGCTACCAGGAGGGCAGGCCACGTCACCTCGGCCACCGCTGAGAGCATCGGTATCAAGGCGAAAAGACCGGCTGCCCCCAGGAGGACCGTCGCTCCCCCGACGATTCCACCTGCAAGACGCTGGCTCCTCCGCTGCTCCAGCCGTGCACCCAGCAAAGCTGCCTGCAGGACGACTGGGATGATGAGGATCACTGCCACGCCCATCGCGTAGAGCAGACCGACGAGGAGGCTGCCGAACCAGCCGCGTACCGGCATCGTTCCGCTGGTGCCATTGGCCCCAGGTGTGACGGCCCATATCGCCAGGCTGAGACCCCACACCAGTCCGGTGATGGCCATTACCGCGACAAAAGCACCGGCAGACCTACCGACCCGGGCAGATTCGGTCGTCGACCCCAGGGTGTCTGGATCGCCCTGATCGACGTCGTGGCCCAGCCGCGCTCTCAGGTCGAGGGTGTTCTCCTCGTCGCGCCGACGGCTCACCGCACCTTCACCTTCGTACCCTCGTGAGCGAAGGAGTAGAGGGCCTCCGAGTCCTTCGGAGCCAACCTCGCGCAGCCGTGACTCGAGTACCCCGGCATGCCCAGGGTGTAGACAGGCTGAGCAGGTTTCTTAGTCTTCTCGTCCCACGGAATCTGGTGGAAGCCAATGTGGCCGATCGCTCCCGGGCGTTGATAGAAAGCCAGAAAATTGGGGATGTACCAGCGAATGCCATCCTCGGTTGATGCGGCATGTTGAACCTTGTACTCGATCTCATAGTCCCCGACCGGGGTTTTCCACGGCTCCGCGGTGGTGAGCATCGCGCGCTTCACCACACCGTCCTCAACGAGGTAGACGTGATTCTCCGCCTTGATCCACAGCACATAGGTTCCAGCGCCTGCCGAGGATTTCTCACCCACCGCCAGGGATGCGGGACGTGGAGTTGGGCTGGGAATCGAGGGCCTCGATTCGTCGGTCTGGGGACTGGCGGAGTCCTCGGGCTCGTCGGCACCGTCCTTGTCAGTCGGTCCGTCCGGGGCCTCCTCACTCGGGGACGCCTTGGCCGTCAACTCGGGAGAAGCGGTCGGGCACGTCACGGGATAGCGATGACGAGCACGAAGATCACCCGCGCCCGGAACGGAATCGATACACGTCGTCACTGTCGGCGTGGATGATCCGCAGCCAGCGACCAAGCACACCATTGCCACCAGGGCAGCGAGAAAACCACCGCTACGCCAGAGGCCAGAGCCGGCGCGCGGTTCTGGGTGCGGGGTATGTCCGGAGGTGATCATCGAAGCCAGTTTAGAGACCGCACTGCGGCTATTCGAATGCAACGCTGCTAGCAGAAAACTGGTTGGGCCCTGCGAAGTACAGCGAAGGGAGGTGCGAGAGACTGGACGCAGCACCGGGAGGAGAGACCATGTCCACCGCACTTGTCATCGGGGAGTCGCTGATCGACGTCGTCAATGATGCTGGGCGGGTGAGTGAACACCCCGGGGGCTCGCCCATGAACGTCGCGGTTGGGCTGGCGCGCTTGGGACGCGAGGTCGAGTTGGCGACCTGGATCGGTCCTGACTCTCACGGTCAGAGCATCGAAGCCCACGTCGGGGCCGACAACGTCCGTCTCAGCAGGTCCTCACGCGGAGCCGATCGCACGTCGACGGCCACCGCCACCCTGACGGGAGGCCAGGCGAGCTACGACTTCGACCTCGAGTGGGCGTTGCCGTCGGTTCAGATGCCCGACGACTGCGTGGTCGTCCATACCGGATCCTTGGCGTGCGGAATCGCTCCGGGACGCCAGGTGGTGGCCGAGACGGTGGCCACCGCCCGGGGCTCAGCGACGATCACCTTCGATCCGAATTGCCGACCCAGCCTCCTCGGCGACCCGAGTACCGCCCGCCACGATGTCGAACAGTTCGTCCGGCTGGCCGACGTCGTCAAAGCCTCCGATGAGGACCTGGCATGGCTGGGGGAAGGCTCCGACCCCGTCGAAATGTTGACGGAGTGGATGGGACTGGGGCCGAAAATTGGCATCCTGACGATGGGAGAACACGGCGTGGTGGCCATGACGGCCTCTGGTGTCGAAATTCGCATCCCCGGGGAGCGAGCTGACGTGGTCGACACCGTCGGCGCCGGGGATTCCTTCATGTCAGCGACCATTGACGGCTTGTGGACTGCCGGGCTGTTAGGGGCCGAGCACCGCGTCGACCTGGGGCGCATCGAAGCTCGCATCCTTCGCCAGGTGATGCAGAGGGCGGCCCATATCGCTGCCATCACGGTCTCCCGAGCCGGCGCAAATCCCCCGCGTAGCAGCGAACTGGTGTGAACCGGGCTTCCCTACCCCGGATTCTGCGAGACTGGCCCCATGAAGGGGAACTTCCACTCGGCATATGACCAAGGTTTCGCACGAGTCGCAGCATGCACCACGACGGTGCACATCGGTGACCCGGCATCGAACATGGCGGGTATTCTCGACACCTGCCGGGAGCTCGACTCCCGCGACGTGGCCGTCGCCGTCTTCCCCGAACTCTGCCTGACCGGCTACGCCATCGACGACCTGCTGCTCCAGGACGTCCTCCTGGACGCCGTTCTCGACGCCATCGAGACCCTGCGTCAGGCATCCCGCGACCTCTTCCCGGTGGTAGTCGTCGGGGCCCCCCTGCAGCGAGGAAACCGGCTGTACAACTGTGCGGTCGTCGTCCACCGCGGCCAGGTGCTCGGCGTGGTGCCCAAGAGTTATCTCCCCAACTACCGGGAGTTCTACGAAAAGCGTCATTTCGCCGCCGGCGCCGGCACCAGCGGGATCATCGACCTGTCGGGGCGACAGAAATCTCACGTGGCATCGATCGATGTCCCCTTCGGCACGGACCAGCTCTTCCAGGCCTCCGACCTGCCCGATCTCACCTTCCACGTGGAAGTCTGCGAGGACCTGTGGGTTCCGGTCACCCCGTCGTCCCAGGCCGCGCTCGCGGGGGCCGTCCTCGAGGTCAACCTCTCGGGGTCTCCCATCACTGTCGGAAAATCGCGCCAGCGTCACGAATTGTGCAAGATGACGTCCTCGCGCAATCTACAGGCCTACGTCTATGCGGCCGCTGGCCCTGGGGAGTCGAGCACCGACCTGTCCTGGGACGGCCAGACGATGATCTACGAGAACGGCTCCTTACTGGCGGCCACCGACCGGTTCTCCCCCGAGCCGGGGTACTGCCTCGCTGACATCGACCTCGATCTGTTGCGTCAGGAGAGGATGCGTCAGGGTTCCTTCGACGACAATGCCCTCTCCCATTCTCGTGACAAGGGCTGGCGGACCAGTACCTTCATTCTCGCCCCGCCTCATGAGGACATCGGTCTCGAGCGACCCGTCGACCGGTTCCCCTTCGTCCCCAACGAGCCAGACCAGCTCGCCCAGGACTGCTACGAGGCTTACAACATCCAGGTCTACGGGCTGCGTCGTCGCCTCGAGTCAATCGGGTCACCCAAAGTCGTCATCGGTGTTTCCGGTGGCCTGGACTCCACCCATGCCCTGCTCGTCGCAGCCAAGGCGATGGACCAGATGGGCCGTCCCCGCACCGACATCCTCGCCTTCACGATGCCAGGGTTCGCCACCACCGACCACACCAAGAACAACGCCCTGGACCTGTGCCAGGCACTCGGCATTCCCTGCGAGGTGTTGGACATCCGCCCGGCGGCCACCCAGATGCTCAGGGGGATGGGGCACCCGGCCGGTGACGGGGCTGACGTCTATGACGTCACCTTCGAGAACGTCCAAGCTGGTCTGCGTTACGACTACCTCTTCCGCATCGCCAATCAGCGAGGCGGCATCGTGCTGGGGACCGGAGACCTGTCCGAGCTGGCCCTGGGGTGGTGCACCTTCGGCGTCGGCGACCAGATGAGCCACTACGGGGTCAACACCGGCGTGCCGAAGACCCTCATCCAGCATCTCATCCGGTGGTGCATTTCGTCGGGCCAGTTTAACGAAGCCACCAATGTCGTCCTGGAGTCCGTGCTGGGGACGGAAATCTCCCCCGAGCTCGTCCCGGCTCGCCCCGGAGAGAAGATCCAGTCCACCCAGGCGAAGATCGGCCCCTACGAGTTGCAGGACTTCACCCTCTACCACCTGTTGCGCCACGGGATGCGTCCCAGCCGGATCGTCTTTCTGTCCCACCACGCCTGGCGTGACGCCTCGGTGGGGTCCTGGCCACCCGGGTTCCATGACGAGGACCGCCATTCCTATGACCTGTCAGCCATCAAGGACTGGACACGGCTGTTCCTGCGTCGATTCGTCGGAAACCAGTTCAAGCGCTCCACCCTGCCCAACGGACCCAAGGTCGTCGCCGGTGGGTCCCTGAGCCCGCGCGGTGACTGGCGAATGCCGTCCGACGCCGTGGCCCGGGCCTGGATGGACGACCTCGAGACGGTTCCCGACGAGCACTCCTGAGCCCTGACGACCTGTGCCCTGGGGAAAATGGCCAGCCCGAGGGTCCCCCTCCCCGCCGCAACACCGAACGCTCACCGCACCGATGACGAAAATCCCCGACTCACCGTCCCCACCGTCACAGTTCACCCTCCGGCCACTCTGACGCGGCAATATTGAACTGTGCGTGTTGATGACGAATTGAGGCTTACCCCCACCCTCCCCGACGGTCGTGGGTTGCGCATCGGCATCCTGACCAGCGGTGGCGACGCCCAGGGCATGAATGCCGCTGTCCGCGCCGTGGTGCGCTCTGCATTGAGCGTGGGAGCCGAGGTCTATGCGATCTACGAGGGCTACCAAGGCATGATCGACGGAGGCGACGGCATCCGGAAGTTCGGATGGGATGACGTCGGTTCGATCCTCAACCGTGGCGGCACCGTGATCGGCACCTTCCGCTGCAAGGCGATGCGTGAACGCTCAGGTCGGCTGAAGGCCGTTCAGAACCTCTTGGAGCACGGAATCGATCGTCTCGTCGTCATTGGTGGCGATGGTTCGCTCACTGGTTTGGACGTGTTGCGCACCGAGTGGACCGATCTCGTCGCCGAACTTGTCGACACGGGTCGGGTGAGCCCCGAGGTGGCCCGCGAGCACCCCTCCCTCATGATCGCGGGACTCGTCGGTTCCATCGACAACGATCTCGTTGGATCCGACATGACCATCGGCGCGGACACGGCTCTGCACCGCATCGTCGATGCCATTGACGACCTCACCTCCACCGCCGCCAGCCACCAGCGATCCTTCGTCGTCGAGGTAATGGGTCGTCACTGCGGCTATCTCGCCCTCATGGCGGCAGTCGCCGGTGGAGCCGACTATGTGCTCATCCCGGAGCGCCCACCGGAGGACGGCTGGGAGGATCGGATGTGTGCCGAGCTCAAGCGCGGCCGACAGTCGGGGCGCCGGGACTCGATCGTCATCGTCGCTGAGGGAGCCACCGATCGCGCCGGTAACCGCATCACCTCCGAGTACGTCCGTCAGGTCCTCGAGGACAAGCTCGGGGAGGACGCCCGCGTCACCATCCTGGGCCACGTCCAGCGCGGCGGACGCCCCTCGGCCTACGACCGTTGGGCCTCCACCTGGCTCGGCTACCACGCCGTTCACGAGGTACTTTCGACGACCCCGGAGGCCGAGGGGCGCGTCATCGGAACCGGCGCTAACCGCATCCACCGTCTGCCCCTGGTCAAGGCCGTCGCCGACACCAAGTCGGTGCCCGGTCTCATCGAGCAGGGGCGTTACAACGAGGCCATGAGGATGAGGGGACGCTCCTTCGTCGAGATGGACGCCATCTTCACCGAGCTCAGCGAGCCCGCTCGCACCAAGACCGAGGGGGGCGAGGACGCCGACCGCAAGCGGATTGCGATCATGCACGCCGGCGGCCCTGCCCCGGGCATGAACACTGCTGCCCGCGCAGCCGTCCGGTTGAGTATTTCTCGTGGCCACACCGTCATCGGAATCCACAACGGATTCGTCGGCCTGGCTGCCGGGGACATGTCGGAACTGGCCTGGAGTGACGTCGAGGGCTGGGCCGGGGAAGGCGGTGCTGAGCTGGGCACCCGCCGCGAAACCCCGAGCACCCGTGACCTCTACGCCGTCAGCCGCGCACTGGAGGACAACCACATCGACGCCCTGCTCGTCATCGGCGGATACTCGGCCTACGAGGGCATCCACACCATGACGACGGAACGGGACCGCTACCCCGCCTTCCGCATCCCGACGGTGTGCATACCGGCCTCGATCGACAACAACCTCCCCGGTTCCGAGCTGTCCATCGGTGCCGACACCGCCCTCAACGTCATCGTCGAGGCGATGGACAAGATCAAGGAGTCCGGCATCGCCTCGCGTCGGTGCTTCGTCGTCGAGACGATGGGGCGCGACTGCGGATACCTCGCCCTGATGTCCGGCATCGCCGCCGGTGCCGAGCGGATCTACACCAATGAGGACGGCATCTCCCTGGACGATCTGGCCAATGACGTCCACTGGTTGCGGGAGTCCTTCGCCCACGGACGGCGTCTATTCCTGGCCGTTCGCAACGAGAACGCCTCCCGCAACTACACCACCGACTTCATCGCTCGACTACTGGAGGAGGAATCCCACGGCATGTACGACGTGCGCCAAGTGGTGCTGGGGCACATGCAGCAAGGTGGGTCGCCCTCCCCCTTCGACCGGTTGCTGGCCAATCGTCTCGCGTATCGCGCTCTCAACCTCATTGACGACGAGTTGGCCGCCCACCAGGACGGGCCGTGGTTCATCGGTGTCAACGAGTCGGACATGCGCCCCAGCAAGATGGAGACGATGCCTTCCCTCGTCGACTCCGCTCACCGTCGTCCCCGCGAGCAGTGGTGGCTGACGATGTCACCGGTGGGACGAACGGTGTCCGACGAGGTGCGCTGATCCCGGACACCTAGCCAGGTTCATTACGCGACGCTTCCTCGTGACGCGCAGGTCCGACCAGCCGAGCCCGTGGCAATCTGGTTGTGCGGACGTTTCAGTCTCGGAATGGACGGCGACAAGGTCGCGCGCCTCTATGGCGGTGACCTCGCCATCCCTTGGCAGCCGCGGTACTCCATCGCCCCGTCGACGATCGTTCTTACCCTCCACCAGAAGGACGTCACCCGGGTCCTCGCCCCGCGAGGTGGGGGTTCCGGCCCGGCTGGGCGAAGAATCCAGGGCCCAGCCCCATCAACGCACGCCTCGAGACCATCGCCACCAATGGGATGTTTCGTACCGCGATGGCCTCCCAGCGCTGCGTCGTTCCCATGACGGGGTATTTCGAGTGGACCGGGGAGCGCGGTGACAAAATTCCCCACTACATACATGGGTCCGGACTCCTGAGTGCAGCAGCCATCGCCGCGACGCGAAAAATCGACGCCGGCTTCGAGACGACGGTAGCGATCATCACCGCTCCCTCCCGTGACGCCGCTGGCCAGGTCCACAATCGGATGCCGGTCTTCCTCACCGACGACCTCGACGAGTGGCTCGATCCTGCCCGCCTCGACGCGACCCAGGCGCGGGGACTGGCCGCCCACATCAGCAAGGCACGTGACTTGATCGCGAACGAACTGAAGGTCGACCAGGTCGATCGTCGCGTCAACTCGGTGAGCAGGATCGACCCGGCCGACCCTTGTCTGATCGAACCGGCCCCCCTGACGATTATCGTCAGGGGGTCGGGAGGCAGCACTTAGGCGACCTTCGGGATCTCCACCTTCTCGTTGTACTTGGAGAAGGTGGCATCAACAGCCATGTCCCCGCCCTGCCCTGACGGCATCGACATCTTGATGCCCTTGAACCGCTTGGCATCGTCAAGCCAATAGGTGACCTTGCCAGTGGTCTTCTTCTGGTCAGTACTCGACGACGCGCTCGGGGTGGCACCACCGGAGGCCGCCGGAACGGTGGCGTCATAACGATGACCTCGGGATTCCTTGCCGACGTAAGTCAGGTTGTCGATCCCCTGGGTGAATCCAACCGTCATGTCGCCGGGATCGTTCTTCTTGCTCTTGGTCTGAGAGGGAGTCTTCTGCCACTTCGACCCCTGCTTGGTGTACGTCTGATCGTCAATGATCACCTGCTCGAGGGTCCCGCTCGACTCAGGGTTGGTCGTGACCATGTGAGCCTTGGGCTTGGAAGAATCCGTGCCGTCGTAGTCCGTGGTGGCCTTCATATTCATCTTCTGGCCATTCATCGAGCCGTCCAGAGAGGTCTCCATGCGGTAGGTCTTCACCGTCGCCATGGAGGTCTTGACCTCCTTGATGAACCTCGCCTTGTCGACCTTCCCCTTCTTGAACAGCGGATCAGCTGCTGCGGAGCTGGCGTGACTGTCATCCGCCTTTGATCCGCCATCACACGCAGCTAGAGACAAGCTCATCGTTGTGACCAGGGCCAGGGCAGCAACTTTCAACGGGGTACCTGAAAACACTCGCATGCATTTGTCCGGCTGGGGGTGTGCCGGCCTTTCCACCCTCGATGTTAGGCGCTCCCAGGCACAACTGGATGGTCCCACCCTGACGGCAGGACGACCCAGAATCACTGATTCTTCATGACACCTTGGGAATCCTGACGGGCTCCGCGAACTTCGACAGAGTCATGTCCATCGTGACGCCAGCCCCCTCGGCACCCGTCGACATCTTCATCCCGACGACCCGCTTGGCATCGTCGAGCCAGTACGTCGTTTTCACCTTCTGATTCATGGCGGCGGCCGCCTCTCCCCCGCTCATCTTGGCCGGATCGAGCACGACGTCGAACCGATGCCCGCGGGAGTCTTCACCCACATAGGTCACGGACTCCATCGCATTGGTGGACTCGCGGACGGTCTTCGCGACATCGGCCTGGCCCATACTGACACCAGTCTTGGAGCTCCTAACCCACTTCGATCCGCTCTTCTGGTAGACGTCCTTGCCCAGGATGACAACGTCTGCATCCTTCCCCTCATCGGGAGCAGACACGAGGACATGCGCCTTCGGAGCCGACTGATCATGGCCGTCGTAGTCGGAGGACAGCTTCATGGTGTGCTTCTCACCAGACATTGCGACACCCATGGAGCCTTCCATGTGATACGTCCTCATCTTCTTCACACCTTCGGTGAGGTCCTGAGAAAAATCATCCCTGTTGACTTTTCCCTTCGTGAAGATCGGATCCGGTGCAGGAGTAGGGGTTGCACTGGTGGCGACGCCTGTTGCCTTGTCGGCAGCCTTGAAGGTGTCGGAATTCCCACCACAGGCGGTCAAGGACAGACTGGCCGCAGCAATCGTAATGACAACAGCGGTCTTCACGGGATTACCTGAAAGAAATCGCATCTTCACATTCCGGCTGGGAGGGTGCCGGCCTTCCTGTCGGCATACTAACTACGGGAATGCGTCGTGGCGGGATCCGTTCTCACTTCATTACAACCGCACAGACAAGCTCCAACTGCCACCACAGATCACCGAGCCATGGCCCACGCCCACAGCCCGAGGATCGTCATACCAATGATCGTCACGATGACGACGATCAGCCAGGTCAGCCAGTCGGGGTGCTGGCGGGGCGGGGTCGGGTCGCCGTCAGACATGAGATGCCTCCAGGTCAGTTTCACACGGTGATGTCCATGCAAGAGTATCTGGAGGCCATGACTGCCCCTCGTGAAAGGACCGTCCGAGGCTGATCAGCGGGCAGTGAACGTTCCCGTTTCGGCCCAGTTGACGTTTGGGAAGTCGCCGGTCCGGCGCTGTACGATATAACCCGTTCGTCTTCCCATCGAAATGGACCATGGCTCTCATTTCGCACACACAAAACATGGAGGTACTGTGCCGTCGAGACTGACCCGGCGTTCGGTTCTGGCCACAGGTGCCGTGACTCTGCCAATGACCGTTGCAGCTTGCGCCAAGACGCCCCTGGACAAGGACGGTTCTGGTTCCGGCGGCACCGCCGGTGGGTCGTCCGCGACCCCGACGCCCACTCCGACCCCGACCCCAGCAGCTCTGACGCTCACCTCGGACCACCCGATCACCGAGCTGCAACCTGGTGACACCCTGAAGCTCGCCGTCGTCAACGGTGCTCTCAAGAACGTCAAGGTCACCGACAAGGATGACGACGAGGTTAAGGGAACCCTCAAGGACGGAATGTGGACCCCAGAGGAACCCTGGAGCCTCAACACCCACTACACCGTGACGGCGACCCTGACGAACACGGATTCCCATGCCGGACCGACGACCACCGTCACCAAGAAGATCAAGAGCCTCGACGGGGATGTCAACGTCGTCGAGATGCCCTACAGCGACGCCACCGTCGGCGTCGGTATGCCCGTCATCATCAAGTTCCGCAAGGACGTCATTGACGCCGGCATGCGCGCCAAGATCCAGAAGGCGATGGAGATCGACGTCTCCCCTAAACAGGAGGGGTCATGGGGATGGCTTGACCAGTCCCAGCTCATGTGGCGCCCGAAGGACTTCTGGAAGGCCGGCACGAAGGTCAGCGTGCGCGGCAAGCTCAAGGGGCTACCCACATCAAGCCATCGCTGGATCACCCGCGACATCGACGATTCCTTCCGCGTCGGCGATTCCCACATCCTGAAGATCTACATCAACAAACACAAGATGGATGTCGTCGTCAACGGCAAGGTGGCACGTTCCATCCCGGTGACGACGGGCAGGCCCGGCGGGAACACGACCACCCGATCTGGCACCAAGGTCATCATCGAGCGTGATCGCACCAGGGTCATGGACTCCTCGACGGTCGGCTTCCCCAAAGGGAGTTCTGATTATTACCACCTCAAGGTGAAGTACGCCATGCGTCTCACCTACACCGGTGAGTTCATTCACGCCGCCCCATGGTCCGCAGGTTCTCTAGGTAGTGCCAATGTCTCGCATGGCTGCGTCGGAATGTCCACCGAGAGCGCCAAGTGGCTGTTCAATCTCTGCGCGGCCGGGGATCCCGTCATCTGCACCGGATCCAACCGCCAGCTCAAGCCCCCCGAAGGCATCGGCTGCTGGTGCTACGACTGGAAGGGCTGGCAGAAGCTCAGCGCGCTCTGAGTCAGTCCTCCTGACATGGCAAAACCCTCTACCTCGATTCGAGGTAGAGGGTTTTGCCATGTCAGGGCGCCCTCACTCCTTGACGCCGTTTTTGGCTCCATAGGGCGGTTTTCTCCGGCAATCAGAGCTCCTTGACAGCGGTTGACGCGACACGCTCAAACCCTCGATGTCTTTGAGTCCACCGGTCGGCAATTCCTAATGTCCCACCCGTCCCGGAAACGCCGGGATCGAAAGCCCCGATGCCTTCATTGGCGAGAGGAAGTCACACCGTGATCCGCCCCAAGCGCTCAGTCCGAGGTGCTGCCGCCACCATCGCCCTCACCTCCGGTATCAGCGTTGTTGCACCCGCCGTCATCGGTGCGGTCGCACACGCAGCTAACACGCAGACGATGTACGCGACAACGGACGTCAACGTGCGCTCTGCATCCTCCAACTCCGGCAAGGTCCTCACCGTCGTGGCCCGTGGCCAGTCGGTGCAGGTTACCGGCGAGAAGGTGCGCGGGTGGATCCCCGTCGCCGTGAACGGAACCACCGGCTGGATTTACCAGCGCTTCCTCACTGAGGAGAGCATCCGCCCGGTACATTTTGGGTCCGACCCGCTCCCCGACACCATGATCGCGACCGTCCCGGTCAACGTTCGTGACAATTCCGCCAATGCCGGCAAGGTCCTCACCGTTGCCGAGCGTGGTCAGGAGGTCCAGGTCACCGGTCGTCCTGACGGCGGCTGGCTCCCTGTCTCCGTCAATGGCAAGTCGGGTTGGATCTACGGTCGTTACCTCACCACCGGCAAGGTGGCTCCGGCCCCCTCCAAGCCGACGGTTGACGCCACGAGCGGCTCCTCGACCAGCCGTGACAAGAGCCGTCCGGTCCTCGACAACGCTGCCACCCGCACCACCAGCGGCGTTAACGTGCGCACGGCTCCGTCTCCGTCCGGGCAGGTCATTGACCAGCTGGCTGACGGCGCCGGCGTCGAGGTCACCGGCGAGGCTCACGGGAACTGGGTGCAGGTTCGCGCCGGCCACCGCACTGGTTGGGTCTACCGCACCCACCTGAGCGGCAAGGTGCCCGCCGCCCAGCCCATCAAGCACGCCGAACCGGTCAAGCACAAGGGTGGAGACACCAGCCGCGACACAACCCGTCCGTCGCGTCACCACGCCAAGGACGGCGCCTCGAACAAGGGTTCGGGTCGCGTTGGCGGACGCTGCATCGCGTCGTTCTACGACGAGCCGCAGTCGACCGCCTCAGGTGAACAGTTCAACCCGAACGCCATGACCGCTGCCCACAAGTCCCTGAGCCTGGGTACTCACATCCGCGTCACCAACGTCCGTAACGGTCGCTCGGTGGTCGTCCGGATCAACGACCGCGGCCCGTACGTCGCCGGTCGCTGCGTCGACCTTTCTCGTGCCTCCTTCGCCGAGATCGCCGATCTCGGACAGGGAACGACCCCGATCACCTACACCGTCCTCGACTGATGACGAGGGACTGAGTCCAACTCCGTGTGGGGGTGGCTCGCCGATGGGCGGGCCACCCCCACGCGCGTCTCGTCAGCCGGGGGTCCGTCGGGCCGGTGTCGAAAACTGTCACCCGACCCGGGGAACCCTCAACCATGCCGACCAATATGCCGGTTTCTTGGTGATTTGCACCGGCGAGCCGTAGCCTTGGCTGTGCCATAGTTCACACCGTGGTGACGCTCGGGAACGAACCCGTAGTGCCACCCGTCCACGTATACCCGGCCACCGGTGATGTCCGGACGCGGCCGCCAGGAAGGATCGCACGATGGGTTCGAGTGCAAGGTTTGTCGACGAAGACACCCAACTCGATTTCGGCAAGGTCGTCGCCACTGACGGCCAGGTGGGTTACGACATCGGGGGTCTGCTCAACAAGACCGGCAACGTCATGATCGACCCCGGATTCGTCAACACGGCGTCCTGCGAGTCTCAGATCACCTACATCGACGGTGAGAAGGGCATTCTGCGCTATCGCGGCTACCCCATTGAGCAGCTCGCCGAACAGTCCACCTTTCTCGAAACCGCTTACCTCGTTCTTTACGGTGAGCTGCCGAGCAAGGCCCAGCTGGAGGGGTTCGAGGAGCGAATCCGTCGCACCACCCTCATCGATGAGCGCATGCGCGACCTGTTCCGTTGCTTCCCCCGTCGTTCCCACCCCATGCCGGTGCTCGCCGCAGGCATCATGGCCCTGTCCACCTTCTCCCAGAAGTCGTCGGGAACTGATCCGGAGCAGATCGAGGCTGCCACCACCCGTCTGATCGCCAAGGCCCCGACCCTGGCTGCCTTCGGTTACAAAAACTCGATGGGCCAGCCGACCCTGTACCCTGACAACTCGCTGAGCTACGTTCAGAACTTCATCCGGATGAGCTTCGGCTTCCCGACCGAGCCTTACGAGTTCAACGACCAGATCACCAAGGCCCTGGAGACTCTCCTCATCCTGCACGTTGATCACGAGCAGAACTGTTCGACCTCGACAGTCCGCATGGTTGCGTCGTCGGGTGCGAACATGTACGCCGCAGTTGCCGCCGGCGTCAATGCGCTATCCGGGCCGAAGCATGGTGGCGCGAACCAGGCCGTCCTCGAGATGCTGCAGTACATCCGCGACTCCGACATGACGACCAAGGAGTTCGTCCGCAGGGTCAAGGACAAGCAATCCGACATCAAACTGATGGGCTTCGGCCACCGCATTTACAAGAACTACGATCCGCGTGCCGCCATCATCAAGAAGCACGCTGATCGCATCATGGAGCTCCACACCGGTCGCGAGGATCTTCTCGAAATCGCCAAGGAGCTTGAGGAGACCGCACTGAGCGACGACTACTTCAAGGAACGCAAGCTCTACCCGAATGTCGACTTCTACACCGGTCTCATCTACGAGGCCATGGGCTTCCCGATGAACATGTTCACCGTACTGTTCGCCTTGGGTCGTCTGCCCGGCTGGATCGCCCAGTACCGCGAGCAGGTGGCCACCGGCGGAAACAAGATCTGGCGTCCGCGTCAGATCTTCACCGGAGCTGACCTGCGCGACTACGTACCGCTGGATCAGCGCGCCTGACTGTGCAAAAGGCCCCGGGGCTTCGGCTCCCGGAGCCATTTCATGCCCCGATGTTCCAGCAAGCGGCAACTCTTGGAGCGTTGCCCGGCACCGGCGCCCACCCGGACCACCAGTTTCCTCCGCCAGGCTGACGCCACTCCCCGCCCCCCATGACGATTTTCGTCAGTTCCCCGAGCCGCACGTCAGTCCAGATCCAGGACTACCCCTGTGGCGGGGAATTTCGCGCATCAGCTCTGGGATTGCCGAAGGCGACTTCGGAACGGAAGCACCGTCGATAGACTCCGGCGCATGGATTCGGCTGAAGCGATGAGTCTCCCCAAGGTCGTGCTGCACGATCATCTCGACGGCGGGTTACGCCCGGCGACGGTTCTGGACCTCGCTGCCGAGCGCGGCCGACCCGTCCCTGCCAACACGCCTGAGGGGCTTGCCGACTGGTTCCTCGAGGCCGCTGACTCCGGTTCCCTGGCCAGGTATCTCGACACTTTCACCGAGACCGTCGCCCTCATGCAGGATGCTCACTCCTTGCGCCGCATAGCGCGAGAATTCGTCGAGGACATGGCGGCTGACGGCGTCGTGTACGCCGAGACTCGTTGGGCTCCCCAGCAGCATCTCGCGGGTGGTTTGACTGCTGCGGAAGCCACCGAAGCGGTCCAGGCGGGCCTGGTGGAGGGGATGGCAACCGCCTCGAAGTCGGGCAAAACCATCATCGTGCGGCAGATCCTGTGCCTCATGAGACATCTCGACGTCCCGGAAGACGTCGTCGACCTCGCCGTCAACCATGCTCCGGGGGTCGTGGGGGTCGACATTGCTGGCCCTGAGGACGGCTTCCCCCTGGCTCCCTTCACCGATGCCTTGAAGCGCGTCCAGGCAGCCGGAATCCACCTCACCGTCCATGCCGGCGAGGCAGCTGGCCCGGAGTCGGTTCTCGACGCCCTCGACCACGGGGCAGAGCGTCTCGGTCACGGGGTGCGCATCGTTGAGGACCGCGACGCATCCGGCTGGGGTCCGACGGCCCAACGGGTGTTGTCCCGCCGGGTGCCGTTGGAAGTCTGCCCATCCTCAAACACCCAGACCGGCATCTGCCGCAGCATCGCTGATCATCCGTTGTGTGTGTTGTGGCGGGCTGGGTTCAATGTGGCCGTCAGTTGCGATAATCGTCTGATGAGTCGTACCACGACGTCACGGGAAGTGGCGTTGGCCGGCCAGGTCCTCACCTGGAATCGTGACGACGCCCTGCAGGTACAGCGCAACACTCTCCAAGCAGCGTTTTGCACATCGGCCGAACAAGAATCCCTCGCACCGCTGCTGAGGTGACCCATACCTGCGAACACGATCATGGGACGGTACCTCACCGATACCGCCCCACGATCATTCACCACCTCAGAGAAGTTCGGAGATGCAGGAGACGTCCATGTCGAGAGCTTTTCCTACGCCAGCGGTGTAGAGCTTGCCGTCGTGAGTCGTCAGGCCACGAGCCAGCTCCTTGCGCTTCTTGCAGGCATCCTTCCAACCTTCCTCGGCGATGAGGACCGCGTAACGCATGGTGGCGTTGGTCAGTGCGTAGGTCGAGGTGTGCGGGACAGCGCCCGGCATGTTGGCGACGCAGTAGAACACCGAGTCGTGGACCTTGAAGGTCGACTCGGCATGGGTCGTCGGGTGGGAATCCTCGAAGCAGCCGCCCTGGTCGATGGCGATGTCGACGAGCACCGAGCCCGGCATCATCTGCGAGACGGTCTCGTTGTCGACCAGGTGCGGGGTGCGAGCGCCAGGAACCAGCACGGATCCGATGACCAGATCCGACTCCTTGCAGGCTTCCTTGACGGCCAGCGGGCTGGAGAACTGAGTGCGGATACGTCCGCCGGTCACTTCATCGATGTAGCGCATTCGGGCGACGTTGACGTCATAAATGGTGACGTCGGCGCCCATGCCGTCAGCAACGCGAGCAGCGCAGAATCCGGCGACGCCACCGCCGAGCACCGTCACTCGACCGTTGCGGACACCGGAGCCACCGCCGATGAGCACGCCATTTCCGCCGGCAGGCTGCATGAGACAGTTCGCGCCGACCTGGGCTGCGAGTCGGCCGGCAATTTCCGACATCGGGGACAGCAACGGCAGGGAGTGGTCATCCATCTCGACGGTCTCGTAGGCGATCGAGGTGACCTTGCGCTTCAAGAGCTCCTCGGTGAGCGGACGATCCGCGGCCAGATGCAGGTAGGTGAAGAGGGTCAGCCCCTCATGCATGCGATGATATTCGTCCTCGATGGGCTCCTTCACCTTCAGGATGAGCTCTGCGTCGTCCCACACCTTGTCGACGTCGTCGATGATCTTTGCGCCAGCGTCCTCATACTCGTCGTCCGGGATCCCCGAACCCAAGCCTGCGCCAGCCTGCACCAACACTTCATGCCCATGACTCACCAACGAATGGACGCCCGCGGGCGTAATGGCTACGCGGAACTCATTGTTCTTGATCTCTGTGGGGATACCAACACGCATTGCACTTTCTCCTTTGACAGTGTGCTCGTCGACGTCATCGCCAACCAGCTGCGGGTAACACCTAGAGAATAAGCACTTGCACGGCTCAACCCAGCAGTCAGCAAGGCGAGCTCTTGACTCTTTCAAAATCGTCCTGCAAACCTCGAGATCCGTTCATCCGGAGCTGGCACTGTTAGTGATCGCCTCTCTCGTGATCCCCGATCAGCGGAGGGCAGATGAACTCCCCGGTGGCACGGCCGGTACGGCCCAGAATCCATCCCATCGACTTGTGACTACGCATGTAGACGATGGTTTCAGCCGGAGCGAGACCTGGTATCGCCTCCGCGATCGCCGACTCGATCATGCCGATCCCGTTCTGGCGCTCCACCCGGAAGTTCACTCGCAAATTGTTGTTGCCAGTGATCCACATGCACGACCGCAGCGCCGGTTGCTGACGCAGCAACTCCAGCACTCTCGTCTTGTGATTGAGGGGGATGGTGGCCGTCCAGGTGCACTCCAAATTCCACCCGCCCAGCTCCGGGGAGACATCACATCTGAGCTGGATCTTCCGGTTGGTGAGCAGTTTTTGCAACCGGCGATGCAGGGTGCTGGCCGGAATGTCCAAGGTCCTGGCCAGGGAGGTCGCACTGGCACGTCCATCAGCCGCAAGCAACTGGGCCAGCTCACGATCCAAATCGTCTGGCGGCAGCATCCACAGCTCCCGTGGCCGGGGGCTTTTGGCAAGGGCTCTCTCCGACTTGGTGAGAGCATTGATGCGCCAAGAGTCCGAGCGATGACCACTGAGGTCACCAGCGCGCTACGTGACCCATGGACACCGCGCAGCCCACCGATCCAATCGATGACCATGTCGGAGAGAGTGGGGAGATCGGGCGCCACGACGGTGAGCAACAGGTCACGATCCCCCGTCGTCTCGTAGACACTGACGATCATGGGATTCCCACACAAGGTCTTGATGGCTCTCGGTGTGGCAGTCGACCTCGACGATGGCCGTCATCTGCTGATCGAGGTTCGGACAAGCGGTTATCCAGGCGATTCCGTCATCGACGAGACGCTGCCAGCGATGGGCAACGGTGGTTGGTGACATGCCCAGGATCTTGCCCACCTTGGCCCAGGTGGCACGCGGGTCGATCTGCAGGACATTGATAAGCCGTCGGTCCAGCTCTGCGCACATCTGTAGCAGGAGACATTGCACAAACATCCAGTGACAAAGTAGAGCCCGGACGGATCAACGAAGAACCGTCGACCTGCACGAACGCAGGTCAGGGCAGGCCCCTTTGACTGCGGAAATGCCGCCAGCACAGTGCTTGCACGGTGCCAGACAGTGACCAGTAAGGAAGTCGGCTCGCTTCAGCACCAGACATCGTCGTCAGGAGGAACCACAATGACCGCCACCAATCCCATCCGAGTCGTCCAGTGGGGTCTGGGAGCCATGGGCCAGGGAATGGCCAAACTCATCACGTCCAAGGATGGACTGGATCTTGTCGGGGCCATCGACGTCAACCCGGCCCTGGACGGTAAGGATGTCGGCGAAGTGCTCGGCATCGATTCCCTCGGAGTCCATGTCACGACCGATCCCTCCACCATCCTCGACTCCGACAAGGTCGACGTCGTCACAATCGCCACCACCTCGTGGGTACGCGACCAGATTGCTGACCTTCGCACCATCACCACTGCCGGAATCAACGTCGTCAGCATCGCCGAGGAGATGTCCTGCCCCGAGGCCCAGAACCCCGAGATGGCCAAGGAACTCGACGAACTCGCCAAGTCGCACGGCGTCTCAGCTGTTGGTGTTGGCGTCAACCCCGGATTCGTCCTCGACCACCCCCGAGGAGTTCAAGGCCGGAGTCGCCGACGGCTCCATCGTCGGCCACGTCGGCTTCCCGGAATCCATCCGACTCCTCAGCGACGCCCTCGGCCTCGGGGTCGACTCGGTCGAGCAGAACATCGAGCCCATCATCGCCAAGGTTGCCCGTCCTGCCCGCGACCGCACCGTCGAGCCGGGTCAGGTCGCCGGGTGCAACCACACGGCAGTCGGCCGTTGCGGGGACCAAGAGGTCATCCGACTCATCCATCCGCAGCAGGTCGCCCCGGAGGCCGAGGGACAGGAGACCGGCGACTTCATCACCATCACCGGCGTCCCGGACATCTCGATGTCGACCGGACCGGAGATCGCTGGCGGCAAGGCCACCGCGGGTATCTGCGTCAACACCATCCCACGCATCGTCGCCGCCACCCCCGGACTCAAGCGCATCATCGACCTGCCCTCGCCGTGTGCCCTCATGGGACCGTCGGCCTACGAGCGTCGCTGAGCGAGGTCACCATGACAGACACGCCCAACACCGCCCCGCAGGCGAACGGCCCGATTCCCAAGGGCTCCTGGGTGGAGGTTCGCACCATCATCCTGCAGCCCTCCGAGCGCGCCGCCGCGGTGCCGGCTGACACCGCCGCCACTCCCCTCGTCCAGTGGATCAGTGGGTTCCTCGACGAGGAGGCACGCATTGGGGACGAGGTCACGATCACGTCAATCATCGGTCGGCAACACACCGGTGTCCTCGGCTGCGTCAATCCCAGCTACAGCCACAGTTTTGGCAACACCGTGCCCGAGCTGTTGACGATCGGCACCAAGCACGAACCCATCACGTCCCACGGGAAGGAGGACCGGTCATGAGCAACTCCTATGACGACGTCATGGCTCGCCGCAGCGAAATCATGCGGCGTGCCCTCGCCCTGGACTACGACAGCTTCCAGCGCGGTGACCTGGTCTTCGACTACGACGCCCTGATGCCCTCCCCTGGCTATGACCTCGACGACGTCGCTCGCATCCAGGCCGAGACCAAGGTGGGTCACACCCCGCTGTACGAGCTGCATCGTCTGACCGAGGCCGTCCGCGAGATCGCCGAACCCGGCAAGGGTGCTCGGATCCTTCTCAAGGATGAGGCCGCCAATGCGTCAGGCAGCTTCAAGGCTCGTCGTGCGTCCCTGAGCGCCCACGAGGCGGAGGTCAAGGGATTTGCCGGCATGGTGACGGCCACCAGCGGAAACTACGGTGCCGCCGTCGCCTCCCAGGCCGCTCAGCGCGGACTGGCGTGCATCGTCATCCAGGAGATCTACGACTCCCGTCACGTCGGCCAACCCGAGATTGTCGAAAAATCCCGGGCCTGTGAGGCCTACGGCGCTGAAGTGATCAAACTGACGGTCGGACCGGAACTTTTCTACGTGCTGCTGCGCACACTGGAGGACACTGGCTATTTCAACGCCAGCCTCTACACGCCGTACGGCATCGCGGGCATCGAGACCCTCGGCGCCGAGATCGGTCACGAGGTGAAGCAGCGCTACGGACGCCAGCCCGACGCCGTCGTCGTCACCAACGCCGGTGGCGGCAACATCACCGGAACTGCCCGTGGCCTGCGCAAGGTGGGCTGTGACGAGACCCAGGTCGTCGCCGTCTCGGTGGATCTCACCGGATTGCACATGGCCTCCGACCACGACTTCAACAACAAGTCGTTCACCACCTGCCACACCGGTTTCGGCGTGCCCTTCGCCACCTGGCCCGACCGCGTCGACGTCCCACGCAACGCCGCTCGTCCGCTGCGGTACATGGACGGCTACCAGCTGGTCTCCCAGGGCGAGGTCTTCTACATGACCGAGCTCCTGACGAAGATCGAAGGTCTGGAGCGGGGCCCGGCCGAAAACGCCAGCCTGACGGCCGCGGTCGCCATGGCTCGTCAGATGGATCGCGACCAGATCGTCGTCGTCCAGGAGACCGAGTACACCGGCGCCGGAAAGCACCACAACAGCCAGCTGTCCTTCGCCCGCTCGCGCGGTATCGAGGTCCGTCGTGGCGACCCTGCCGGCAACATCCCCGGCAAGGCCATCGTCATTCCGGAACGTCTCGACCAGGTCGGCACCCGTGCCCTCGACCTCGACAAGCTGCGTCGCAGCTACCTGCGCCACGCCAGCCAGGTGATGGCTCCGGAGGTGTGGGGAGACGCCGAGCTGGAGTTCCTGGCCGACGAGACCAACACCACCACCGATGCCGTCCGCCAGATCGGCGCTGATCTGGCCAAGGAAGGAGCATGATGTCCGACCCGGATCAGGAGCGCGTCGAACGCTACGAGGCCCTGCGTGCCGAGCTCGCCGACCTCGATGACGCTGCTCTCAAGGAACGCTTCTGGCAGCTGTGCGAGCAGGTCATGACCCCGGTCGTCGACCTCGCCCGCACCCACACCACACCATCGATCGAACGGTCCGTCCTGCTGCGCATGGGGATCGACTCCGTGACGACCCACGCCGTCGTCGAGAACGTCTTTGCCGCAGGACTGGGCGGCAAGGGGGCCGGCCACGCCGTACTGCGGTTGTCCCGTCGTGACGGCATGGACCTGCGCGACGCCGTCACCCGCATCGCCGAGGACCCCAAGTCCCTCGACGGACTGTTCGACGGCAGCCCACTGCCCCCGGCAACGGCACCGACGGAATCCGAGGAAGGAGTCCCGGCATGACCATCCAAGATTGCGAACCTCTGGAACGACGGTGGCTTCTTCCCCAACGGAGTGATGGGATTCCTCGGCGGATTCCAGATTGCCTTCTTCGCCTTTGTCGGCATCGAGCTCGTGGGCACCGCCGCCGCCGAGACGAAGGATCCCTGCACTACCCTTCCCAAGGCGATCAACGCCATTCCTGTGCGGTTGGCCCTGTTCTACGTGCTCGCCCTGTTGGCCATCACCACTGTCATCCCCTGGCGCAAGGTGGTGCCTGGTGTCAGCCCGTTCGTGTCGCTGTTTGGCCTGGCCGGTTTCGGAGCTGCCGCCAGCGTGATGAATTTCGTCCTGCTCACCGCCGCGGCATCGTCAGACAATTCGGGGCTGTACTCCACATCGCGGATGATGTACGGCTTGGCTCTCGATGGTCAGGCTCCATCAAAGTTCCGAAAACTGTCGGGCAACAACGTCCCGCGCAACGCACTTGTCGCATCCTGCCTGCTGCTGCTCTGCGGCATCATCTTCCTGTACACCTCGGACTCGATCATGCAGGCTTTCGCCCTCGTGACGACCGTTGCCGCTCTGCTGTTCCTGTTCAGCTGGTCCCTCATCGTCGTCTGTTACATCGTGTACCGCCATAAGCGCCCCGATCTGCACGAGGACTCGGTGTACAAGATGCCTGGTGGCGTCCCGATGTGCTGGGGCGTGCTGACATTTTTCGCGATCAGCCTCGTCATCCTCGCCTTGGATCCGACGACGCGAATTGCAGTGCTCATCACGCCGATCTGGTTCGTCTTCATCGCTTCGATGTACTTCGTCTACCGCCACCGCACGCAGCGCAAGGAGGGGTCACGCTGACCGTCATCGACCTCTGGTCCGCAGAGCAGACACGCCCCGCGGGCCAGAGATGCTCTCTGGAAGCGGCCAGCCTCGATCGAGGTTCCTGACCACACAGACACGGTAGCTGTCCTGACGGGGTCAATGGTTGTTGATATGGGTTGATAGCCATCTCATTGGCGAATGGATCATTATAATGATTAGAAATCGACGAGCATGGCACCGCATTCCAACCACGACTATTTGGCCATCCTTTAAATGACGATCACCAGGGGTCGACCGGCCGGTGCTATGCTGCAAACAAATTGCATCGTGGAAGGCTGAGACACTGTCGATTCACCCTCACCGCGCGACTCTGACGTCCATTTCACGGAGGCGACACATGACTGGTTTTGGCGAAAATCCAGACGCTTCAGGGAACCCTCAAGCGCCGACGAGTGAGGCTTCCCTGACTGCGGATTCACCACATCCCAAGGAGCACGACGAAGTGCACCTCCACCGCAATCTGAGCAACCGCCACATCCAGCTCATCGCGATCGGTGGCGCCATCGGGACCGGCCTGTTCCTAGGATCCGGCAAAGCCATCCACGCTGCCGGACCAAGCATTATCGTGTCCTACCTCATCATCGGAACTATGCTCTACTTCGTCATGCGAGCCATGGGCGAGTTGCTCATGTACAACCTTGACTACAAGAGCTTCCAGGATTTCGCAGCCGATCTGATCGGCCCTTGGGCAGGATTCTTCCTGGGATGGACTTACTGGCTCTGCTGGATTGTCACTGGAATGGCCGAACTCATTGGAATCACCACTTACTGGGATTTCTGGATCAAAAACCATAGCCTCGCTACCTTACTAGCAGCTGCGACGCTCTTCCTGCTTCTCTGTTTAAATCTCCTCACTGTTAAAATGTTCGGTGAACTGGAGTTCTGGTTCGCACTGATTAAGATCATCGCGATTATCTCACTCATCATTCTTGCCATCGTGCTGGCAATCATTGGATTCAAGTCCCCCTCTGGGGGCGCCGCATCATTCACCAACATGTGGGATCACGGTGGATTCATGCCAAATGGATGGAGTGGGTTCTTCGCTGGATTCCAGATGGCGGCCTTCGCATTCGTAGGGATTGAACTCATCGGCACAACCGCAGCCGAGACCCAAGACCCTGAAAAGACGCTTCCCCGAGCCATCAGTGCTGTTCCGGCACGAATCCTCATCTTCTACATCGGCGCTCTGGCCGCGATCATGACGGCCGTGCCGTGGAACGAGGTCCGCCCGGATTCATCCCCGTTCGTACAGGTTTTGGGACTCGTCGGATTCACTGGGGCCGCCAGCGTGATGAATTTCGTCGTACTCACGTCCGCCGCATCGTCATCGAACTCCGGGATCTACTCCATTTCACGGATGCTCTTTGGCCTCGCGCATAAGAGGATGGCTCCGAGACAGTTTGGGCGCCTCAGTAAAAATGGCGTCCCGCGATGGGGGCTCGTCGTCACCGTCCTGGTTCTCAGCACGGCGCTTATCCTGGCGGCGTCAGAATCCTTCGTCGAGGCTTTCACTCTTGTGACGACAATTTCCTCAGTGCTGTTCATCTTTGTCTGGAGCATGATCGTCATCAGCTACATGAAGTACCGAAAGATTGCTCCGGACGCCCATTCAGCGTCGAAGTACCCCATGCCTGGTGGGCGCGGCATGTGCTGGGCGATCCTGGCGTTTTTCGTCTTCACCCTCGTGTTGCTGGCCCAGGAACCTGACACCGCCCGTGCTCTCGCACTCACGCCTCTCTGGTTCCTCATTCTCGGAATCGGTTGGTTCTTCGACCGTCACCACGCCATCCGCGACGACGCGGGGACCGACGATACCGATTAGAGAGGGACAGTTGAGCGACGATGATGACCAGCACGTTCTATCGGGATCGCACCAAATCTTGGCTGGTAGGGAACTGGACCCGAGTGCGAGGCACGATGACACACTGGTGCAACCGTCCCGCAATGGAGTGCCCGGAATGGGGCCGTCCGCCAGCCACGCGGACGTGGCCAGTTCCATCATTCCGTCATGCTTGCCGGCGCCGCCCTCCCCTATCCGTTGACCGCATCGCAATTTCTGACAGCTCAAAGGAGTTATGACACATGTCAAGATGCCCGTCGCCCTCACACGCCATTGTTGATCTGTCTGCCATCGCTGCGAACCTCGCCGTCGTCAGGAAACGGGCTGGTGACCGGAAGGTCCTCTTCGCCGTCAAGGCCGATGCTTATGGGCACGGCGCCGTCGAAGTCTCCCGCTATGTCGAAAAACATCACTGCGCTGACTGGCTCGCCGTCGCCACTGTCGCGGAAGGCCAAGAGCTGGTGGAAGCCAGCATCACACTCCCCATCCTCAAGCTCTCCCCCGTTGACCCCTGGGACCTCGATGCCGCTATCGAATCCGGCATGCGTCTCACGGTGGTGGATTTCGACTCCCTGGATGCAGTGAACTTTGCCGCCGGGAAACGGGGAGTTACCGTCAAGATCCACATTGCCGTCGATAGCGGTATGGGGCGTATTGGGTTGCGGCCGGAACAACTTGGCGAACTCACGGCCGCCGCGGATCGTGCCGAGAACGTCGAGGTCGAGGGAGTATTCACTCACCTGCCCATCAGTGACGTCCCCGAGGGAGAGGACTTCACGCGACGCGAGATAAGCACCTTCATGGATGCTGTATCCCGGATCGAGGCGGAGCGCGGACCCTTCCCACTGGTGCACCTTGCCAACTCCGGCGCCATCCTTGGGCATGACCTGGGACGAACGTCGATGGTGCGCGCAGGCATCGTCGGTTACGGATACGACCCCGACCCGCACGCTGATCGCGCCGAACTGCGCCCTGCTTTGTCCTGGGTGAGTCACGTCACCTTCGTCAAAACTGTCAATCCGGGCGACACTATTGGCTACGGAAGGACTTGGACCGCAGGCGAGACGACAAAAATCGCCACCGTGCCTGTCGGATACGCCGATGGGCTGTCGAGGGCGTTGTCGAACAAGGGGCGCGTGCTCATCGGAGGCGCTGTCCACCCCATCGTCGGTCGGGTGTGCATGGATCAGTTCATGGTCGACCTCGGCCCCGATCCGACTGCCACCGTGGGTGATGAGGTGGTTCTCATCGGAACCCAGGAAGACGAGGTCCTGACCGCCGACGACATGGCCGAGCAGCTCGGAACCATCAGTTACGAGATCACCTGTGGCATTTCGAAGCGGGTGGATCGTTATTGGACCGGGGAATGATGGGCTGATCGTCCCTGGGCTGCGTGGATAGCAACAAGCCACATCCTCACCTCATCCGCGCGTCGTGCCCCCTGCCCCCGAGCCCCATACCGGGCAAAATCCCCGCTTGGTGTGTGGTCACGTCACACCTCTGTCGCAACCACACACCAAGCGGGAAAACCCGGCACCAGGCCAACTGCCCGGGTCGCCGGGCCCAGCCCCTTGGCGTAAGCAGGGCCGCTCCGTCACTCGAATTGATAGTGTTCAACGACCTCGTCGATGCACGCACGGGCCATCTCAGCGTCCGGCATCTCGCAGAACACTCGTAGCAGGGGCTCGGTACCGGAGAAGCGAACAATGATCCACCCACCGTTGGCGAAGTACACCTTGACTCCGTCCATGTCGCTGATGTGGTCAATCTCGAGGCCAAAGTCGGGAAGATCCTTCTCCTCGTAGATGCGCTTCTTGAGCGCCTCCTTGTCCTCGGACGCGAAGGAGAAGTCATCCTCCACCATCTCGAGGCGACCGTAACGCTCCTCGATGTCGGCGTAGATCTGGGAAAGCTTCTTGCCCCGTTTGGCGATCATTTCCACCAGCAGGGTGCCCGCGTAGACGCCGTCCTTGCCCGCAATGTGTCCCTTGACGGTCAAACCACCCGAGGACTCACCGCCGATCACAGCGCCGGTCTCAGCCATCTTGGACGACACCCACTTGAAACCGACCGGAACCTCGTAGCACGTCTGCCCGTGGGCCTCGGCAACGCGATCGAGCAGGTGCGTCGTCGCGAGGTTGCGCACGCACCCGCCCTTCCAGCCCTTGTCCTCCAACAGGTACGTGTACAGCAGGACCAAGATCTGGTTGGGGTGGAGGAAATGTCCCTGATCATCGATGATACCGAGTCGGTCAGCGTCACCATCGGTGGCGATGCCGATGTCGGCTCCCCGCTCGACGACCTCCTGGGTCAACGCTTGCAGAGTCTTGGAGTTCGGGGAGGGGAGACGCCCACCAAAGAGGGTGTCGCGGCGCTCGTGAATGGTGTCGACGTCGCAACGAGCCGTCATGAGGATGGTCTGGAGGCAGGTGCGAGAGACTCCGAACATCGGGTCGAGGACAACCTTGAGGTGGGCGTGTCGAATCGCTTCGAGGTCGACATGGTCGAGGATCGCGTCGATGTACCAGTTCATCGAGGTTTGCACCTCGACCAACCCGTCACGAAGGGCGTCAGCGCGGTGTACGCGCTTGATGTCGGCTGGGCCGATGGAATTGGCGCGACGCTGGATGGGTTCAGTGATCTCCACCTTGGCGTCACGACCGCCCTCCGTGAACACCTTGAGTCCGTTGTACGTCGCGGGGTTGTGGGAGGCCGTGACCGCCATGCCATAGGCACAGTCCAGGTCGCGGACAGTCCACATGATCATCGGGGTCGGGGCAGGCCGGTCAATGATCCGAACGGTGAGCCCATTGGCCGCGAGCACTTCTGCCGCCCACCATGCGAATTCTGGGGAGAGGAAGCGTTGGTCGTACCCAATAACGACCGGGCGCTGCTGTTGATTCTCGTCATGTATACGATCTGAAAGCGCCTGAGCGACTCGCTCAACGTTGAAACGAGTGAAGGTATCCGCGATGATCGCTCGCCAGCCGCCAGTGCCAAATTCGATCTCGTCCGCCACGATTCAAGAATAAGCTGGAAAACGCCTTCAGGTTCCAGGACGACCGCGGTCACGAAGATCCGCTCACCACACCTGCGCGATGGCGAGATGGCGATGAGCGGACTCCCGGCTTTTCAGTCCAGGCGCCGAGCAGAGGGTCCCGGACGGGTGACGACAGTCGTCGCTTGGGACGCTTCTTCCGGGTACTCGTCGCGATACGAGGTGATCCATTTTTCGGCGAACTCCTTCGCCTCCGCGGACGGAACCAACGCCCACACCGAGCCGCCAAAACCAGCACCAAAGGAGGTTGAACCAACCGCTCCGAGATCATGCGCGATGCGCGCCAAGACGGCGGTCTGCGGAACCTGGTTGCCAAGAAGATCCTCGGCCGCTCGCTGAGATTCCTGGGCCATTCGACCGAACTCCTCGAGGTCGCCACACGATAGCGCCTTGGACGCCTCCGGGATGATCTTTTCGGACTCGGTCAGGAAATGATCCAGGCGTCGGGTGAGGTCCTCTCGATCCCGCACCACCTCGTAAAGCTTCTCGGCGTCAGGATCAACGGCAAGGACATCGCCGATGACCGCGTCATGACGACCAGTGTTCGAATTCCACCGACTGACGATCTCCCGAGTTGCCAGGGACGCTGCGTTGTAGAGATCCCGCGCAGCTCCGGTCTTCTCAGCCGCCACCCCAGAAACAATGACGACGAACGACATGTCCTCGGGGAACGGGACTCGTCTCTCCAGTCGGATCGGGCAGAAGCGGAATTGCCCGAGTTGACCGTCCTCGCTGCACACCATCGCCGTGTGGTCCTCTGAGCCGCCAAAAGTTCCCACGCCAGCGGCACCAGCAAGGTTCTTGAAGGTCATGCCGTTCTCGTGGCAGGCCAGGTATCCTGCCAGGTCAACGTCATCGGTGATGTTGTCTTGCCAAGCAGTGGTATCCGACAGCCCGTTGAAATCGGCCAGACCAAGCACAATCGCGCTGACCAGAGCTGACGAGGAGCTCATCCCGCTGGCAAGCGGCAGGTCGGAGGTCAACCGGATCCTCGCCGGGGCCAGGTCTCCAAAATTGGCCGTCAGGCGATCGAGTACGGCCTGCGCGTACCTGCCCCAATGCCCTGCCGGCAATTTTGGATCGTAGCCAGCTTTCAACGACAACTCACCGGGAGCTGCGTCGGTCGATGCCGTGAGCCCCCTGTCCCCTGGCTCCACCGAAATTGTAACGCCGCGATCCACTGCGGCCACCAACGTCGACCCACCGGCGTAATCGGTGTGCTTCCCGAGGACCTCGATACGCCCTGGAACGAACCACCGCGTCATAGTTTCACCTCGCGACCACCGAGCGCGTCAACCACCGAGGCGATGTCTCCACGGTTCGACATGTCAAGAACGCCCGCTTCGACGGGAACAACGGCAAACCGCTCGCCTTGCTCGACCATCCACCGCACCGCATCGACGATCTCGTACTCACCACGCGCAGACTTCTCGATGGAACGACAGGCTTCGAAAATTCTCGGGGTAAGCAGGAAGCAGTTCATCGAGACCAACGCGGTCTCCCCAGCAGCGTCAACAACTTCGGGGGCCGGCTTCTCGATGATATCGGCGAGCTGACCAGAATCGTCAGAATCCAGCAGAGCGAAGGCACGAATACGCTCCGGGTCGATGTTGGACTGATCGATCATGGCACGCTTCGTGAAGCCGAGCGTCGCAGATGCGGGTACTTCGCGAAGCCTGGCAACAGCGTCCTCGGGGTAGAAATTGTCCGAGTTCACAACAAGGACTCTGTCATCACCGGCGAAGTCCTCGGCGGCTGCAACCGCATCAGCAGTACCTAGCGGCTGCTCCTGAATCGCATATGTGATCTCGACTCGTGACTTCTCGCAAGAGTCGTAGTAATTGCGAATCAGATCGTGCTCCGGACCGATCACCAGACAGAATTGGTCAAACCCGGCATCTGCGAGGGAAGAAATCACATAATCGAGGAACGGACGGCCATCCAGACTGATCATTGCCTTGACGCCTGCCTGTGCGGCGCTTGCCTGTTCTGCAGTGAGGGAGACGCCCACAGCGGCCTTGCGCATGCGGGTTCCCAGGCCTCGAGCCATGATGACGGCCTTGCGAGGAGCTCGTTGTGTCACGGGATCGTGTGTCATGTGAGTAATCCTAGGAATCGTCTCGTTCTCGCACGCAGCTAGGACGGCACACGGTCACTTCAGGTGATCCTTTTCCATTTCTGCCGGCAGGGTGTCGGGGACACCAATCACGTATCCTCGTGACATGGCCACCGGTAGCAAGGGCACCTCGGGCAAGGGCTCGTCAGCTAGCAGACACTCGTCGGCGATAGTCTTCCTCACCATTCTCCTTTTCATCATGAAAGACAGCGCCTTCGATGGGATCATCGGCTTGGTGCTGTTCGCAACGGTGATCATGTGGATCGTCCAGGCGCAGAAGGACAAGAAAAAACGCAAGACCGGTTGGGATTACGAACACGAATCTGGCTCGGACGACCAAGAACTGCGGATCCTGAGTCCTGGTTCCTTGGGGCAGAAGAAGGTCATCGAGCGGCGGCCTCACACATCGGCGAAAGTTACTGACCCGCTGTCGGACCTCTCAGCTGACAAGTTGCTCAGCGATTCCTTCACCGCCCTGACCGACGCGCTCTCAGGTATTTCTGACGACTCCGAGAAGCACGACGAACCTGCACGTCCTCACCCTCATCAGACCCTTCCGACACCGTCGTATTCGCAGTGCTCGTCGCCTCCTGCCCCAGATTCAGGTGAAGACGTCCCCGAATCCTCGGGGATTGACAATTACGAACCCCTTCCGTCCGAGGTCGCTGCCCCTCGTTTCGACGCAGCGAGTCTTCCAGCTCCCGACGCACCCTCCGCTCTCCTTGTGCAGGGCGCGCATCCATCGACATCCCCGAAAACTTCCTCTAATCCCCGGAAGACCTCCTCTACCGCAGGCACGAAATCCCCCAGCAGCCTTGGCACAGCAAAACTCGTCAAGGATCGTCGTTTTGACGACATGCATCGCGGTTCGGCTGCCATTTCCATGACCCGCGAATCATCGACCATGCCCCTTCATGACGCCTCGGAGGACCACGGCTCGTGTCTGTCCGCCTCGTCCCTCTTCTCTCAGGACTGACAACCTTCGACATGTGGCCGATTCTCACTGTGCAGCATGAAAAGTCTCCAGTGCTCCAGGGGATCTACACGAACCTGCTCCGCCCCTTCTTGAGATGACAGTTTTCGCACCCGCGTCAACCCATCTAGGGCACGCTGCAATGCTCCCAGCCGAAGCACCGGCAGCCGCGCCTCACACCGGGACGAGTACCCCCTGATGTCGACGCCACAATGCTGACCTGATGGTGTCAAGAACCAGCTCCGGAGCTTCGCGGATCATCATCGGTGTCACGCGGATGACACGCCACCCAGCCCCCGCCAGGAGCGCATGACGCCGAGCAGTCATCTCGTAATCCCGGGGCTTCCCATGAAAGGTGTAGCCATCAACCTCGACGATCACCTTCTCGTGCTTGAACCAGAGATCGGGGAAGAGCACGCGTCCGTTGATCCACAACCTCTCATTCGCCCTCCACCCGTTGACTCGATACTCGTGCAAGAGCGCATGAAGCTCCCGTTCAGCTACCGACCAGGGTCGATCGAGGAGCTGCCTCAAAACCTCTTTGGTGGTTCCAGGCGACACCTTACGGGCCAAGCGACGTCGAGCATCTCGGAGCTCCTCAGGACTCACCCATCCTGCGCGGAGGGATGCCGTGGCCGCTTCCCAGTCCCCCCGAAGGGCCAACCAGAAGCACGTATAGGCATGAGTCGTCCTGAATCCATTACGGTCGTCAATGATCGACTCGCGTCCGGCTCGGTGAAAACGTAGCCAACTCCTCCTTGGCAGCCGGGGCATCGCATGCGGGATTATGACGTCGATCTCCGTGACATCAACGTCTCTCATTCCCGCCAAGTAGAGAGCGGCACGCCCGGTGAAGATTGCATTTGGTCGCCACAGCATGACGGCCCGCATCCAGGCATCAGGTCGCCGCACTGCATCCGTTGTCATGACGATGCGTGGCAGGGGTCTGATGACCCAACCTTCTCGTGCGGCTTTACGCGCCTGTCGCGCAACTCGGCCCACTGAACTGATTTTCGCCACGCCACCGCTGGCCTCAAGGATGTCAACTAGTTCCATATCTTCAGTTGTCGTTTCCGGGCGGGCGTTTCAGTCATCCAATGTGAAATTTGTGGATAACCCTGCGATCGGGATTCGGCGTTATCCACAGGCATCTTCCCAAGTCGACGGCCCGGGCCTCGTCCCGTCCCACCGAAAACCGTCGATCCGAACGTGATGCCTGCACCCCAATGCTCACGGCTCCAGCGAGATGACAGTTTTCGTCCGTGCCCCCCACGGAACCGTGACATTCCGGCAGATCATTTGTCAGGAGTAGACACCCTGCGTCATTCCCGCCACCAGTACTCATTGACGAAAAATCCCGACACCCCACCCAGTCCCGTCACCCACCTGCAAAGTAGGCTTGCGGCATGGCAGAGATGCGCATTGAGAAAGACAGCATGGGCGAGGTCGAAGTACCCGCCGAGCATTACTGGGGCGCCCAGACACAGCGCTCCCTTCACAACTTCGAGATCGGTCGTGACACCTTCGTCTGGGGCCGAGACATGATCCGTGCTCTCGGAACCCTCAAGAAGTCCGCGGCACTGGCCAACAAGGAACTGGGTGAGCTGCCGGGCGACGTCGCCGACCTCATCGTCCAGGCCGCTGACGAGGTCATCGCCGGAAAGCTCGATGACGAGTTCCCACTGGTCGTCTTCCAGACCGGTTCGGGCACCCAGTCCAACATGAACACCAACGAGGTCATCAGCAACCGCGCCATCGAGCTGGCTGGGGGCGAGCGCGGCTCGAAGAAGCCGGTCCACCCGAACGACCACGTCAACCGCGGCCAGTCCTCCAACGACACCTTCCCGACGGCCATGCACATCGCCGTCGTCTGCGCTCTCAATGAGCGCCTGTACCCCGCCGTCCAGCAGCTTCGCGACACCCTCGACGAGAAGGCCAAGAAATACGACGACGTCGTGATGGTTGGCCGCACCCACCTGCAGGACGCCACCCCGATCCGGCTCGGCCAGGTCATCAGCGGCTGGGTCGCCCAGATCGACTTCGCCCTCGACGGCATCCGTTACGCCGACTCCCGCGCTCGCGAGCTGGCCATCGGCGGCACCGCTGTCGGCACCGGCCTCAACGCTCACCCCGACTTCGGCCCGACCGTCGCCAAGCATGCGACCGAGGAGACCGGCATCGAGTTCAAGCAGGCCGACAACCTCTTCGCCGCACTGAGCGCCCACGACGCTCTGGTGCAGGTCTCCGGGTCCCTACGAGTTCTCGCCGACGCTCTCATGAAGATCGCCAACGACGTTCGCTGGTACGCATCCGGCCCCCGCAACGGCATCGGTGAGCTCCTCATCCCCGAGAACGAGCCCGGCTCCTCGATCATGCCTGGCAAGGTCAACCCGACCCAGTGCGAGGCCATGACGATGGTCGCCACCCGCGTGTTCGGCAATGACGCGACGGTCGGTTTCGCCGGTTCTCAGGGCAACTTCCAGCTCAACGTGTTCAAGCCCGTCATGGCTCACGCCTGCCTGGAGTCGATCCGCCTCATCGCCGATTCGTGCATCAGCTTCGACAAGCATTGCGCCTACGGCATCGAGCCGAACCCCGACAAGATCAAGGAGAATCTCGACAAGAACCTCATGCAGGTCACGGCTCTCAACCGTCACATCGGTTACGACCTGGCTTCAAAGATCGCCAAGAACGCGCATCACAAGGGCATCAGCCTGCGTGAGTCCGCTCTGACGATCGGTGGCATGAGCGAGGAGGACTTCGACAAGTGGGTCGTTCCCGCCGACATGACTCACCCCAGCGCCGCTGAGTGATTTTCGCCGCCCCAACGACGTATCGGGCCGGTCACTGCATTGACAGTGACCGGCCCGATGTTTTTATACACGGCAGGAAAGGGACAGGAGGAGCAAGCGTCCTCAGGGCGCGACGCTGCCCTTGACCGGTCCGAGGGTCCCCATAGGGGGAACCCCACCGAGGATGGAATCCATGCTGCTGAAGTCCTATCGGACCCCAGCTGGCATCAGCCCTTGACGGCGCCGGCGGCGAGTCCGGACTGCCAGTAACGCTGGAGCACCAGGAACAAAATCACCAGCGGAATGACACCAATGACAGAGGCCAGCATCACGGCACCCTTGTCCGGGGCGAAGTAGGCCATCATGCCGTAGAGGCCCTGGGTCACCGGCTGCAGACTCTCGTTGGTGATCATCATCAACGGCAATAGGAAGTTGTTCCACGTGGCGACGAAAATGAACAGGAAGATCGTCACCATGGCAGGAGCCAGCAGGCGCAATACCATCGTGGAGAAGATTCGGAATTCGCCAGCCCCGTCGATGCGAGCAGCCTCTAGAAGCTCAGTCGGAACCGACGAATCGGCGTAAACGTTGCCGAGGAAGACCCCGAAGGGGCTCACCATCGACGGGATGATCATCGCCCACACGGTATTGACCAGATGCATCTTGATGAACAGCAGGTAGAGCGGAACGGTGAGCAGTGCCACCGGCATCAGCAAGCCGGTCATGATGACGACGAGCAGCACCCGGCGCCCCGGGAACTGGAACTTTGCCATCGCATACCCGCAGGCGACAGAAATGATCGTCCCAACAGCACCTGCCACGGTCGAATAGACCAGCGAGTTGAGGACCCAACGCGGGAACATCCCCTTGGTCCAGGCCATCAGGGAATGCCAGTTGGTGGCCCAGTTGAACTCGCCGAAGGCGAATCCGGGGGTGCTCACGAGATCGGTGTTGTTCTTGGTTGATGCGACGACCAACCAGATGATGGGAAGCAAGAAGTAGCAGGCCACGAAGGCCAGGATCACGAAAGTGATCGTCCTAGCTGTCTTGGAGGGAGCAATGGAGCGCGGCGGCAGCCCCGCCAGCGACGGACGATAGCGAATGCCGTCCTTGGTGACCGCGGTCTTGTCGTGTGCCATGTCAGTCCGCCTTCCTCTGGACGAGGGCATAGATCATTGCGAGCACTCCAGCAACCAACGCCATCATGATGGACACTGCCGAGGCCGGTCCGGCACCACTCGGGCTGATATTTCCGTTCATGGTGTTGTAGGCCATCATCATCGGGGTGTAGTCACGCGGCATCCAGGTTGCCACGGTGGCCAGAACCGTCGGCTCGTTGAAGAGCTGGACGGTGCCGATGATCGACAGCAGGACGGCCAACAGCGCAGCACCGCGAACCATCGGGATCTTGATCTTCGTCATGATCTGCCATCCGGAAGCACCGTCGATGCGAGCTGCCTCGTAGAGATCCGACGGGATGGCCTGCAAGGCGGCCAAGAAGATGAGCATGTTGTAGCCGGTGAACGTCCACGTCGTCATGTTGGCCATTGAGCCCAGGATGACGTGGGAGCTCAGCAGACTGAAGCCGAGATGCCCGGCGAACGGGGAGATTTCGGGCAGGTAGAGGTAGGTCCACATGATTGCGCCGACGAGGCCCGGAATCGCGTAGGGCAGGAAGTAGGAGAGGCGCCAGAATCCGGGATGGCGCACCAAGTGGGAGTCGATGACCAAGGCCAGGAACAGCGCCGCCAGGATCATGATCGGGATCTGGAAGATTCCGAAGAGCATGACACGACCAATACCGTGCCAGAAGGCCGGATTTGTGCACACCTCCTGGAAGTTCTGCAGACCGACGAATTTCTCCACCGTCTGGCCGCCACCGAACAGCCCACCGCCTTCGGCAACCTGCTTGTGGAAGCCTGCCCGGATGCTCTCGATGATGGGGGCAATGAACACGATGATGAAGACGACGGTGAACGGCAACGCGAAGAGCCAGCCGGTCAGCGCCTCGTGTCTGGCCTTTCGACTGGCCATCGTGGTTGAGGACATGACGTCTCCTGTGAGGAATTGTCACGGTGTGGATCGTCTCGCACCGTTCGTGAGGTGGCCAATTGCCGACCACCGGGAACCGCGTCCGTGGCGGACCAAAAATGTCTGCTGGGGTGAGGGTCGGGGCCTCTTGGAGCTCAAGAGGCCCCGAGCTGACGAAAATCGTCCTCCCGATCCGCGCTCGTCATGCGACAGATGGGATCTGGAGCCGGGAATTGATCCCGACCCCAGTCGACATCACTCGTTGACCGGAAGGCCGGCGTCCTTGAGCGCCTTGACCGAAGTGTCCTGAGCGGTCTGGAAGATGTCCGAGACCTTGGCCTTGCCGGCTGCGGCATCGGCAGCCTTCTCATTCATCTTTGTGCCCACAACGGCGAATCCGGGGATGTAGCCGAACTTAGGAGCGAGCTTCTCGTTGGCCTTGGCGAGCTCAGCCATGACGTCCTGTCCGCCGAACTGCTTCTTCATCTTCTCGGGGGTGGTTACCTGGCCCTTGGCGGCGGGAACCAGCCCCTGGGTGGCAAGGTCATCGACCTGGGTGTTGAACCAGTCGTTGAACTGCATCGCCTGGGCGGCGTACTTGCAGCCCTTGACCACCGCCACGCCGGAACCACCGTCAGGACCGGTCAGCTCAGAGCCACCGAAGGGCGGCAACTGAGCCACACGCCACTGGCCGTTGTAAGGCGTCTTGTCCAGGGCGTCGAGCATGAAGCCGGTCTCCCAGGCAGCAGCAATATTGCCGATGAGCCTTCCGTTGACGAGAGCCTTCGTGTAGGCGTCGCTCCAACGGGCGTCGGTGAGGGCGCTCTTGTCGTCGAGGGCCTTCTGCCAGAAGTCAGCAACGACCTTGGTCTTGTCGCCGTTGGTGTCAACCTTCCACTTGTCACCCTCGGCGGAGTACCAGACGGCACCAGCGGCAGCCGCCTGGGCGGACAGCGAGTTCTGGGCCTCATCGGGCTCGAACCCGAGGATGTACTTGCCCTTGGCAGCGGCTTTCTTGGCAGCGGCGAGCAGTTCATCGGAGGTCTTCGGAACCTCGATGCCGAGCTTCTTGAACTCAGCCTCGTTGTAGACGTAGACCAGCGGGCCGGTGTCCTGGGGGAGACCGACGACCTTGTCGCCGACCGACATCTGCCCGTAGGCGCCGGAAAAGTGGTCCTTGTACTTCTCAGCCTCGCTGGTGACGTCCTGGACCAGGCCCTTGACGTACATGTCCGGAACCTCGGCATATCCGGCCTGCACCAGGCAAGGGGCGGTTCCGGCCTTGACGTCGGCCTCGAGCTTCGGCATGAGCTCGTTGGCCTTGCCCGGGAACTTCGTCGTCTCGACCTTGATGTCGGGGTGTTCGGAGTTCCACTTCTTGACGACGTCAGCAACCTTCGTCATGCCCTCGCCGTCGGGAAGACGATGCAGGTACTTAATGGTGACCGGGCCGGACGCAGATGTGGCAGCGGACTGCGAAGCGCTCTGGCTCGACGACCCGGATCCCTCCGAAGAACTGCCACAGGCACCGAGAACGAGCGTTCCGGCGACCATCGCAGCCACAGAGGCCACCCGACGAGTACGGCGTGTGATCATGTCAACCCTCTTCCTTGAGCGTCAGGACGCGGAGAGCCCGCATCCTCGGGATGTTGACCGGCGTGTGGGGGAGACCGCCTTGGAGTCCGCCACAAACGTCGTGTACACGTGTACACTACGACATGTCACCCCACTCCGACAAGTGGGGGCCCACAATCGGAGCGTCGCCGATGACGATCCGGGGACAAAAGGAGGATTGCCGATGAGCGAGGACACGGGTCGGCCCACCATGCATGACGTGGCTCGGGTGGCCGGCGTATCCCATGCGACGGTGTCACGAGTTCTCAACGGTCACACCAATGTGGCCCCCGCAACTGCTCGTGCCGTGGCTGACGCGATCATCACCACCGGTTACGTACCCAATCGGGCAGCAAGGTCACTACGGGTTCAGTCAACTGACACCGTGGTCCTCGTCGCTCGCGAGAACGTCAATGTCTTCTACACCGAGCCGACCCTGTCCCCGATGGCATCCGGCGCGAATCTTCGTTTGTCGGAGCACGGCTACCAGATGCTGCTTGCCCTCGTCGATGATCCTCGCTCGGCAGAACGTGTGGGGTCATTGATTGCCGGAGGATCCTTCGACGCGGCGATTCTGGTCGCCATGACCAACGAGGATCCGCTCGTTGCACGCCTCATGGCGACAAATATCCCGCTCGTGACCGCATCGACGCCATTACCGGGATCGGACATCCCCTCCGCTGACACGGACAACGTCGGAGGCGCCCGAGCCATTACCGAACGGCTGGTGGCCACTGGTCGGTCGAAAGTGGTCGCCATTGGTGGGCCTTCCTGGGCACCAGTCACCCCGTTGCGTCTCGACGGGTTCCACCAAGGTGCGAGAAATGCCGCGCTCGGGCACACCACGGTCGATGGGTGGACCCTCACCGCAGGCGAACGGGCAATGTCCGAGCTCCTCCAGCGCTACCCGGATCTCGACGGAGTCGTCGCGGCCTCCGATCTACTCGCCACCGGTGCGATCCGCGTCCTCAACGAAGCTGGGCGGCGAGTACCGCAGGATGTTGGCGTCGTCGGGTTCGACGATGCGCCGGCTGCGACCCTCAGCGATCCGCCATTGTCAACCGTACGAAGTGATGCCAGGGCGACCGGAGCCGCCCTGGCAGACATGGTGGTTGCACAGATTCGCGGTCAGGAACTCCCCCAACGCCACCTCGTCATACCGAACGAAGTGCTCTGGCGGGAGTCAGCCTGAGACGTCACACCGCCGACGGACGCTGCAGGTCGGTGTAATTCACCGCCTTGGCATCCAGCAGATCGACAAAATCGTCGAAGCCGTTGACCTCCAGCCACTGACGTTCGGCCTCGGTGATCGGGACGCCCAGGAGCCAGTGCACCTTGAGATCACCAATTTCCACCCGGTCGAGTTGAGGGGTGGTGAATGGATGACACCACATCAGGTGCGGGGTGGTGGAATTCGGCGCGTACATCGACACGACGTCGCCGAAGACAATTCCCGGGGCCATCGGCCAGTGGTCACGCAGCACCGCAAAGGCGCATGACCCCAGAACCTTGCCCATGACGTCGGAGCCGGGAGCGCCCACGACCATGAGTTCGGCGCGAATGTCACTGCTGGTCCCGTCGACAAGGGCTATTGAGTTCGGCTCGGCGTGCAAGCTCACCGTCGACCAGGTTGACCATCCCGGTGCAGGCGCGTCCGCGAAAGACAGGACGTCGATACGAACTTCTTCAGCGGCATCGACCATGCCGTCGGCGCGCGGAGTGCCGCCGACGGCCTCGACCACGGCCTGGGCAACCTGAGGGCCAGTCGAAGGCATCTGTGTCGGCTCGGCCAGATGCTCGGGCAGGTCTTGCGGATCCAGCGGTCGCTCTGCGGCCGGCTGATCACCGCCGGGAAGGCGTGCTGCAGGGGAGACGTTGTCGTCACTCATGCCTTGATCCTGTCATGTTGATGGCTCGGACGCGTCTAGGGAGGGCTTTTTCTTGCCCGGAGTGGGAAGGTGGAAGTGTTACCAAGAGCACATCTGTCACCTGAACCCGACCGCGAAGGGAGACCATGCCTCCGCTGAAATCCGACGTGTGGACCTGGGACACGCTGATCCACATCCTCATCATCATCGCCCTTGCGATAGTTGCCCGCTGGCTGCTACGCAAGGGCGTCGACTGGACGATTCGCCTCATGGTGTCGCGCTCGGAAAAGCGCGAGGCCACCATGCCCGGGCGCACCCGCCGCATCCTCGCCGAAGCGACAGGTGCGACTCTCGACAGGCAGAATCAGCGCACGACGACCGTCGGCGGACTGCTCTCGAATGTCGGCGTTGCCATCATCATCATCGTCGCCCTGCTGTCGGGATTCAGCACCATTGGCATCAAGATCACCCCAATCCTGACCTCCGCCGGAATCGTCGGCGTAGCCCTGGCCTTCGGCGCGCAGACGCTCGTCAAGGATGTCCTGGCGGGACTTTTCATCATCTTCGAGGACCAGTACGGCGTCGGTGACGCGGTGAAGATCAACGAGGTGGAGGGCCTGGTCGAGGACGTCGGCCTGCGCGTGACCCGAATCAGGGACTGGAACGGTGCCGCCTGGTACCTTCGAAACGGGGAAATCACCAAGGTCGGCAATGTGACTCAAGGATGGACGACCTCGTTCACCGACATCAAGGTGCACGCCTTGGAGGACCCGAATCAAGTCATCCGGGTCATCCGGAAGGTCCTCGACGATATTGCGGTCGAATTCGAAGGCACCCTGCTCGACAAGCCCCTGGTGTTGGGAGTCGGCGACATCACCGGCGACACCATGACCTTCCAGGTGATGACGAAGTGCATCGCGAACCAGCATCATGACGTGCTGCGCGCCCTGCGCCGTGAGTGCAAGGACGCTTTCGACGCCGCGAGAATCCGTGGAGCCTTTTGATCCGGCGGCCCGTTTTCATCACGACATGACACCTGCCATCACCATGGTGTGACACCGTGCCCCGAAACGACTCTCAAATGCGGTCCTGGACTTCTCCCTCGGCAAGAGTCCTTCCCAATGGAACGACAGGGCAGGAACGGCTGATGACGAAAAATCACACCCCGCTGACCATCAAGAGCGTGTCGAAATCATTCTGTCGCTCAGCCAGGGAAATTGTTCACGCGGTGAACGACATCTCCTTCACCGTCGACCACCATCGACATGCCCCTGGGCCTGACCCGCCCGGACAACGTACGCCTCGAGGTCGCCATGCACGTTCCTGGTCTGGTCATCACCGGACTGGCGTTCTTCGACAACGTCTTCATCCCATTGAGCGACACCATGCCCACCATCGGACGATGGGGCCCCCGCCTACGACATCACGGCTCTTGCCCGCTGCCCGTTGACCAACGGCATGGACATTGGCGGTGGCCACGACTCCTTGAGGGTTCTTCCAACGATCCCAGAACAACTTCCCGCTCCGGTGCGATTTTCCCCTTCAAGGCACCAACGCCGTCACCGGGGTGACGGAAGAACGCGCATGACGATGAGAATTCTCATTGCCGAGGACATCGATCTGGACCTCGCCGCCACCGCGATGTGAAGGGGTCACTCTCTCTCATCACCGACCGTGAGACCGAAATCCTGGGAATGGTCGTGGATGGCTCTGCCGAACGTGCGTCGTCAGCAGGGGAGAGGGTCAGCGTCCGAGTTCCTCCCGCACCGCCTGCTCCACAGCCTGGCTGAGCAGCAATCCGGCCTTGGCCATCGACTCATCCGGATCCGGCTCGATGTCCGACAAACAGATGATTCGTTGGAATGCCCCGCGCTTGTCCCCGGGGAGGTCGCATTTTCCACAGACTGCCCACACCGGCACCCCGGCATCGAGAGCAATCTTGCGGATGGTGTCGGGGAGCTTCCCCAGGAGAGTCTGCCGGTCGATCCGTCCCTCCCCGGTGATGACCAACCCTGCCTCGGAAATTTTTGACACCGCCTTTGCCCATCCGAGCACTGCAGCTGCTCCTGGACGGTACTTCGCGCCCAGACAACGGAGCGCCCAGCCAACTCCACCAGCGGCACCAGAGCCAGGGGCGTCCCGGTACGCGCTACCAATGGCCGCCTCCATGAGATCAGCGAGCCTGGTCAGACCAGCTTCAGCAACCTCGATCCCTTCCTCGTCCAGTCCCTTTTGCGGACCGAAAACTGCTGCTGCACCGCTCGGCCCCAGCAGCGGTGAGGTGACGTCACATGCCACGGTCAGTTTCACTCCCGACAGCTTTCGGTTCAACCCGGACAGATCGAGGCGCGAGAGTTCCGGCAACCCCGCTGCGCCGGGAGAAATGGGCGCCAAGTTCTTGTCGAGCAAGCGCACCCCGAGGGCTTCCAGCATCCCCGCACCGCCATCGGTGGAGGCCGAGCCGCCGACCCCGACGGTGATGTCAGTCGCTCCACTGCGCAGCGCAGCCGCAATGACCTCCCCGAGGCCGCGACTGGATGCCACCAACCCGCGTCGAGGGGTCGGTGGTCCGGACACCCTGTCAGCCCTCTCCAGACCACAACAGGTGGCCATCTCGATGACTGCCTGGTTGTCGCGCAAGGCATAGTCGACTTCGGCAAGGTCACCGGTCGCCCCGTGGCACTTGACGGTTACGGCGTGGAACCCAGCTGCCAGAACAGCCTCCACAGTTCCCTCACCGCCGTCAGCAACTGGAATCGTCATGACCTCACGCCTCGGGTCAGCTGCGGAAAACCCTCGCTGTACCGCCCGGCACGCCTTGCCGGAGCTCAGAGAGCCCTTGAACGAGTCAACGGCCACAACCACAGGTGCATTCGGATCAGGACGCATGGTCTCAGCATGGCATGCGGACATGTTGGCTCCCGAAACTGGCCCCATGACCTTCGCTGAACATTTTCGCCGCGTCGCATCGATCCTCGTCACGAGATCTGCCCGACACACATGATGTCGGCACTTTTCGTCACACCCCGTAAACTCGGTGTCATGGTGAATCGCGCCTACCTGTCCCTGAGCGTTCTTGCCCTCGTGTTGTGGGTGGCCGCGTACCGTCATCTACCCGGCTGGGCGGCTGGAGTGACGCTGGCGTGCGTCGTGTTGTTCTCCCTGTTCTGCGAGTGGTCCCGAGTGCGCACCCTGGCCCGCATTGGCAAGTCCCGCGGCACCAACCACCAGAGTTCACGCGATCGCAAGTTGTCCTGACAAGGCTGTTGACCATCCCCGTGACACGGTTTCCGATCACGCTGGCTTCAGCACTTCCCTTCCAGCTCGCCAGCTTCGTGACCGCCGCAAAAGCCAATGTCGCGTAGGCTGTCTGCCGCCATGCCTGAAAAAAACGTCAACAGCCCCTCGACGCTGCCCACCGCCCTGCACCCAACCCCCGATGAGTCGGGGATGACCGTGCCGCAGCTGCTCCAACACCGCATCGATGTGCTTTTTGAGCAGGTGCCGCTGGTCGCTGAACTGGGCAAGGTCTTTGCGCAGGCGGGTCACGACCTTTATCTCGTCGGGGGGTCCGTCCGCGACGCCCTCATGGGCCGTCTTGGACACGACCTTGACTTCACCACCGACGCTCGCCCCGACACGACGGAGGCAATTCTTCGCAGCTGCACCCATGCGACATGGGGCATCGGCCGAGCCTTCGGGACTATCGGCGCCCAGATCGACGACTGGGTGGTGGAGGTCACCACCTACCGCGCAGACGCGTACCACCCTGACTCCCGCAAGCCCGAGATCGTCTACGGAGACACCCTCGAGGACGATCTCATCCGTCGCGACTTCACGGTCAACGCGATGGCATTGCATGCCATGACTCGAACATTCTCCGATCCCTACGCCGGACTCGCCGACATCGTGGCGGGAGTTTTGCGCACTCCCTTCCCGCCAGAGCGGTCGTTCAGCGATGACCCGCTGCGCATGATGCGAGCTGCACGGTTCACCTCCCAGCTCGGCTTCACCGTCACCGACGAGGTCCGTGCCGCCATGACTGACATGGCCCCACGCATCGAGATCATCTCCGCCGAACGTATCCGTGACGAACTCTCCAAGACCCTCCTCACTGACCACCCGCGCGCGGGCCTCGACCTCCTGGTCGCCACTGGCATCGCTGACCATGTGCTCCCCGAGCTGCCAGCCTTGCGTCTAGAACGCGACGAGCACCATCGTCACAAGGACGTCTACGAGCATTCCCTGACAGTTCTAGACCAGTCCATCGACCTCGAGAAGCGCCGCGGTCACGAGCCCGACCTCACCGGTCGTCTGGCTGCTCTGCTGCATGACATCGGCAAACCGCCGACACGTAAATTCGAGCCCGGCAGCAAGGTGAGCTTTCACCACCACGACGTCGTGGGAGCAAAGATGGCCCGCAAACGTCTCAAGGCCCTCGCCTACCCCAGCCAGATCGTCAAGGACGTCTCCAAACTGGTGGAGCTGCACCTGCGCTTCCACGGCTACGGCGACCAGGGGTGGACGGACTCGGCGGTGCGTCGTTACGTCCGTGATGCTGGCGACCAACTGGAGCGTTTGCACATCCTGACCCGCTCTGACTGCACTACCCGGAATCGTCGCAAGGCCGAGCGGCTGGAATTCGCCTACGACGACCTCGAGAGGCGCATCGCCGACCTCACCGCCAAGGAAGAGCTGGCTGCGATTCGTCCCGATCTCGACGGCGAAGAGATCATGGCCACTCTGGGCATCAAGCCCGGCCCAGCGGTCGGCAAGGCCTACAAGTTCCTCCTCAACCTCCGCCTCGACGAAGGCCCGCACACTCCTGACGAGGCAAAGGCCGCGCTACTGGCGTGGTGGGCCAAGCAAGAGCACTGAACCTCACGCGGACCACGGTTCAATCCCGTCCCCGGCCAACTACCATGACAAACGTGTCACCTGCTTCCCGCCTTCGCCCAGCCGCTTGGCTGCTGGGGTTGTTGATGGTCCTCACGACCGTCTTCGCGGGATCTTCCCCTGCCCAGGCACGTACCGCGGCAGAATTGGTCAAGGTGACGATTACTTCTGTCAGCCCACCGACAGGGGATCCCAAAACTCCCATCACCATCAAGGGAACGGTGACAAATACCTCTTCGGTGTCGATGACATGGGTTCAAGCGTCGTTCTGGCGCTCCCAGGACCAGATCAACGACACCCGTGACCTTTCTGACCTGCTGGCATCCCCCGCCACCGTGCCGGTTGGCATGCGGTGGTATCGGGAGCCCAACGAGGCGTCAATTTTCAACATCACCGACCCAGAGGCCAACCAGACCTTCAAACCAGGCGACAGTGGGTCCTTCACCGTGACTGGAACACCAGCCCAGATGGGGTTGACGTCACCCAACGCCGTTGACGCGATCGGTATCCACGTGCAGGCGTCCCCCGAGAACCAGTCGCGCAGAACGGTCGGTCGAGCACGAGTACTCACGGTTCTCTCAGATGCTCATACCAGCGCGAACCTCGCCCCCGTCATCGTGCTCTCGACCATGCCCACCCGCAGGATCGATGGCACCTTCACCGACGAGTCGCTCGCGGATGACATCACCCATCGACTGAAGCCTCTTGCTGAAGCGGCACACACCCGTAACGCGACAGTTCTCGTCGATCCAAGCCTCATCGACGAGGCCAGGGCGATGGCCTCGGGATATCGCGTGGCTGGCAAAGGCACGGCCACCGTCGAAGGCAAGGGCCAGCAAACAGCCAGGGAATGGCTCGACCTCGTCGAACCATTACTGACCACCGGCCAGGCATATCGCCTACCGTACGGAAATGCCGATGTCATTGGAGCGGTTCGGCAGGGCCGCCCCAACGTCCTCTTGACGGTGAAGCACGCTCTCGACCCCTCGAATCCAGCCGCGGAGTTACCGTTAGCAGTCGTCGACCCAGCGGCTGAGCTCGACAGGTCCTCGTTCAAGACCCTCACCAAGGAACTCTCTCCCGCGCTGGTCCTGACATGTGCGGCATCGGCTCGTGACGGCGTCCGGGAGGAGTCCGGAGTCAAGGTGATCGGTCTGGCCGACACCGCCCGAACCGACGGCCATCCACAATCCAACAGCGACCCCCAGCGGCGCGGAATGCTGCTGTCACAGGCCCTCCTCATGACTCACGAGTCGATTCCGGCGGTCACCCTCGTCACCACCGTCAACGATGTTCAAGCCACCGCGCCGGTGGGGTGGCTGCACCTGCAGAATCTCTCGGCAGTTCTCACCGGAGCCAAGCCGGGCCTTCGGCTACCGGGAACACGCGCCGGTGACATCACCCTGAAGGGCCCTTGGTGGCGCGTCCAGCACGACGTCGGGATCGATTCAGACGACTGGTCCGACCTCGTGGGTGCCCCCACGGAGGCGACCTCCTTGACCTCGGCGAAATTTGTCAGCAGGTCGTTGTCGTCGTCACTCCAGGATCGTGAGGCATGGGCTACTGACGTCATGCGCCCAGCAGCGGACGCCATGGCCGGCAAGGGCCTGGTCCTGCATTCAGCCCCGCAGTTCGTGATGTCCTCCTCGACCAATGACTTTCCCCTGACGGTCACGAACTCGCTCGCACAGACGGTTCACGTCAAGGTCGTCGTCTTCTCAGAAAACCCACAGCGCATCGACATCCCGGACACCCAGGTCGTCACGATCCAGCCCAGGGAAACGCAAACCATCAGGTTCGCCCCGAAAGCAAGCTCAAATGGAGTCGTTGAGATGCAGGCACACCTGTCGACTCCGTCAGGACGCAGCCTGGGGTCCCAGACCAGTTTCGTTGTCAAAGCGACGCAGATGGACGATGTCGGCTGGATCATCATTGTGGTGTCGGCGCTGGTGCTCATCATCGCCACGGTGCTGCGCATTCGTCAGGTGACCGCGAGTTCCCGGCGTCAGGCCGAATCCAACGGTGAGCCCCAGACCAGTGGCCCTACCGCTGGCTCGACCTCCGATAACATTTCTGACACCACGCCTTCCCCTTCGGCAGTAGAGGATCCTGACACGGCCTCGGACGACGATTCTGAGCATCACCTCCCCACCGGTGAGGGCAACCTCGCCGAGTGACAATCCCGGGGTTCGCGGCACGGATCGGTATCGTTGACGATGCACATTCGGATCGATCGGGCAGGAGGTGGCAGTGTCTTTCGAGGACCTCGCCGATCGTCACGGCGGTCAGTACGACTCGGATCTCCATGCCGCGGATGACCTCCCCGACCTTCTCCCAGGATCCTTTCTGGGTGAGCGTTACCGTCTCGACCAGGAGCTCTCCCATCCCGAGTCCTCACTGACCTGGCGAGCCTTCGACACCAAGTTGCACCGCCCGGTCCTGATTCACGCTCTGGCCCCGCACGGTCGTCGCACACCCGCTGTCCTGGACGCGGCCCGACAAGCTGCCGTGGCCACCGATTCGCGCTTCTTGCGGGTCCTCGACGCCATCGTCGCCGGACCAGGCGAACCAGCATCATGGGTTGTCAGCGAATACGCCCCTGGAAAGTCGGTCGAGGAACTGTTGGAGACCGGGCCCCTCTCGGCGTTGGAGGCGGCATGGATTGCCCATGAAATCGCCGACGCGATGGCACCCTTGCATGCCCAAGGGGTCTTCCACGAACGCATCAACCCAGGAACGGTTCTCGTCACCTCGACCGGGAATCTCAAGATCAGTGGCTTGCTCGTCGAAGCCGCGTTGCATCCTCGGCCGGGCGACAATTCTCGTCCCTGGCCGGACCGCGAGGTCGCCGACGTGACAGACATCGGACGGGTTCTTTATGCCTGTCTGGTCTCGCGCTGGCCAGTCGGACGTGGCCACCGCCCGTCCGTCGAGCCAGCCTCGACGATGTCCTGGGGACTGCCACCCGCCCCGACTGACTCCCACGGCTGGCTCACCCCACGTGAGGTCCGCGCCGGGGTCTCCCCGGCCCTCGACGTCCTCTGCGACCAGATCCTCTCGCAGGTTCCCCGTTATGACGAGGTGCCATTGCGCACCGCGAATGAAATTGCGCATTCCCTGCGTCGGACCCTCGGCTCAGCTGACGCCGCCGCTGACCTCGAGCGTCGCATCCGGTTCCCGGTGGGACCGGCTTCCCGTGCCGGGGAAGAGCCATGGCGCTCCGACGAATCCGCCGCTTTTGCGCCGGACCAGGATGAGCCGGAACGGGCAGAGGAGTACGGACCTGACGACGAGGGGTACTGGTCCCCGGACGCGGCTGCCGGAGAGTGGGGGCGTCAGGCAGGGCCAGTGCCGTGGACGAGCAACAACGATCCCCACACCACACAGCTCTCCCCCGCTGGGCAGGATTCCTCGGAGAACGGCAGTGCCGAGCTGGTATTGGCCAAACCGCGCCCTCACAACCGTCGATGGCCACCAGTACTCATGGCTGCCGTTGGCGTAGCCATGATCGTGTGTCTCATCATCGCAGGGGTGCGTCATTCTGGCAGCAACGCCCCGGAGGCATCCAGCGAGCCGACGACCGTCGAGGTGACGCACGTCCAGGAATTTGATCCCGAAAAGGACGGTGGCGACGCCAGGGAGAACCACGACGAGGTCAAACTCGCGATCGACGGCGACCCGTCAACGGCCTGGCACACAGTCGTCTATCACAACTCTGCGAAGCTCGGGAACCTCAAGCCCGGAGTCGGCCTGGTCATTGATTTGGGACGCGTCACCGAGGTCATATCGGTGAAGGTGCGGCTGGTCGGATCCGGAACGGACATTTCCTTGTGGCAGCCGACCAGTGATGTCTCCTCCGATGAGGCTCCCATGACGACGATCAAGGAGTGGACTCAGGTGGCGGCGGTGCCGGGGGCCGGATCGACGGTCACGTTGAAACCATCCGGCAAGACGAAGGCCCGTCATCTCCTGATCTATCTGACGGAGCTTCCTCCGAAATCGACCTCGCGGTTCCAGGGTGGGATAGCAGATATCACCGTCACCGGGTCCTGACGACATTTTTCGACGCCCGGGGCTGGCGACCATCTGCTCTCCGACATGTGCTTTCTGGCAGCGACCCAACTGCTGACCGACAGCTTTCCGACGGAACCGTCGTCAAGTGAGGCATCTTTTCTGTCGCCGCACCACCTCAGTGACGAAACCCCCGACTCGTCCCTCCTCCGCGGCCAGGATTTTACGACCTTCGCTCGAGCTGACACTTTTCGTCGTGCGGTCTGGTCGTTGTTCAGTCCGGTCGTCGTGCGGTCTGACATGAGGGGTCGGTGGAGGAAGGTCCGTGTGGCAGGGGCCCGTCACGAGAATCCCGCAGAGGGCAACTGCAGAGTCACCCGCGAGCGAGTGACCCCAAAAACGCAATGGTGCCCCGTGCTCGAAAGCACGGGGCACCAGGTGTCATCGGTCCATCAGGATCAACTCAGGATCACTCCTTGACGTCGTCGTCCATCCAGTCGAAGGTCTTGGTGACGGCCTTCTTCCAGTTGCGGAACAGACGCTCGCGCTCGTCCTGGTCCATCTTGGGCTCCCAGCGCTTGTCCTCGGCCCAGTTGGCGGTGACGTCCTTCTCACCCTCCCAGAAGCCGACGGCGATACCAGCGGCGTAGGCAGCACCCAGAGCGGTGGTCTCAGCAACTACCGGACGAACCACCGGCACGTTGACCTGGTCGGCCTGGAACTGCATGAGGGTCTCGTTGGCGGTCATGCCACCATCGACGCGCAGCTCGGTGAGCGGCACACCGGAGTCGGCGTTCATGGCCTCGAGGACCTCACGGGTCTGGTAGGCAGTCGACTCGAGCACGGCGCGGGCGATGTGGCCGCGGTTGACGTAACGAGTCAGGCCGACGAGGGCGCCACGGGCGTCCGAACGCCAGTACGGTGCGAACAGGCCGGAGAAGGCTGGCACGAAGTAGGCGCCGCCATTGTCCTCGACGGTGTTGGCGAGAGCCTCGATTTCCGGGGCGGTCTCGAACATCTTGAGGTTGTCACGCAGCCACTGGACCAGAGACCCGGCAACGGCGATCGAGCCCTCGAGGGCGTAAACGGTGGGCTGGTCGCCGATCTTGTAGCAGACGGTGGTCAGCAGACCATTCTCGGAGAAGATGGCCTCCTCGCCGGTGTTCATCAGCATGAAGCAGCCGGTGCCGTAGGTGTTCTTCGCCATGCCCTTCTCGAAGCAGGCCTGGCCGAAGGTGGCAGCCTGCTGGTCACCGAGGATGCCGGAGATCGGGGTGTCGATCAGCAGGCCGTTCTTGCGGCCGTAGCCATAGACCTCGGAGGAGGACTTGATCTCGGGGAGCATCGACTTCGGGATACCCATGACCTCGCACATCGAGTCGTCCCACTCGAGGGTCTTGACATTCATGAGCATGGTGCGGGAAGCGTTGGTCGGATCGGTGACGTGCACGCCGCCGTCGGTGCCTCCGGTCAGGTTCCACAGCACCCAGGTGTCCATGTTGCCGAAGTACAGGTCGCCAGCCTCAGCCTTCTCACGAGCACCCTCGACGTTGTCGAGGATCCACTTGACCTTCGGGCCAGAGAAGTACGAGGCGAGACCCAGGCCACAGATGTGCTTGAAGCGGTCAGCACCCTCGTCGCCAGCCAGTTCGTCACAGATCTTCTGGGTACGGGTGTCCTGCCACACAATGGCGTTATAGATCGGGTCGCCGGTGTTCTTGTCCCACACCACGGCGGTCTCGCGCTGGTTGGTGATTCCAACGGCAGCCAGCTGGTGGCGGTTGATGTTGGCCTTGGTCAGCGCGAGTCCGACGACATCGCGAACAGCTTCCCAGATCTCGATCGGGTCGTGCTCAACCCATCCGGCACGCGGGAAGATCTGCTCGAATTCCTGCTGGCCGACGGCCACGATCTGGCCCGAGTGGTTGAAGACGATGGCCCGGGTCGAGGTGGTGCCCTCGTCGATGGCGAGCACGAACTTCTCGTCGCTCATGATTGTTGCCTTTCTTGTCTACGTTGACTTGTCCGAGAGGTTGCGACTGATACGAAATCAGCTCTGGTGTGACAGTGAGAAACCTACTCAGTGCCAGAAGATAATGTAGGTGAGGGCGGCAAGAACGGCACCAATGGTCGGGCCGACAACCGGAACCCAGGAGTAACCCCAGTCACTGCCACCCTTGCCCTTGATCGGCAGGACGGCGTGGGCGATACGAGGAGAAAGGTCACGAGCCGGGTTGATGGCGTATCCGGTGGGGCCGCCGAGAGAGGCACCGATGGAGACGATGAGCAGGGCGACGGCGAGCGGGCCAACGGTCACACCCTGAGTGAAGCCGGAAATGATGACCCACAGCACGAGGACCCAGGTACCGATGGCCTCAGTGATGGTGTTCCACAGCGGGTTGCGGATCTCAGGGCCGGTGGCAAAAGTACCGAGCTTGAGGGCCGGGTCGCAGTCCTCGTCGTAGTGCTGCTTGTAGGCCAGCCAGCAGAGCACGGCACCGACGAAGGCACCGGCGAACTGGGCGAGGATGTAGATGATGATGTTGCTCGCGGTGGCGGGGATACCCTTGGCCAGGTCCTTACCAGCAAGTGCGAGGCCGATGGTGACGGCCGGGTTCAGGTGCCCGCCGGTCTTGTAGGCTGCGTAGACACCGAACATCACGCCGAAGCCCCATCCCCAGTTGATCTGGAGGGAACCGGGAGCGGGATTGCCCTTACACTTGGGAAGGAGATTGTTGGCGACGACGCCACAACCCAGCAGAATGAGGATCATGGTGCCCAAGAACTCAGATCCGAAGATCGTCGCGGCGGGCACCGCGGTTTCGAGAAGCATGAGGACTCCTTCGTCGTGGCGTCATCCATTGACACCGATTTACTCGCCGGTGGCGGTCGATCCCGTAGGATTCAGCAAACGGGGACCGTCGTCCCGACCCTGTGGGGGCTGGACGTGGCTCAGTCAAACATCTACGGCGCCGGAGAATCGCAATTCTGCACTTATGTGCATGGCAAGGGGAGAGGCATGAACGAATTGTCCAATGACGTATGGACAGCAGCGTCCATGTATTACATGCAGGGCGAGACAATGGATGCCATCGCCAGCCATCTCGGCACATCCCGCTCAACCGTGTCTCGTCTTCTCAAACAGGCACGTCAGTCCGGAGTTGTGCGTATCACCTTGTCAGAGCCGACTGGGTTACGTAACGGCCTGGATTCCACCCTGACGAGGATGTTCGGGGTCAACACCACTGTCGTGCCGGTGAAATCAGGAACGACCGAGATTCACCGCCTGGACCAGGTGGCCAGGATCGCCGGACAGATGGTTACGGACATGGTCGAGGACAATTCCGCGATAGGAGTTGCCTGGGGAACGACCCTGGATGCCGTCACCCATTATGTCGTCCCCAAGGACGTCAAGGGAGTGCGCGTCGTACAGATGAATGGGTCGGCCAACCCCACCAGTTCAGGGATTCCTTACGTTGGATCAATCCTTTCCAGAATGGCTGCCGCGTTTGGGGGTGAGGTCATTCATTTCCCAGTCCCGACATTCTTCGACAATGCTACGACGAAGGCCGCGATGTGGCAGGAGCGCTCCGTTCAGGCAGTACTCAAGGCACACCGCGAGCTCGACCTCGCCGTGTTCGGCGTGGGAGCCCTCGACAGCCCAGTCCCCTCCCACGTCTATTCCGCCGGTTACATCACCGATGAGGAAAAGGCGAATTTGATGCGGTCCGGAGTTGTTGGTGACGTCAACACCGTCCTCCTCAAGGCTGACGGCGCCTATGACGTCGAGTTCAACAAGAGAGCGACCGGATTGGCCCCATTCCAGTTGCAGCGCATACCGCGTCGGCTCTGTGTCGTCGCTGGCCGCGCCAAGGCTGTCGGGCTGTTGGCCGCACTGCGTGCCAGGGTGGCGACGGACCTCGTCGTCGACGATGCAACTGCTCGTGCAGTCCTCGATCTGATGTGACTCGCCAGTCCTGCGCCCGTGGGAAGAGCGCCGAAGCCACAGCAGCTGTGGGGCCCTTCCCACGTCGCGTAACCCGTATCAGGACTTCGCCGTACCCAAGGTGACGTCGGCGGTGGCCTGCTGCGAACCACGGATGTAGCTGATCTTGACCTTCTGGCCAGGCTTGAACGACCTCACGAGACCGACCAGGGACTCTCCGGACACGATATCGGTGTCGTCGATCTTGGTGATGACGTCGCCACGCTGCAGCCCGCCCTTGTCAGCTGCCGAGTTGGGTGAGACCGTGGCGATCCCGGCCCCGAGGACTTGGACACCATCCTTGCTGCCAGCGACGTCACGCACGGAGATGCCCAGGAAGGCGTGAGTTGCCTTTCCGGTGTCAATGATCTGATCGGCAATCGATTTGGCGAGATTTGACGGGATCGCAAAGCCGATTCCGATATTGCCCGATTGCTCGGAGTGGCTTGACGAAAGGCTCGCAATGGAGGAGTTGATCCCGATGAGCTCACCATTGGCATTGACGAGAGCACCACCTGAGTTGCCCGGATTGATGGCTGCGCTGGTCTGGATGGCATTCGTGACGACCACGCCCGACGACGAATCTCGAGATCCCAGCAGATCCCGTGAGTTACTGCGATTCATGGTGGTGACCGGACGATTGAGGGCACTGATGATTCCGGTCGTCACCGACCCCGACAGGCCGAGCGGATTGCCGACGGCCATCACAGGAGACCCGACGGTCAACTTGCTGGAGTCAGCAACACCGATCGGTTTCATGGACTTCGGCGGGTTCGTCACCCGGATGACGGCAAGGTCCGTCGATGGATCCGTACCAACTACCTTGGCCTCGTAGGTCTTGTTGCCCATGGAAACCGTCAGCTGGCCGCCCGAAACCGCGTCGGCAACGACGTGATTGTTGGTGACGATGTTGCCGTTCGTGTCGACGACGACTCCCGACCCCTCGTCTCCGCCATTGCCCGTCCTCACGGTGATGGCGACTACCGAGTTCGACACGGCGGAGGCGGTGGCCGTCCAGTCCGGGGCGGAGGATGAGCCTTGAACCACCTTGGTGACGCTGTTGGGGGTTGCAGGGCTCGACGTCACAGCCGGGGCGTCGTTCCTTGTCAGGGAGCGATCGACAAGGCCCCCGGAAACGCCGCCAACAGCCGCCGCCAGCACGGCGACGAGAACAACTGTGCCGCCACGAAAGCCCTTACGGGCCGATCGCGACGAGCCCTCCGCCGGGTCGGGGTTTTTGTCACCCGCACTCGGGGCCGGCTGCTCAGAAGCCTCCCACGGAGGAGGCTGGGTGGTTGACGGATTTCCCTGGGTCGCCCAGGAATCGTTACTGCGCGACCAGTAGGCATCCTGCGCCCAGCTCTGGCGATTGTCGTCAGGGCGAGAAGGATAGCCTCCCTCCCCACCACCACGCTGGAAGGGATTGGGTTCACGCGGCTCACGGGGACCATTCGTCGACTCACTCATGACTCCAAGTTTCCACGACCGCGCCAAGTAGTCGATGCACTGTCCAGCAACGTTTTCCCCTCAGAGGAGAAGGTTTGAGACTGCAGTCCCACCCTCCAACGGGGTCGGATCCGACCGTGGTCAGGCGCCACGGGGATCGCGTCAACCCCCAGTCAGGGAACCCGCCGTCCAATCGGCCTTGCCACCCCTCATATCCACAGGAGGTGCTCAGGAAGGCCACGACGCATTCACAAAGATGAGATCGGAGAAGTGGGCCTCCACTGCTGGGCTTTCCCCTCCCCCGGTGTACAGCCCAATTCGTGGGCGAGAGGCCGCAGGCATCGTCCACGTGGCGCCCCACGTCCAATGGCGACCGTCATGGCTGAGCGCCGATCGGTAGAGGTGCTCACCGCCATGGTCGACGTGATGGGCAACACGTAGCCATGTCACGCCCGCAGGTCGACCGACCACTGCCCCACCGTAACTGCGGAACCCATCCGCATCGGTAATCTCGCGTCCGTATTCGACGATGCGCGTTCCCTCGACAGCCACCGCACCAAGACGGATGAAGTCGTCATCACCGTTGATGACCACCAGGGACTGCTCCGGGTTTGGTTGATACTGGCACCTCGGGTCCGTGAGGGCCTGGTGAGAGGATGCATGTCATGCCCAAGCCCCATCCGAAAGGGTTCCGCGATGATGTGATCGCGGTGGCCCGCAAGGGCGAGGCCTCGATCAGCTAGATCGCGAGGGACTTCGGGATCAGCGAGTCTTGTCTGCGCGGCTGGCTGGCCAAGGCCGACCGTGCTGATGCCCCGGCCGGGACCAACCAGTCGGCGGCGCAGTTGCGCCAGGCCACGAAGCGCATTCGGCTGCTGGAGCAGGACAACGAGGTCCTGCGTCGAGGTGCGGCCTATCTGTCCTGCGACATCAACCCACAATGATGTTCCCTTTGGTCACCGACCTGGCCCAGGCCACGGGGTCGATCCGGGTGCCGGTCGCGGTGTCGTGTCGTGTGCTGGGCTTGTCCCGACAGGCCTACTACCAGTGGCTCGCCTGCCCGGTCTGGCAACGTGACTGCGACGATGCCCACCTGATCAACGCCGCCCTCGAGGTGCATGCCGAAGACCCCAGCCTGGGCTACCGTCTCATCGCTGATGAGCTGCCCGAGATGGGTATCACCGCTGGTGAGAATCGGGTCCATCGCCTGTGCAGACTGCAGCGGATCCGCTCGTTCCACTCGGTCAAGAACGGCTCGTGGAAGAAACCTGGACCGCCGGTGCACGACGACCTGGTGCAGCGCCAGTTCCATGCCGAGGGACCCAACCAGGTGTGGTTGACCGACATCACCGAGCATCACACCAGCGAGGGCACGCTGTACTCGTGTGCGGTCAAGGACGTCTAGTCCAACCGCATCGTCGGCTACTCGATCGACAGCCCCATGAAGAAGCCGATCGCGATCAATGCGCTACGCATGGCGCTCCAGCGCCGCAGACCTGTGGCTGGGTGCATCGTCCACTCAGACAGGGACAGCCCATTTCGAGCCCACGCATGTGTGGCCGAGTTGACCGCCCATGACCTGCAGGGGTCCATGGGTCCAGTCGCGTCAAGCCCGGACAATGCCGCCATGGAGAGTTTCTTCGCGCTGGTGCACAAGAACGTCCTCAACCGTCATCCCTGGGCTAGCCGCGCTGAGCTACAGCTAGCCATCATCACCTGGATCGAGAAGACCTACCACCGTCGGCGCCGCCAACAACGCCTCGACACACTCACCCCGGTAGAGGCCGAAGCAGTCCATCAGACCACCACCAAGGTCACCTGACCTACCCCTACAAAACTATCAAGCAAACTGGGGGCAGTCCCGTTTACGAGGAAGACCACGAGATCATGGTTCTCGGCATCCCACGTCGCCACGGTCCACACCTGATCGGCTCCTCCCCACCGTTGTGTGGAGATTGCCGGTCCCTCGCAGCGAGTATCAAGGACCACCCCGCGAGCGTGTCGTGACATCAACGCGAATGGGTGGAAGATCGTCTGCCGCCAGGCGCGACCACCCTCTTCAGTACGAATCGGAGCGATGACATTGACAAGCTGTGCCTGACATGCGACACCAATCCTGTCCGTATGACGTAGCAGGGTGATGAGGAGGGAGCCCACGACCATCGCGTCCAAGACCGAGTAAGTGTCCTCGATGAGGTGCGGCGCATGCTCCATGCCGATAGCATTCTCCCCACCAAACCGGCTCTGATACCAGACGTTCCATTCGTCGAAGGAGATCTTGAGTCGACGGTCACTGTGATGCATGGCCGCGACGTGGTCGAGGGTGGCGACGACATCGCGGATGTACCTCTCCATGTCCTCTGCGCAACAGGCGAAGGAGGCGACATCATCATCTATGGGCTCGTAGTAGGCGTGGGCTGACACCATGTCGATGTTGTCGAACGCTGCATCGACGACGACGCGCTCCCAGCGTCCGAACGTCGGCATGGACCGCGATGAGGAACCGCACGCAATGAGGGACAGCTTGTCGTCGAAGCGGTGGAAGGCATTGGCCACCTCGGTCACCGTCCGGGCATATTCGTCGGGCGTCTTGTGGCCCATCTGCCAAGGTCCGTCCATCTCATTTCCCAGACACCAGGTCTCGACGTTCCACGGATCTTCCCACCCATGGCTCCTACGCAACTGGGGAAGACGGGTGTCGGTATCTCCGTTCACGTACTGGAGGAATTCCATGGCCTCGTTGAGCCCACGTGTCCCAAGATTGACTGCGAGCATCGGCTCAATACCCATGCGTCGACACCATGCGAGAAACTCATTGGCCCCAACGGTGTTGGGTTCAACCGACCGCCACGCAAAATCAAGGTTCCTCGGTCGCTCCTCGAGCGGTCCGACGCCATCCTCCCAACGGTGGTTCGAGACGAAATTTCCACCGGGATAGCGGAGAACTGTAATTCCCAGTTCCTTGATGAGCGCTGCCACGTCACGCCGAAATCCGCGGGAATCAGCATCGGGATGATTCGGCTCAAAGATGCCGGTGTAGACACAGCGACCCATGTGCTCGACGAAACTGCCGAAGATCCTCCGGTTTACTTCTCCCACCTGATAGGCGGGATGGACGTGGACAGTCGTTGTCCTCATGGATGTCTCCTCTATGCGACGACGTCGGTGCCGTCTCCGTAGCTCCTGGACAACGTTGTAATCCATTTTTACAACGATGTAACGGAACATGCAAGGTGCACGCCGAGACGTCAGCCCTGCGACATTGCTCGAACCATCACGAGGATCTAAAATCATGACCATGACAGCGCGTCTCGTGGATGTTGCCGAAGCTGCAGGGGTGTCCGTCAAAACCGTTTCTAACGTTGTACATGAGAGCCCCCACGTCCGCCCTGACACCCGAGCTCGGGTCGAGCAGGCCATCAAGGAACTCGGCTACCAACCCAATCGCGCAGCGCGCCAGTTGAAAGCCGGACGAACCGGATTCATCGCTCTGGCTCTCCCGGAAATTGAGACCCCTTATTTCGCAGAGCTCGCCTCTCGTATTTCAGAGCGGGCCAAGAAGGAGGGGCTCATCGCTCTGATGGAGCTGACTGGCGCGGATCCCGTCATGGAAAATCGAGTACTCACTCGGTTCGGCCGGGGCGTCGTTGATGGGATTGTCTTCTCACCCCTGTCTCTGACCTCGGAGGAGATTTCCGACCATCCCACCAATGTTCCCATGGTGTTACTCGGTGAGCGGGCAACTCCACCCGATCATGACCATGTCGCAGTGAGATCTGTCGACGCAGCACGCCGGATGACCGAGCATCTCATCGAAGTTGGGCACCAGCGGATCGCCGCCATAGGTCACGTCCCAGATCAGGGCACTGCATCGACGCGGCTCACCGGATATCGTCAGGCGCTAGAAACAGCAGCCATTCCCCTCGACGACGACCTGGTGGTGGGCGTACCTACTTACTCGCGATCAGCTGGGTTTGATGCCATGAACCATCTACTCGGCCTCACGGAAAAGCCTGACGCCGTCTTCTGCTTCAACGACACAATGGCTATCGGTGCGGTTCGCGCCTGTCACGAAGCTGGGGTGCGAGTCCCGCAAGACATTGCAATCGCGGGATTCGACAACACTGAAGAGGGTGTCTACTCAACCCCGACCCTGACTACCATCGCTCCTGATCTGAACGCGCTCGCTGACAAGACCCTGACGATCCTCACCCAACGCATCGGCCAATCCAGCAGTGACACGCACCAACCAGGAACCGACGTCCCCGTACCCTGGCATCTCGTCATTCGTGAGAGCACCGGAGGGCCCGCCGTCCGCCCCTAATCCCCACCGGGAATGTCCTGAACCCTTTGTGTGCTGGATAGGTTGATCCCTGAACCAGTCACCGACCAGGAGACGCCATGACAACTCAGCCCCTTGTGCCCAACACCATCCTCGGCAACATCTCGCTGTCCGATTCCTCGGAGACCGACACCGTTCAACCGTCCACCGAGACCATCGACACCGACACCCGAGGCGACGACGAGCCCCGTGACGTCATCATCGTCGGTTCCGGTCCGGCTGGATACACCGCAGCCGTTTACACCGCCCGCGCAGGGCTGAAGCCGCTCGTCTTCGAAGGATCCATGGATGCCGGTGGTGCCCTCATGCAGACCACCGAGGTCGAGAACTACCCCGGCTTCTCCGAGGGCATCATGGGCCCGGATCTCATGGCTCAGATGCGTGCCCAGGCCGTGCGATTCGAGGCCGAGCTCGTCGCTGACGACGTCACCGAGGTCGACCTCACCGGTGAGATCAAGAAGGTCATCGACACCGATGGAAACACTCACCACGCCCGCGCGGTGATCCTCGCCACGGGATCGGCCTACCGCAAGCTCGGTCTCGAGGACGAGGTCCGTCTGTCGGGTCGTGGCGTGTCCTGGTGCGCCACCTGTGACGGGTTCTTCTTCACCGGCAAGGACATCGCTGTCGTCGGCGGCGGTGACTCCGCGGTCGAGGAGGCCACCTTCCTCACCCGGTTCGCCAACTCGGTGACCCTCGTTCACCGTCGTGATAAGCTGCGCGCCTCCCAAATCATGGCCGACCGTGCCGAGGCCGACCCCAAGATCACCTTCGCATGGAACAGCGAGATCGTCGCCATGCAGGGCGAGTCCAAACTGGAGTCGGTGACCCTGCGTGACACCAAGACCGGTGAGGAGCGTCGACTCAAGGTGTCAGGAGTCTTCGAGGCCATCGGACACGACCCGCGTTCCAAGCTGCTCCGGGGCCAGGTCGACCTGGACGATGCCGGATACGTCGTGTGCGCCGAGCCGTCCACCCGCACCAACCTGCCGGGAGTTTTCGCCTGCGGTGACCTGGTTGACTCCCATTACCAGCAGGCCATCACCGCGGCCGGATCCGGATGTCGTGCAGCCCTCGACGCGGAGAGGTTCCTCGCCGAGCTGGGACGCTGAGTCTCTCGTCAGTTTTCGCCGTGTCGCTTCGTGAAGGTACGAGGCGATGCGGCGAACCACTGTTTCAGGGAATAGCAGTGGGTGCCCCAACACCGAGAGACACCGCTCTGGCACAGCGGGAAGCACTCCTACGAATCGAGCTCCGGGGAGGCGGCCGTTTTTCGTCACCTCATTCTTGGGCGGGTCCATGCCACTTGCTGCCAGGCAGACAGACCCAACCTCGACGTGAAGACCTTTGGCTCCCCGGAGACGGGGTCGGTGAATCCCATCTGCCAGGCCTGCAACTGCAACGGGTGGCTGAAGTCATCCACCGGGGTATCCAGAAGTACCGGGTAAAAGGGGTCATTGACTATAGGAGCTCCCAACCGCTGCATGTGGAGACGAATTTGGTGGGTGCGACCAGTCCTCGGTCTAGCCTCGTAGAGGCCCAGCCCATCATGCTCGGCCAGCAAAGTGATGCCAGTCACGGCATTCGGCTCGCCCGGAATCTCACGAGCCTGCAGGATGCCTCGTTCCTTGATGATTCTCGACCTCACCTGCCAGCCGTCTTTCGTCACCACGACCCCGTCCCCGGCACGGTGTTGCACCACAGGGGCGACCAACCGGTACTTTTTGAACACCTTCCGGCGCTCGAACATCTCCTGGTAGGGCCGACGCCACCTCCTCTCCCTGGTCAGCAGAAGCACTCCGGCAGTGACCCGGTCGAGACGATGGGCCACGGTCAGTTCTGGTAACCCCAGCTGGGTCCGCAGCCGGACAACGACCGACTCGAGAACGTGCCGACCTCGCGGAATTGACGACAGGAAGTGCGGTTTGTCGACGACCAGGATCCGATCGTCGGCGTACAAGATCCCGATACCAGCTGGGACAGAGGTCTCCTCAGGAAGATCGCGGTGGAAGAAGACAAATGTCTGCGGAGCGAAGGGGGAGCTCCCCGTGAAGACACATCCGGCTTCGTCGACGAACCTCCCCTCGTCGAGCATCTCGTCAACTCGCTGCCCACCCACTCTGACGAGCTTTTCGACCAGATAGTCACGCATCGTCAGCCAGGGCCAGCCGTCAATCCCCCGTGCGGTCGCCAACCTGCGACATTCTCCGTGATCGGGAGTGTGGACCCATGCCGATTCCAGGCCGTGACGTTGTGGAAGAGGCGATCGGGGCACCATGTCAGCCTACGGGTAAGCCGACGCCGACCCCACACTCCCCTCAGTTCCGGTTCACAAGAATCCCGTCTCGCGGACTTACAGCTCAAGGCAGTGTTTCACACCGGCCGCGAGGCGGGATTTTGGGTTCTCTGACGTGTCCGAGCCACCCCAGATGTCGACCACGCCGGGAACCATGTCCTACAATACCTAGTACCACTAGGGTTTTGTGGAGGTCGGCCCACCTGCACCTCCCCGGCAAAGGAGCAAGCCCATGACGACAACCCCGAACGAAGCTGCCCAGCCTCAGCAGAAGCAGTACGCGAGTACCGGCCGTCTTGGCGCAGTCATGTTCATCGGACAGTTGGGCTGGGCCGCCGTCGGCGCAGCCTGTGGAACATTGCTCGCGGCACTGGCTGCTGAAGTGAAACCTGAGGACAAGGTCGACTTCCTCGCCCTGCTCACCACCACGGGAGCCATCGCAGCTGTCATCTGCATGATCACGGCAGGCACCCTGTCAGACCGCACGAGGTCACGGTTCGGCCCGCGCAACCCTTGGATCATCGGCGGCGCAATCATCGGAACCCTGGCCTTCGCCGCCATCGGCCTGACCAGAAACCCCGCCCTCCTCGTCATCGCGCACATGATCTACCAAGGCGGACTCAACTGCATGCTCGGCGCCTTCAACGCCGTTCCCCCGGACTACGTCCCCGACTCCGTACTCGGCAAGGTGTCCGCCTTTGGCGGCGCGGGCTATCTTCTGGCCCAGATCATTGGTGCGGTTATCGCAGGGGCGCTTGTCACCCGACCATCCCAAGGATTCCTCGTCGCAGCCTGGATGATGCTGATCTCGAGCATCATCGTGGTCTTCCTCCTGCCACCTCACCCGCTGCGCAATCACTCCCCACGGCCGCCGGTCACCTGGCGTCAGTTCGCATCCCAGATGAAGCCGCCCGCGGATGGACAGTTCTGGTGGATTCTGGTTGGCCGGTTCCTTTTCGTCATCTCCCTGTTCATGGTGATGCAGTTCCAGCTCTACATCGCCACTGACGAGATGGGAATGACACGGGCAGCCGCTGGAAAGCTCATTGCCATGAACTCAGCGGTTCTCGCCGTCACCGCCGTCATCCTCGACGTCATCACCGGGCCATGGTCCGACAAGGTCAAGCGTCGCAAGCCCTTCACGATGATCGCCCCGCTCATCGCGGGAGCGGGTGTCATCCCTCTCTTCCTGGTCAACGAGCCCTGGACCCTCACCGTCTTCGCAGCCATGGGCGGCGCCGCTTTCGGTACGTACATGGCCGTCGATGGCGCGCTCATGGTCGAGGTTCTGCCCAACCGTGACGATTCGGCTCGTGACCTGGGCTTCCTCAACGCCGCCAACTCCTTGCCGATCGTCTTCGCCCCCGGTATCGGCGCGACGCTGGTAAAGACGACCGGCTATCCCGGACTCTTCATCGCAACGATCGTCCTGGCCGTCCTCGGATCGTTGTGCATCACACGAGTGACAAGGGTGAAATGAGATGAAACTGGATCCACGACTAGCCGAAATCCTGGAGCGTCAGCCCCAGAAGGAACAGACGCTCGCGGAGCAACGGGCGCAGCAAAATGACTTCGCAGCAAGCCTACGGGGAAAATTGACACCCGAGATTCCCGACTCACTGGAGCTCGAGGATCGCATGGTGCCAGGCCGCGATCGCCCCATCCCGGTCCTGATCCAGCGTCCGGAGGGCCTCCCCGATCCCACTCCAGTACTGGTGTGGGCCCACGGCGGGGCTTTTGTTCACGGCTCTCCGCGCACCGTGCTCTCCCGCACGGCCAACATTGCCCGGCGTGCCGGCATGTGCGTCGTCAGCGTCGACTACCGGCTGCTGCCCGAGCACAACTACCCCGAGAACCTGCATGACGTCGTCGATGTCGTACGATGGGTTGCAGAAAATGCCCAAGCTGAGGGGTTCGACGCATCCAGGGTTGTCGTCAGCGGGGACTCAGGCGGCGGAAATCTCGCGGCTGCGACAGGAATCACCTGCCGCGATGAGGGTGGCCCGAAGATCCTCGGTCAGGTCCTCGAGGTGCCGGTTCTCGACCTTTCAGACACTTCCGACGCGATGGCCGAGGCCCAGCGTGACGCCCCCGGTCTCGCGGCCGTGCTGCACCACAGCCATGTTCGTTACTTGTCTCATGGGGCGAGTCTTGACGACCCGTGCAGCAATCCGATCTGTCTGGAGGATGCGACCGGCCTTCCGCCGACGTTTTTGCTCAACTGTGAGGTCGACCCGCTACGCGACGATTCCTTCGCGTGGCAACACAAGCTGGAAGCAGCCGGGGTGCCGGTGCAGCTGACGACGATCCCGGGGATGGCCCACGCCACCCAGAGCTTCACCCTCGCCTTCCCCCAGGCGAAAGAGGCTGAGGACAACATGATCGCCTGGCTGCGCGATCTCATCTCCTGCTGACATACGATGGCCGGGCCCGGGGATTTTCGTCACCGGGCCCGGCCGTCGTCACGTCTGTGTGGATTCCCAGGACCTCCGCGTGAGGTGCCTCAGTTCAAGGGCTCACCAGCGACGCTGAAGGTCACCGGGGTCTGCGCCTCAACCGTGCGAGAAACGGTGCAGTTCTTGTCTCGCGACATCGCGACGACGCGATTCACCAGTCCCGCCGCCTCATGGCCCTCGTCGGTGTCGGGGAAGCTGAGCTGGAAGTCGACCGAAACGTCCCCCAGGGATGCTCGGCCCTCCTCGTCGCTCACCTTGGTGCCCATGACGGACACGGTGAACTGGGTCGGCCCGCCGCGACGGCTCGTCACGGTGTCGACATCGACGGACGAACATCCACCGATGGCTGCCAGCAGCAACTCGACGGGGGTGAACTCGGCATCCTGACCGGAGCCGAAACGGATCTGACCGCCACGCGCGTTGGTGGCGGTGTAATGGCCCTCACTACGACGGACCAGGGAAACCTTCTTGGTGGCGGACGGCATGATTCCTCCTCAGCGCACGAACTCTTCGATGACCTTGACGAGCGCCTTCTTCGTCTTACCGCCCTGCAGCGACTTGACGAGCTGGCCGCTCTGCCAGACCTGAATCGTGGGCAGGGACATGATTCCCTGCTCGGCCGCAATCCGGGTATTGGCGTTGGTGTCGACCTTGGCGAAAACCATCCGGTCGCCATAGACCCCAGCCAGCTCCTCGATGATCGGGGAGAGCTGCTTGCAGGGGGCGCACCAGTCAGCCCAGTAGTCGACGAGGACGGGCTTGGCAGCCCCGAGAACCTCGGAGGCGAAGGTCGCGTCGGTGACCTCGATGACGTTGTTCATGACAGCCTTTCTAGTTCGACCAGATGAGTCTAGGTCGTGGTGGCTCGAAGGGCACCTCCGGTTCACAACCACCGAGCGGTTACCCGGCCCATCCAGGCAAAACCACTGGAAGCACCCAGCAATCCAGTCCCGGTGCACAAAAACGCCGACCCGCGGGGTCGTGAAACACCAGAGTGCTCAAGACCCTCTCGAGTCGGCAGTTTTTGCACCCGCGGCGGTGGGTGCCGACGGCAGATACCAGTGACGGTGGGTGCTCGTGGCCGTGGAAAGGTGAGCAGAGCCTCACGGCTCTCGGGCATCGTCACGCCCGCACTGGGTTCACACCCCCTACCGAGGCGGGCCAGGGATCACCTCTCCCCACCGAAGAACTTCTCCCAAGGCAGGTCGAGCGGCGCATTGTGGGCGACGATCTCGTACAGTGCCCGCACCAGCGGGAAGTCGGTCTCGGCAATGACCCCGCGCTCGGTCAGCTTTCCGATCGCCTCGCCAACGACGCCGATGGCGGCAACCCCCTCGAGGGTGATGCCCTTCATCTTGACGTTGCGGATCTCCGAGAATGGCACTCCGGCTCCGACATAGGTGCCGGCGCGTACATTGCGTCCGCCCATCGTCGTCACGAACATGTCGCCAACACCGCCCAGACCGGTGGCCACCTCGGCATCGCCGCCCATGAAAGAAACCATCTGCTTGAGCTCGCGGGCTCCCTCACCGAACAAGGCTGCCGTGTAGTCGTACATGACGTACCTGGCATCAGTCTGGCCGGCCTTCTCGAGCATGCCAGCCGCAAATCCGCCTCCAAAGGCGAAAATGTTCTTCATGCAGGCACCGACCTCGTGTCCGATGAAGTCGGTGGACGTCCAGACGTGGTAGTAGTCGGTGCGATACGCCGCAGCTAGCCGGTCCAGCACCTTCTGCTCCTCACCGCAGAACACCACACAGGTGTTGCGGTGCACAGCCAGCTCACCGGCAATTGACGGTCCGACGATCGCTGCCCAGTGAACCTCGTTGGCAAGGTCGCCCATGTGCTTCTTCAACACATCAGGAAGGATGTGAAGGGTACCGTCCTCGTCAGCCTGCATGCCCTTGGTGACGCACAGGATGGTCTGGCCCGGCTTCGCCAGCTTGGCCAGCTGTTCACCGGCCCAGTCCACACCGAACGAGTTGACGCCGCTCATGATGACGTCGGCCCCCTCGACGGCTTCGGCAGCGTCAGCAAAGTGATAGGCCTTGACGCGTTCGTCGACCTTGAGCTCGAGAACAGGATGCTCCCGGGTGGCCTGAATGGAATCAATGATCTCGTCATCGAGGTGGGTGCCGATGAGACGGACGTCATTGCCGTTCTCAACGGCGGGGAAGGTCAATGCGGTGGCCATGACGCCCGCACCGAGCACTGCAATCTTGAGCATCTTCGTACCTCCGAAGGTGGGTTGTGGCCCGGCAATGGGCCCGACACCATTCACGCTAACCACTGGTCACACGCGAATCCCACATTCGTCAGCAGTCTGCACTTCCGTGCAGAAATGAGGGTCCGGACCCTGGGACCACACAAAGGATCACTGCAGAGCCTGCTCGGCAGCATGGGCATCGACAACGAGGTCCGTGCACAATCCTCCCTGCAAAACGGTCTCCACGGCCTCGGCCTTTTCGACTCCCGATGCAACGGCCAGGACTCGTCGAGGACGCGAAGGATTGTGGTTGTCGCCTGCTACCCTGACGCAGTCCAAATCCACTGAAATCGTGCGCGAATCCAGTTCCTCGTCGACGACCTCGCCGTGGACGTCGACGTAGTGGCTCATGATGTCTGCGCTGGCACCCTTGCGACGCAGCTCCTCGATACCGTCCTTCGTGACGTGGCCCGCCGTCACCAGGATCGAATCGGTACTGACAGCTCCGGGCGAGTAGACGAGGAGATCAGCCTTGTGGGCAGCCTCCAGCGGGCGTGAGACCGACGCGTCCTTGCGGAGCATCTCCCCCAGATCCGCCGATCCGACGATCGTCGGGGCCTGCAGGGTGAGAGATCTGCCCGGGCCGAGTTCGGCCATCCGCACGACGGAGCGTCCCACCAGGTCGTTCCTCGTGACGGCAACACCGCCGTTGGTCTGGGCGACAACGACATCGGGATCCCAACCAGACCCCAGGTGCTGAGCAAGATGAGCCGTCGTCCGTCCCCAACTCACCGCGACCACCTGCGGCTGGGGTCGCCACTCGGACAGCCGCTGAGCTGCCATCCGAGTGACAAGGTCCAGGGTCAGTTCGTCACTGGCCTGGACGGGCACGACGACGGCCGTTTGCAACCCGAAGGTTTCCACCAACTCGGTCTCGAGCCGGTGATGCCGGGCGAGTGGGTGATCAATGGTGATCTTGACTATCCCGGTGCGGCGAGCTTCCTCGAGAATCCTGCCAACCGTCCAACGGCTCATGGAGAGTCGTTGGGCGATCGCGGCATGGGTCATCTGCTCAAAGTAGTACATCTCCGCAACGTGGAGCATCTCTTCGTCTTGGCTCGCCCGGCGTCGGTTCGACATCGTCATGCCTCGGTCCGCGTCACAGAACGGACTTGGCGACCTCTGCGACGTGGTCGGCGGTGAAGCCGAACTTCTCGAACAGCAGGGTTCCGGCAGCAGAGGCACCGAAGTGCTCCAGGGAGACTGAAGCACCCTTGCAGCCGACATACTTCGACCATCCCATGGCGATACCGGCCTCGACGCTGACACGAGCGGTCACCGAGCTGGGCAGAACCGACTCGCGGTACTCCTCATCCTGCTCGTCGAACCACTCCTGACACGGCATCGAGACGACCCGGGTCGGGACCCCGTCAGCCTCCAGCTTCTTCTGCGCTTCGAGGGCCACCGACAGCTCGGATCCGGTGCCGATGAGGATGAGCTTGGGCTCTGCGCCGGCCTCGGACACGACGTAGGCACCCTTGGCAACACCCTCGGCAGAGGCGTACTCGTTACGGTCGATCGTCGGCAGATCCTGACGCGACAGCACCAGTCCGGCGGGACGGTCGATGTGCTCCAGGATGGTGCGCCACGCCACCGCAGTCTCGTTGGCATCGGCCGGACGGACGATGTCGAGGCCCGGGATGGCACGGTAGGAAGCCAGGTGCTCGATCGGCTGATGGGTGGGGCCGTCCTCACCAACGCCGATGGAGTCGTGGGTCCACACGAAGATCGACGGAACCTTCATGAGGGCCGCGAGACGGGCCGAGGGACGCATGTAGTCGGAGAAGACGAAGAAGGTTCCGCCGTAGCAACGGGTCAGGCCCGACAGGGTGATGCCGTTGAGGATGCCACCCATGGCGTGCTCGCGCACACCGAAGTGGATGGTGCGACCGTAGGGGCCACCTGGATCCTTCTCGGAGCAGCGATCCTCGGGCAGGAAGGAGTCGGCCCCCTTCATGGTGGTGTTGTTGGAGCCGGCGAGGTCTGCCGATCCGCCCCACAGCTCGGGAAGCTGAGGACCGAGAGCGCTCAGGACGGCTCCGGAGGCCTTGCGGGTGCTCATCTTGCCGGGCTCGAAGGTCGGGATCTCGAGATCGTCGGGCAGCTTGTGGGCAAGCATCCGCTCAAGGAGGTCGGCGCCGTCAGGGTTGGCGTCGTGCCAAGCGACGAACTTCTTGTCCCATGCCTCGCGCAGACCCTTGCCGCGCTCGGCGAAGGCGGAACGCACCTTCTGGACCATCTCGACGTCAATGGCGAAGGGGGTGTCCTCGAAACCGAGCTTCTCCTTGAGGGCGCTGACGCCCTCGGTGCCGATCTTCGCACCATGCACCTGGGCCAGGCCGGCGAGCACCGGGATCGGCCAGCCGATGACGGTGGTCAGACGGATGAAGGACGGCTTGTCGGTGACGGCCTTCGCGTTGTCGATGGCCTCCATGAGGGCCTCGACGTTCTCCTCGTAGGTGGTGCCCCCGTTGGTGAAGTCGACGTGCTGGACGTGCCAGCCGTAAGCCTCGTAACGAGCCTCGACGTCCTCGGAGAAGGCGATGGTGGTGTCGCCCTCGATGGTGATCCGGTTGTCGTCGTAGAACAGGATGAGGTTGCCCAGTTCCTGGGTCCCAGCCAGGGACGACGCCTCGGAAGCGATGCCCTCCTGCATGCAGCCATCACCGGCAATGGCGTAGACGTAGTGGTCGAAGGGGCTGGTTCCGGGAGCGGCGTCCGGGTCGAGGAGGCCACGCTCACGGCGAGCTGCCATCGCCATGCCGACGGCGTTGGCAACGCCAGCACCGAGCGGGCCAGTGGTGGTCTCGACGAATTTCGTGAGGCCGTACTCGGGGTGGCCAGGAGTCAGGGATCCCCAGGTACGCAGGGACTCCAGATCGGACAGCTCGAGGCCCAGACCGGCCAGGTAGAGCTGGGTGTACTGGGTCAGCGAGGAGTGTCCTGCGGACATGATGAAGCGGTCACGGCCGAGCCAGTTCGGGTCGGCCGGGTCGACGGCCATGACCTTGTGGTAGAGCAGGTAGCCCAGCGGGGCCAGGGAGATGGCGGTGCCGGGGTGCCCGTTACCGGTCTTCTCGACGGCGTCGGCCGCCAGCACTCGTGCGGTGTCGACAGCGAGCCTGTCGGTGTCGGTCCACGTCAGTTCGGTTGCCACGATGTTCCTCTCGTATTGGCTTGTTGGCCTGATCTGTGTGATGTGTTGTCGCTCGTCATGGCGATGGGTGGGGGCTCAGGTCCTCACTGGGAATCCTATTCGCAACCCCATCGCCATGCACTTGTGGGGGTGTCGATGTCACAAATGTGCAAGGATGCCTTCCTTCGTCACCCTCTCTTGACCTCCCGGGCCCGCAAACGTGCTTGGCGTCGGATCTCCTTGAGCCGGCGCATGACCTGGTTTCCGCCGCGGCCGAAGTAGTCGTGAAGACGAGCGTATTCGGCGTACAAGGCGTCATATTGAACGGCTCGCTCCTCATCTACCTGGTAGACCCCCTCAAGCTTGCCTCCCATGGCTTGGGACGCTGCACGCACATCGGGGTACGCGCCGGCGGCGACCGCGCCGAAAACTGCCGAGCCACGTGACCCTGGCTGCTCTGTAGCGCCCACGGACAGCGGCACCCGACAAATATCGCTCATCAGCTGCATGAGGAAGTGGTTCTTGGTGAGGCCTCCGGCAACGACCATCTCGTTGATCTCGATTCCGGCGTTGCGGAACGATTCGATGATCGTGCGAGCGCCGAAGACAGCCGCTTCCAGGAGGGCGCGGTACTGGTCTTCCGGGGTGGTGGTGAGGGTTTGGCCAAGGATCGTGCCGGACAGCTTGGAGTCAGCCAAAACTGACCGGTTGCCGTTGTGCCAGTCAAGGGCGATAAGACCGTGCTCACCCACCTCTTGGTCAGCGCACTTCTCGGTCAGCAGGTCGTGGATGGTGATGCCGCGACGCTGTGCCTCCTCGGTGTAGGAGGCGGGCACGCAGTTCTCGACGAACCAGGCGAAAATGTCACCGAAGGCGGTTTGACCGGCCTCGTACGCCCACGATCCCTCGATGATCCCGCCGTCGACGATGCCGAAAACTCCCGGCACCTCTCGGCATTGGGAATCCGACACGATGTAGCACGCCGATGTTCCCATGATCGCGGTCATCTGACCGTTTTCGACAGCCTGCACAGCCGCAGCAGTGACATGAGCGTCAATGTTCCCGCTGGCCACCGCAATTCCTGCCGGCAGACCGAGCTGCTCGGCAAATTTCGACGTCAAGCCACCTACCCGTGCTCCTAGGGGGACGACCGGCGCGTTCATGCGGGTTTCAAAAACGTCAGCGAAGTGCGGGTTGAGGTTCGCCAGGAACTCTTTCGATGGGTACTTGCCGTCTTGGTACGTCCGCTTGTACCCGGAGTCGCCCTGGGCGAAGGTGAGAACCTCGGTGAGTTGCCAGGTGATCCAGTCAACGGCGTCGCAGAAGACGTCGGTGGCCTGATAGACCTCGGGCGCCCGCTCCAGGGTCTCGAGCACCTTCGGCAGCAGCATTTCGGGGGACAAAATTCCCCCGTAGCGCGCCAACCACGGCTCGCGTCGAACCTGGGCCAGCTTGACGATGCGATCCGCCTGGTCCTGAGCACCGTGGTGCTTCCACAATTTCACCCAAGCATGGGGGTTGTTGGCGAATTCGGGCAGCTGACACATCGGTGTGCCGTCAGATTTCGCAGCAATGACGGTCGAAGACGTGAAGTCCACCCCGATGCCAATGATGTCGTCGGCGTCGACGCCGGCATCGGCGATCGCTCCGGGAACAATTGTCGTCAGCGCCTCGATGTAGTCGCTGGGATCCTGCAGGGCGAAGTCTGGCGGCAACTTTTGACCGTCCGCCGCGCTGAACACCCGATCCATGACTCCATGGGCATATTCGTGGACAGCAGTGCCCATTTCGGTACCGTCGCCAACTCTGACGATGACAGCACGTCCCGACAGAGTGCCAAAATCCAGTCCCACCACGAACTTGTCGGCCATGACCCTCTCCTCGATGCAGTCGTGGGGTGAGGCCGGGGCGAGTAAGCCGGCCCGCGCCCCACGACGGTCTATGTGTCAGTTCTGACGGACCTTGTCAGTCCTGCGGCCAGGGGCGCTGACCCCAGAATCCGTCAGCCTCGAACAGCGGCTCAACGAAGTCGCTGATGGTCCCTGTCTCCACCAGCAGGTCGAGCAGGGTGTACCGCGACCTGATCATCTGGCACCGGTAGTAGGTGTCGTGGAAGCGCTCCCGGGTCAAGCCGATCTGGGCTGGATGGTAGATGCCGCCAACGGCCTGAATGATCTTCTCCACGTGGGCCGCAGGCATCACCTGAGCGCGGCAGCGCTCCTGGATGGTCGGCCACTTCGACCTCACGACCTCCAGACGCTCGCGCAGGGCATCCGCGTCGAGGTACTTGTCCATCGTCTGCTTGACGGCCGGCTCCAGCATGTCGCCGGTGAAGTTGGCGCGAACCTTGGCCTCCATCTCCTCGGCCGTGGGCCACTTGGCGACGGCGGTGTCGACGTCAAGAGTCGTGAAGTCATGCTCCAACACCTTCTCCCACAGGGCCAGCACCGAGATGGTTCCCAGGCCCACCTTGAACCCGTGAGTCAACGGGGGTTCTTGATCCATACCGAGATGCTCCATCTCCCACACATGGGAGAACTGGTGGCCGGCACCAGACGCGGGACGAGACGAGATGCGGTACTTCTGCATCGCCAAACCGGACATCACAAGACCCTCGACGAGACCGTTGAATGCCTCCGGCTTTCCATTCGCAAGGCCCTCCGGGTCACTGATCGCGCTGGCCAGCGGACCCTGGACGAGATCCCACACCTCTTGGTCAATCGGCTCGACACCCAGCTCGTCAGCGACGATCCAGTCAGCTCCGGCCGGGATCTTCTCGATGAGGTCACCCAGTCCGGTGGCGGTGCAGCGCTGGGGCGCACCAGCCATCATCGGCAGATCGGCAATGAGGGCCTGGGGGGCGCGACAACTCATGGTGTGTTTGAAACCGTTCTCGGTGATGGAGGCGCCGAAGGCAGCATATCCATCCATCGATGCGGCCGTGCAGACGTTCATGTAGCGCCGCCCCAGCTCGTCACTGGCTCGCTTGGTGAGGTCATTGAGGGTGCCCGAACCGATGGAACAGGCAATCACCCCGTCGAGGTCACGGATGTGGTCACGGATCTTCTCGATGTTCTCGTAGCAGGCGTAGACGGTGGGACGTCCCGGGAAGATCATCGGCTCGACGGTCTCGACCCCGTGTGTCTCGAAGGACGCCTTGGTCTGCTCACCGGCAACGGCCCAGGTGTTCTCGTCGGCAATGATGATCGCCTTCGCGCCACCGAACAGTTCCTTGAACACGCGCCCGGTTTCATCAAGCACGTCGTGACCCATGATCACGACGTCAGTGTCGTCGCAATCGGCCAATGCCTTGTCAATCAATTCGGACATTACTTCTCCTCTGATCGGTGTGATCGTCAGTTCTTGTCGGCCTCGTGATCGACCATGTCATGAATCATGGGGCGCAGTTGCGGGTAGGTGTCGCAGTACTTGTCCACGTAGTACTGGTACTCCTCGTGACGCTCCTGGTCGGGCTCGATGACGTCAATCTCGTGAACCATCTGCTTGGCAGCCTCGGGCAGGTCCTTGAACAGGCCAGCACCGACGGCGGCGACCATGCAGGTACCGAGCACGACGGCGTCGCCAACCTCGGTCAGTGCGATCGGGACGCCTGCGACGTCAGCGTGCATCTGCATCCAGTCGCGACTCTTGGTGGCACCGCCACAGGCGACCATGCGGTCGACCTCGAAACCGGCAGCCTTCATGGCGCGCAGGTTGTGGGCCGTGCCGTAGCAGACCGACTCCTGAATGGCGTGGTAGAAGTGCGCCGGGGTGTGCATGAGGGAAAGTCCCCAGATGATACCGCGAGCCTTCGAATCGGTGTACGGGGTGCGGTTGCCCTGGAAGTACTCGTTGATGATGAGGCCGTCGGATCCGGGACGGATGTTCCGGGACTGCTCATTGAGGACGTCGTAGGGGTTGAGACCGATCTTCTCTGCGGCAGCGGTGTAGTCGGCGGCGAAGTTGTCCTTGAACCACTTGAGCACCGAACCGGTCGAGACCTGGCTGCCCTCGACGGTGTACTGGCCGGGCATGACGCCGTCGGTGTACGCGCCGAAGAATCCCTGGCCGTGGATCTCGGTGTCGGACTGGCCGGTCAACACGTGCGAGGAACCGGTGATGAGAGCCATCGAACCCGGGGACAGCACGCCCAGTCCAATCTGGCCGGCCCATGCATCAGCCAGACCCTGAGCGACCGGAATTCCCGGACGCAGACCGAGCAGCTGAGCAGGAATTGTGCCGAGGGTGCCGACCGGGGTGCCGAGATCGAGGACCCGCTCCGGGATCTTGTCAAAAACGTCACCACAGCCGATGGTCTCGTAGAAGTCCTCCGGCCAGCCGCCCTTGTCGCGGTTGTAGTACATCCGGATGGCGGCGGAGTTGATGTTGGTCGTCCACTCGCCGGTGAGTTTGTAGGTCACCCAGTCCGGTGCGTCGACGAGGTGAGCGGTCCTACGATAGGTCTCCGGCTCGTGCTCACGCAGCCAGGCGGCCTTGAAGGGATACCACTCGGCGGTTGCCGGGGAGGTCCCGGCGCCGTTGTAGAGGCGGGCGACCGAGTCAGATCCCTCCGCGCGAGCGGCCTGCTCCGTGGCGCGGACGTCCATCCACATGATGGCCGGACGCAGTTCGTTGCCACGCTCGTCCATGGCAACCATCGTCAGCGTCGTGGCGTCGTAGGAGATACCGGCGATGGCAGCCGGGGAGATCCCGGCAGCCGCGATGGCACGATGACAGGACGCCTGAAGGGCCTTCCACCACTCCTCGGGATCCTGCTCGGCCCAGCCCGGACGGGGGTGGGTAGTCTTGTACGGGGTCGCTGCGAAGGTCAGCGGACGTCCTTCGAGGTCGAAAATTGCCACTCGGCACGACTCGGTGCCGTAGTCAATGCCCAAGAGGTAAGGGCCGTTGTTCAACATCGTTGTCTCCTGTGAGTGTGTCTTGAGGGGCTGCGGCCGCGATGCTCGCAGCCCCGTCGTCGTGTCAGTCGTTGTCTTCGGTCCAGCCGAGCTCCTGCCATGCCGAGGCAGGGATCAGCCGGTCAATGCGATCCAGGGTCCAGGTCGGACGGTGCTCGGCATCCAATGCTGCGACGTCATCCGCGGTGGCCTCACCGGTCAGCACGCAGGCTGATTTCATGCCGGTGTCGAGGGCCATCTGGATGTCGGTCTGCAGTCGGTCACCGACCATGACGCAATCCGACGGATCGACGTCAAGCCCGGACAGCGCCTCGGTGAGCATGACCGGGGATGGTTTCCCCAGGCTGACCTTGCACTGCTGTCCGGTACACGCCTCGATGGCTGCTGTGATGGCAGCGCAATCGGGCTCGCCGCGGCCGCCCGGGAAGGGGCAGAACCGGTCCGGATTGGTCTGGACTAGGAAGGCGCGCTTGTGGAACCAGATGGCGTCGAAGGCTATCTGCAGCTTGCGGTAATCGAAGGTGCGATCGTACGAGGCGATGACGATGTCGATCTTCTCGGGATCCTCGCACAGCTCGACACCGGCCTCCTGCAAGCTCCGCTTGAGGGGCTCCTCCGCGATGGCGAAGACCTTGGCGTCCGGGTGGTTGTTGACCAGCCAGCGCGTCGTCGTCACGACCGTGTTGGAGATGTCCTCGATAGCGGTCGGCAGGCCCAGCTTCTCGAGCTTGTCGACGTACTGACTCGGATCCTTCGTCGGGTTGTTCGACAGGAACCTCACGGGAATCTCGCGACGACGCAGCTCCTCAATCATGCGGCGGGCACCGGGCAGGAGGTGGTCGCCGAGGTAGATGGTGCCGTCCATATCGAAGACATAGGCATTGGCGAATGCGGTTGGTGCGTCGATGACGTCATTCATACTTGCTACTTCCTTGGGTCAGGTCAGGCGAACAGGGCAACCAGTGTGACGACCACGGTGTTGCTCAGCCAGATGGCAGCAGCAGGCGGGTCGATGTGGCTGGTGCCGCGGTCGTACCAAAGCCGTGCGCAGAACTCACCGAGACCAGCGGCGAAGATGCCGAAGATCGCGGCGATGAGCAGGGCGACCGCCGCCATTCCCCAGGTGTGGGAATCCCACGTCGAAGTGGCCGTCCAGGTATAGGTGCCAATGCTCTTGCCCATCAGCAGCGGGAAGAACTGCACTGCGGCCAGGCCGGCGATGTTTGTCACGTGATGCTGGACCGGCATGTTCCGGTTGGTGATGAGGAACAGGATGATGACGGCCGAGATTCCGAAGCAGAAGCTGTTGGCGTTGAGGGCGGCCAGGTTGTTGTCGAAGCCCATCTCGGTGAGGCGGGCGCCGACGTTGGCGGCCAGGAAGAGCGAGGCTCCACCGGCGAAGATGCCGAAGAGGGAACCGATCGTCAGCAGCTGGCTGGGCTTCTCCTGCCACTCCAGCCACCGTCCATTGGGACCCGGCTTGATCTTGGCCGGGAAGGTGGTGGCGTCTTCATGGAAGAGCTCCGGGTTGTGCAGGGAGCCATGGAACAGACCCTTTCCGGGGAGACCGCCGAAGGCGAGGCGGGCGAGCAGACCGGAGATCAGCACCGTCAGGGCAACGGAGTCGGTGTGCTTGCCGAACCACGGGATGTTGGAGATGCCAATCTGGCACAGGTATCCAAAAACGCCGAAGAGGGCACCGATCAGGAGGATGTCAGGGCGGCCGATGCCGGCCAGCGGGGTGTTGACGTCCTTGCCGTCATCGAGACGGCCACGGTAGCGGGCGTAAATGGCTCCCGCGACGCCGCCGGCGAAGGCGATGTGCGGTCCCATGAAGGGACCGAAGGCCAGGTAGTCCAAGCCGAAGGTGTTTCCGGTTGCGGCAAAGACTCCCCAGGAGGCCAGCACGCAGAAGCCGGTGAGGACGAAGGCATAGTTGCCGCCAATGGCAGCTCCGACAGCGCCGCCGGCGATGGCGGCGAGGAGCCCGAAGATGAAGACTCCAACAGAGGTGGTGAACATCGGTGTTCCTTCATGAGGGCGGGATCTACCCGCGATCGGATGTCCGTGGGCAACGACGGTGCTGCACACGGTCTTTCTGGGCGTCCTGGAGGTCGTCCCCCAGGGGATAGGGTGGCTCAGATGTGAGGTGTGAAGTGGGTGGCGCGGTCATCGGCGCCCGCGCCACACCGGTGTCAGCAGCAGCTGCCCGGGGCAGTCTCCCCGGCGATGTCGCCTGATTCGTAGGCGTTGATGAGATCGACGTTGGTCTTGGAGTGAGAGCTCGGGTCGAAGGTGTACCCAATGAACTCGCGGGCCAGACGACGGGCGAGCTCGAGCCCGATGACGCGCTGTCCCAGACACAGGACCTGGGCGTCGTTGGACATGATGAGGCGCTCCACGGAGAAGGAGTCGTGGGCGGTGCAGGCTCGGATGCCCGGCACCTTGTTGGCGGTGATGGCCATGCCCATTCCGGTGCCGCAGAGGAAAATGCCTCGATCGGCCTTGCCATCCTTGATGACGTGGGCTCCCTTGACGCCGATGTGCGGGTACAGGGTGTCATCACCCTCCTGGACGCCGACGTCGATCACCTCGTCGACTCGCGCATCAGCCTCGAGATCGGCCTTGATGGCGTCCTTGTACTGCACTGCCGCCGGATCTGCGGCGACGACAATTCTCAGTCCCATGATCCCTCCATGCTTCGTTGCCGTGCGTTGGGGAGTCTCACTCGCGAATGCGAGAAGCAACGACTCATAGTGTTTATATTAACACTGTTGATGTGAAAAGTAAGGGCCTTCAGTGTGGATTTCGCCACAGTCGGGCGCGGTCATTCGGGTGTGAACGGGACGTCAGCGATCAAAAGTGTCCGTAGCGGACAGAATCACCATGACTTCTGGTGAATGGGTGCGGAGAGGCACGGACAGATTCACACCACGCGTGTGAAAACCCCGTCGAAGCGGTGCGGTGTGTGAACGGTGCGGTGTGTGATCGGCGCGGGGGCGCGAAGCGGAAACGATCGTCGTCAGGACCCTGACGAATCATCCCCCACGACCATGAGGTGGACGCCAAGATCGCGCAGCTGGTCAAGAATCCCGTGTGGGGTGTGGGCATCGACGACGACGTGATCAAATTCCGTCAGATCGGCAAATTTGAACAGCGCGCGTCGTCCGAACTTGGTGTGGTCGAGCAGCAGGACCCGCTTCTCGGCTGACTCGAGCATGGCCCGTTTGACCTCGACGACCTCCTGGTACGGGTGATAACAGCCGGCCTCGAAGATCCCCGAAGCGGACAGAAAGCACAGATCCGCGTGCATGGAACGGATCATCCGAACCGCCGCGGGGCCCATCAACGACTTCGCCCAGGACTGGTACTCGCCACCTGAGACGACGAGCTTGTCCGAGCCATTGGCAATGACCTCGTCGGCCACCAAGAGGGAATTGGTAACAACCGTCAGTGGTGAGTGGTCTCCGAGGGACCGCAGCAGCCACACTCCCGACGTCGAGTCGTCGAGCATGATCGAGCATCCTGGGCCAATGAGATCGCCGGCAAGGTCGGCTACCGCCTGCTTGTCCGTCGAACTCTGCTCCAGCCGAAATGTGGCGTCCGCCTCGTGCAAACCGTTGGCAACCGCAACCACCCGGCCGCGGTGGCGCTGCAGCACTCCACTGGCTTCGAGGGTCGCAAGGTCGCGATAAACCGTCATGGCAGATACACCGGTGGCCTCGACGAGGTCCTCGACGGTAACCGACCCCGCTCGAACGACCGCCTCGGCAATCGCAAGCTGACGTGCCCGCGGCCCGTTCTGGCCCTTGAGAGTCGTGGTCCCACTGCCGGCCATCACCCATCGCCTCCCAACATGTCCAGCTCGCAAGAATCCTATCTGCGAGATAGTCGCATGCTGTTCTCAAGCGCAGAAATTGGCAGTTGACCACGATCGCGTCAGGCTGCAACTCACGGACGATCCGAATGGGATCGTCAGCACCCCACTGCTACGGACCCGTCCCCGAGGAGGAGAAGTCGAACCAGAGGACGTCGAGCGGTCCGTAACCGGAATTCCCTCACCTGACCATGCAAAAATTGCCGATAGGACTCGAGATCTGGCACATGATCAGGGGCGACGCCCCGCATCGGGTGATGACGGTCGTCATGGTGCAGGAAGTTCGGTCGTGACCAGTCACTTAGGGAGAAGTACAAGCCCACCCAGGTCCCACGGTTCCGAACGGCTACGAGAAACTCAGCAACGAAGCCTCAACCTAATATCTTGGCCGTCGTGTAGCGAAGATACAGACTCGAACAACGCATATCCATCATGATGTGTGGCAGTGAGAATAGCGTATTGATAAATCCCTGGCGATCATCCTCTCGACCGACCTCACCCATTCATCACGCACCGAAAAAGTATATTCTTCCCAATGAATAGACATTCCGAAACGATCACGACTCCACCGCACAGAACGACCAAACCTGGCTTCATCAACAGCCTGCATGCCACGAGTGCGACACAACCGCCGAGGACTGGTCCAGTCATCTCCAGTGATCGGCCGAATCAGCTAGCGGACGCCTTTTCGATGGCCTCCCACAAGCCATTGAGATAGGGGATTCCGAGAGCGCGGTCGTACAGCGGGTATCCCGGTCGGCCCATCTCTCCCCAGATCATCCGACCGTGGTCCGGACGAATGTAGACGTCCGAGCAGTGATCGTGAATGGCCTTCATGATGGCGTACATGTCCAGGGATCCATCGCTGGAGAGATGTGCCGCTTCCTTGAATTTCTTGTGTCCCAGGAACTTCACGTTGCGGACATGAGCCGCAGCAATTCGTCCCATGTCTCCGTACTTCGTGAAAATGGCAGGAACATCATTGTCTTGATTTGACCCCAGTGACCCTGCACACACACAGCGAGTTCGCCGGGGAATCAACGAGATCGACAACCTTCTGTAAATCTGAATCGCTGTGAACGACGCGTGGAATTCCGAAGATGTCCCAGGCGGGATCATCGGGGTGGATAGCCATCCGGATACCGACCTTTTCACAGGTCGGAGCAATTCCCTCCAAGAAGTAGCGATAGTTGTCGCGCAGCTGGTCCGGAGTCATGTCGGCGTACTGGGCCATCACCTCGTCGAGGTCGGCCAGTCGCTCAGGCTCCCAACCGGGCAGCGGAAAGGCCGACGAATCCAGGGTGGCCTTGACGATATCCTGAGAAGTCAGACCCTCGAGCTCCTCGTGGTCGTAGTACAGGCAGGTCGACCCGTCCTCGTTGCGGTGGAAGAGCTCGGTGCGCAGCCAGTCGAACACCGGCATGAAGTTGTAGACGACCACCTTGATCCCATGAGCTGCGAGATTCTCCAGGGTCTTGCAGTAATTGGCGATGTAGGTGTCACGAGACGACTTGCCGAGCTTGATGTCCTCATGGACGTTCACCGACTCGATGACCTCGCACTCCAGGCCGGCCTCATTGACCTTCTGGACGTAGGAGGAAATCTCCTCCTCTGACCACACCTCTCCGACCGGAATCCAATCCATTGCCCCCATGATTCCGCTGGTTCCGGGAATTTGACGGATATTTTGCAGGGTGATGGGATCGGTTTCCGGACCGTACCACCGAAATGTCATCTTCATGATTGTGCAAACTCCTTGTCCAGAACCGCCCTGACGGCACCCGGATCAGCCGTCAGACGAATGAAGAATTGTTCAACGAGCTCCGCCAGTGGCGTCGTCGTCAGGTCCACACCGAAGATGTCGGCGCGGCGCAGGATGGGGGTGATGACCTTGGGATCCTCGTCACCCAGATGAACCCCTGCCACAACGGGTTTCAGATCATCAAGCAGAGGATCGGGGGAAAGCTCGACCGGCCGGCCGTCATCGGCGATGCCCATGAGGTATCGGCACCAAGCGGCAAGGATGAAGGGGATCGCCCGTAGCGACGCGACGTCCAGGGAATCATCGGCGAGATAGGACTTGATGGTCTCGCCGAAACGGATCGGAATCTTCTGTGAGGAATCAGTCGCAATTCGACTTGGTGTATCGCCCAGGAATGCGTTTGGGAAGCGTTCCTCCTCAACCTCCCGGAGGAATTCCTTGGGATCGACAATTCCGGGGTCACTGACGACCGGTAGCCCCTCCTGCCATCCCAGACGGTGCACCAGGCCAGCGAGACCGGGATCCTTGATGGCCTCATCGATGGTGGGCTTGCGCAGCAGCACGCCGGTGACGGCCAGAGCAGTGTGCAGCGGGTTGAGGCAGGTCGTCACCTTCATCCGCTCAAATCGGTCGCACGTGTCGCGGTCGGTGAAGTGGACTCCGGCCTTCTCCAGCTCCGGGCGCCCATTCGGGAAACAATCCTCAATGACGAGGTATTCGGCCGACTCGGTGTTGACGAATCCCGCCACCCCGGCGTCGGGGTCAATCGACATGTCCTCGAACCCCATCGAGGCGAGTTGGTCGGCAACCTTCTGCGAGGGGGCAGGAGTGATCTTGTCGATGACCGAAATCGGGAAGGCGACCTTCTCCGCGATCCATTCGACGACCTCGTGGTCGATGGTTCCCCTCTTCTCCCACTCCTCGGCGATCGTCAGCACTGAGGTGCGGAGCTTGTCTCCGTTGTGGGAGAAATTGTCACAGGAGACCAGCGCAACCGGAGTGGCCGGCGTGCGAACGCTGCACCAGCAGGGCGGCGACAAGGGCCATCGTCGTCGACATCGCATCGGTCATGGGGTTGCGGCCCAGATCCTCGACGACGGCGTCCTGGAAGGAACCGTCGTACCCGGTGAGCTGGTAGCCCTTCTCCGTGATCGTCAGGGTGATCAGCTGCAGGGAGTCAGCACATGCGATCCCGGTGATGCGACGGAAATCGTCAGTACGTCGGTAGGCCAGTCCTTCGCTGATGGAGGCGATGGCTCCGAAGTCAGTGTGGCCATCAGCATGGGAAGTGACTCCCAGGGTCAGCAGGTCATGGTCGCCAAGGCCACGATCGAGGCGCTGCGGACTCCGCTGCGCAACGACAGCGACGCCGCACTGTTCCGCTCCCGAATTCATGACGTGTTGAGCCAGTCGAGCGATGTGGACGCGGAACAGGTTTCCGGGACCAATATGCATCCAGCGCGGATGATCATGGGCCTGACTACGCATTCGTTCGACATCGAAGGTGGGAACGCTGATGCCGGCATCCGTCAGTACGGAACCACGCAGAGAATCGAGACCGAGTTTCATGACATGTCCTCCGGATCAGAGCCCGAAGACGTGGGCGGGCTGCTCCACGACGAGTCGGTGAGCAATCTCAACCGCCTCGTCCAGGTCGAGCCTGCCTGAAACCACCAGTTCGGCGAGATGGGCGGCATCCAGACGCCGGCTCATGTCGTAGCGTGCAGGAATCGAGCAGAAGGCGCGAGTGTCGTCGATCATGCCGCTCACCCTGCTGAACCCAGCCATCTCCGTGATGGCGTGCTTGAACCTCATCACCGACTCGGGGGCGTCGATGAACCACCAGGGCACTCCTATGTAGAGGCTGCGGTACCAACCGGCCAGCGGAGCGATTTCCCGCGAGTAAAGGGTCTCGTCGATCGTGAAGATGACCAGCTTGAGGTCAGTGTTCCCAAATTTGTCGAGCAACGGGTGCAGGGAGTCGACGGCTTCCAGAGCAATCGGGACATCAGAGCCGATGTCGGCCCCGAAACGGCGGAAGGCGGACGTGTCATGGTTGCGGTGCACCGCCGGATGGACGGTCATCGTCAGGCCGTCCTCACTGGCCATCCTTGCCTGATCAGTGAAGAGATGCCGACGCAGCAAGGTCATCTCCTCAACAGTGGCCTGCCCCGCAACCGAGTCGGCAAAAATCGCCGCTGCACGATCGTGGCCAAGGATGACGGTGCCGAGATCACGGTGGCTGTGGTCACTGGAGACCGCTCCGTGATCCTTGAAGTAGGCACGACGAGTCTCCATGGCGGCGGTGAACCCGTCGAGGGTGGTCGCGTCGTAGCCGCTCACCTCGGACAGCTTCGCGAGGAGGTTCGTCCAGCCCTCGGCCGCCGGTTCCAGGTACTTGTCGGGGCGGAAGGTGGGAGCAACACGACGGGTGAAGGTCTCATCCGTAGCCAACCGCGCGTGGCCGTCAAGGTCATCGCATGGGTCGTCGATGGTTGCGATGAAGGCAATGTCGAAGGAGTCCATCAGGGCTCGGGGGCGGAAGTCGGGCTGAGCGATGTGCTCAGCGATGGCGTCATAGATGTGATCAGCGGTCTCGACGCTGGGGCGCTCGGTGACACCAAAAATGCCGACGAGCTGGTCAACCAACCAGTAACGCATTGCAGTACCTGCAAAGTCGCGCCAGTGTTCGCAGAGGATTCGGAAGGCCTTCCGGTTGTCCTCCTCACTCATCGACTCTCGACCGACACCAAGGTCCTCGAGATCGACACCATTGGCATGCAGCAGGCGATTCACGTAATGGTCGGGGGTGATGAGCAGGCTCGTCGGGTCGGAGAAGGCCAGGTCATCAGCGATCCATGACACCGGAACGTGTCCATGGGGAGAAATGATGGGCAGATCCTTCGTGGATCGGTAGATTTCGCGCGCAGCGGCCAGGGCAGAGGACTCGCGGGGCAGCAGGCGATCCTCGGAAAGGGTAAGAGTCGGCGTTGACATGCCACTCACTGTGCCCCGTGACGACATTTCCTGGAACGAGTTGCCGTCACTTGCCCCACTTCGTCAGCCAGATTCACGCGCCATGAAGGACACCGGGACGATGTCCTCGCTGGGGGCCTGACGCTCATGCCGGCTCGGCCTCTCCACCATGTCGAGGAGACGATTGACGGCGACCATGCCCATCTGGAACTGGTTGACGCGAATCGTTGACAGGGCTGGTGAGACCAACGCCGAGAACGGAATGTCGTCGAACCCGGTGACGGCCACGTCCTCAGGAACCTTCACCCCACAAGCCATCGCTCGCCTCATGAATCCGATGGCAATGAGGTCGTTGTAGGCGATGACGGCCGAGGTTGGGTGGTCCTTCCACATGTCGAAGGCCTCGATGCCACCCCTGATGGTGGGTGTCGGGCAGGCGAGTTGATGCACCGTCACTTGTCCGTTTCGCCGCGCCCCGTCGAGCAAGCTGCGCCATCTCACTCCGGATTGCCACGATGCCGTGGGTCCTGCGAGGTAGGTCACCGTGAAGCGTCCATCGGCCACGAGATGGGAAAGCGCGTCTCCAAGTCCTTCGTCAGCAGCCGGCGTCACCGACGACACCCCTGGCACCTTGCGATTGACGGTAATCACCGGTTTCATCCCGGCCAGGTGCCGTAAACCGGCGTCAGACATACGTGAGCCGGCAAAAATGAAACCATCAACGGTGGCCAGGGATCGCTTCGTGGTCTCGGACTCGATCTCGGAGGACTCGTTGGAGTCGATGAGGACGACCATGTAGCCCCGCTTACGGGTGCCGGCGAAAATCCCCTTGACGGTGGCACCGAACACCGGGTTCATGGCGTCAGCAACGCACGCAGCCACGAGATGATGGGTTCGACTCGCCGATACTCTGGGCACCTCGTCCTGACGATAACCGAGCTCCCGGGCGACCTGAAAGATCCGTTCCGACGTCTTGACGCTCACCCGTCCCGGACGAGAAAACGCCCGGGAAGTGGACGGAGCAACACCGGCAGCCCGTGCGACGTCGCTGATGGTAACCGGTGTGGTGGACCCCTCGCCTACCCCCATGCTCTGACTCTACCGCTGGCCGGAGTGTCTCATGCCCGAGATGCACAGGGTGCAAACCGTGGCAAAGGATCGCGGTTCTCAGCGCCACAGTGCGACTCTCTAAACAAGGCGATGTTGCCTGTCCACAAATGCTGTGACGATGATCGTCGCAGCCCCGAAAACACAGAGGGTTGTCAATGTCGACCACTACGACGAAGAGCCAGAAGGCTAAGGCGGTTAACGCTCGCGATTTCGATATTCGCGACATGATCGGTTACGCGCTCGGCGACGTAGGAAACAATTTCACCTTCAACCTGGTGAATTCGTTCCTCATGATCTTCTACACCAATGTGTTCGGCCTCAAAGCCGCCTTGGTGGGCGCGCTGTTCATGTCCGCCCGACTGGTCGACGCCTTCGTCGACATCATGGTCGGCCGCCTCATTGACAATGCCAAGATGACCAAGCGCGGACGGTTCACCCCGTGGGTCATGCGGATGAAGTTCCCACTCGCCGCCTCCGCCATTCTGCTCTTTCTCCCAGCTGCCGGACACCTCCCCATGACGACGCGCGTCATCTATGCCTTCGTCACCTACCTGGCTTGGGGCATCTTCTACTCCTTCGTCAACATCCCTTATGGATCGATGGCTTCGGCCATCTCGGGCAAGCCGCGCAACAAGACCTCGCTGTCCACCGCCCGTAGCATCGGATCGGCTTCCGGCACCGCTATCGTCAGCTATGTCGTGCCGCTCATCATGTACGGCAACAACTCCCATCAGATCAATCCGCACCGATTCTTCATGGGCGCTGCGGTCTTCGCCATCCTCGGTCTGTTCTGCTACGTCGCTCTGACGATGCTCACCGTGGAGCGCATTCGCATCGACAAGACCGAGCGTGTTCCGCTGGGAAAGATGTTCTCCGAGATGGCCCATAACAAGGCCCGCGTCATGCTGGTCATCATCGATATTATTGTCGTCATCAACCAGAATCTTTCCGGCGTCACCCTGACCTACCTGTTCAATGATTACTTCCAGAACAAGACAGCAATGTCGATCGCTCTGGTCTTCAATTTCACGAGTCATCCTCGTTGCGCCTTTCGCCCAAGCCCTGGTGCGGAAATTCGGTCGGAAAGAATCCGCGACGGTGGCCTTGTTCTTCGGCGCGGCCGTGTACGGCACCATGCTCATCATCCACACCCACAGCCCCTGGGTCTTCCTCGTCGGCCTGTTCTTCGGGTCGCTGGGTGCCGGTGTGTTCAACCTCATGGTGTGGGCCTTCATCACCGATGTCATCGACGCTCAGGAGGTCATGTCGGGGGAGCGCGAGGACGGCGTCATCTATGGCGTCAACTCCTTCGCCCGCAAGCTCGCTCAGGCCATCGCCGGTGGTATTGGTGGTGTCATGCTGACGATGGTCGGCTACCAGTCCTCCTCGCAGGGCGGCACGGTTCAGTCTGAGTCGGTCGTCAATAACCTGTACACTCTCGCCACCGCCATCCCGACGATCTGCTGCCTCGGCGCTGCCCTCCTCCTGCTGGGCTACCCGCTCACCCGCGCCAAGGTCATCGCCAATGCCGACGAGCTGGCCCGCCGCCACGAGGCCCAAGCTGAGCACAACGCCTGATCCCACCATCACGGAGACACACCATGGACACGCTCCTGAGAATCACCGATCACTCGACAACCGCGCGGAATTCTGACTCCCTGACGACCCAGGTGACGATTTTCGACGCCGAGGGCAATGAGGTTGCCAATGGGATCGGCGCCTCCGCGACAACCAGCATCCCCTCGGTCCACCTCTGGCAGCCGGGTCAGGGCTACCTCTACGAGGCCGAAATCTCCCTGCTCAACGGGGAGCGTGTCGTCGATTCCTACCGTCAGGCTATTGGCGTGCGCACGGTCCGCGTCGACGGAAATCGCCTCCTCGTCAACGGAGAACCGGTCCACCTGACCGGATTCGGCATGCACGAGGATCACCAGACCATCGGAAAAGCCCACAACGACGCCCTCATGCTGCGCGACGCCGCATACCTTGAATAGATTGGCGCAAACTCCCTGCGCACCTCCCACTACCCTTACTCCGAACACGTCCTTGACTACGCTGATCGTCACGGATTGCTCATCATCGACGAGACTCCCGCAGTGGGCATGAACATGGGCTTGGGAGGCGGCATTTTTGGCGCCCAGGGCTACACCACCTTCTCCGAGGAGACCATCAACGACGAGACCCAGAAGGTTCACACCCAGGTCATCCGCGACCTCATCGCCCGGGACAAGAACCACCCCAGCGTCATCATCTGGTCCATCGCCAACGAGCCCGAGTCCGAGACGTCCGAGACCGAGGCGGCAGAAAACTACTTCCGCCCCCTCTTCGACGTCGCCCGTGACGCTGACCTCACCCGCCCGGTGAGCTTTGTCAACGTCATGCTCGCCCCGTACGGGGCGTGCCGGGTTTCGCAGTACTCCGACGTCCTTCTCCTCAACCGTTACTACGGCTGGTATGTCGACACCGGTGACCTCGCCACGGCCGAGCGTCACTGGCGCGAGGAGCTGGAAGGCTGGGCCAGCGAGAACAAGCCAATCATCATCACCGAGTACGGCGCCGACACCATACCTGGCCTGCACCAGGCCCCCGCCCAACCGTGGAGCGAGGGGCGGCTGAGAATACTAAGCTGAAGTCGGTTAACAGGCCCCCGCCCAACCGTGGAGCGAGGAGTACCAGGTCGAGGTCCTCGAGATGAACGAGCGGGTCTTCGACTCCTTCGACGCCGTTATCGGCGAGCAGATCTGGAACTTCGCGGACTTCGCGACCACCAGCGGCACCATGCGCGTCGGTGGCAACCGGAAGGGCATCTTCACCCGGGATCGCCAGCCCAAGATGGCCGCCTTCCACCTTCGCAGGAGATGGCGCGGTACGGAGCAATGATCGGCGGCCTCCCCATGGCGAGGGACTAGAATTAAACGCGCATGGTGGACTCCCTGACGACAAGTTGCGGTGCAAGGACCACGCTGCGTGGGCCTTCGGCAGCATCTCGCCCACACCCACACAAGTGCAACTGACGTGGAGGGAGCCCACGTCTCGACCCACCGAACGTCGAGAACCATCCACACCTACGCAGGCCGAGTGCCCTGACGCCCAACTCCACCCCTCTTGGATGCCCGTCTGACCACGCTCATGGAAACTTCACAATTTCAGGGGACAATGGATTCATGGCCACCCAAGCTCACACCGACTCCGTGAACCTCAGATTGGCGCTCAACGGCCTGCCACTGCCGACAGCCGCGCGCGCCTCCGACATCGACGTCGTCGCCCCGGTACTTGCTCGTCAACGGGAACTCAGACGGGAGATCCCTGAGCTCCTCTGCCCGGCTGACCGACGCATCCAAGCATTCATCGACCGTTACCTCGGCGAGGACTCCCCCGTCCATCCCCACCTGCCCGAAACCACCCTGACTCTCGATGAGCCCGGCCTGGCCCGAGCCTTTTCCCTCCCCGTCGACGGTGACGAGTTCACCTCCGACCTGGTCGCGAGTTACCGGGTCGCCAACGGCGTGCTCCACAACCCGCGCAACGATCGTCGCACCACCGCCGGCGTCTTCCATGTCGCGGAGGGCGGTCTGGCTATCCCCGACGACAAGAAGGCCGTCCCGATCGACGTCTTCGCCCGTCTCCTCGACCTCGCCTTCCAGGCCCCGCCGGAGCACACCCTGCTTCCTTACACGTCCACCCAGCCGGTTGAGCGTCAGGCCCACACCTGGGTGTCCCTGCTGCTGCGTCCCCTCGTGGTGCCGTGGATCCCGGGCTTCGTCTCCGAGCGTCGCATGGAGGTCCGCTTCTTCGCTCCCGGCGGTCTGGTCTCCAACCTCGACTTCGTCGAAGGTATTTTCGGCAATGCCGGGGACCCGCTGCTGCCCGCCAACGACTCCGCTCTGGAGCCCTCGGGATGGACCGGCCACAGCGGCTGCGTCATCCTGGCCCCGCACCTCAATCTCGTCCGCAAGGTCGACCTCGGTCTGCCTCACATCGACCAGGCCACCGACCGCCAGCGTCGCGACGGCATGTGCTGGTCCGACGAGTCGGAGCTCTACAACGAGGGCAAGCCGTTCAAGCTGTGCGCCCGTGACGATTCCGGGGTCATCCTCACCATCGTCGCCGACAACTACTTCGGCTACTGCAAGAAGGAGGTCAAGACCCAGATCTCCTACTCCGCGAACCTCTTCGGACTGGCCGAGGAGGAGCACTCCGGTGGTGCCCGCGCCTACCGTTCCCACAACCAGGGCCAGGAGTACGCCACCCCGACCTGCGAGCGGACGGTTGCCGACGTCGTTGCCGAAGACCCGGACGATTTCGAGATGCTCGACAAGGGTCACGCGAAGGTCCTCGGCATCGACAACGTCCTGCTGGTACCCGGCGGAACCAAGTTCAGCCTGCGCGACGGCACCGTCACCTGGGACGACGGCGCACAGTCGATCCCGATGCGCGCCGACACCGAGTACGTCTCGCCCGACGGCTACCGCATGAAGATGATCCACAACGAGGCCGACAACCAGTGGTACCTCGAGGGTACGTACGGCGAATCGACGACCTTGCACAAGTGCTGCACAGTGTCCGGCGGCGGCAAGTCGGAGATCTCCAAGGCAATCTCGGACACCTTCCTGCAGGGCAACGCCTACGCCCCGGACTTCGAGGCCGACATGGACGCCGTCGAGGACATCCTGCACCGGGATTTCTCGTCCCGATTCGCTGACCCCGAGCTCAACGGAAAGGACCACCGTCCGATCCTGTCGGCGGAGCGTTCCGTCGGGTCGGTCATCAAGCTGCTCACCCCGTCGTCAGATTTCACCGACTGGTACAACGACTGGATCAACTCCATCCCGTCGTTCCGCAAGGAACTCATCTTCACCATCAAGCGCTATTACAAGCCCGAATGGGGTGACGACTGGCGCTCCCACTTCACGGTTGCGCCGACGAACGGCCGCCACGGCAACATGGTGCGCCTCGACGGTCAGAAGATCCTGGTGAGCATGGCTCGCGTCGGTTTCCAGCCCGATGGCTCGTGGCGTCTGTTCACCCTGCGCCACGACTACGCGCCAGCCGTCAAGGTCCAGACCGAGGACGACATGACGGCCTCCGTCATCACCTCACCTGGAATGGTCACCGGGCCGGAGGGCCTGTCGCGCAAGGTCGTCGCCAACTGCGAGGCGCTCCTCTTCCAGCGTCCTGACGACGCCATTCACCGTGGCTATGACACCCAGACCGAGCGCGACATGAGCGAGCGCGACCTCTTCATCTCGAACTATCAGCCTCTGACCCGCGATGACGTCAGAGCAATGCGAGACGACGTGGTGGCCTTCTCGAAGTTCACCAAGCCGATGCGCGAGGCCCTGTCGAATTTCGCCGACTCCGATCCTTCCGAGGAACCGAAGTACGTTGTCTCCAGTGCCGATCCGCGTCTCATTGACGGGGTGCGCTCGCGTAACCCGCGCTACCTGCAGGTTCGCCCCGACATCGCGAAGCCGCGCGAAACGGCGATCGCGAACCTGGCCAGCCACCTGTACCACGGCCGGCGGGTCAACGAACCGCTGCCTCTCCCGGTCGACGTCGTCGCTGCCGGTCGGCGCAACAACCCGCCCGAGGACAAGATCCCTGCCCTGTGCGCCTACAACCCGCTGCACTACATGGAGCTGCCGGAGTTGTTCATGGAGTTCATCTCTTCCATGACCGGCAAGAGCCCCTCGACGACGGGCGCCGGTTCGGAGGGTGCACTGACGAAAGCCCCGTTCAACGCCCTCCCGGCAGTCTTCGACCTCAACTCCTCCTTCCTGTCCTTCGTGCTGTCCGGTTACGACGGTTGGCTGTCCTCGGCTGGGTTCATCGGACCCAACGTCGAGGTGGCCCACGACATCTCCCTGCTCGTACCGGAGATCTTCTGCCGGATGTCGCCGGAGGAGAGGGATGCCAAGACCCTCATCGAGGGCGGATACCTGGAAAAGATGGAGGACTTCGAGAAGGACGGCGAGCTCATCCTCGCGTCCCGTCTGGGCTACCGCATGACCGAGAAGTTCATGCGCGCCTACTTCGGCCGAATCTTCCTGCATCCCGACACGGTCTTCACCCCGGAGATGCTGCGTCCGGAGCTACAGGACGCCGAGATCTTCGCCGATTCGGTGCGGACGATCTCGATGACTCACGCCCGGGTGGCGAAGGCTTACTTCGCTGATGGGACGATCTCGCTTGCCGTGCCGCCGATTCGGGCCCTGCTCGAGATCATGGCGACCGGCACCTGCGAAGAGGGTTGGACCCTTGACGATCCTGAGCTGCGTGAGATGTTCACTCGCGAGTCCGTGCTGGCCTCCGACTGGTACGCCGAACGCCTCGACGCCAAGCAGGCCGAGGATGCGCGACGCTCCGAGATGGGTATTGCGCAACTCGAGGAGTTCATGGCTGACCCGCGCAACGCAGCCGCCTGCGAGGAGATTGACGTCCAGGCTCGCCTGGATCACGTCCGCCGGTTCCATGATCGGGCCGTGACCGAGGAGTACCGCCAGCAGCTGGTGGGAACCCTCGGCCGACAGGTCAACTTCCGCTGAGATTGAAGGCCCCGGGTGATGTCACCCGGGGCCGATCTTTTCCTGCAGCGGGTTTTGTGCAGCGACGTCTCTGTTTTGCCCCCGTGGTTGTCGGCGGAAGCCTCCTCGCTGGGTCTGCGTCACTGACGCCAGTTGGCTGCTCCCCTACCCTGTGACAAAAACTCCCGCCTCGCGAAGGGTCGGAGCACCCAAATGCTTCAACCAGGTGCGAGGCGGGGTTTTTCGCACCTGAGACGTGCACACGACTGACGGAACCCTGGCTCGAGGAAGTCACAACGAGCCCGCCTGCCGCCAAGAACCGGCCATGTCTCGGGACCAGCCCTGTCTTGACGCGCCGCTGCCCAAAACCCCAAACCAGCCCCTCTGGCTACTGTTACGAAGCACGATGGGGGCGTGGACTTCATCGATCTGACGGCGGCGGGTTTCGACGAGTGGGTCAGTGTCGAAAACCATCAGCCCAACGAGACTCCCGCTAATTCCTGGCTCCCCGCTACCCACTTGATGACTCCAGAGGCCATGGATCGTCGCATCAACCACACCCACGAGGCCCTTTTGGCCCAACGCCACGAGGGAAAGGCCGGTCACGGCCACGATGTCGCGGCTGCCCCAGGTACGGTTGCCCGTCGCGTCGCCGTGTCCGCCACCCAGTTGGGAATTGTCGCCAGGCTCGTCGTACCTGTGGTCGCGGCGCGGACCCTGGGCCACGATGTCGATTTTCCTCGCCTGGAGGATCTCTGGTTCCGGGACGTGCTTCAGGCACCCGTTCCAGTGTCAGTGGCCTGGAAACCTGGACCAGCGAAAATCACCGACTCGGCCGTGGAGAGAATCACCGATGCCTTCATCGCCGCCGGGCTGAGCAAAATCGTCGCTCTCGACAACGTGGCCTCCGCCGTGAGCACCTCGGTCATCATGATTTCCCGCTGCCGTCCCGATCTACGCCAGGCCGCCATCGACGCTGCAACCGAGATGTTGATCATGGTTGACCCTCGCCCTGGGATCACCGCCGGTCCAGGGTTCCATCGACGCAGCTGTTGTCTCTACTATCAGGTGAGCGGTTCGCGGATCGCCTGCTGCGGGGACTGCGTCCTGGTCTGAGTGGCGCTCGCCGTCGATTCGTAATCATGGCGCGCTGAGCCCGTCGGCCATCGCAACCGTCCAACGTCGGCCGGGGCGAGGCCGTCGCCCCGCAACCACCCGAACCAGCGTTCCACCCAGCTCTCGTCGCTCTTGATCGATCTGCGAAGATCCAGCCTCATCCGTCGCACGGGACCCGCGCACATGGAATCGACCTCCTGGAATCCCCACGACTCCAACCAGGTCACCGGCGCAAGCCGTCGATCAACGCATGGTCCGACGACGCCGCCGGCCTCAATCACCGGAACCGAACTGTGTAGGCGTGCAGCCAAGAACGAAGTGCGCACTCGCCCCCAAGAAACGTCGCTTCGATGGGGCAGGAAGCCCACCAGGACTGCGCCCCCGGGTGTGCGGGGAATTTTCGACATCGGGTGCTCGTCAGGAAGGCAGGACTCGGGCGCAACCAGGATGATCCCGTCGAACTCGTCACCATGACGACTTGCGACCCCGAAGAACCCCCAAGCCTGGCATGCAGCGTCGGCCCATTCCGGGAGCGGTGAACCGGCGTCGATTCCCCAGGATCGGAGTTTTCCGGAAACGCCAAGGGGTGCGGCATCTTTCCTCGTCAGAGTTGTCAGGTGCCTGACTCGCATGATGCCTCCTCAGATGTGCCCGAGTGCGGCCCGCAGCGATGAACACTACTGACAGGGCTTCCTGCGAGGTCTGTGCGTGAAATAGACCACACTCGTATGAGTGTCATTCTAGGTTTCCGACGCATAGGTGGGGCACAGTGGGAGGGTGAGCAGCACAGACCACAGCACCAGGCAGCCTGTCCCTTCGACCGATGACGTGCGCATCGACGCCGCTGCTCCGAAGGCCGCTGAGGCCACCACGAACCGTCGCGTCGACACCACCTTCGACAAGTTCCATGATCGTTACTCCGTCCGGACCCTTGGCCTGAAGACATCCCCGGTTCGAGCCCTCTTCTCGGTGGCGAACCGTCCCGAGGTCGTCTCGCTGGCCGGTGGCATGCCGAACATTGCCGACCTTCCCCTCGACGTCGTCGGCGAGTCGTTGAAGGAACTCATCGACACCCGCGGCGCCGTCGTCATGCAGTACGGATCCGGCCAGGGCGAGCCGGAGATCCGTGAGCACATCTGCGAGGTCATGGCCGCCGAGGGTCTCATCGCCGACCCCGACAATGTCACGGTCACCTGCGGCTCCCAGCAGGGGCTCGACCTCGTCACCCGAATCTTCTGCAACCCAGGCGACGTCATCATGGCGGAGTCACCGTCCTACGTCGGGGCTCTCAACACCTTCACCTCGTACCAAGCTGAGGTCATCCACGTCGACATGGACGACGAGGGCTTGGTGCCGGAGTCGCTGCGCGAGAAGGTGACGGCTGCGCGTCGCGACGGCAAGTCGGTCAAGTTCCTCTACACCATTCCCAACCACTCGAACCCGTCGGGAATCTCCCAGTCGACCCAAAGGCGACGCGAGATCCTGGCCGTGGCGGATGAGCTCGACCTGCTCGTTGTCGAGGACAACCCGTACGGTCTGCTCAATCTCGACGGGGATCCCTTGCCGACCTTGAAGTCGATGGATCCCGAGAACGTCATATATCTGGGCTCGTTTTCCAAGACTTTCGCGCCGGGATTCCGCGTCGGCTGGATGCTCGCCCCGTCCTTCGTCCGCAGCAAGTTGGTCCTCGCGCAGGAATCCGCGACCTTGTGCCCGCCGGTCTTCTCCCAGTTCGCCATCTCCAGTTACCTGACTCATTGGGACTGGCGCGGGCAGGTCCGCAGCTTCATCGACATGTACCGCGTTCGTCGCGACACCATGCTGGCCTCGTTGGCCGAACACATGCCCGAGGGGACGACGTGGACCCGTCCGTCCGGCGGATTCTTCGTCTGGTTGACGATGCCGGGAGCGGTCGATTCGGCCGCCATGCTTCCTCGGGCGGTCACCAAGCTCGTTGCTTACACCCCTGGAACAGCCTTCTACAGTGACGGACGAGGACAGCGCAATATTCGGCTGTCGTTCTGTTATCCGACGCCTGAGCGGATCAAGGTCGGCGTCGAGAGGCTGGCCGGAGTGATGCGCGACGAACTCGACATCGCAGAGACCTTCCAGCTGGGCGACGGGCGACGCCATGTTCGCGACCTGGGGCCTGGACCGGATCTCGCCTGAATTCCTCGGCGGCGACGCGGTCTGCGAGGACCCTGCGACGCGAGCCCGGCACCATGTCGGGATGGCCGGGCGTGATTCGTGAGACTGCGGGATTCAACTGGTCGCTGAGTATGAATTCGGCGATTTGTCGATTTATCTGTGAATCGATGAGAGATGGCTGCTTCTGATCGAGCCTGTGGGTCCTGTCTGGCTGTCTTGGGAGAGTCGGTGTCCCCGTCACTGTCGCGACGCTGGTTGAATGGGGCCATGTTGCAACCAGTCGTCGTCCTCGCCGGCGGGCTCAGCCATCAGCGCGACATCTCTTTGAAGTCGGGTCGCACCGTTGCCCAGGCGTTGCGACGAGTCGGACATGAGGTCGTGGAGGCCGATATTGACTCCTCCCTCATCGAGACCCTGCGCGCCAACGACGGAGCCGTCGTCTTCCCCATGCTGCATGGTGGTCTAGGAGAAAACGGGGCTCTTCTTGAAGTCCTCCAGCTCATGGACATCCCCTATGTTGGATCGGGGCCGGCGACCTGCCGCATTTCCTTCGACAAGTCCATTGCGTCACGAACCGTCGCTGCCGCGGGTGTCGCCATCCCTCAGCAGGCGGCTCTCCCCCACGACGTCTTCCGAGAACTCGGAGCTCAGACCGTGATCCGGTCCATCACGGAACGGTTCGGACTTCCAGTCATTGTGAAGCCAGCTCGCGGCGGCTCGAGCTTGGGGGTGATGAAGGTCGAAGACGCCGCTGACCTCCCCCAGGCCATTGCCAATGCCTACGCCTATGACGACATGGCGGTCGTCGAGGAGTTCGTCACCGGAACCGAACTTGCGATTGGCATGATCACAAGCTCTGAGGGAACGCGAGTGCTCCCTGCCGTTGAGATCCGCCCCGTCGGTGGGGTTTATGACTACTCGGCGATGTACACCGGGGGCGAGACCCGTTTGACGGCTCCGGCCGACATCAGTGATGAGACTGCCGAAGCCGCAACTCAGATGGCCCAGATCGTCCAGCGGGAGTTGGATTTCTCTGGCATCTCCCGTGTGGACGCCATCGTCGACGGGTCTGGACGTCCGGTGTTCTTGGAGGCTGGTGCTGCTCCCGGCATGACGGCCACGTCCCTCGTGCCCGTCGCGATGGAAGCCGCTGGCCTGGATCTCGGCCAGGTGTGCTCGCACCTTGTCGCTGACGTCGCCCGTAACCATGACTGAGGGCGACAAGACGTCAGGAACCAGCTCTGCCGTTCGCGTCAAGCAGGCGCTGATCATGCTGATCGGCACAGTGCTGGCCGGGGTGATGGTCATCCTCGGCCTGTGGCAGATGAATGTCTTCGAATCCCAGCAGAACAATTCCACCCAAGCCCGTATAGATCAGCCTGTCATCACGTGGGACAAAACTCCCAAGCGAGCTGACGTCATGGCCCAGTACGGGCGCCGGGTGAGGATTACCGGCACCTTCGAACCTTCAACCGCCACAATGGTGGGGACGTCATGGCCAGTCAGGGCCGTCCAAGGAGTACGTCTCAGGTCGGGCGAGACGATCGCTGTCGTCCGGGGAATGGTCTCCGAGGGCCAAAACACTCCCCCGGCCCCCAAGGGCACCGTGACGCTGACGGGTGTCCTGGCGGCCTCAGAATCCGACGATGAGCACCGCAACCCCCAGATGCCAGCAGCTGTGCTGCCCTCGCTGCGTCTTGAGGTGTTGACCCAAACATGGCCGCAGCCGTTGGTGCCGGCGACACTGACCCTTGACGAGGACGGTGCACGTGCCCAAGGTTTGGCCCCTGCTGAACCGGTCCTTCCCAAGGGAGACGGCGGTGAACGTAATCGCGGCTATGCCCTTCAGTGGTGGGTGTTCGCTATCTTCACCATCGCCATGTCCATCGCTTTTGCCAGAGCCGCGGGGAAACATAAGGACTGATCCTCATCAGGTCCGGCGGCGGTTGGCCGGCGTCAGTACTCTGTTTCACGTGCAACATACCGACGACGTGACCAGCGATGAGTTCTACGCTGCCCCCTCGGCAAGCGAGCCAACAGCGGGAGATGGAGCGCATACCAGTGCCCATCACCATGGGTCGAACCCAAGTTCGCCTGTGGATGCGGCTGAGGCCGAACAGGAGCCGTGGATTGAACCCGACGAGATTCCTGGGGTACGCAAGGCCTTGATTGCCTATCGAGTCATGGCGTACGTCGTGGGCACCCTCTTGGTCGTCCTGGTGTGTGTAGCAATGCCACTGAAGTACGCCGCCGGGAAGCCGACCATGGTCAACGTCGTCGGCATCTCTCACGGGTGGCTCTATCCCGTCCTCCTCATCACCGCGTACGTGTTGGGCCGCAAGGCAGGATGGCCGCTCACGAGGCTGCTGATCATTGCCTTGGCAGGAACCGTGCCGTTCCTGTCCTTTGTTGCCGAATACTTTGCGCGCAAGGACGTCGAGCGCCGTATTGACTCCGCGAACGCCTATTGGGCTGGCCACCAACCGCCCGCCGAATGAGCCCGTAACTCAGGACGAGACCGCGTGAGCCCGACTCCGACGGCAGACTTGGTTCCCCGTTTGCGTCAGACCACGGACTTCTCGTCGACCTCGTCCCTGCGGACGTCTTTAATACGGAATGCCGTCCCGCCCACTGTGCGAGAGTCGGTCGCACGATGGCTGCTGACCTATGGCAATGCCCCTGGCTGGCGCTACAGCGTCAACCAGGGGCATTCTTTCATCACTTATCACTTTGACAATATGTCGATAAGTCGCTCTAACTCCTCATTGTCACTGAACTCCAGGGTGATCGTCCCTCGACCGTTACGACGCTTCACCTTCACCGCGGTACGGAACCGCTGGGACAACTCATCCCCCCACTTCGCCGCTTCGGCATCCCGTCGAGGCTTCTTGCGCTGATGCGGCTTGACCTCGGTCGTGTCGTCGAGCGTCTGCCGGACGAGTTCCTCCGTTGCACGCACCGAGAGACCTTCATCCACGATGCGATCGGCAATGTTGCCCTGGAGGTCAGCATCTTCGAGCGAGAGAAGAGGACGAGCGTGTCCAGCGGTAATGTCACCCTCGAGCAGTCGCTTCTGAACACCAGCACTCAGCTTCATCAGGCGGATCGTATTCGCGATCTGCGATCGAGACCGCTGAACCCGCTCCGACAATTCGTCCTGAGTGCAGCCGAAGTCATTGAGCATCTGCTCGTATGCAGCGGCTTCCTCCAGCGGATTGAGCTGGACGCGGTGGAGGTTCTCAAGGAGAGCATCTCGCAGCATGTCCTCGCTGGCCGTGGTACGTACGATGGCGGGAATCGTCGTCAGCCCAGCTTTCCGGGTCGCACGCCACCGTCGCTCGCCCATGACGAGCTCATATCCGTCGTCCACGGGGGTGACGACCACAGGCTGCAGGACCCCAACAGCTTTGATGGAGTCAGACAGCTCGGTCAGCTCATCGTCATCAAAGATCTGTCGTGGCTGATGGCTATTGGGTCGCACCTTGTCGACACCGATGAGCGCGAACCGTGACCCTTCAACCTCATCGTCCGAGAGGGAGCCAGCAGAATCCTCCTCCAGGATCTCGTCATCCGCCTCGTCGAGATCGGTCCTCTGGAAGAACTCCCCAAATCCGCGTCCCAACCCACTGTGCTTTGCTGCCATCGTCATGACTCCTTGCTCTCGGAGGTATCAACTGGCGTTTCTCTTCCGGAGGCAGCCGCGTTCGGGGCCGGAGCATGCCGCTTGGCGAACTCTGCAGCCGCCTCACGATATGCCACAGCACCGGCTGACTTCGGATCGTACGTCAAGACGCTACGGCTGTAACTCGGTGCTTCGGACACACGAACGGACCTTGGGATCCGTGTCGTCATAGTTTCCCGTGCAAAGTGAGTGCGAACCTCCTCATCCACCTGCGTGGACAACCTGGTCCTGCCGTCAAACATCGTCATGAGGATCGAGGCAAGGCTCAAATCCTTGTTCATTGCGTGTCGCACAGCGTCAATGGTGCGCATGAGCTGCGTCACGCCCTCCAGGGCGTAATACTCACATTGGATCGGCAGCAAGACTTCATCCGCCGCGACAAGTGCATTGAGGGTCAAGAGGCCCAGAGACGGGGGGCAATCGAGAATGACGTAGTCAACGGCGTGGGTCTTGAGATATTTGCGAAGGGCCTTCCGTAGACGACGCTCTCGCCCCTTGACATCAACTAGTTGTAGTTCTGCTCCGGACAGATCAATCGTCGCCGGTACAACTTCGAGACCGGGCGCCTCCGGGCTCTCCTTGGCGACGAGTGCGATATCCTCCTCGTCAATGAGGACTTCGTAGGTGCCGGGCGTCCCTGCCTCGTGATCGATCCCAAGGGCCGTCGAGGCGTTGCCCTGGGGGTCGGTGTCGATGAGAAGCACCTTGAGCCCGCTCATAGCCAATGCCACCGCAAAGTTGATTGCTGTCGTAGTCTTCCCCACCCCGCCCTTTTGGTTGGCGACAACGATCGTGGTGGGTTTAGCGGGACGGGGGAGAGTCAATGGCATGGCAGAGGCCGTAGCGTCATCAACGCGGTCGGCGGCTGGATCCGCTGCGTCAGGCACCTCGGGACCATCAAAGGCCGCCCGCTTAGGTGCTCCGTCATAGATAGGGACCTCGTCGGTCATACGCATCCTTTCACTTGCGAGCGGGAATGATGTTTCACGTGAAACACCGTCGGTTGGTCACTCTACCGGGCACGCCTCCCAGATCCAGAGACATTTTCCTTCCTGTGGATAACTACGGAGACGGGACGTGCACGCCTGTGGATAACCAACTCCATGTGGTGGATAACAGAGAGCACAACGAGGAACTCAGCCTTTGGCACCCACGAGCGCGGACCCCGTGCCGTATAGCCTCATGATCCGCGCTCGTCTCGGGCTAGCTTTTGTCTGGTAGGACGGCCCACCGACATGAAGGATCGCCGAACCTGGCTACCCATCTGATCATGGTGCAGTTCACGTAGAAGCTCTCATCAAAGCACGCGTCCCCACGTATCTGTTACTTGTGCGCACAGCCAGCCCCTAGGTGCGGGTTCAATAGCCTCCGAGGAACACCATGTGGGATCCCGAGAGCCCACAGTTTGATGACGACGAACCATGATCAGATAGATCCGAGGTGGTCATGGCCGTGCCAAATAGCCATGTTCAGTCGGACATCACCTAGGCCTTGACAGCCCGCGACGCGTGCGTACCCGACTGCCGGATCAATCGCTGGGATCGCATTCTGTGATCGACATGGGCACCTTTCTCCGACCTCAGCCCAGCGGACACACGTCCGGCGAAAGCCCACACTAGGCAGGAATTCGCGTCCGGCCGGAAGTCGCGTCTGGCCGGAATCAGACCGGAGGTGAAAGCCGGGACACGAAAGGTGGCGGGAGATGACGCGGTGCCGAACCGGACCAGGGCCACACAGACTCAATGGGGACTCAACGGGGAAGCGGAGCCGGGGTTAAGCGCGGCCAGCGGGGACGCGGCGCTTGCGTAGCCCACCCCGGCGTGAAGCGTAGCCAGCGTGAAACGGACCTAAACGCGAGACGTGCCAGTGCGCAACCCGATCAGCGGAAGGCAGCCCTGGCATGAAACGAGGCTAGGGCAAGACACACCCACCGGGAAGCGGACCCCACGTAGTCCAGACGCCGCGGAACCAGTGCCGATGTGAAGCGCGGCGCAGATGTGGAGCGCGGCTAATGTGAAATGCGACCAGCGGAAAGGTCGGAAGGGTGCAGGCGCCCTTCTGATGCGACTGGTTTTCCCTTCGGAGCGGCACCGACGCCGTCTCCAGGCCAGTACCAGATGCGCCGATGAACGCTTCCGATGGAGTCAGCGGTACTGCCCTGTGCTGCCATCGCAGCCGCCCGGTCTAAATCTTCGATACCCAGACTGATGGAGTCCCCCTGGTCGGACCAAGGATCCACACCGAGACCGATGTTTCACGTGAAACACCTCCCCCCCGTGCCCGATCGACGTGAGGCGGAACTTCCAGCCACTTGTGACGTCGAGCACGGCGGCGCACTTCATCGTCACCGTCAGGGACGACTCCAAAGCACCTCTCATCGCCGAGTTCGTCGTGCTCTCTTACGTCGTTCCGGCATCGTTTTCCGTAGGAGAGCAGACCCGTGCACTTAGGTCCCGTTACGGCCTCGTCCTCCTAGGCAAACCATCGCTCCATACGAAGATGGCAGCCAGTTCTACGCCTTTCGAGCCGTCACAAGAAGCACACTCGCAATACCCGCCCATGATCACCACATCGGCCGGTGGCCGCCAAACCACCAGGAACAGCGGCCGCGGATACATTCGACCGCCTCTGAATTGTGACTTCTACGAGTCAGTCGCGACTGGGTGTCCCCTCAGCGACCTGATCCAGGGTCTCGGTGGTGGGCCGGACGGCACCTCATGCATTCTCAGATCGGCAGACGCGCACTGCGCGCGTGACCTCCGACGATGGGTCAGCACGAACGAGGAGTACTTCGGCAGAAAGATGACGCTTAGAAAGCTCCTTCTTCGCTTTCACGACCTCCTCTTCGGCTGACTGCCCCTTCAGGGCGAGGAGACACCCATTTTGCCCGAACAGCCCGGCCGTCCATCCAACAAGCGTGCCCAGCTTCGCAACTGCTCGGGACACGACAACGTCAGCGGAGATTCCGGCGTCTTCGGCGCGATCGCGCACAATCGACACGCGGCCTGCTAGGTCTAACTCATCGACAGCCTCGGTCAAGAAGTTGGAGCGTCTCAACATCGGCTCGATCAGTGTGATCTCGAGGTCCGGCCGCAAAATCGAGAGCGGGATTCCAGGCAAACCTGCACCACTACCAACGTCAGCGACGCGCGATCCTTGGGGAATCAGGCTTTCCAGGGCCGCACTGTTGAGGATGTGACGCTCCCACAATCTGTCGACCTCGCGAGGACCAATCAGTCCCCACTCGACCCCGCGACTAGCCAATATATCGACATAGCGTTTAATCGTCTTATAGCTGCCGCCGTACAGTCGCTCGGCTATCGCGTCGTCAGTCACCTGGGTCATGTCAGACATCCTGCCATGTCAACGTTCGGTAATCCGGCTGGCTCTCCCATCCACCATCTCTTGGGTGCCTGAATCACCAATTCCCGCGCCGTCGCGACCTGTCGACTCATGCCGAGCTTAGGTGGGGGCATGCTGACTGCTTCACCCCCTGTCTCAATCGTCCCGGACGTGTGCGACGATCCTTGATCGCTTCACCTCGACCTTGTTCACCTCCCGACGTGCTGCAGCTGAAAAGCCCCCGCTTGCCCCCTCGATCCGGTCGACCAGTGACCGCCGTCAACCGCCATCGGGCCTGGCCACGTCCATGATCACAGCACTGACAGGCACGCCACACCATGATGACAAATACCCCGAAATGGATTTCACGAGACCTCCGCAGTACAGCCGTCGATCCGTCGTAACTCTTCTTCGCCACTCTGTATGCCGTCACCACACCACAATGGGGAGCCGACCCGCAGGGGGGCGAGTTGGCATCCTCCGGGGGCACATGCTTCTGCGGATCAAGCGTCAACCCCACCGACCGCGGCGGGGGAGAGCTGAGATCCTCCCACGGCTGCCATTACCCGGCGACTCCGATGACCGTGCTCAATCCGTCGCCTCACAACCCTGGCGCGTAGCCACTAATTCGCCGGACGTGAGCGCGCTCGGTGAGTCACACAGCATGCGGAGCCCATAAGGCTCAAGCCGTCGTTTTTGTTCTCTCGTCAACCCTCCCCACCCCAAAGAAAGAGATACCGCCGGTATTCAACAACTTGTGCAGGGTGGAAACCAGCGATATAGTTCACCTCTCGATCTCGCGTACTTCCGGCGCTGCCGTCCAGAACGAGGTTTAGGTGACGACATCATTGAGTCATCTAGACTCGGCTTATTCTCTGATTGTGGATGAGCTGCACGGATCCCACACAATCTCTTCCACCCTCGTCTCGGTCCGCCGACCTCTACGCAACGACAATCCCAGCTGCCATTTCCAGTGACTGATCGATTTGCCTGCTCACACGATGCCCACTCCTTGACGTATCGGTCGAGCTCACCAGCCCACGGCGGCCAGGCTTAGGATCGACCGGATCGAGCTCGTATATCTTGTTTTGTCCGCATCGACGCCGGGGTCGCTCGCTCACATGGGTCCTTTTGAGGACACTCAGCATGTCCCCGAAGCGCCGCGCCGCAACGCCCAAGCTCCAGGCACCTAAACGGATCCCAGCAACCGATCGCGCCCGCCCGAAACACCCCCATCCATGGGGTCATCTGTTCCACGTGAAACACACCCCGGGCCTATTTATCTTTTTGTCGATATATGCCTTAATACCTATAGCGTTTGTCGTCTCCGTCACGCAGCGACCACCCACCACGTCGACCAAACGCCAGCCCCTCACACAAATGCCTCAACGCGTCAACGACGAAACGGCAACCAAGACCTCGCCTCGTCACCACCAACGAACGCACAGCTCATCAAACTCACCTGCGACAGCAGGGTAGTGGCCCCGTCGCAAGACGCGCCGTCACAGAAGCACGGCGAAACGCTTCCAGGACGGGCACCACATGCGTGTCAAAGACCTATGCATCTCACAGCACCGTCACGCCTCAAAAATCCACGCAAGCGCGACAAAACATACGGCCTCACCACGTCACCATGCGGCTGCCCAGCGCACCTGACACACAGCTCGGCATCACAGCGCATACAGAGCACTCAACCGACGGCGGTGCCACACGGCTCGTCACCCCAACACACCGGGCGTTAACACCCCGGCGGTGCCACACAGGCGACAGGCGCCAGCGCTCACCAAGGCCACATGGCGCTGACCAGGGCCACATGGCCCCGAACGTCACTTCACGCGGATCTCGTCGAAGGTCGCCGTCGTCATCCGGACGTTCACCGACACCTCGTCACCTACCTGGGCAGGTTCTCCGGGGCCCCCAACAAAAACAAGCGAGGAATGCATGTGAGGAGGCTCTGCGAAGACCGCTCGTCGTCCCGCGACGGTGAAGGGACTCGTCACCCGTCCCGTCATCTGCTGCAGCGCCTCGGCCCCCGGGATGAGCCATTGCCGCAAGGACCCGGCGGAGATCGGTGCGGACAAGGCAACGCCATGGGCCGTTCCTCCCGATACCACGACGATGTAGCCGTCAGCACGGGTCTTGATTCGGTGATAACCCACCGGCGTTCCCTTGGGCAGCCAGTGGACGTCCAGAACCGTTCCCGTCACCCGGAAGGCGTCCGCGTCACCCAGCCACAGCCGGGTCCCGACACGCACCCGCACCGGGACGTCGAGTTCCTTCGACAGCGTCTTGTAGTCGTCAAGGCTGAGATGAGAGAACCAGATACCGCGTGAGGCCAACGGATGACGCTTGACGATCCGGGCCATCTCGCGCCCCTCATCCAGAGTCGCGCCTGACGGAAGGTGAATCGTCCATCCACGCACGTTCAACCCGTCAAGGTCCAGGGCCGCGACCTCGTCTGCGCGCACGCCGTGGCGGTGCATGGAAGTCTCCACCTCGACGAGGATCGGCGCGTCCGGGGCAAGCTCACGCACAGCAGCGACGTCTTCAACCCGCGAGATCGTCGTGATGACCTTCGGATCACTCAACAGCTGAGTGGCCACCTCGTCGCCGGGTCGCCACGGGTTGAGGACGACGACGTCCTTGTCCCAACCATGTTCACGAACCGACGCCACCTCTTGTGCCACACCGACAGCAATGACGTCGACACCGAGGCGCTGCGACTCCTGCACCGTCAATGCGTGTCCGAATCCGTACCCATTTCCCTTGGTCACAGGCACGATTCCCGGGCAGGAATCAACGAATGCCGCCACGTGGCTGTGCCAGCGTTCCGCATCAACAGTGAGTTTGAGCATGTCAGCGTCTCTTCATGTAGAGGTCGAAAGCCTTGTAAAGGATGGGGTTGATCGGCTTGTCCCACTCGCCGGGGAAGGCCACCGCCTGGCCACCGCTGCCCACCTTGAACTGGATAAGTCCGATCTCCGGATCATCAGCACCAACACCGGCGACGATGCCACGCATGTCGTACACAGCGCATCCCGCTTCATTGGCGGTGCGAATCATGGCCCACTGAATGGCATTGGATCCACGCACTTCACGCTTGGCCGTGGTCGACGCGCCATAGGAGTACCAGGCGTGCTCACCGACGGTGACGAAGGTCGTCGAGGCGACGAGATCGCCTTCGTGCTCAGCGAGGAAGACCTTCATCCGGCCGTCCTCCTCAGCATTCAGGACGTCCCACATGTGCTCGAAGTACTCCAGCGGACGTCCCGTGAACCCATCACGCTCGGCGGTCTCCAAGTAGACCTTGTGGAATCGCGGCAAGTCTTCACGGGTTCCGAGCTTGACCTCGACGCCAAGCTTGTTGGCCTTCTTGATATTGCGACGCCACAGCTGGTTCATGCCCTTGAGGAGTTCGTCCTCAGTCTTCTGGGTGCCATCCTCGTGGCGCAACGGAAGCTGGAAGTTGAACTGCGGCTGTCCGGCGGCGAATCCGTCACCACTCTGGTCAGTCACCCATCCGCCCTGCTTGAGGACCGACAAGACGCGCTCGCCCTCGGGGGTGGTGACGTCCGGCTCCACCTCAGTCAGTGAGGTGACGTTGTCGTCGGCGATGGCGTCCTTGATCGTCTTGGTACCCCAGATACGGTGCACGACGGCCGGCCCGATACGCACGGCGAAGGCCTGGCGTTTCTTGACGTGGGCAACCAGGGCGTCAAAGTGCCCGGCGATGTCGTCGCGGGACCAGTCGAGGACCGGTCCTTCCGGCAGATAGGCCAGGTAACGAGGCAGCTTGGGGAGCTTGCGGTAGAGGATCAATCCGACACCGGTGAGCTCGTCACCGTCGTAGAACCCGATCCGTTCACCTCGCCACTCCGACTTCACCCGCGCCCAAGCCGGGGTCTGCAAAAAAGAAGCTGACCCTCGGGCCGCAATAAACTCGAGCATCGTAGGGACGGAAATAGGGCGAACGGAAATCGTCACACATCCGACTATAACGTCGAAATAATCCCCTCATCAAAGGCGCCAGCCGTGTCTGCCGGCTTGATCGACCCAACTCCGGCACCGCTTTCGCGTCAGCGAGGACGGACCCCCGTGGTCAAGACGGGCCCGCTACAAAGAAGAGCCCGGCGAGTATCACACCCACCGGGCTCCACGTCCATGACTCACTGCGTATGCGTCACTGCTCCTGCGTGATGACCACGTGACGCTTGGGCTCGACACCCTCGGACTCGCTGACGAGTCCCGCGGCCGCAACCGCGTCATGCACGATCTTGCGCTCGAAGGGGTTCATGGGAGCCAGGTGAGCCGGCTCACCGGTCTCCTTGACCGACTGAATCGCCTCAGTTGCCAGGACCACCAGCTCCTTGCGACGCGACTCCCGGTACCCGGCGATGTCGAGCATGAGGCGGGAGCGATGCCCGACCTCGGTCATGACGGCCAGGCGGGACAGCTCCTGCAGGGCCTCCAGGACCTTGCCGTCCTTGCCGACGAGGGTCTGGGAATCCGTGACGATGGAGACGTGGGCCCGCCCGCTCTCCACATAGGTGTCGATGTCACCATCCAGGTCGGCGATGTCGAGCAGCTCCTCGAGGTAGTCAGCGGCGATGTCACCCTCCTCATCCAGAGGGTCACCAGGCTCCTTGTTGTCACTCTCCTCATCGTCCTCGTCCTCGACGTCATCCCCTGACTCGAGGTCGACGTCGTCGTCCTCAATCTCCTCGACATCGATATCGCCGCGGTTCTCAACCTGATCGACGTCGAGCTCCTCGATGCGCTCGCTGCTCTCGCTCATCGTTGTTCGTTACCTCTCAAAATCAACCAGTCATACTGGTCAGTGGAATGGTTCATGACGGGTCCGGGGCCCGGCCTCACTTCTTGCGTTGGGCTCGCGTCTGCTTGGCAGGCTGCTGGCGACGGACGACCTGACGACCACCACTGGCGTCCTTGCGTACCGTCTGACGGGTGACACCCTGACGGGCAACCATCGGCTTCTCGCCATCCTCAGCAGTTGCCACCGGAGTGGGGGCGACGACCTTGCGGCGACGCTTCTCACGACGGGCACGCTCGATCTCGTCGGGATCCTTGCCCTTGGCGATCATGCGCTCACGCCAGTCGATGTAGGCCGGGGTGTTCGGCGTCGGGTTGTTACGAATGAGGATCTCCTGCTGACCGAGAGTCCACAGGTTCGAGGTGCACCAGTAGAGCATGACGCCGATCGGGAAGCTCACACCGGAGAACAGGTACATCAGCGGGAAGAGGTAAATCATCATCTTCTGCTGCTGTGCCATCGGGCCGGTCAGGGACTCCGGCGGCATGTTCTTCCGCATCAGCTGAAGCTGGGTGTAGAACAGCGTCGCCACCATGATGATGATGAGAACCAGGGCGACGACCTGGGTGCCGCCGAAGCCGTCGTTCATCGGCAGGAAGCGACCGGCCAGCTCAGCGCCGAAGAACTTGGCGTGCTGCAGGGATTCCATGAGCCCCGGATTCTCGGTGAAGAAGTGACCGCGGGCAATACCGCGGGAGGCACCGTCGAGCACGCGGAACAGAGCCAGGAAGATCGGCATCTGCAGCAACACAGGGAGACAGGACGCCGCCGGGTTGACCCCTTCCTCGCGGTAGAGGTTCATCATCTCCTGGCCGGCACGTTCCCGGTCGTCGCCGTACTTCTCCTGAATGGCCTTCATCTTCGGCTGGATGAGCTGCATCGATCGCGCAGAGTTGATCTGCTTGACGAACAGCGGCACCAACAGCAGGCGGATGAAGATCGTCAGACAGACGATGGCCAACGTCCACGACACGCCAGAGTCGCGACCGAACAGCGGCGACCACAGGTAGTGGAAGAGGACGAGCAGGCCGGACACCGCCCAGTACAGCGGCACCATGATGGCGTGACCCATCGCATGGAGGGCGCCGCCCAGGCCGAGTATGACCAGCGGGTTGAGCATCAGTTCTCACCTCGGGTGTGGGAAGGGGTACCCATGTGGGTACTCCCCGGATCGGTGTGTCCGGGGATGGTTCGTGGGACCGATCCGCGATCCCTCGGGTCATCACCCGTCAGGTCATCGGTCGGTTTCTTTGTGGAGCGCGCGAGCTCGGGGTGGAGTTCACGCCATTGTCTTGCCTCGGGGGTGCGCGGCACTGGGTCGTACCCGCCGTTGGACCATGGATTGCATCGTAGGATCCGCCAGATGATCATCGGCGTCGCCCGGAACACTCCGTGCACCTTCAGGGCTCGCAGACCGTAGGCGGAACAGCTCGGCTCGTACTTGCAGACGTCTCCGTAAAACGGCGAGATGAAGGCACGCCAGCCCTTGACGAAGCCAATGGCCAGCCACGTGAGGGGACGAAACCGCCGCAGCGTGCCCCACACGCCACTGCTGTGATCCGGTCGCCGTGCCGGTACCGCTGCAGCCATCATCGAAGTTTCCGCAGTGCCTGGTGCCATGCGCCGTCGAGATCCTTCGCGACTCGACCCGGTTCGGTTGCGGCAGCCGGCAGAGCCCGCACGACGATGACGGTGCCGTCCTCGAGTTCGTCGACGAGGGGGCGACACAGGTGCCGCAGGCGCCGCTTCACACGATTGCGGGTGACGGCATTACCCACGGCCTTGGAGACGACAAAACCGACCCGGGGCGCGAGCTCGGATCGGGAAGTGATCGGTCCGTCGGACGCTGATGGCCCACCGGTACCACAGTTGTCCACAGCGGCTGTGGACAACTCGGTGATGTCGGTCGGATCGGGCCGAACCTGTGCACATCGTCCAGCGTGGACGACGAGAGTAGGACGGCCTGATCTGACGCCCCCGCGGACCGCGGCGCGGAAGTCACCGGGACGGTGCATCCGCGACCGGGCGGGCAGCATGGGGACTCAGGCCGACAGCTTGGCGCGACCCTTGCGACGACGAGCAGCGAGGATGCCGCGGCCGGCACGGGTGCTCATGCGGGAACGGAAACCGTGGTTGCGGGCACGACGACGATTGCTGGGCTGGAAAGTGCGCTTCACGGGGATGTTCTCCCTTGTGTCTCGGGGATCACCCGGGGGATCGACACGAGCCGGTCCCATGTGTCCGGGGCGCCCGGATGGGCGCAGGGGAAGTGGACGCTGAAGACAGCGACCGGATAACTGTACGTTGTCGACCCCGTCATCGGCAAACTGACAACCTCGCAACGAGTAGTCATCGAACAACACCCATGAAACCACAGTCATGTAGTCCTCTGACCCGCTTGACAAGCCACTCAAACCGGTTGCGGATGGACCCGTGACTCACTAGCGTTCGACAGTGCGGTGCCCCTCCGGTGCCTTGACACACGGGTTGTGGAAAACTGTGTGGACAACTCTCGACGACTTCTAGGGAACAGGTGGTGGAATGTCCGACACCCCGTTCGGCGACGCCGACCACCCCCGTCCCGCGCCGATCCATCCGGACGCCGTGCTGCCCCCACCGATGAGTTCGCAGCCGGTTGACAGTGATCCCACCGAAGCACTCAACGCGGCCTGGGACGAAATCCTCAAGAAGGTCTCCAAACCCAACCGGGCGTGGTTGTCCAACACCACACCGGTGACGATGCACGGCTCGACCGTCATGATCGCCGTCCCCAACGAGTTCGCCCGTGAACGCGTCGAGTCCAAGATGCGACATGAGCTCGAGGAACTCCTCTCCGACCAGTTCCACAAGGGCATCCATCTCGCCATCACCATCGACCCCGATCTGGAGTTGGCCCTCGGTGCCCCCGAACATGACGACGAGGAGGAAGAGGCTCCCGTCCCACCGGCCCAATTCGTTCCCAAGGTCACCGTCGGAGCGACTGAACCCTCCACCCAGCCAGTCCCCAGTGTCGATGATGACGAGAGCACCCGGCTCAATCCCAAGTACACCTTCGACTCCTTCGTCATCGGCGCTTCCAACCGATTCGCCCACGCGGCTGCCGTCGCCGTCGCCGAGGCTCCCGGCAAGTCGTACAACCCGCTGCTCGTCTATGGCGGCTCCGGACTGGGCAAGACCCACCTGCTGCACGCCATCGGTCGCTACGTGATGTCGTACTACGACAACGTCAAGGTGAAGTACGTCTCCACCGAGGAACTCACCAACGACTTCATCAACGCCATCGGAACCAACCGCACCAGGGAATTCCGTCGCTCCTACCGCGACGTCGACGTCCTGCTGGTCGATGACATCCAGTTCCTGGAGTCGAAGATCCAGACCCAGGAGGAGTTCTTCCACACCTTCAACACGCTCCACAACGCCCAGAAGCAGATCGTCATGACCTCCGATCGGCCGCCGAAACTGTTGGAGGCCCTCGAGCCCCGCCTGCGCAGCCGATTCGAGTGGGGTCTGTTGACCGACATTCAGCCTCCGGATCTGGAGACCCGAATCGCCATCCTGCGACGCAAGGTTGCGGCCGAGAAGATCGAGGTCGAGCCGGATGTGCTGGAGTTCATCGCCAGCCGCATCCAGACCAACATCCGTGAGCTCGAAGGCGCCCTCATCCGGGTGACGGCCTTCGCCAGCCTCAACCAACAACCGGTGGACACCTCCCTGGCCGAGGTCGTCCTCAAGGACCTCATTCCGGAGGGACGAGAGACCCCGGTGACTCCCGAGCGAATCATCGCCGAGACGGCCAGCTACTTCGACATTTCCACTGACGACCTGCTGGGCACCTCGCGCGCCCAGACTCTCGTCACTGCTCGCCAGATCGCCATGTATCTGTGTCGTGAACTCACTGATCTCTCGCTGCCCAAGATCGGTGCTGAGTTCGGTGGCAAGGACCACACCACGGTGATGCACGCCGACCGCAAGATCCGCGCTCTCATGGGGGAGCAGCGTCAGATCTTCAACCAGGTTTCCGAGATCACCAACCGCATCAAGCAGTACTGAGCGGCTCTCCACAATTCTGGGCGCCTCCAGGACCGCCATCGGCCGTCCCTCCGGTCATGCTGCTGTCTGCCCGCTCCCGGCCTGAAACCATGAGCGCAGGACCCATTCCCACCCCCCAGGCACCGTCTTGACCCGCGCACGGACGCGTTCGTCCCCATCCCCACACTCGGGTGTGGAAAACCAGTGGATAGTCGGGGGACAACCATGGGACAACGTCGGCCGTCCACAGGAACCCCTTCGGCACACACATCCGGTCCACGTCGTCATCCACATCACCAAAAACTCTGTGACAACGGGTTTCAGGGATTATCCACAAGATCCACAGCGGTTATGACGATGAAGAAAGGACATACATCTCCATCTCTTAAAAATCTGTGGGTGTGGATTTGGGGACAAGGCCTCCTTCGCCGTTGCTCACCCGACGAGATCTACTGACGGAATTTTCCCCGACATCGCCGACCACACCCTCAACGTTGGCGTCACGTGGGTGCGATTCGTCCTGTGGCATGGATATGATCGACCTGCAAGCACCATGGGGTGCAAGACGCCAAGTCAAGGGGACGCAGTGAAAATCCGTCTGGAACGCGATGTCATGGCCGAAGCTGTCGCCTGGGCTGCCCGCAGCCTGCCGAACCGGCCGACAGTGCCGATCCTGGCTGGACTGTTCGTACGCGCCGAGGGTGACTCCGTCGTGATGTCTGCCTCCGACAACGAGACCAGCGCCCAGATCACCCTTCCCGCCCAGGTTGACGAGCCCGGCGAATCCCTGGTTTCCGGCAAGCTGCTGGCCGACATTGCGCGCAGCTTGCCCAACAAGCCGGTCCAGATCACCACGGATCCCGCCAAGATGGATCTGGTCTGTGGATCTGCCCGCTTCACCCTGCAGGCCCTGCCGGTCGACGAGTACCCCGATCTGCCGCAGATGCCGGCTGCCACCGGAACCGTTGAGGCCGATGTCTTCTCCCGGGCTGTCGCCCAGGTCGTCGTGGCCGCTGGACGCGACGAGTTGTTGCCGGTCTTCACCGGCGTGCGCGTCGAGATCAACGGCGAGGTCCTCTCCCTGCTGGCCACCGACCGTTACCGCATGGCCCTCAAGGAGATCACCTGGAACCCGGCCGCCACCGACGCCGAGGCCACCGCCCTGGTGCCGGCCAAGGTCATGAACGAGACCGCCCGCTCCATGACCTCCGGTGAGCACGTCACCGTGAACCTCTCCTCGGGCGAGAGCGGCGAGGGTCTGGTTGGTTTCGAGGGTGATGGTGCCAACGGTGTGCGTCGGATGACCACCCGTCTGCTGAGTGGCGAATTCCCCAAGGTTCGTCACCTCATGGACATCAAGGCCACCCGATCGGTGCGCGCTCGTACCGACGAGCTCATCAACTCGGTGCGTCGTGTCTCCCTGGTGGCCGAGCGCAACACCCCGCTACGCATGGTCATTAATGACGATTCGGTCGCCCTGTCGGCCGCCACCGGTGACCAGGCCCAGGCCTCCGAGGCCATCGAGGCCATCGTCACCAACCATGTTGACGGAGAACCCACCATCACGGCAGCTGGATTCAACCCGCACTACCTGTCCGACGCCCTCGGTGCCTTGGACACCCCTTACGTCCACTTCTCCTTCACCGCTCCCGGCAAGCCCTGCCTGGTGACCGGACTCAATGATCTCGACGGCAAGCCGGAGACGGATTACCGCCACGTCATCATGCTCATGAGGCTTCCCTCCTGACCGATCCCACGACACTAATGGGCCTTGTCGACGGGCATGATCCGACAAGGCCGACTCGTGAAGGTTCCATAGCACTCTGACTTGTGGACCAGGGGCATGGGGTGCTGGATCGTCCAGTCAGTGGGATTGCCACACTGTTGGCATGACAACCATCGCTGACGTCCGGACCGAGGTCGACCGCGTCTTCGATGCCCTCAATGCGCCTTCATGGCCCGATCCCCACGCTGACAACCAGATAGCGGCCGAGGAGGAGTACAGCAGGGTTACCGATCCACAGCGGTATCGAGCTCTCGTGCTGCGTCTGCAAGCCTGGCAGCAGGCCCTTTCCACTCTGTGCGACGTCGACGTCGACACCATGGCCAAGGGGGAGGACCAGTTGCAGCAGCGTTGGTCGAGCCCGCACGGAAACACCCTGCCGCTGCATGTCTCCGTCGTTACCTTCGACCAGGTTCCCTTCGTCGGGCTGTCCGTCACCTCCGACGCCGACCCCTTCGACATCGTCCCCGACTGTGCCTGTGATGCCTGTGACTCCGGGTCGCAAGACCTGTTGGCCGTTCTCGACGACGACATGACGGCCCTCGTCGACGGCAGTCTCGTCTCCATCGTCGCCCCCTCGGACGCGGATCGATCGGCCTTCCGGCTGGTGGCCACCAGCCGACGCTGTGCGTTGGAGTGGGGAGGAGACGGTCCTGCGCCGTTGTCTGAACCGGAAGCCGTCGTCGATGCCATTCGCAGCGGTGATGATCCACTCCTCCCCGAGGGCTGCGTCGTCCTGCACGGCAGGCCATGGCTGTGAACAACTCGCTCCGGTAACCTGACTCGGACGGCCTGACAGCGGTCGGAGGGAGGTCCGGATGTTCGTCGAGCGTCTCGAACTGGTCGATTTCCGCTCCTACGTCCGCGCCGACGTCCCCATGACAGCGGGGGTGACGACCTTCATCGGCTTCAACGGTCAGGGAAAGACCAATCTCGTCGAGGCCGTGGAATACCTGTCCACCCTGTCGTCACACCGCGTCAACAATGACACCCCGCTGGTGAGGCTGGGAGCTCATCAGGCCGTGGTGCGCGGCCGAGTCCGTGCCGGGGCCGAGGATTCCCGCAGTCTGCTCCTCGAGGTCGAGATCAATCCGCGGCGTGCCAATCGGGCACGGATCAATCGCGCTCCACTGACCCGACCTCGCGAGATCCTCGGGGTGTTGCGAACCGTGGTGTTCTCGCCCAATGACCTTGTCATCGTCCGTGGTGATCCGTCAGATCGTCGCACCTTCCTCGACGGGCTGGTGATGACACGATGGCCGCGGATGGCCGGGGTGAAGTCAGACTACGAGCGCGTCCTCAAACAGCGCAATGCCCTGCTCAAGTCCCTGGCTGGAAGGGGACCGTCGGCGGGAGCCGAGATCGGCGCGACCATGGAGATCTGGGACGACGAGTTGGCCACCATCGGTGCCGAGCTCCTGTCAGCTCGGCTTGACACCTTGTCGGCCGTCATGCCACTGACCTCGGCCGCCTACCGTGAGATCGCCCCGGTCAATGACCTGGTGACCGCCTCGTACAAGTCGACCATCGACCTCGACGGACTGTGGTCACCTCCCCAGGAGGGCCAGATCCCCGAGCCCATCGACCGCAAGGAGCTGGCGAACCGATTCCTCGACGCCCTGGCGAAACGGCGAGCCGACGAGCTCATCCGTGGCGTCACCCTCGTCGGTCCACAACGCGACGACATCGTCCTGCACATCGGAGAAATGCCGGCCAAGGGGTATGCCTCCCATGGTGAATCGTGGTCATTGGCGCTGGCCTTGCGGCTGGGGTCCTTCCAGTTGCTGCGGGACGACGGCATCGAGCCTGTTCTCGTCCTCGACGACGTCTTCGCCGAACTTGACGCCACTCGACGTGGACGGCTGGCGTCCTCTGTCATCGAGGCTGATCAGGTCCTGGTGACGGCCGCAGTAGCCTCGGACGTTCCCGAGATCCTGCGCGGGGAGAGGTTCGACGTCGGTGGCGGCCAGGTGCTGCCCCATGAGGGGAGTGACGATGACTGACGGAGTTGATCCGCGCGACCCGGTCGTCCCTTCCGACGAGGACCGTCGCCTGGCAGCCGACCATGACGACGAAGGGGTCGACGTCGCCCTGGCCATTGCTCGGGCTTCCCGTGGTGAACCGGCGGGAACCCCGCGTCGTGACGACGACGGTGAGGTGTTGTTGCCACCACCTCGACGTTCCATGGTGAGGAGACGTCGTCGTCCTCCCAGTACCCCGACATGGTCTGGCCCGGGAAAGGATGCCCGCGACCCGATGGCCCTGGGGGATGCCTTCACCAACCTTGTGAAGTCCAAGGGATGGGGACGTCAGGTCAACCTGCACCTGGTCCTCTCACGCTGGCCAGAACTCGTCGGTCCGACCAATGCTGAGCACTCCCGTCCGGTCAAGTATCAGGGCACGGTCCTGACCGTCCGTACCGAGGCGACGGTGTGGGCGACCTCCTTGCGCACCATCGCGCCACAGCTGGTTGCCGAACTCAATCGTCGGCTGGGTGAGGGGACCGTCACCAGGGTCATCATCGAGGGCCCCACTGCTCCCAGTTGGAAACACGGTTCCAGGTCCGTGCCGGGTCGTGGGCCGCGCGACACCTATGGCTGAGATCATTGACCTTTGAGGGCGTCGGCATTGAGCGAAGAACCCGCGAGAATATGGCTCACATAGGGTGATACCCGTAACGTTGTACTCGACCATGAGGAGGTCAGATGCAGCGTTTGGTCGGTGAGGTTCAGCACTACGACTGGGGATCGGATCAGGCAATCCCCGAGATTCTCGGCGAGCAGCCGAATGGACAGCCGTGGGCTGAGTACTGGCTGGGGGCTCACCCCAAGGCTCCGTCAGTTCTGGCCGACGGCGTCACCTTGGATCAGTGGCTGGCTGACCACCCCGAGGAACTCGGGCGGGCCAGCCGCGACGCCTTTGGTGATCGCTTGCCCTTCCTGCTCAAGATCCTGTCGGCCTCCCATGCCCTGAGTATCCAGGCCCATCCGTCGCGTGGGCAGGCCGAGAGGGGATTCGCCGCTGAGAACGAGGCGGGAGTGGGCCCGGGTGATCCCAATCGCATCTTCCGTGACGACTGGCCGAAGCCCGAGATGATCGTCGCTCTCACGGATTTCGACGCTCTGTGTGGTTTCCGTGACCCGTCCTCCTCCCTGGTTCTGCTGTCGGGACTGGGGAAGCTCGACGGACTGGATGAGGTGCTCGCGCCGCTGGGCCAGGACGACGGACTGGCCAAGGTCGTCGCGACGGTGCTCTCGGGTGACGAGAAGGTCGTGACCGTCGTGGAAGGAGTCGTGGCAGCTTCCCGCACGTATCTTGAGGAGGGCACTGACGAGGCTGTTCGGGGCTTGGCGCGCACCGCCGTCGAGCTGTCCGAGGACCATCCCGGTGACACGTCCATCCTCGTCGCCCTGCTCATGAACCGGGTGCGACTGGCACCTGGTCAGCAGATTCACCTGGGAGCCGGCACCATGCACGCCTACCTCGGTGGCACCGGTGTTGAGATCATGGCCAACTCCGACAACGTCCTGCGTGGTGGCCTGACGAGCAAGTACGTCGACGTCGATGCCCTGCTCGATCATGCCATCATGACTCCCGAGCCGTGCGTCGGTGAGTACGCGGTTCAGGTGTCCCCAGGAGTGGGTCTCTACCGCACCGAGTTCCCGGAATTCCGGTTGTGGGCCCTGCAGGGACACGACGACACCCTCTTACTTCCGGCTACCGACCTGGGCCGGATTCTCCTCGTCACGGAGGGGCAGCTGGTTGCTCACTGCGACGATGAGGACTGTGAACTGAATCGTGGTCAGTCGGCATGGCTGCCGGCAGGCGAGGAGGTGACGGTGACTGGCCAGGGGCGTGGATTCCTGGCAGGCGCCGGGGTTGACGCTGACCACTCCTGAGCTGATAGAGGTGTGAGAGGCGGCGTACCGCTGCAGACGCCGTGACCCCCATCCCGGACCCCGTGGTCGGGGATGGGGGTCGAATCGCTCACAGACCCTCTCAACGTCCGTCTCGCGGGTTCCGGTGTCCGGTACCGCTCAGGATTGCGGTAACATCGGGGCGTTGGGCTCTCCGTCGGCGCATGACATCCGACGGTGACGCCAACCCCGGAGGTCACCGTGACCTCTGCAGAGACACAGGAGCGCATTGCCCGTGAGCCAGCCCGAGATGCCCGAGTCCGTGACCGACGGGGACACCCCCGAGGACCTTCTCATCGACGCCACCGATCATCCTGACGTCCTTGACTCGGATCTTTCCCCGACGACCGTCGATGGATCCTATGACGCCGGTCAGATCACTGTCCTGGAAGGTCTGGAAGCCGTCCGGAAGCGTCCCGGTATGTACATCGGTTCCACCGGTGAGCGCGGTCTGCACCACTGCGTCTACGAGATCGTCGACAACTCGGTCGACGAGGCAATGGCCGGTTACTGCGACACCATTCAGGTCGAGCTGCTCGACGACAACTGGTGCCAGGTCACCGACAACGGACGTGGTATCCCGGTCAAGGAGCACCCCGTCGAGCACATCCCTACCGTCACCCTGGTGCTGACCAAGCTGCACGCCGGCGGCAAGTTCGGCAACGGGGGCTACAAGGTCTCCGGCGGTCTGCACGGCGTCGGTTCCTCGGTCGTCAACGCCTTGGCCTCCCATTTCGTCGTCGAGGTGCGGCGTGACGGCTACCACTGGCGTCAGTCCTTCAGCCTGGGCGAGCCGGACGGCCCGTTGGAGCAGCTCGAGGCCCTTGGCCCTGACGAGCACGAGGGCACCACGGTGCGCTTCCAGCCCTCCGACGAGATCTTCGACTCCATCGTCTTCGAATACGAGACCCTGTCGAACCGCTTCCGCGAGATGGCCTTCCTCAACAAGGGACTGCGGATCATGCTGACTGACCGCCGTGAAGGTCATGTCGACGAGGACGGCAATCCCATCCACGAGGACTTCCTCTACAACGAGGGCCTCAAGGACTACGTCCGCTTCCTCACGGGCACCCGCGACGTCATCAATCCCACCATCATCTCCCTGGAGTCCCATCGTCCTGAGGAGGGCATGGGTCTGGAGATCGCAATGCAGTGGAACACCTCGTACACCACTAGCGTCCACACCTTCGCCAACGCCATCAACACCATCGAGGGTGGCGCCCACGAGGAGGGCTTCCGTGCCGCTCTCACCAACACCGTCAACCGGTGGGGCGAGACCTGGGGACTCATCAAGAAGCGTGAGGACCGCGTCTCCGGTGACGACATCCGCGAGGGACTGACCGCCGTCGTCTCCATCAAGCTCACCGAACCGCAGTTCGAGGGCCAGACGAAGACCAAGCTCGGTAACGCCGAGGCCAAGTCCTTCGTCCAGAAGGCTCTCAACGAGAAGCTCTCCGACTGGTTCGAGGAGAACCCCAACGAGGGCAAGAACATCGTCCGCAAGTCCCAGGCGGCCGCCCAGGCGCGTGTCGCAGCTCGCAAGGCCCGCGACCTGGCCCGTAACCGCAAGGGTCTGCTGGGCTCGACCTCCCTGCCGGGCAAGCTCAAGGACTGCTCCTCGACCAACCCGGAGGAGTGCGAGATCTTCATCGTGGAGGGTGACTCCGCCGGTGGCTCGGCCTCCCAGGGTCGCGACCCGCGGATCCAGGCGATCCTGCCGATGCGAGGCAAGATCCTCAACGTCGAGAAGGCCCGTCTCGACCGCGCGCTGAGCTCGGAGACCATCGAGTCGATCATCAACGCGCTGGGAACCGGCGTCCACGAGGACTTCGATCTGGACAAGTTGCGCTACCACAAGATCATCCTCATGGCTGACGCTGACGTCGACGGCGCGCACATCCGCACCCTGCTGCTGACCCTGCTGTTCCGGTTCATGCGCCCAGTCATCGACGCCGGTCACGTCTACCTGGCCCAGCCGCCGCTGTTCCGGCTACGGTGGACGAACTCTCCTCACGAGTTGGCCTACTCTGACGAGGAGCGTGACCTGCTGCGTCAGGACGGTCTGGCCCATGGCAAGAAGCTGCCTCAGGTCAACCCGATCCAGCGCTACAAGGGTCTGGGCGAGATGGATGCCGAGGACCTGTGGGACACCACCATGGACCCCGACAAGCGTTTGCTGCTCCAGGTGACCCTCGAGGACGCCGCCCTGGCCGACCAGATGTTCTCCATCCTCATGGGTGAGGACGTCGAGCAGCGCCGGTCCTTCATCCAGCGCAATGCCAAGGACGTCCGCTTCCTTGACATCTGAGCACCCCCTCGAACCCTCCCCTCATCCACTAATCATTCAAAGGACACTCCATGGCTGACGATGAGAAGCCCGACGAGCAGAACCAGGCCGACCGTCAAGGACTGGTGACCGGCCGCCACGTCGGGATCCAGCCGGTAGAGATTCGCGACGAGATCCAGAATGCCTACCTCGACTACGCGATGAGCGTCATCGTCGGGCGAGCACTGCCCGACGTGCGCGATGGCCTCAAGCCGGTGCACCGTCGCGTCATCTACGCGATGTATGACGGCGGCTACCGTCCCGACCGCGGCTGGAACAAGTGTTCCCGTGTCGTCGGCGACGTCATGGGCAAGTATCATCCGCACGGCGACTCGGCCATCTATGACACCTTGGTGCGTCTGGCCCAGCCGTGGGCCATGCGCCACAAGCTGGTCCAGGGCCAGGGCAACTTCGGTTCCCAGGGCAATGACGGCGCGGCCGCCATGCGATACACCGAGTGCAAGATGGCTCCGCTGGCCATGGAGATGGTCCGCGACATCGACCAGGACACCGTCGACTTCCAGCCGAATTACGACAACAAGGAGACCGAGCCGGTCGTCCTGCCCGCCCGGTTCCCCAACCTGCTCGTCAACGGGTCCTCGGGCATCGCGGTCGGTATGGCAACCAACATCCCGACCCACAACCTGTGTGAGATCAACGAGGCCGTGCAGTGGTCCCTGACCCACCCCGAGGCCTCCCAGGAGGAGCTGCTCGAGGCGTGCATGGAGCGGATCAAGGGTCCTGACTTCCCTGGTGGCGCGCTCATCGTGGGCCGTCAGGGAATCGAGGACGCCTACCGGACCGGCCGTGGCTCGGTGACGATGCGTGCCGTCATCGACATGGAGGAGGACAAGAAGGGACGCCAGAGCCTGGTCGTCACCGAGTTGCCCTACATGTGTAACCCCGACAACCTCGCAACCAAGATTGCCGACCTGGTGAACTCCGGTCGTATCAACGGCATCGCCGACATTCGTGACGACTCCTCGGCCCGTACCGGTCAGCGTCTGGTCATCGTCCTCAAGAGGGATGCCCAGCCGCGCGTCGTCATGAACAACCTGTACAAGCACACCGCTCTGCAGGACACCTTCGGCTGCAACATGCTGGCCCTGGTGGACAACGTGCCGCGCACCCTGCGTCTGGACCAGTTCATCAGTTACTGGATCGACCATCAGATGGAGGTCATCCGCAGGCGTACCGAGTACCGTCTGGCCCAGGCCGAGAAGGACGCCCACATCCAGCGGGCCCTCGTCAAGGCCCTCGACATGCTCGACGAGGTCATCGCCCTCATCCGTCGCTCCCCGAACACCGAGGCCGCCAGCACCGGCCTGCAGGAGCTGCTCGACATCGACGAGATCCAGGCTCGCGCCATCCTCGACATGCAGCTGCGTCGTCTGGCCGCCTTGGAGCGTCAGAAGATCATCGACCGTCTCGAGGAACTCGAGCGTCTCATCGCCGGTTACAAGGCCATCCTGGCCAGCGAGGATCGTCAGCGCGAGATCATCTCGACCGAGCTCGCCGAGATCGTCGAGAAGTACGGTGACGAGCGTCGCACCCGCATCATCGCGGCTGACGGGGACTTCTCCGAGGAGGACTTCATCCCCGACGACGATGTCGTCGTCACCATCACCCGTGGTGGTTACGCCAAACGCACCCGCACCGACCTCTACCGCGTGCAGAAGCGCGGTGGCAAGGGTGTTCGCGGTGCGAGCCTGCGTGCTGACGACGAGGTGGCCCAGCTGTTCACGACCACCAACCACCAGTGGATCCTCTTCTTCACGAACATGGGCCGTGTCTACCGCACCAAGGTGTGGCAGCTGCCGGAGGCCGGCCGTGACGCCAAGGGTGGCCACGTCGCCGGACTGCTGAGCTTCCTGCCCGACGAGAAGATCGCCCAGGTCATGACCCTGCGCTCCTACGAGGACGCCGAGTACCTGCTGTTGGCGACCCGTAAGGGCCTGGTCAAGAAGACTGCCCTCAAGGCCTACGACTCCTCCCGTCAGGCAGGCGTCATCGCCATCAACTTCCGTACCGAGGACGACGAGCTCATCGGTGCCGAGCAGTGCTCGGCCGAGGACGACGTCCTGCTCATCAGTCGCAAGGGTCAGGCGATTCGGTTCTCCGCCGGTGATGACCAGTTGCGGCCGATGGGTCGTGCCACCTCCGGCGTGACCGGCATGAAGTTCCGAGATGACGACGAGCTGCTGTCGATGTCGATCATTCACTCCGACATGCCTGAGGACGACCGCTTCATCTTCACCGCGACCGACGGTGGCTATGCCAAACGCACCGCCGTCTCGGAGTACCGCCAGCAGGGACGTGGTGGCCTCGGCATCAAGGCCATGGCCCTGAACGAGGAGCGTGGTTCCCTCGTCGGTGGCCTGGTGGTCAGCGAGGCTGACGAGATCATCGCCATCAAGACCTCGGGTCAGATCACACGGTCGGCCGTCTCTGAGGTTCCCGCCAAGGGACGCTCGACGATGGGGGTGAAGTTCGTCTCCGTGCACGGTGACGACGCCGTCTCGATCATCGCGGTGAATCCTGAGCACGCGGTCGAGGAGGACGTCGAGGAAAAGGCTGTGGAAACCGCTGAAGGTGGTGCTACGCAGACCGAATCCGGGGATGTGCTTCCGCAAGGCGATACTGTGGACGACGACCGTACCGTCGATACGGCGGAAAGCGACATGAAGCCGGAGGACAACGGTGAGTGACGAGAAGAAGGTGACGCATCCGGGTCCCGATGATCCAGAGGCGACGCACTGGACTGCCGGTGACGCTCGTCGTACCTTCCAGGAGAAGGGCCGGCAGCGCCCCGATCCGCGTCAAGAGTCTGATCGCAAGCGGACGACGGCGTCGACCCCTGCGGTGAAGCGCGCCGACGCGAGAGCGACGAAGTGGGAGAAGGCGCCCCATCAGCCGGATTCCCGTCCCGCCCAGGCGCATCAGCCCGCTCGCGCTGCCAGGCGTACTCGTAAAGCCCGGTTGCGTCTGACGCGTGTTGACCCGTGGTCGGTCATGAAGACCTCCCTGCTCTTCGGTGTCGCCGGTGCCATCATCTTCTTCATCGCGACGTGGATCATCTGGGGCATCATCGGTGCCTCGGGTGCTTTCGACTCGATGAACAAGGTGGCCAATGATCTCATCAGCTCCCCGAGCTCGAACTCGAAGTTCCAGTTGTCCGATTACGTCAACACTGGGCGAGTGTTGGGTTTGACGGCCCTCATCGGTGCTATCAACGCGGTGCTGTTCACAGCCATCTCGACCCTGTTCAGCTTCCTGTACAACTTGGCTGCGGAGATCATGGGTGGTCTGGAGGTGACCCTCGCGGAGGACTGAGGGCCCTGAAAGCGTGGAGAACGTCCCCGGATGTGTGAGCATCCGGGGACGTTTTGCGTTGTCAGCCGCGTCGTCATATGCCGACCACACGGGTTTGACGAGGACCGTTGCCAATTCCCTTGACACCGGGTTCCTCGTTTGCTTTCATTTATGCCATACATCTGTGGAAACGTTTCCATGGGTGAGGTCGGGGACAGGCCCCGGCGACCTCGGACTCGACGACGAGAGGAGGGAAAGATGGATCGCAAATCGACGATCAAGGACGTCGCCAAGCTGGCCGGTGTGTCCCTCGGGACAGCATCTCGCGTTCTCAATGGCAGCTCCGCGACCTCGGAAGCGTCGCGTACTGCAGTGCGCAAGGCGGCCAAGGAGCTCGGTTATCTGTCGAACGCTCATGCCAGGTCGCTGCGTTCGGCCCACACCGGCGTCATTGGTCTGGTCGTCCCGGACATTCGAAACCCATACTTTGCCGAGCTGGCATCAGTTGTGGAGAACGCCTGCCTGGCCCATGGTTGGGCCACCTTGCTGTGCAATGCCGACGAGTCCCCTGACCAGTTCAACCGATACGTCGACACCCTTCGTCGTCAGCGAGTCGACGGTGCGATCGTCACCCCGACCGGCTTGGGAGAACATGCCGTCAAGGACCTGGTCGACGACGGGGTCCAGGTGGTCTGCGTGGACCGTGAGGTCGCGGGGTCATCACTACCCTCCGTCACCTCCGATCCGTGGAACGGGATGGGGGAGGCCGTCGATCACCTGTTGGAACGTGGGCACCGCAGGATCGGTTTCATCACCGGCCCCCAGCAGACGTCGACTGGTCTGGAGCGTTACCAAGCCTACTGCCAGCTGTTGGCCGAGCATGATGTCGACGTCGTCGATGACCTCGTGGTGGAAGGTGACTACCAGGAGGAGTCGGGACGCGTCGGTGCCGGACAACTACTCGATCGCGGTGCTACCGCCGTCTTCGCCTCCGACTCGCTGATGTCGATGGGAGCCCTGCGAACCTGCCTCGACAGGGGAGTTCGCATCGGTGAGGACATCGACCTGGTCGGTTTCGACGACCTTCCGGTGTTCAGTCTCACCAATCCAGCCCTCACCGTCGTTGCCCAGGACATCGACGCCATGGGAAAGGTGGCCGTTGATCTGCTGAACCATGCCATGGCTGGTGAACCGACCAGCTCCGCTCGACTGGACACCCATCTCATCGTCAGGGCATCAACCCGAATGGTCAAGGAGGACCAGTGACAACATCGCCAGTACTTCGACTGGACCACGTCAGTAAGGCTTTTGGGCCCGTCAAGGTCATTGAGAACGTTTCCGTGGACGTCATCCCGGGCAGGGTGCGCGTCCTCCTCGGCGAGAACGGAGCCGGAAAGTCCACCCTCATCAAGATGATGAGCGGTATCTACCACCCAGATTCGGGATCCATCGTCATTGATGGCAACCCTGTCGACCTTCCCACCGTCAAGGCTGCTGAGGCCGAGGGCATAGCGACGATCCACCAGGAGCTCAACCTCGTTCCACAGATGTCGGTGGCTGAGAACATCATGCTGGGACGTACCCCCAGCCGTGGTGGACTCGTCAGTTGGGGCCCGATGCGAGCCCAGGCCCGTGCCGCTCTGGAGCGGATTGGCCTGGACGTCTCCCCGGATCGCCTCGTCGGGTCGCTGAGTACTGCGCACCAGCAGCTTGTGGAGATCGCGAGAGCTCTCTCGATGGATGCCAGAGTGCTCATCCTCGACGAGCCCACCGCCGCCTTGACTCGCAAGGAGTCCGGTCAGCTCTTCGAGGTGATGGACGACCTCAAGGCCAAGGGCGTGGCGATGGTGTTCATCTCCCACCACCTCGACGAGATTCCGCGCGTTGGTGACGATGTGTCCGTGCTGCGCGACGGCACCCTCGTCGGTGAGGTTCCCGCCTCCACCACCGAGCGCGAGCTGGTCAAGATGATGGTCGGCCGCGACATTGACGACCAGTTCCCGCGCCACCGCGGTGAGGTCGGAGAGGTGCTGCTGTCGGTCAAGGGACTCAGTCGTGAAGGGGCATTCCAGGACGTCGAATTCGAGCTGCATGCCGGCGAGGTGTTGGGCCTGGCCGGCCTGGTGGGAGCCGGACGTACCGAAGTCCTGCGAGCCGTTGCCGGGGCTGACAAGTACGACTCCGGCACCGTTCGCGTTCATGGCAAGGAGCTTCCGGGCGGAAAGGTTTCCCGCGCGATTGCCCATGGCATCGGCCACGTGCCCGAGGAGCGCAAGTCCCAGGGACTGGTCCTGGACGCCTCGGTCAACGAGAACCTCGGTTACGCGACCATGAAGTCGACCTCCCACGCCGGTCTGGTTGATCGATCCGGCCAGCGACGACGAGCCCAGGACGTCGCCGAGAAACTGCGGGTGCGGATGGCCGGTCTGGATCAGCCGGTGCGCAACCTGTCCGGTGGCAACCAGCAGAAGGTCGTCATCGGTCGCTGGATCCTCGCGGGCTCGTCAATCCTGCTGCTCGACGAACCGACCCGAGGTGTTGACGTCGGTGCGAAGGTCGAGATCTACCAGCTCATCAACTCCGTCACCGAAGTCGGGGGAGCCGTCCTCATGGTGTCCAGCGAGTTGCCCGAGGTAATCGGGATGAGCGATCGAATCCTCGTCATGGCCCATGGACGGGCGATGGGAACCCTGGACGCCATGACGGCCACCGAGGATGCCGTCATGGAGTTGGCAGTGGCCTCCGTCGATCCCGTCGATGAAGAATCAGAATGACCATTTCTGAATCCGAAAAGTATTGAAACAATGTCGTCTTGTCTCGATCAGCGATGATCGGGAAAGGAAATATCATCGTGACCATCGCAACAACAGCCACCACTCAAAAACCGTCGGTCGGTAGGAGAATTGGTTCCTGGGCCCTCAATCATGGTGCCCTTGTCGGTCTCATCATTCTGTGTATCGCCCTATTCATTGCCACCCCGGTGTTCCTCACCGTGCCGAACATCATCAATATCGGCATTCAGGCAGCCGTCGTGGCCATCATGGCCTTCGGCATGACCTTTGTCATCGTCACCTCCGGCATCGATCTGTCGGTCGGTTCCGTCGCCGCGCTGTCGGCCATGGTCTCGGCGTGGATGTTCTCCAACGTCGGTCTGCCGGGCTGGCTCACCCTCATCATCGGCCTGCTCATCGGTCTCCTCGCCGGGGCCGCCTCCGGTCTGGCCATCGCCTACGGAAAGCTGCCGGCCTTCATCGCGACACTGGCCATGATGAGCGTCGCTCGTGGCCTGACACTCGTCATCTCCGGTGGAACGCCGGTTGCCACCTCGGGTGCAGTGAACCACCTGGGCGCTGACCTGGGGCCGATCCCCGTTCCCGTCATCATGTTGGCCCTGGCTGGCGTGGTGTGCTGGTTCATCCTGTCGCGCACGGTGCTCGGCCGCTCCCTTTACGCCATCGGTGGCAACGAGGAGGCTGCCCGCCTCTCCGGTATCCCGGTGCGTCGCATCCTCGTCGCCGTCTACGCCCTCGCCGGTCTGTTCGCTGGTCTGGCCGGCTTGGTTCTGGCTGGTCGACTGTCCTCGGCTCAGCCGCAGGCGGGTCTGGGATATGAGCTGGATGCCATCGCCGCCGTCGTCATTGGTGGCGCCTCCCTGTCGGGAGGTTCCGGAAAGGCGAGCGGTACGTTCATTGGCGCTGTCCTTCTGGCCGTCATTCGTAATGGTCTCAACATTCTCAACGTGTCCTCCTTCTGGCAGCAGGTCGTCATTGGCTGCGTCATCGCCCTGGCTGTCGGATTCGACGTCTTCAGGTCCAAGAAAGAGTCCTGAACACAACATTGGCAACAGAAAAACCCTGTTGAAAGACGAAAGGTAGAACGATGAAGTTCAAGACTGCTCACAAGATGCTCGCGACGGCGGTCGTCGCGACGATGGCCGCCACCGGTTTGGCGGGCTGCAACCGCGACGGCGGATCCGAATCGGCCGCCTCCGGGACGGTCGTGCTGGCCGTCTCCACCCAGACCAACCCCTTCTTCGTCCAGCTGGTTGACGGCGCCAAGAAGGAGGCCAAGGCCAAGGGGATCAACCTCCAGGTCCAGGATGCCTCTGACGATGCCGCCACTCAGGCCAACCAGCTCGCCAATGCGGTGTCCACCGCGGCCAAGGTCGTCATCGTCAACCCGACCGATTCCGACGCCGTCGCCCCCTCGGTCAAGGCCCTCAACAAGGCCAAGATTCCGGTCATCACCGTCGACCGCAGCTCCTCCAGCGGCGACGTCGCCTCCTTCATCGCCTCTGACAACGTCGCCGGTGGCGTCGAGGCTGCCAAGGAGCTCGCCAAGATCATGGGCGACAAGGGCGAGATCATCCACCTGCAGGGAACCCCGGGAGCCTCGGCATCCCGCGACCGTGGCAAGGGATTCACCGGGGAGATCGCCAAACACCCGGGCATCAAGGTGGTCGCCAAGCAGACCGCCAACTTCGATCGCTCCAAGGCCCTCGACGTGACGACCAACCTCCTGCAGGCACACCCGAAGGCTGCTGGCATCTTCGCCGAGAATGACGAGATGGCCATCGGCGCCATCTCCGCTCTGGGATCGAAGGCTGGCAAGAGCGTCAAGGTTGTCGGCTTCGACGGCACTGCTGACGGCATCAAGGCTGTCAAGGCTGGAACCCTGGGAGCGACGATCGCTCAGCAGCCCGCTCTGCTCGGCAAGGTCGCGGTGGACCAGGCCGCCGACATTCTGGCCGGCAAGACGGTTTCCAAGACCACCCCGATCAAGGTGGTGCTGGTGACCAAGGACAACGCGAAGGACTACGAATGAGTGATCGATGCGTGACAGCATCCGGGAAGGTCGCCGTCGTCGGGTCGATCAATGCCGACATGAGAGTCGGTGTGGAGAGGTTCCCCGGGCCGGGGGAGACCCTGGCCGGGGGAGAGGCCACCCTGACCCCCGGCGGCAAGGGAGCCAACCAGGCTCTTGCGGCGGCACGTTGCGGAGCCCAGGTGGAGATGGTTGGTGCTGTCGGGAATGATCCGACGGCTGAGACAGCCCTCTCCCTGCTCTCGGAGTGCGTCGGCCTCGACGGTGTGGTGCGGCGAGACATCCTGACGGGGACTGCCGTCGTCATGGTGGCCGATTCCGGGGAGAACTCGATCATCGTCATCGCGGCCGCCAACGGGTCGGTCGACGCCGCGAGCGTGCATGCGCAGGCCGAGAGGGTCGGGGACGCTGACGTCGTGGTCTGCCAAGGGGAGATCCCGCGTGACGGGATAGCCGAGGCAGCTCGATGCGCCGAGCGGTTCGTGTTCAATCTGGCTCCGGTCATCAACGTTGACCCGGAGGTCATTCGGATGGCCGATCCACTGGTGGTCAACGAGCACGAAGCGGCCCTCGTCGCTGCCGCGTTGGGGTCGACGACGCCTCGCCTTGAAGAGGATCCTGACGCCGCCCTGCGCGAGTTGTTGGATCTGGGATGTCGCAGTGTCGTCATCACCCTGGGATCGGCCGGCTGCATCGTCGGCGGACCGGAAGGGTTCGATTCGGTGCCGGCAACGAAAACGGTGGCTGTCGACACGGTCGGTGCGGGGGACGCCTTCGTCGGTGCCTTGGCTGCTGAGCTGGCTCGCGGACGCAGCCTTGTCGAGGGTTGCCGTTTCGCCACTGCGGTGGCGACTCTGACGGTGACCAAATCAGGAGCACAAGCCTCCTACCCGAGCATTGGAGAGATCGAGAACATTCGCCAAGGAGATCAAGCATGAAGAAGAGCGGACTGCTCAACCCCCAGTTGTGTGCGGCGGTAGCCAGGTTGGGGCACACCCAGACCTTCGTCGTGGCAGACGCCGGGTTGCCGATTCCCGCGGACGTCCCGGTGATTGATCTCGCGCTGGTGCTGGGAACTCCGAGGTTCCAGGAGGTTTTCGACGCCATCCTGGACGAGGTCGCCGTCGAGGGGGCCACGATCGCCACCGAGGCTGTCGGCCACGAGCCGGAGGAGTGGGTGAGGAATCGGATCGACGAGGTCAAAGCCGTCAGTCACGAAGACCTGAAGAAGGCACTTCCGAGTGTCTCCTTCGTGGTGCGAACCGGTGAGACGACTCCATACTCCAACGTCATCGTTCATTGTGGTGTGGCGTTCTGAGTGGAGCACGACACCTCGATTGGATCCCGACTTGCTCCGAACATTAAGTATCCATTAGAGTTTTTACTCGCAGTCGGGAAACCGGTCGAGGTTCGGGCCTATAGCTCAGTCGGTTAGAGCGCCGCCCTGATAAGGCGGAGGTCACTGGTTCAAGTCCAGTTAGGCCCACCATCAAAACCGCCTCTGACAAGGAAACGTGTCGGGGAGTGTTGTCATTCCTAGAAGATCAGGCGCCTCTTGGGTCGTCTTGTCACCGGCTGTCGTACGCCGTTCTGGCCTCTTCTGACAAGTGTCGTCCCTCGTCCATCGGTCAGGTTCCTCGTAGTGGTGTAGCGGTGTGATCCTGCACTTACCGCCCGCCCCACCCAAGCGAGAGAACACACCACTACACCACTACGAGGAACCTGACCGGCCGTGCCCGCGATCGCTGCACCGAGGTAGCCGACGGTCACGCTCGACTGCGACGGGGTGACCTTCACGCGCCACAGCCACCTTGGCGGCATCCTGCACCAAGCAATGCTGTGGGCGGCTGCCTCCCTCCGATCAGGTGAGGAAAGGGCCTCCACCACTAGACTCGTCCCTACACACCGGCTGGCCATACTTGGTCATGCCGGGAGGACGGAGGAGAGTATGGCCCGACGACCCCTTGCCGACGAGGCCATCGACGCGATCTTGGACCACATCGTCGACGGCACGTTTGCGCCCGGCGAGGCGTTGCCGTCGGAACAGGACCTCGCGAATCTCCTTGGTGTCTCGCGCCCGACGATGCGGGAAGCGGTCCGTGCGCTCACCGACCGTGGCATCCTCAACGTCGTGCACGGCCGTGGCACCTACGTCACCGAGCAGCGTGAGTGGCGCGACCTGCCCACGCTCATCAACGTCGTCGCCCGCACCACCTCACCCCGGGAACTCGGCCGTCAGCTCACGGAGGTGCGGCGGATGATCGAGGTTGGCGCCTGCGGACTTGCTGCGCAGCACCGTACAGACGAGGACCTCGACGCCCTGCGAACATGCCTCGCAGACTATGATCGGGCTGCCGCCAGGGAAGACATCGAAGAGGTCGTCCGCCTCGACCTCGACTTCCACGAGTGCATTCTCCGCGCGACAGGCAATCCCTTCCTCGCCCCCGTCATGCACTCGCTGACCGATGCCCTTCAGCGTTCCCGTCGGGTCACCTCGGCGCAGGTTGAGGTGCGGGAGCGCGCGACGCGCCACCACCGCGACATCCTCCGGGCGATCAAGGTCAGGGACGCGGAGGCAGCTAAGAACGCCATGCGGGCACACATGACGCAGACGCGCGACGACATCGTGAAGTTTGCCTCGGACCACTGAGCCGGCCAAATCTCCGACGATCCCTTGCGCAACATTCTTCGGTGTGTCTACCATCAAGCAAAGACCTCAGAGGTCTGAGCACAAAGGAGTGAGAGCATGGCTTTCCTGTTGGCCGAACTCTTGGACGGGATGCCCCCAGCGCGTGAGCTGACGGCAGCGGACGTCGTCGAGGCGCGTACGAGAGCGAACGACACCACCACCTACGTCGTCCTCGACGACGACCCCACCGGCACGCAGTCCGTCGCCGATCTTCCGGTGCTCACGCACTGGGAAGTCGAGGACTTCCGCTGGGCCTTCTCGAGTGGGAAACCCGCCGTCTACGTCATGACCAACTCGCGGTCGCTGGCCCCCGACGACGCAGCGCGCGTCAACAGGGAGGTCGTAGCCGCCGCGCTCGAGGCCAGTCAAGGGCACCCCGTCGCTTTTGTCTCGCGCTCGGACTCCACGCTGCGCGGGCACTTCCCGTTGGAGCCCGACACTATCGCCGACGAGCTAGCTCGGCATGGAGCGCGCCCTGTCGACGGCGTGGTCATCGTCCCTGCCTTCGGTGACGCGGGCCGAATCACGGTACGCGGTACCCACTACGCCGGATCCGTGGCCGAGGGGTTCTCACCCGTCGGCGAGACGCAGTTCGCGCGCGACGCGACGTTCGGCTACTCCTCGTCGTACTTGCCTCGCTGGGTGGAGGAGAAGACCGACGGCGCCGTCCCCGCCGCCGACGTGCTGGTGCTCGATCTCGCCACGCTCCGCGCCGACCATGAGGGCGCCATCGCGTTGCTGCGCTCGGCGACAAACCGGCAGCCGATCGTCGTGGACATCGTGGAAGAGAACGACCTGCGCGCTCTGGCGCTCGTCCTCATCGCGGCAGAGTCCGCTGGCTCGCACTTCGTGTATCGCGTAGGTCCGCCGTTTCTCCGCGGCCGCATCGGACAGGCTGTCAAGGAGCCTGTGAGCGTCGACGAGATCCGCGCCTCCCGCAGCGGTCGTGACGTTACGCCGGGCGGACTAATCGTCGTTGGGAGTCACGTGGATCTCACCACTCACCAGCTCAACCTTCTCCGCGAGACGCAACAGCCGTTCGAGCTCGAGATCGAGGTGGCGCAGATCGTCGATGAGGGCCGTCGGGATGAGCATGTTCGTGATGTCGCTGCCCGCGCGGCAAAACACCTCGCCGAAGGGAATGTGGTCGTCCGCACTTCCCGGGCCCTCGTCACGGGCCCCGACGGGCAGGCGTCGCTCGACATCGCTCGGAGAGTCTCGGAGGCCGTCGTCGAGGTGGTGCAGCAGGTGCTGGCGAAGACGTTGCCGCGGTTCGTCGTCGCCAAGGGTGGCATCACCTCATCCGACGTGGCGACGCACGGGCTCGGCTTCCGGCGGGCTAACGTCGTCGGTCCGATGCTGCCGGGCATCGTGTCGCTCTGGTCCGCCCAGGACGGCCCCGCAGCCGGCATTCCGTTTGTCGTGTTCGCTGGCAACGTTGGGCAGGCCGATTCGCTGTCCGAGGTCGTCGTGAAACTCACCCAAGCTTGATCCCACCCCCTCCAACCGAAAGGATTTACCATGAACATCGCCGTTCTCGGTCTGGGTGCCATGGGACTGCCCATGGCCACCTGGCTTACTCAGTCATTCACCGTGACGGGCTTCGACATCGCCGACGAGCGCGTCCAGCTCGCAGCCGAACAGGGGGTCACCTGCCGCGCCAGCGCGCGAGAGGCCTGCGCCGACGCGGACGTCGCCCTTGTCGCAGTGCGCAATCAGGCCCAGCTCGAAGAGCTCCTCTACGGCGGCGCGGGCATCGTCGAGATGTTGCCGAAGGGCAGCGCGATCATCCTCACCTCCACCGTCGGTATTGCTGCTGTCGAGCAGGTCGCGCAACGGCTTGCGGACGACGGCATCGGCCTCGTCGACGCGCCCGTCTCAGGAGGCCCCGTCCGCGCGGGCAAGGGTGACCTGCTGGTCGTCGTCGGAGCGTACCCCGACGTGTATGCCCACGCCCTTCCTGTGCTCGAGGCCATGGCCTCCAACCTGGTGCTCGTCGGTGAAACGCCCGGCAAGGGGCAGGCCATGAAGACGGTCAACCAGCTCCTCTGCGGCGTACATATCGCCGCCGCGGGCGAGGCGCTGGCGCTCGCGGGCCAACTTGGCCTGGACCAAGAGAAGGCCCTTGAAGCGCTCATGTCCGGCGCTGCCGCGTCTTTCATGCTGGGCGACCGCGGTCCCCGCGCCATTCAACGCTATCGTGGCGAGGAGGCTGAGGTGAAGTCACGCGAAGACATCTTCGTGAAGGACATGGGGATCGTGACGGCCGCCGCCAAGTCGGTGGGCATGGCCGTTCCCGTCGCGGCCGCAGCCGAGCAACTCTACCTGCTCGGCTACGCGAACGGTCAGGCTGCGCGTGACGATTCGTCGATCATCGACGTCGTCACCCCAAAACGGGGCTGACATGGGAGCCGGAGCGCTGCTCGGCATCGCACTCGGTGCCATCGTGCTGCTGTTGTTGCTGGTTATCGAAGTCAAGATGCCAGCATTCGTTGCCATGCTGCTCGTGTCATTCGGTACCGCGTTGGCAGCGGGTATTCCATTGCTCGACATCATCCCGACGATGACCACGGGCATGGGCAACACACTGTCCAGCGTGATGATCGTCGTCGGCCTCGGCGCGATGTTGGGGCGCCTGATCGAGACGGCCGGCGGTGCCGACTCACTCGCGCAGCGCTTCTCGGCCGCGCTGGGGCCGAAGCGCGTCGTCGCTTCCGTGACTGCGGCCGCATTCGTCCTCGGCATTCCCGTGTTCTTCGATGTGGGGTTCATCATCCTTGCTCCGATCATCTTCGGCTTCGCTCGCGCAGCCAAGATCAATCCCCTGCGCATCGGCCTCCCCGTGGCAGGTGCAATGCTGACGGTGCACGTCGCCCTGCCTCCGCATCCGGGCCCGGTTGCTGCTGCGGGTATCACGGGTGCCGACAACGGCATGTCACTGCTCATCGGCCTGCCGATTGCGGCTGTGACCACGGTGATCGGTTTCATGGCCGCAAAGCTGTTCAAGCTGGAGAGCGTCACGCTCGGGGAGTCGCCGGCCACCAAGCCGGCGGGGCCCGTCGACGGCGGAACTCGCCAGCCGCTGGGGGCCGGGACCGTCGTCGCGCTCATCCTGCTGCCGATCGTGCAAATCATGATCGGCACTGTGGGCAACATGATGCTCGCCAAAGGCTCGATGCCGCAGAAACTCGCGGCAGTCATCGGTGCCGCCCCGCTCGCACTCCTCACAGCAGTGATCGTGGCCTACCTCGTCGTCGGACATCAGCAGCGGTGGGGGCTGGCGAAGCGAGGGTTGGTGCTCGACTCGGCATTACCGGACGTGGCAGTAATTGTGTTCGTCACCGGCGCGGGCGGAGTGTTCGCGAACGTGCTGGTCACGTCGGGTATCGGTAAAGCATTCTCCGAAGTGCTCATCGGCCTCCACATGCCGGTCATCCTCGCTGGCTTCCTGATCGCCGCTGCGCTGCGCGCCTCGCAGGGCTCGGCCACCGTCGCGATCCTCACCGCCGCTGGTCTGATGGCGCAGCCAATCGCCGACGTCGGCTACAGCAGCACCCAGGTGGCGCTCGTCACGCTCGCGATTGGCTTCGGTGGCCTCGGCCTGTCGCACATCAACGACTCTGGCTTCTGGATCGTCACGAAGTACCTTGGGCTCAGCGTCAAGGACGGCCTGCGCACCTGGACAGTGCTGTCGACGATCTTCAGCCTGACAGGCTTCCTGCTGACGTGGGGAGTGTTCGCGCTGGTCTCCTGATCAGGGCGCTGTAAGGCCCCGTCGGAATGGGCGAAGACACACCCACTCGGGTTTTCCCGGGCGGGTGCGCCCTGTGGGACGAATGCGGGAAAGCTCCCGACATCATTTACCATGCCCGCCATGACGCCATAGCGGCGTCAAGTTGGGAGAAACCGCATGATTCACGTGTCACAGCGGGTCAGACGTCTCATGAGTGTCATCGTGGCTGCCTTCGTGGGCCTGGTGACCCTCGTGGGCCCCGGAATGGCCCAGGCACATGCCGACGACTCCTCGTCGGTCAAGGGCAAGACCTTCATCATTGCCACTGACACCACCTTCGCACCGTTTGAGTACCGTGACACCTCCGGTGAGATGGTCGGTATCGACATGGACCTCATCCATGAGATTGCGACCCGTGAGGGATTCAAGGTTGACATCAAGGCGATTGGCTTCGACGCCGCCCTCCAAGCGGTTCAGGCGAAACAGGCCGACGCTGTGCTCTCGGGAATGACGATCACCGACGAGCGCAAGAAGATCTTCGATTTCTCGGATCCGTACTTCCAGTCTGGCGTGCAGATGGCCGTCAAGAAGGATTCGGACATTTCCGGATACGAGGGCCTCAAGGGCAAGACCGTGGTCGGCAAGACCGGCGCCGAGGGCTTGGCCTACGCCAAGTCCATCTCGAAGAAGTACGGATTCACCGTCAAGGCCCTGGACAAGGCCGACACCATGTACTCCGAGGTGCAGACCGGTAATGCAGCGGCTGTCTTCGACGACTACCCGGTACTGGCCTACGGCATCGCCCAGGGCAATGGCCTCAAGACCGTCACGCCCAAGGTGGCTGGCGGGTCCTACGGTTTCGCGGTCCTCAAGGGCAACAATGCTGCCCTCAAGGATGCCTTCAACAAGGGGTTGGCAGACGTCAAGGCTGATGGCACCTACGACAAGATCGTCGACAAGTACCTCAAGGCCTCCGACTCCGAGGCCGATCAATCCTTCTGGCAGCTCTTCGTGAGCAGCTTCCCCGCCCTCATGAAGGGTCTGGGAATGACCCTGGCCGCCACCGCGCTGAGCTTGCTGTTCGCGTCGATCCTTGGCGTCATCTTCGGGTTCTGCAAGGTGTCCGGCATCGGGATTCTCAAGGCCATCGCGGCCATCTACGTCGACATCTTCCGAGGGACACCGTTGTTGGTCCAAGCCTTCTTCTTCTACTTCGGTCTACCTACGGTGACCGGGATCAAGATCGGCGTGCTGACGGCCGGCGTCCTGACCCTGTCCCTCAATGCTGGTGCCTACATGACCGAGATCGTTCGCGGCGGCATCCAGTCCGTTGATCCTGGGCAGATGGAGGCATCCCGGTCCCTGGGCCTGAACTGGATGCAGTCGATGCGCAAGGTCATCGTTCCGCAGGCGGTCAAGATCAGCACCCCGGCTGTCATCAACCAGTTCGTCATCAGCCTCAAGGACACCTCCCTGCTGGCTGTCATTGGATTCGCCGAGCTCACGTATCAGGGTCAGCAGATCATCGCCCGGAACTTCCGGTCCTTCGACATCTGGCTGATGGTCGGCATCATCTACTTCATCGTCATCTTCGCCCTGACGAAGCTGTCGAACTTCGTCGACAGAAAGGTGAACAAGTGACCACCGCAACTACCTATGACGGCCCCATGATCGAGGTCATCGACCTGCGCAAGTCCTTCGGGGAGCTGGAGGTGCTCAAGGGCATCTCCGCCACCATCACCAAGGGTGAGGTGCTGTCCATCATCGGCCCCTCCGGGTCCGGAAAGTCGACCTTCCTGCGCTGCCTCAACCTGCTTGAGGAGGTGACGAGCGGCACCGTCAAGGTCGAGGGACAGGACCTCACCGCCAAGGACACCGACATCAACAAGGTGCGTCAGAAGGTGGGAATGGTCTTCCAGCACTTCAACCTGTTCCCGAACATGACCGTCGCCGAGAACATCATGCTGGCCCCGGTGCAGCTCAAGAAGACCAATAAGAAAGAGGCTGCTGAGCGCGCCCATCGGATGCTGGAGCGGGTGCACATGGCCGACAAGGCCGGCGCCCGTCCCTCGCAGCTGTCGGGTGGTCAGAAGCAGCGTGTCGCGATCGCGCGCGCCCTGGCCATGGACCCCGATGTCATGCTCTTCGACGAGCCGACCTCGGCCCTCGACCCGGAGATGGTCGGTGAGGTGCTCGACGTCATGAAGGACCTTGCCGAGGGCGGTATGACGATGGCCGTCGTCACCCACGAGATGGGATTCGCCCGAGAGGTCGCCGACAAACTGATGTTCATGTCCGATGGCTACCTCGTGGAGGAGGGAGACCCGGTCGAGGTGCTCTCCAACCCCCAGAACGAGAGGACGAAGAACTTCTTGTCGAAGGTGTTGTGAGACACCCTGAGATCCGACGTGGCGACGCTCCAAGGCGTCGCCACGTCCGTGGTGTTGCGCTAGGTCGGCGAGCCAGATATACCCGGATCGTGTGTGGTGATCGGGTTGCTGACCGTCGGGGCTGCTACTCCTGGTGGCAGGGGACCGATCATGAACCCGTTCTCCACCACCATGGTGGGTGACGCCAGACGGAACAGCGTCAAGGTATGAAAGAGTTCTCGAAACGACAATAGGAGGACGATGTGAGCCAGGATCGACGGGATGTTGTTCGAGGACTGCCGCTGTACAAGCCGGGGGCCGCTCCCGGTGAGGGGGCCGTCAAGCTGTCGTCCAACGAGAACCCGTTCGGGCCGTTGCCGAGCGTCGTCGAGGCCGTCACTCGGATGCTCGCCGGGTTCAACCGTTACCCGTCGATAAGTGCTGAGGAGGTGCGCTCGGTCATCGCCGAGCACGTCGGCGTCGACATGCGCCAGGTGGCCCTCGGGGCCGGGTCGACCGAGGTCGCCAGCCAACTCATGCATGCCTTGGCCAGCACCGGTGACGAGATCATCTTCCCCTGGCGTTCCTTCGAGGCGTACCCGATCCTGACTCAAGTCGCCGGGGCCACTCCGGTCCCAGTGCCGTTGACGGAGGATCTGCGTCACGACCTCGACGCGATGTCCGCCGCGATCACCGACCGCACCCGGCTCATCTTCCTGTGCACCCCCAACAACCCGACCGGGACGGCCCTGCACACCGACGAGGTGGAGGAGTTTCTGGTCAAGGTGCCCGAGGAGGTCGTCGTTGTCATAGATGAGGCCTACTGCCACTTCAACAAGGAGGAAGGTGCCGTCGACGGGATCGGCCTTCTCGAGCACCACCCGAACGTCGTCGTGCTGCGGACCTTCTCCAAGGCCTACGGACTGGCGGGCCTGCGCATTGGTTTCGCCATCTCCAGTCCCGAGATCAGCGAAGACCTGCGTCGCGTCGCCACCCCGTTCACGGTGACCTCTCTCGCTCAGCAAGCTGCGGTCGCGTCGCTGGCCGTCGAGGACCAGCTCGACGAGAGGATCCAGCAGATCATCGCCGAACGCACCAGGGTTTTCGATGCGCTGGTCGAGCAGGGGTGGAGGATCAGCCCCTCCCACGCGAACTTCCTGTGGCTGGCAACAGGGGACGACACCGACCGGATTGACGAGGCTCTGATATCCCGGGGTGTCTTCGCGCGGTGTTGGAGTGGCGAGGGAATTCGCTTGTCGATCGGGTTGCCCGAGGAGAATGATCGAGCGATCGAGGCACTCTCGCAGGCGATCGCCGAGGTCTAGACGCCCAGGAAGTCTCGCCACCGGGGCAGCTCAGCATTCACCTGGGCCATCCCCAGAGCATAGGCCCGACGCAACTTGGTGACGTTCTTTTCCCTATTGGTGACGGGTACGTCGTGTGGGTAGAAGACGTAGGCCTTCCCGTCTGACTCGAGATCGCGCAACATCTCGCGAGTGGCGTTGTATTTGGCGGGACGGGTAATGGCTGCTTCAGCGACGGCAGGGCGGCGTCGGAACAACCGCCGAAGCGCCTGAGGGTGTTTGACCTCATCTTTGACGTAATCACGGGTACGAGTGCAGACCACAAAGAACCGGTCGTAGCCGTCGAGCCGGGCGCCGTCGATGGGGATACCACCGGTGTCCCCTAAAGCTCCGTCGACGTACTCGATGCCATTGATGGTTACCGGGGGCATGAGCCCGGGCATCGTTGAGGACGCCCGTACCCGCACCATGAGGTCATCTAGTGTTGTGATGTCCTTGCGGGTGAACCATTCCGGCTTGCCGTCGCTGGTACGAGTGGCGCCAATACGTAAGGTTTGGCGTGAGGCGCAGAAGGTATCGAAGTCGAACGGGAGGGCCTGGTGGGGCCCGGCGGTGCGCTGGTAGATGTACTCGGCGTGGAAGTATCCACGTCCCGCTAACCAGGTACCGACATTTCCGAATCGCGGGTCCGCGGCGAAGTCAGTGAAGCTCAGGCGAGTTCGTTCGGGATCGCGGGAGATGTAGTTCGCGGTGAGACTGGAGCCAGCGGAGATGCCGGAGACGTGCGGGAACTCCCACCCCAGTGCAAGCAGCTTAACGACGACGGCGCTGGTATAGGCGGCGCGCATGCCACCTCCCTCTAGGACTAGAGCTGTACCGTTAATAGGAGTCGTCATAGGTTCCAGCCTGCCACGTCGAGAGTTGTCAAGGGCAGGCAAAATGGAGACGTGACCCCACCACGCGACATTTCTCCTTGCGACCATCTTGAACAGGGAGGGAAGGTCGGCATCCGCCCCCTCGTCGAGGACGACCTGGAATGGCTGTGGCATTGGAACGTCGAGGTGGTCGCTCCGGAGTGGAAACAGTGGGACGGCCCCTACTTTGGCTCCGACGATGATTGCAGCTTCGCGGAGTTTGCTGAGGAGTGGCGTCTGGGGCTGATGAGCGGTCACCGCGCCGTCGTTACCGTCGGCGGAGACCGTGTCGGATTCGTCTCCCGGTTCGAGGAGCCACCGGCTGGCGGAGGCTGGTGGGAGGTTGGGATCGTCTTGTTTAGACCGACCATCTGGGGGTATGGCGTGGGGCGTCAAGCCTTGCGTTTGTGGACTGAATCGACCTTCTCGACCACTGATGCTCACGTCGTGACGCTGACGACGTGGAGCGGCAATGGCAGAATGATTCATTGTGCCAATGCTGTGGGATATCGAGAATGTGGCAGGATACCGCAGGCACGATCGTGGCAGGGGAGTCGCTGGGACTCGGTGACGATGGCCTTGCTACGCGATGACTTGTAATGGAGGTGAGTGGATGCGCCTCGGCGTGGTCACGTGCGTGGTGCTGACCTGTGCGCTTGTGTCAGGGTGCAGCGCCCTCGCCCCTCTGACTGAGCCGCAGCCAACCCCGACGGTTTCACGTGAAACCCCGAAGGGTGCCCAGACACAGCCGGCATGGGCTGTTCCAGTGACGAGATCTGGCAAGAAGCTCGGGCACCTTGGTGATGACCGTATTCGCATCGAGGTCGACCAAGCGGGTATAGCGAAATCCCCGGCAGACTCTGTCATGGTGGATCCGCAGGATGGCACTCCGGTAGTGCGCAAGGGATCTCCCATCGTGCTGGTGCGCTACGTCGTGACGAATGTGTCAACGGCGCCCCTCAACCTAGGTTTGGGAACGGTGACAATTTCCGCGCGCTACCCGGACTGGAGTTGGCGTCAGCCGTTGGTTTCGGTGCCGGCTCCTCAGGCCGATGCTGCCCACCATGTCGTGACGACCCCTTTTGCTCGTGGTACTGCACGGCCTCCATATGTGCTGGAGCCCGGTGAATCCTTCATGGTCGGAGCGAACTATCCCTACGAGACTGCTGAGCAACTCGATGTGACGGCCAAAATCGTGGTGTGCGACTCGGCAGGGGCCGTGGATCCGGGGTTGGGATGGACCCTCACCGGTCAGGTGCATTTGACGTGAGATGACGCTCCCGGGAGTGCTGAGTGTGACGGTTCTGTCGGGTGTCGAAGATCCGTGGCAGAGCCTCAGCGAGGAGAGTGGACGAATTCTCGAGGAGCCCGGAAGAACGAATGACACATTTGATCCGGACGCCTTGTGCTGAGTCCACTTGGTGGGAATGTCATTGGGGCGATCATCTCGTGGTGGGCGGTGCGTTGTGCACAGGACTGTCCACAGTAGCTGTGGACAACTGTGGATAACGTTCGTGGGTGATGTGATCTGGAACACCCCCAAAAAAGTTGTCCACAGATGTGCTGTGTGTCTCTTGAGGGGGATCGAGGCGCGCCCATAACTTCACGGCCATGTCCGCGACGACTCCTGCACACATAGCGACGCCGGTACCCCGGCTACGTCGCTCGCCCCGTCTCATCGCCATCGGCGTGCTCTGCGCTTGCCTGGGCGGCCTGGGCGGAGCATTTGCCTGGCACAGCGCGTCCCACACAGACCAGGTTCTCGTCATGACGCGGGCAGTGGGGCAGGGCGAGATCGTCCGCAATACCGATGTCGGTCTGACATCCGTGGCCGTCGACAGGGCGGTGACGACCATCCCGGCATCTCAGCTCGACGAGATAGTCGGCCGCCATGCCCTCGTCGATCTCTCAGCCGGTCAGCTGCTCGGATCCCACTCAGTCGGCGCGCTTCGGGTGGCACCGGGGCGTTCTCGAATTGGGCTGAAGCTGGCTGCCGGACGATTACCCACCGTCTCCCTTCCCGCGGGAGCGCGCGTGACCTTGGTGGAAACCAGCTCTGACAAGGCATCGGAGACCGCATCTCAACTCTCGACCTTCGACGCCGTCGTTGTCGCAGCCCCCAAAGGCACCAACGACCATGGGGGCTGGCTGGTCGACGTCGAGGTGGATTCCGGCAATGCGGCCCGGCTCGCTGACCTGGCCTCGTTGGACCGCATTGCCCTGGTCGAGAGGGGACGATGATGGCGATGCTCCTGCTCGTCAGCCCTGGGGGAGCTCCAGGGCTGACGACGACCGCTCTTGGCTTGGCGTTGAGCTGGCCACGCGACGTCATCCTCATCGATGCTGACCCGTGCCCAGGCCGCGCCATCGAATCAGGATTTCTCGCTGGTCGCATTCCACCGCGGGCCGGGCTGATCGGATTGGCCGCAGCCTGTCGTGACGGTGCTGATCCAGTGCAGGCGATGTGGGAGGAGATCATCCCGCTTCCTCACGATGACGACAACAAGATGGTCGGGCTCATCAGCGGTTACGGGCACCTTGGGCAGGCTTCTCTCATGGGTGCTGCGTGGCCAGGCCTTGTCAGCGCCATGATCGATCTCGGTCGGGCTGGGGTTGACGTCATTGTCGACGGTGGGCGGTTGGGTCCGGAAGCCTTACCCGAGAGCCTCATTTCTCGCTCCTCACTCATCGGGATCGTGACGGGATCGCGGCTGCGACAGCTTGCCGGGCTGTCCATGCGATCCAAGGAGGTCGAGGCCATCTCCTCGACCACCACCGGAACTGTGGGACTCGTCGTCGTGGGCCCTGGACATCCCTACGGCTCGCGCGAGATCGGACGCCAATTTGGCCTGCCAGTGTTGGGAGAAGTGACTCGTGACGTTCAGGCTGCGGCCGTTCTGTCCGATGGTGATCCAACGGGAAGGAGATGGGCTCGTGGACGGTATGCCACGAGTCTGCGAACCCTGGCTGATGCGATGGAACTCAAGCTCAGTCGCTCCAACGAGACCATCAACGGGCCGCGGGCCGCGACGTCATTGGCCGTGGGGGTGGCGCCATGACGATTAACGAGACCGCTCCGGCGGTGTGCCGATACGCCGATGACACCCCGGCAGGCACCATCGAGAGCAGAGAGGACCTCGCTGGTCTGCTGTCTCGGATGTCCCCATCGGCTACTCCGTCTCCAGCTGCGGCTCCTGGACCCACGCCGAGGCGACTTGAGACGACCGACATTGACTGGGGCACAGTCGTCGCGCTGCGTCGCAAGGCGTCGGAGCGTATCTCCTCGGAACGTGCATCGCATCGAGAGCGCAATGGAATTGATCTCAGCGGCGATGACGTGAGGATGCTCGGCCGGTCGGTTGTGCGTCAGGTGGTTGAATCCCATGCCGAGAAACTGACAGCCGAGGGTCAGGCGTTGTGGAGTACGTCCACCAAAGAGGCCTACGCCAGCGCCGTCGTGGATGCGATTTTCGGGTACGGACGGTTGCAACCGCTCTTCGAGATCCCGGATGCCGAGAACATCGAGATCAACGGCAGTGACCGGGTCTTCATCCAGTACGGGGACGGACGACGTGAACCGGGCCCGCCGGTTGCCGACAGTGATGACGAACTGGTGGAGGCGATCCGCTTCCTGGGGGAGTCCGCAAACCCTCCGCGACCCTTTGACGACGCCCATCCCACCATGACGGTGGCTCTCGGCTCGGAGTACCGCCTGCACGCCATCGGGTTCGGGCTGTCCTACCGACCGTCGGTCGTCATCCGTCACCACACCCTGACGAGGGTGACGATCGACGACCTCGTTGCCAGCGGGATGATGCCCCATCACGTAGGTGTGTTGTTGCGCGCGGGCGTCTTGGCTCGACGATCCATCGTCATTGCAGGAGACCAGGGAGCCGGCAAGACGACTCTGTTGCGTGCCCTCGTCGACGCGATCCCGCCCACTGAGCGGTTCGGAACCCTCGAAACCGATTACGAGTTGCTGACCCACCTCAACCCGGAACGCGACAACATGGTCGCCCTGCAGGCCACCGTCGGGCTGGGGGAGAAGGTGGATGGTCGATCCCTCGGTGAGTTCACGGTTGCTGATCTCATCCCGGAGGCGTTGCGTCAGAACCTGTCGCGCCTGGTCGTCGGCGAGGTGCGTGGCGTCGAGGCAGCTGCCATGTTCGAGGCGATGCAGGCCGGGGCTGGAACCATGAGCACCACCCACTCCCATTCCGCGACCTCGACTATGGACCGTTTGGCTGGACGAGTTGCCATGGGCGGCGTCATGACGATCGACGAGGCCTATCGCCAGATCGCTCACAACATCACCTTCCTCGTCCACGTCACCCTGGTCGATGACACCTGGCGAGGAGGGACCCGGACCCGTCATGTCACGGAAATCCGGCAATTGACCGGGGCACTGGAAAACGGCCGCCCCATCACCCATCTCACCTATGCCGCGCCGACATCCACGAGCCCCGGTGTCTTCCACCCCGATCCTGCCCTTGTCGCCGAACTCTCCCATTACGAGCCGGAGGTGACGAGATGGGCATGAGCACACCGGTCGCGGCATTGCTGGGGGTTCTCCTGGTCGGAGGACTGACGATGATCGTCATCGGGTCAGCCTCCATCCACCAGTTGTCCACAGGGCAATCCACAAGTTTGTGGACAGCGGTGGACAACTGGTTCTCCCGATTGCCCCGCCGCAGTCGCGTGCATGGTCTGACTGGTCTGGGTGTCGGTGCCGTCGGTTACCTGGTGACCGGTTGGGCAGTCCTGATTCTCATCGTGCCGATCCTGGCTGTCGTCGTCCCTGCCTTGCTGGCCGATCCGCCCCGGCGCGACCTCGACGTCATGCGCGCCCTGGAACGGTGGGTGCGCCTGGTCAGCGGTTCCGCGTCGACGGGTAAGTCCGTCATCGACGCCATCCGGGCGACGCGGCGTCAGGCCCCGGCGCTCCTAGTGGAACCGCTTACTCGCATGGTGGCGCGGCTAGATTCACGATGGGACACCCGGGCTTCCCTTCAAGGACTTGCTGACGACCTGGACAGTGCCGACGCCGACCAGGTCATTGCCGCGATCATGATGGCTTCAGAACGAGGGGGAACAGGGGCCACCAGCACCCTCGATGCACTGGCGGCATCCCTCCAGGAGCGGATTCGGGCAGCCCGAGGAGTCCAGGCCGAGCGTGCCAAACCGCGAGTGGTCGTCCGCCAGGTCAGCATCATCATCGCCGTCGTGTTGGCTGGTGCTCTTGCTCTGGGACGAGAATACCTGGCCCCCTACCGTACCGGCGTCGGCCAGGTGTTGCTGTGTTGCTACGCCGGGTTGTACCTCGTCGGGCTCGTCGCTCTGTCGCAACGCAGCAAGCCTCGACGCCGCGCCCGGATCCTGTTGAGGCGGGAGGCCGATCATGACTGAGTCCACGCTTGCCCTCGCCGCCATCTGTGGGGCTCTGCTGGCATCCGCACCCATCTTCGTCATCGCTGGAAGGCGCGGTGCTCCCCTGAGGCTGATCGACGCGCTGGCAGGGTTGTCCGCGCCTATCCGGCAGGACGCCGTCGTCGATCCAGCCTCCGAGGATGGACGGCTGGAGAGATGGGGAGCACGCGCTGCGGCACGGTGGCCACGTCTCATCAGTGAGAAGTCTCGTCGAACCCTCGCGCTGCAGGGCCGGACTCCCGGTGACTTGGTCGCCGAGAAGGCTGTCATGGCGGTGGGCGGAATGACGATGCCCGTCCTCGCCCGAGTCGTGACAGCGATATGGGGTGACGCCCTCCCGGTGACTCCTGTCGGACTGGCGGTTGTGCTTGCCATTCTTGGATGGTTCATTCCTGACACCCGGATCAGGTCACGATCCAAGGCAGTCCGTCAGGATGCTGCCGAAGCGGTGCTGGTCTACATCGACCTCGTCACATTGGCGAGGTTGGCAAATCAGTCGGCGCCCCGAGCCCTCGTCGAGGCCGCACAGATGAGTGATCACCCTGTCCTGGCCCGGATTCGCACCACGCTGGAGCGTTCCCGATTGGAGCAGCAGTCGCCGTGGGCTGGCCTGGAGAGTCTGTCCGAGGAACTGGGACTCCCCGAGCTCGCTGAGCTCGTCGAGGTGCTTCGCCTCGACGATCAGGGGGCCTCTCTGGCCGGAACTCTGCGAGCACGCGTCAACGAAATGAGGGATGCCCATCTCAGCCGGGAAAAGATCGAGGCTCAGACGACCTCCGAATCCCTGACGATCTGGATGGTCATTCCGGTTCTCGTCCTGGGGTTGGTGCTCATCACTCCGCCGCTTCTGATCATGGCTGGGGTGGCGTCATGACCATGCCTCGCACCCTCGACACCCCAACCTGCAACGGGGCCAGTGACGTCACCGGAAAGGCCGGTGCGAATGACCAAGGAGGTCGCCATGAAACATGTCAACACCGTCGCGTCCCTTGTCCTGCCGATGATGGCGGGCATCCCGCCGGTCGTCGAGAAGCACGACGAGAGGGGACTCAGCCAATCAACCGAGAACGCCATCCTGCTGGTGGGGGCCGTGTCCATCGCAACGGTGGTCGTCACCGTGATCAAGGGGTACGTGACGTCGAACCTGCCGAAGTGAGGTCAAGGCAGGCGTCTCGACGAGGCCGGGAGCGTGGGGTTTCCGAATCTCTCCAGTGGTCGCTGGTGTGGCCGGTGGTCCTGCTCGTGGTGGTCGGGGTCGTCCAGACCTCGGTCGTGCTGCAGGCTCGGGCCACAGCCACCGAGGCGGCCCGGGCGGCAGTCAGGGTACAAGCCTTGCGTGGTTCCCATGCTGGTGATGCCGAAGCCGTCGCTCGGGACGTGGCCCAGACCTCCAAACTGGCCAATGTCACGGTACGGGTGTCGACCACTGGCTCCCTGGTACGCGTTGATCTCGAGGGCAAGGCAGCGACTCTGTTTGGTGCCGTCATCCCCGTCGAAGGTCACGCCGTTGCCGTTGAGGAGGGGACATGACTCGGCATAGTCAATTTCGGGGATATCAGCGTGGTGCAGTCGCCGTCGAGGCTGCGCTCATCCTGCCCAGTCTCCTCATGATCGCCGCAATGACGACAGGGGGTTGGCGGCTGTCCGAGGTACGGGCCGATGCCCAGTCGGCTGCCGAGGTAGCCGCTCGCGCGGGATCGGTCGCCTCGACGGTTGGTGAAGGCTATGCGGTAGGCCAGCGAGTCGCCATGACCGAACTTGCCGGAACCAGGTGCAGCGATCCTGCGATCAGCATCGACTCATCGGCCCTTGCCCTGCCAGTGGGGTCCACGGGAGTCACCTCCGCCCGGGTGAGGTGCACTGTCAGGCTCTCCGACCTTCTCGTTCCGGGAATGCCGGGCGCCCTCCACGTCGAGTCGACGGCACATTCCACCGTCGACAGTCATCGGGAGCGACACGTATGAATGGCGCATCTCTCCGCGCCCGAATGCGCGGTCTCGCGGCCTTCGTGGCCCTCATCATCCTTGTCCTCGGTTCCCCAGCTGCCCTGGTGGCATGGGGACGTCTCGACGCCACCACCTTGTTGCGTCCGTCAGGCTGGCTCACCCCTGATGACGGGACGATCCTTCTTGGAATTGCCACCGTCGTCGGCTGGCTGGCGTGGGCGGTCTTCACGGTCTGTGTGGTCTCGGAGATCGTCGGACTGGCGACCAGTCAGCGTCGCCACATCAAGCTTCCAGGGCTGGGCACAGTTCAGAGCATCGCTGCCGGACTACTCGTGGCGAGCCTGACAGTCCTGTCCCCTCTGACGCGCTCGGCCGCTCCTCCCACCCCGGCGCCGATCGTGGCGACGGCTGCCGCGACGCCGCAGCCTGCAGACGAGGTGCAGGCGAGTGCTGAGGTTGAGCCTGCCCCTGACGACGATGTCATGACGGTCACCGTCGGCCCCCATGACGACCTGTGGGCGATAGCTGAAACCTGGTACGGAGACGGCACCTCATGGCGACGTATCGCGGCCGCCAATCCTGGGATCGACGTCGACCACCTGGCCGTCGGTCAGGAACTCGCTCTTCCCGGGGCCACCATGACCATCCCCAATGGGCATACCGGTGCTGGCCATCCCCTCGACGCGGACCAGCTCGATCGGCTCACCCCGTCCGTTGACGACCATGACGTCCGAACTGTCACCGTTCAGGAAGGGGACACCCTCAGCGGGCTCGCACGCACCTGGCTCGGTGATGCCGCAGCCTGGCCGTCCCTCTGGCATCTCAATGCGGGAATCGTCACGGACCCTGACCACATCGAGCCCGGCTGGGAGCTCGTCGTGCCTGCCCCGGAACCTGAACAGGCCACGTCGACATCAGTGGCCGACATGGACGAAGCTGCCATGACCGAGCCGGAGAAGGCTCTCCCCGGCCACGACGACGAGGCGTCCGGTGCAGATATCGCTCAGAGCGCGCTGCAGCCAGATGCGCCTCCCTCAGATGTCCCGACTCCTCGACCCGAGGAAGCGGTGGCTGCCGCCGGGGTAGGTCAGGACCCTGCCGAGATCCTCCGTACCGGGTTGGCGGGCCTGAGCCTGTTCCTGGCCGGTGGGGTGGCCGGCACAATCGCTGCTCGACGGCAGCAGCAGCTCTTCACCCGCCCGCTGGGCCGGCAAATTCCTACCGTGTCGGGACCGCCGCGTCGCGCCAAGAGAATGCTCGACACCGCGGCCGATCACGGGGACGAAGCAACGTCACGCGGTGACGACGCCGTCAACACTAACCCTGTCAGCGCCGACACCCTGACGCCCACGACCGTCGTCCTGGGAACCACTGACCCGCACACCCCAGTCGTGCTGGACCTCGCCGATACCGGCGGTCTCCTGGGTATTGACGCCACTGCCGAGTTGGCCTCCGCGGTGGTGGCATCGATCAGTCTGTCCCTTGTCGCAGCGCCATGGTCCGGCGGAATCGACATCGTCGCCGTCGGTGACGACCTCGCGTGGTTGTCACGGGCCGGAAGTGACGATGTGCAGTGTGCTGACGCCGAGGAAATCGTCGAGGGACTGGCGGATCTGTCTGACGGTCCCAGTAGTCAGCACCCATCGATTACCAGGGTCGTGTTGTCCTCTCAGCCCCTCGACCTTCCGAACCCGTCATCCGTGGTCGAGGCGGGAATCGTCGTCGTCATGCCAAGCACATGTGGCCGGAGGGTCATCGTCACCGGCCCCGATCATGCCGAGCTGGACGGTCAGGCTTTCACACCCCAGATCGTCACCGCACCGATGCGCCGTGCCGTCGTCGAGCTGCTCGAAACCACTGCTCGAACTGATACCGAGCCTGCCCTCTGGTGGGAGCCACGGCGAGGGGAGGAGACGTCCAGCCCTCCGACGATGGTGGCCAAGACCTGCGCAGTACTGCCGCCCAGTGATGCCCATACGACCGTCGAGGAGGAACACGTGCTCACGCCAACTGCACTGAGTGATGTCGCTCAGTTGCCCGTCCCCGTCGGCGCAGTTTCCTCTCCTGTCCTGCGCCTCCTTGGCCCGGTCGACCTCGTGGGAGCTCGCGGGAATCCGCCGACCAAGGCTCGGCGGCAATGCCTTGAGTACTGCGCCTGGTTGCTGTGCCATCCTGGCGCGCGATCGGTGCAGATGGCTGACGCCCTCATGGTCGCAGAGCCGACCCGACGGTCCAATGTCTCCCGACTGCGGCGATGGCTGGGCTCCGATGATAACGGTCGGGCCTACCTGCCCGAAGGGTATGACGGTTCCCTGCGTCTGGCAGATGTCGTCAGTAGCGACTGGGAACGGCTTGAACTGCTTGTCGCGGGAGGGGTCTCGACGGCCCCGCTGGCCAATCTCGTCTCGGCCATGGACCTCGTTCGTGGTGCCCCGTTGGCTGACGCCGCTCCCGGTCAGTGGCACTGGGCCGAGGAATGGCGCATCGACATGATTCAGATGATCCGTGACATCGGGGTCGAGGTGGCCCGTCGAGCCATGGAGAACAGCGACTTTGAGCTGGCATCCAGGGCCTTGGCGCGTGCCACCGTCGCCTGCCCTGAGGACGAAGTGCTGTTGGTGGCGCGCATCAAACTCGCTGACGAACTCGACGATCGTGGCGAGGTTGAACGGTTGGTCTACGTGCTGTCGCGGCAGGCTCGCCGTCTTGGCGTCGACCTGTCGGAGGAGACGATTTCGGTCCTCCAGGAGGTGATGGAAGGCCACGTGCGGGCCCGGGTGGTGTGAGCGTCACTCCTCAGGACTGCCGGTGGGAAGACCTCCCATGGCGCTGCCCTTGTCGAAGACATCGTCACCCTGTGCGCGGGTGGCCAGGATGAAGATTCCGGCCACCACGAGGTAGGAGAGTGCCAGACCAATCATGTGCGGGCCAGACAGTCCGTGCACCGGAAGCACGAGGGCCGCCAGGGCGGAGCCTCCCACGAACAATGCGTTGTAGACCATGTCGTAGGCGATGAAGACTCGGCCCTTGTAACCATCAGAAACATGGGCCTGACAGATGGTGTCGACCCCGGCTTTCAGGGACTGGGCGAAAAGGCCGATGAGGAAGCCGGCGACCAGCAGACCCCAGCGGTTCGGGATGGCCCCTGGGAAGGCCTGAATGACGGCGGTGCCGACCAGCAGGCTGATGAGGGCTTTCCTCATGCCCAGCCCGTGTACCAGCATCGGCATGAATCCGGCCGACAGCACGAAGCCAGCCCCCATCGCCACCGCCCAGATCGTCATGTCAGCCATGGCCCCGTTGATGTCGGACTGCACGTGGAAACGGTTGCGATAACCCAGGATCATGGCCACCGAATAGACGCCGAAGAGTGCTCGCTGGGCGCCGATGAGAGTGAGGGAATTGCCCACCAGGGGCACCTTTCCCAGGTAACGGAAACCGTCGACGACATCCTCGGCGACAGCACGCAGCGTTTGGGAGCGGTCCGGCAGTGGTGGCCCGAGTTCTCGGCGCGAGAACTGAAGACCAAGTGCCACAGAAATCGCGAAGAGTACCGCAGAGATGCAGAAGATGATCGTGTCGGCATGGTGAACCGGCATGTAGTGTCCAGCAATCATTCGAACGGCGGCCGCGACGACGGCTCCAATCATGAGTCCCAGGGGGCCAATCGTCGGCATGATCGAGGAAGCCGTCAGGTAGTCGCGTTTGTCGATGGTGTACTCCAGCCCCGCCACCAACGCCGTAAGAAGGAAGCGGTTGAGGCTCATTGCGATGAGCAATCCGACGAGCAGGGCCAGGTGAGAGGGTCTGTCGCGTGCACCGTCCCAGACCAGGATCCCCAACCCGATCGCGATGAGGCAGCGCAGGCCGTCGGTGTAGACGAGGATTCGCTGACGTGACCAACGGTCGAGAACGACAGAGATGAAGGGCCCGATGATGCTGAACGGCAACAAGGTGATGGCCAGCACCATCGTGATCGACCACGCGTCAGGCTGCTGCTCGGGAGAGAGCAGCACGTAGGAGGCCATTCCCACCTGCAGGGTGCCGTCGGCCGCCTGTGTCGCTACGCGGACTCCGAGAATCCTTCGAAAATCGTGGCGCCGCCACAGGTGGCGCAGGTTCTGCCAGAACACATGGTCTCCTTCGGGGCCGGCCTGCCTCGATCCTAGAGGGTTGTGGGAAGGGGATCCTGGGCGGATCCGTCGCTGGTTGCGCGCGCATGGCCGGTGGGGGACAGCCTGAAAAGGCCCTTGAACGCCACTTCATGAGGAGTTCAACAACAGGGGTGTGGACTTGGGAAGGTAGAGCGGCTAGCTTCTAACCACCCGTATCAGTCGGCGTTGGATCGACGTCGGGGCTGTGCTCACCGCATGCGCAGCCGCCCCACGGATGACTGATCGTTCTGCCCGAAACTATATATATATATCGTTCATGTAGCATAATTAATGCCCTGCAATGCAATGCGGCGTTGTGCTGACAATGAAGGAGTTGCCATGGCTGAACTCAAGAAGGGCCTAGGATTCTTCCAGCTCCTCGCCCTCGGGGTGGCCGGATTGATCGGCTCGAGTTGGATTTACACGAACTCGAAATTTTTCGACAAGTACGGTGCTGGAGGCATGATTTTCGGCATGCTCCTCGGAGGCTTGCTGGCATCCTGTGTGGCTCTGGCTTATAGCGAGATGACAACGCTGTTTCCCAGAGCTGGGGGCGAAGTCGTCTATTCCTACGTCGGCCTCGGTAGAAGGGCATCCTTTGCCACTGGTTGGCTCCTCATTGGCGCTTATCTTTCATCCACTGCTTTTTATGTGACAGCTTTCGGGTATCTTTTGGAAAAGATTTGGCCGAATTTGGGATCCGTGTCCCTGTATTCAGTCAACAGGGAATCAGTCGATATGACTGTATTGATAATCGGCGTCGTCCTGACCCTGATCATTGCGGCAATGAACTGGTTCGGAGTGAGCCTTTCCGGTCAGATCCAGACCGTTCTCTTCGTCGCTATGGTCGTCATCGGACTCGCCCTGGTCGTCACGGCGCTCGTCACTGGCAGCCCCAGCAACTTCATCCCGCCCTACCGGGCCGACGCCAATGCCCTCGGCGACACCCTCCGCTTCGTCGTGCCCGGTATGACCTACATGGCAGGCTTCGGGCTGGTGGCAGCACTGGCCGAGGACGCCGACATCCCTGCCCGCAAGATCGGTCGCATTACCGTCCTCACCGTCCTGACGGCCACCTTGTTCTACTGCTTGGTGCTGGCCTCCTCGGCCTGGATCCTTCCCTGGCAGGACGTCGCCAAGATGCACCTGGGCACCATCGATGCCTACACCACTGCCGGCTTCCCGATCCTCGGCTGGGGAGCCTGGATCATTGCCATCTGTGGTCTGTTGACGAGTTTTCTCGGTCTGTTCATGGCGATCTCCCGCATCGTCGTCGCGATGGCGAGGGCCAGGCTCCTCCCGGAGGGCCTCGCCGCAGTGGACGAGGAGAGTGGCGCCCCGCGCAGGGCCATTCTGCTCACCACTGTCATGACCTTGCTGCTGGGAGCCCTAGGCCCGGGCGCCATGCTGTGGTTCCTCGACACCGGTGGCATCTACCTCGGACTGGTGTGGATCATCGTCGTCATCACCCTGTCCACCCTTCCGAAGAAGTACCCCCACCTGCGCTCCAAGTACCATGCCGGATGGCTGCCATGGGTGGGAGCTGTCGGCGCCCTCGTCACGGTCGTCATGGCGATCTGGCCGGGAACGAATACCTCGCTGGTGTGGCCTGGTGAGTACCTCGTCCTGCTCGTCTGGGCCGTCATCGGTTTTATCCTGTGGCGGCTGGCCAAGCCCATGGGGGAGGACGAGGCCCTCGGCAGCTTGCTCGGTTCCTACGCCGATGACCTCAAGAAAAACCTGGGTGAGGTGGAGCAGACCCCGGCCAGGAGCTGACGATTCGTCGAGCGCTCCTGGCTCATGACGTCGCGCTCATGGGGCGGGAGACGGCGTGGTTGCAATGTTGCTGTCCGTAAAGGTGTGCAAAGGGCCTGACAACGCGCCATGATTGGGGCCATGACGATGAAGTCGGATTTGGAAATTGCTCGTGAGGCCCACCTTGACCCCATCGAAAAGGTGGCAGCTCGGGCTGGCATTGAGGAAAGGTGCATCGAGCCCTACGGGCGCGATGTCGCCAAGGTCGATCTCGAGGTCATCAAGCAGAACAGGGATCGTCCGCGTGGCAAATACGTCGTCGTCACGGCCATCACGCCCACACCCCTTGGCGAAGGCAAGACGACCACAGCAGTCGGTCTGGCTCAAGGACTGGAGAAGATCGGCAAGCGCAGCGTGCTCGCTCTGCGTCAACCCTCCATGGGCCCGACCTTCGGCATCAAGGGCGGTGCCGCTGGCGCCGGGTATTCCCAAGTGCTGCCGATGGAGAAGCTCAACCTGCACCTGACCGGTGATTTCCACGCTATTGGTGCGGCCCACAACCTGTTGGCCGCCATGATCGACAACCATCTGCACCACGGAAATGAGCTCGACATCGAGCCTCACTCCATCTCATGGCGTCGCGTCGTCGACATCAACGACCGTGCCCTTCGCAACACCATCGTCGGCCTCGGATCGCGAATTGACGGCATCCCCCGTCAGAGCGGATTCGACATCACTGCGGCCAGCGAGGTGGGCGTCATCCTGGCCCTGGCCACCTCACTCTCAGACCTGCGCGCCCGGCTGGGACGTATCGTCATCGGCTACAACCGCTCCAAGGAGCCAGTCACCGCGGAAGACCTGCATGCCGCCGGGTCGATGGCAGTCATCCTCAAGGACGCCATCAAGCCGAACCTGCTGCAGACCACCGAGAACAGCCCGGTGCTCGTCCACGCCGGCCCCTTCGGCAACATCGCCACGGGCAACTCGTCGGTCATCGCCGACCGCATCGGCATCGGCTGCGGTGACTACCTGCTGACGGAGGCCGGATTCGGCGCCGACATGGGCGCCGAGCGGTTTTTCAACATCAAGTGCCGCGTCGGTGGTATGCGCCCAGACGCCGCCGTCCTCGTCGTCACCGTGCGTGCCCTCAAGACCCATGCCGGTCGCTACAAGGTCGTTCCTGGAAAGCCACTGCCCCCGGCCATGCTCGAGGACAATCCGGACGACGTCCTCGCCGGTGCCGCCAACCTGCGCAAGCACATCGAGATCGTCCGAGACTTCGGCGTCTCCCCGGTGGTGGCCCTCAACGTCTTCCCGAGCGACCATCCCGACGAGATCGACGCCGTCCGTAAGGTGGCAGAGGTAGCCGGTGCTCACTTCGCCGCTTCGACCCATGTCGTCGACGGTGGCGACGGCGCCGTCGATCTGGCTCGCGCGGTCGTCGCGGCGTGCGACCAGAACACCGACTTCCGCTACACCTACAATCTCGAGGACTCCCTGGTCGACAAGCTCACCAAGGTGTCCACCAAGGTTTACGGGGCTGATGGGGTCGACATCGCTCCGGCCGCGGCCAAGGAGCTCGCCCATTTCGAGGATCTCGGCTACGGGAACTTCCCGGTCGTCATCGCCAAGACCCACCTGTCCCTGTCTCACGACCCCTCCCTCAAGGGGGCCCCGACCGGATGGCGTCTGCCTGTCCGCGAGGTGAGGGCCGCTGTGGGCGCCGGGTACATCTACGCGATCTGTGGTGACATGCGCACCATGCCGGGCCTGGGACGTCACCCGGCGGCCGAGCGCATCGACATCGATGACACCGGGGAGACCATCGGATTGTTCTGATCGAGTGTGATCCGCGGGGCTGCGGACATCATTCCTCGCCCCGCTTCTGTCGTGATCCTTGTCCTGGGGACGACTCAGCGTCCCTCGGTGGGCGGGGGAGTGGGATGGGTCAGCACACAACTCACCGGGCGTCCGGTCACGAGAGACCCGTCGCGGACGAATCCCTCCTCGCGGCCGGTGAGTTCGCCGATGAGGAGACGACGCCCCTTGTCGAGTAGGTCCGCACGGTCGTCCGACAGGTCATGGAGTTGGTGTGGATCCGCCGCAAGGTCGAAAAGCTGCTCCTCTCCAGATCCGGACATCCAGATGTACTGGTAGTCGTCCCACCAGATCCACTGCAGTGACTGGCCGAGCAGGACATGCTCGCCATGCAGGTGAGTGCGCCACGGCGACTCTCCATCGCGTAACAGTGGAAGGATCGAGCGGCCCTCGACCTTATCGGGGGTGTTCACTCCCGCACAGTCCAGCAAGGTGGGCATGACGTCGCGCAGCTCGACGAGTTCATCTACTCGGCTACCAGGGGTGATACCAGGCCCGGCAAGCAGGAACGGGATGTGGGTCGATCCCTGGTAAGGGTAGCCCTTTCGCCACAGGTGATGGTCTCCCATCATGTCGCCGTGATCCGATATGAAGGCGATGTACGTGTTGTCAGCCACCCCGAATTCGCCCAAGACCTGACGTAGTCGGCTGATTTGGGTGTCGATATGGGTCATGTGACCGTAATAACCAGCCATCGCCCGACTGATGTCGCGTGGCCGGTACCGAGCGACGAGACTCGTCGGATCGGCGTCATTGCGCCAGTCGCTGAAGGTGTCCGATCAGTCCCCGACCGCCGGCGGTCGCAGCGGAGCCCCGTCATAGCGGTCGAAGGCCCACTGCGGCGGATCGTAGGGGGCGTGGGGACGGTGGAAGGACAGGTAGAGGAAGAATGGGGTAGTCGGGTCGCGGCGGTAGAACCACCGGGTCGCCTGGTTGACGACCCAGTTCGTCGGGTGCAGCCGCTCGGCCTTGTCCCAGGGCCGAGCAACTAGGGAATTGCACTCGATTCCGTCATCGATGTAATCCTCGTCACTGGCCGTCCCAGTCTGGTCGCGCAACCACACGAGATAGTCGTCATAGCAAGCCGGATCGCGGTGGCGTTGTCGGGAGTAGTGCAGGTACCCGTCGTGAAGTTCGATCTCGTCGAATCCGATGCGATTGCGCTCGGGCCAGTAGTGCATCTTTCCGATGGCACGGGTCTGGTAACCGGCGTCCGACAGGGTCGACGGCAGAGTGTCCTCGACGTCGAAAGTGACTCCGTCCTGGTAACCGACCCGACGATGGGTTCCCGCAGAGAGCCCCGTCATGAGGGACATCCTTGCCGGAACACACGTGGGCGTGGCCGAGTAGGCCCTTTCCACGACAGCCCCCTGACTCGCCAGCTGGTCGAGATACGGTGTCTCGACGTCAGGATGGCCCAGCCCGGAGAGGCAGTCACCCCTCCACTGGTCAGTACAGACGAGGACGATGTTGGGACGGTCAATCGCTGGTTGTTCGTGTTGGTCGTTCATGATGCGTCTTGCATATTCTCACTTGATTCCAGTCATGGTGATGCCCGTTACGATGTAGCGCTGGGTCGCCACGAAGAGGGCACACACTGGGACGAACAGCATGAGGGATCCCATGGCCGTCAGGTTCCACAGTGTGAAGCTCTCGCGGTTGAACGACGACAACCCAATGGTGAGGGTTCTCATGGCCTCGGACTGAGTGGCGATGAGCGGCCAGAGGAACTCATTCATCTGGAAGACAAATGTGAACAGTCCCAATACCGTCAGAGCCGGCTTGTTCTGAGGCAGGACGATCGATCGGTAGATGCGGAGTTCCCCCGCACCGTCGACACGTGCGGCTTCAACGAGGGAGTCCGGGATACCTGCCATCGACTGACGCATCAGGAAGATCGAGAATGCGCTCATCAAGAATGGCGTGACGAGCCCTTGGTAGGTGTCCAACCATCCAATCTGACTGAACTTGGCATATAGCGGAATCATTCGAACGAAGAACGGGATCATCATCGTCGAGAGTATGAGGACGAAGACAGCGTTCTTGCCTGGGAACTCAAATTTCGCGAAGGCATACCCGACCAACGGCGCGAAGATGAGGTGTGACAGCGTGATGAGGCCTGCGACGAGGACAGAGTTGAGGAAGAACCTTCCGAATGGGGCAGCCTCGAAGAGGCGGGTGATGTTGACCCATTGCCATGATGACGGGATGAGAACGGCTTTTCCTCCCGTTGCCTCCGCGTTCGACTGGAAAGCCAGACTCACCATGTATACGAGGGGGGCTATCGCAATAAGCGCTGCAATCCATACGAGGACGAGTGAGACAACCCTCGCTCCGGGAAAGAGCTGCTCGGATCGATGCCTGGCCTGAGCAGATGTGGTGCTCACAAGATCGCCTCCTTCATTCGTCCCACCCGCAACTGAATTATTGAGAGAGCGACGATCACAATGAGCAGTAGGAATGACATCGCAGACGCATATCCCAGGTTTCCACTAGTGAAGGTCTCACGGTATACCTGATACACATACAGGGATGTCTCATTCCCGGAGCCACCATTGGTGACGATGTATGGTAGTCCAAATTGTTGGAGTGAACCGATCATTCCGACGAGGACAACGAACAATGTCGTCGGTGCGAGCATAGGAAGAGCGATTTTCCATAACCGCTTCGATGCTGAGGCGCCGTCAATTCTGGCAGCCTCGTGAAGCTGAGGATCAATGGATTGAAGACCGGCCAGGAAGAGCAGCATGACGTAGCCGGATTCCTGCCACACCGTGATACCGACGAGGGTAGCCAGTGGGGCGGTCGTCAGCCAGTTCTGTTGGGGTAGTCCGAGATCGCCGAGAACGGCATTGAGGATGCCAGTGTTTGAGTCGAGGATGTTCCTCCACATCAAGCCAATGATGGCGACCGAAGTCATGTACGGCGTCAGGATTGCTGTCCTTGCGATGGTACGGCCCTTGAAATTCTGGTTGAGCACCAGGGCCAGGATTAGGCCGATGATCGAGGACAAGATGAGGCAGGAGGCCGCGTAGATGATCGTGATCCCAAATGAATGCCACATTTCAGAGTCGTGAATGATATTAACGTAGTTTCTTCCGCCCACCGGGGTGAGCTTGGTGAAACCCGTGGTGAAAGAAAGTCTGAACTCATCGATGATTGGCAGGAAGAAGAACAACGCGAAATATATGAGGGCCTGAGCTATGAACAGGTACGCTGTCCGATAGCGACGCCAGGAGAACTTGCGCCCGTATGGCTCCGGGGATGTCTTTGTCATCACATTCACCTGCTAAGGAGCTTTCCCACCGTCTTGTTGTAGATGGCAACTTCCGAACGGGGATCTTTGTTGGACAGGATGACGTTCTCGTACATGACCTTTCCCGCATCGGCGATCTTGGCCATGTTCTGGTTCGGCCAATATGCCCGGTCGGGAGCAACGGCGAGATCTCGAGCGGTTGCGACGACGCGCATGTTGGGGTCGTTCTGGACGACGTCTGATTTGGCCCACGACTTGCGGGAACATGCCATTCCGACTTCCTTGGTCACCTGCGCCTGAACGTCGGCATCGGTGAGAACCTTGATGAGTTCCCAGCACAGATCGGCGTTCTGGCTCTTGGTGGGGATCATGAGGCCGGAGACGGCGATGGTGGTCTTCTGCTCCTTGTGCTTGAGGGGAGCCCCGATGATGAGCGGGAAATTCTTGTCCTCAGTGCGGACGGCTGAGATGTCCCAAGGACCCGTGATGATAAAGCCGCACCTCTTGGACGTGAGCAGCTTGCGGGGGCCTGAATACTCGCTGGATGTGACCGGGGTAGGGGAGACCTTGTGTTTGTAGACGAGGTCGCGCTGGAAAACCATGGCCTCAACGGCGGCGTCCGCTGGCTGCATCGGTGTTGACTTATCGGCTGTGTACTTGACCCCGTTCTGCAGGAGCCAAGGCGTGCCCTACGAGCTGTCGTTGTTGAGGGCGCATCCGTGCTCAACACCAGATGCTTGGATGCGCTTGGTGGCCTCGAGGAATTCTTCCCAGGTAGTAGGCATGGGAACTTTGGCCTTGGCTAGCATTTCCGAGTTGGCGAAGACGAGCCCGCCCATGGTCAGGTGCATCGGGACGGCGTAGGTCTTTCCGCTGGCCTGGCGCACATCGAGGCCAGCGGGCACGAAGTCGTCCAGGAATCCCTTGTCCTTCTTGATGTAGTCGTCGAGGGCCATGATGTTGCCGTCGTTGCCAAATTGCGTAGCCCAGAATCCGCCCGGCTCCTCTGTGATGTCCGGGGTGGTGCCGGAGAGGAAATCAGCAGTGAGCTTTTGTTGCAGATCAGGCCATTGGAAGGTCTGGATGGTCACCTTGACCTTGTGATCCTGCTCAAACTTGGAAATGACTCGCTTGTACGGTGCGAAGTCGTGGCCCGCAGAAAGGTAGAACAGGATTTCCTTCCCTGTCCGCTCGCCTGAGTGTGGGGAGGAATCGTTGGATGAACCTACGCCAGAGGAAGGTGAGCATCCGGTGAGGAGGGATCGTCGGGACAGAGGAGTGTGCATCGTTGCAATCTCTCTTTCTTGGTGTGGTGATTTTTAGTTCGAGGTGCTTCCTCGAGAAAACAGTTTCCAGGGAACAGGAATCTGACTGGCGTCAGCTGTCCCGTCGATTCGGTGCCAGAAATGGCGCATGATATCGTCGATTTCTGAGGTGTCGAGACCGAGCGAGCTCAGGGAAGGGTCCATATCCAGCGACTCGGCCGAATTTCCGGTGCCAACGACGGCGATGTCGTTGAGGACGTCGATATGGAGGGATTGGGCCGCCAGCATGAGGCCGATGGCGGTGCGATCTGAGGCGCAGTAAACAGCGTCAGGAAGAGAACTCGTCGTCTGAAGGGCCTCAAGTGCTGCGCGGAAGACATCCCCGATGAAGGGGCTGGAGGTGAAGAGGAGCTGTGGAGTGCGTGCATGACTTGCCTGGAAGTCCCGGTACATCTCCCAGCGGGGATCGAGCTCGCACTCTTCGCGCGTCGGGAGCTGCCCAGCAAAAGCCACGGAACTTCTACCAGTCTCGGCAAGGGTAGTCAGAGCGCACGACACGCCTTCGCGCTCATTGATCACGACGTGGTCGTATCCTTTGCCGCCGGGTTCACCGCCGACGAGGAGGGTCGGTATCAGTGCCTCTGGTTGGGTCTTGAGGACCTGGGCGATTCCCGGGCGAGAAAAGGCAACGATCGCGGCATCACATGCGCCCGCTCGGATGAGCTTGTTGATGGGGCTGATATCGCCATCGGCGATCGCGACGCTGACGAGCTGGTGGTCGTGCTCGGACAACCTGCGCGATGCGCGGAGTTGGAAACGCTCAACGAACCGGTCCAGCGGAGCGTCATGGGGCCTTGACCCTTGGTTGTGGACACGTGGAATCCAGCATGGGCTGGAGGAAGCG